>Ga0334900_1003373_pt1 | contig 12511 bp, 12 predicted proteins | sample GraSluR3_MG_2_FD_207231 | JGI IMG/M metagenome (GOLD analysis project Ga0334900, IMG submission 207231) | Sludge microbial communities from methane-producing bioreactor in Wageningen University, Netherlands - Granular Sludge_31_08-R3 | ecosystem: Engineered > Bioreactor > Anaerobic >...
AACATGACTGCAACTCCTTTTTCATAACGGTTCTACCAGTAAATACCAGCGGAACAAGGAGTTTGCTTCAGCTCATCCCCACGGTTATGGACAGTAGCTATACTTTTAACATGCCAGGTAACTAATCTTCCAAGGGAAAATAGATCTCCGTCTGGAGTTCCTTTTCCGGGGTTGTCGCCGGATCGTTCAGGTAACATTCGTAGCAGATCGATGCGGTTTTGAGCTTGTGCTTCTGTATATGGTCCATCAGCTCACTGTAGGGTTTCTCCATTTCGGAGTAGGGGCCTGTGTACAGGGTATACAGGGTTTTACCTCCCGGCAGGGATCCAGCCTGAAATCTGTCATTCCCTTTGACGGGCTTCGGAACTGGAAACCCGATCTCCACATCCAGGGCCTCCATATCCATGTTGTGGTAAAGAGCAAAGGGGGCTCCGGCAAAAGGTATCCCATTTTGCTGCATATAGGCGGCAATCTCATTGTAAAAATTCCCCATTGTTTCAGACAGTCTGGATACCGGTGTGGTATACCGCAATGCCAGGGTGTGCTGTTCTTTGACGTCTCTGATTTCCATGATTTTCTCCTGTTATAGTGTGATAAGTGAATCATGGCATGGGATATACGACATCTGTTTGTCGTAATTAAAAACGAGGTCAGTAAATTTTTTCTATTCTTCCTGCCGATTTTGCAATTATTTGACGCAGCCGGTCGGGCTTCAGTACTTCCACATATTCACCAAAGGAGAGAATGTAGCCGTACAGCCATCCGTCTTCGGGCATTCTGGTCCGTACGACCAGACTCCCGTCATCGAGGATGCGGCACTCCTTCGGATCATAGTACTCCTCCACCATATTCCTCATGACCGGGTTGAATTTCAGCTCTATTTCAAGAGCCTTGGTAGAGACTTGCCGGTAGTTTTCTTCCAGGAACTGTTCAAAGGAGAGATACCTGCGTTTGATGATGTCAGGAAGTATTTCCGGGTCCTTGATGCGGGATATTCTGAACAGGCGATAGTCTTCCCTGTTTCTGCAGTAGGCGTACAGGTACCAGGATCGCCAGCGAAAAGCGATTGTTAGGGGTTCTACTACTCGGGTGGTGGATTCCAGCCTGTTATTGGTATAGCAAAACCGCAGCAGGCGTTCATGCTCCACGGCTTCCCGTACAATTTTGAAGGTCTCTCGAAGTCTTTGGTTCCCACCAAGCATACTGAAGTCCAGGGAGAGCTTTTCGTTTCTGCCGGAGAAGATATCAGTGGATTCCCTGGGCAGAAGGGTCTGTACTTTCTGAAGGGTATTGTCCAGGTGGTCGTCGTCCAGGGAACCGGCGACCCCTTTTAAGGCAATGACAATGTAGTAGAAATCGTCGACGCTCATAAGCTGGCGCTCCATCTTGTAGGATTCTACTATTCCATAACCTCCCTGGGGGCCCTGCTGGGTATAGATGGGAATTCCAGCAAGTTCAATACACTCCATGTCCCGCTGAATGGTTCGCCTGGAAACACCAAAGCGTTCCGCCAGGGCGGAGGCACTGACCAGCTCCCGGTTCAATAGAAAAATGATCTCCGACAACAGGCGGTCAATCTTCATGCAGCGATGGTAGCACCATTCGCGACACGGGTATACTGCTTCTGTACTGTATGCGTGTGGACCTGATTCGTTATAAATCCCTGGTCAGGAAGAGTAAATCCGGTTCCTGCCAGCTCTTTTTGCTCGATACAGCTTGCTGTCTGCATCGGCTATGATCTTTTCCAGGTCGCACTGTTGCTGTCGACAGAAGGTGGAGTTTGCAATGCCGCAGCTGAAGGTGAAGGTAATTGCTGTTCCTTCGTAGTTGACGGACATATCCCTGACCCTGGCAAGTATCCTCTCCATCATTTTGTGTGCTTTTACCAGTGGCGTTCCGGTAAAGACTATCAGAAACTCCTCACCTCCAAAACGACCCAGGGTGTCGTATCTGCGAATGCTACCTGAGAGGGTTTGTGCGAGTTCCTTCAGGACCAGGTCTCCGGCAACATGACCGTAGGTATCATTTATCGATTTAAAATGGTCGATATCCAGTATTGCCAGGGAGAATGACTCTTCTCCCCGCCCTGCTTTTTCTCCAAGAGTTCCCAGAATCTCAAACAGATGCCTGCGGTTGTACAGACCGGTAAGGGGGTCACGGATCGAGGTTTCATGGATCTGTTTCTCAAGCTGTTTGCGCTCGCTTATATCCCGGGCGATCCCCGCCAGCCGCTGCGGTCCTTCATCTCCTGTCTGTACAGGAAAGGTCGATGCCCATATCCAGCGCTCGCTGCCGTCGGGGCGGACAATCCTGTATTCAAAATCATAGTCCTGTACACTGTCCTGATACCAGCGAAATACTTTTTCCCTGTCCTCAGGATGGATGGCCTCCATGTAGGAGTCCGGGTTATCGTACAGACTCCGGCAGCTTCGCCCGAAAATTCTTTCATATGCAGGGCTCACATAGAGCATTTTTTCTTCCGTACGCAAAAAGAATACCTGATCGATATTCTCCGCCAGCTGCCTGAAGCGTTCTTCGCTTTCCCGAAGTCTTTCTTCCGCCTGTCGCTCAAAGCTCACGTCCCGCTGTACGCCGAAGTGCCCAGTTATCCGGCCCTGTTCATCGTAGATGCAGATGTAGTCCCCTTCTATGGTCATTGGAGTACCGTCGAATTTCTGTTCCCTGGTATCTACGTGGAGCATCCCGTTGTCGAAGAAATCTCTCCAAACCTTTTTTCCATACTCGATATCGTGCTGATAAAAGTCGGCAGGAGTCAGGCCGATAAAATCCTTTTCATCGGCGCCGTACTGGTCCAGCATGGCCTGGTTTATCCGTGTTATCTTCTGGTGGGAGAAGGCGTAATCCAAGGCTCTATCCTTGTCGATTCTATCATTCCATTCAAGGGGCTCATCGAGCATCATGAAGAAGAAGCCGTCCAGGGACTGACGGAAAAACAGGTCCAGCAGCTTGTTGCTCTGCCGGAGTTCATCCTCAGTGCTTTTCTGAAGGGTAACGTCCTCTTTTACAGCCATGTAATTTGTTATCGTATCCGTCTTGTCAAAGATCGGAGCAATCAGGGCTGATTCCCAATAGAGTTCTCCATTTTTTTTCCTGTTGTGGAAAAAACCCCGCCAGCTTTGTCCGGAACATATGGTGGACCATAGATCGGTGTAAAAGGCAGAATCCTGTACTCCCGATTTTAGAATATTGGGATTTTGACCCAGGGCTTCCTCCTCCTGAAAGCCGGTAATCTCACTGAATTTTTTGTTGACGTATGTAATAGTTCCCGTGGTATCGGTTATGATCACTGACGCCGGGCTGTATTCCACCGCTTTAGAGAGCTGCAGCAGCTTTACCTCTGATTTTTTTCGTTCCGTAATATCCCTGCCGGCGGCGTAGATCAGGTCCTCCTGCCGGTGCGCGCTCCATTCAAAGTCCCGGCAGCTGCCATTATTATGCAGCATTCGGACTTCGAAATATGCAACGGTTCCATTGGCGCTCAGGTTCTTGTGCAGAATCTCGAGGATCAGATCTTTCTCCGGGGAGTGTACCAGATCCAGGAACTGACTGCCCTCAAGGAACTCCGGTTCATATCCCAGAGTATCTCGCCATGCCCGGTTAGCCTTCACCATGATGCCGCTCGTCTCTGTAATACAGAACAGTTCGGGACTAAGGGCAAAGAATGTCGTAAAATCTATCCGCTTGCTCTTGTTCTGGTGGTGTAACATTTGCCTCCTGTCTCTATCTTAGTATTCAATATTACCCCTTCAGTTTCAATGATCTACAACGGCCAGATCAGAAGTATCATGGGAACGGAGATCAGAATGATCAGTAAGCTTAAGGGAATTCCCATTTTCAGGTAATCGATAAACTTGTAGCCCCCGGGGCCCATGACGATGGTGTTTGACTGGTGACCAATAGGAGTAAGGAAGGCGCAGGAAGCACCTATCGCTATGGCCATCAGAAAGGGGTCAGCGGAGACATTCATTCCTGTGGCTGTCCCGATCCCGATGGGCGCCATCAGTACTACTGTCGCTGCGTTGTTAATGATCCCCGAGAGGACCATTGTGACTGTGAGGATCAGGCCCAGGGTAAACCAGACCGGCAGGGTCTGGTCTGCCGTAAGAATAATGTCAGCAATCGCAGCTGCGCCACCGGAATGCTCCAGGGCAGAGCCTACAGGCAGCATGGCACCCAGAAGAATAATGACCGGCCAGTCTATGCTGTCGTACATTTTGCGCACAGGCAGGATTCCCGTCAGGACCATCAATACCGCGGCCAGGGTAAAGGCAATCTGAACTGCGAGGAGCCCTGAAACGACCAGAACAATAGAGAGCCCGAAAATTGAAAGAGCGGTGATAATCTTGCGCGGTTCCCCCAGGGCGTAGCCGCGGTCGGCCAGGGGCAGGCATCCCATGGAGGTAAGGGCGTCGTCCAGGTTGGCAGTCCTTCCCTGCAGCAGCAGCACGTCTCCGGCCCGTAGTTTTTCGTTATCAAAGCGCTTGCGGATATGTTTCTCACTGCGGGCGATGGCGAGCAGATTCACTCCGTACCTGCTCCGCATTTGAGTGCTTGCGGCCGTCTGACCGATGAGGGGTGATTCCTGCATGACTACCGCTTCGACAATCGTGATCTCGTCGGCGCCTTCCGCGTCTTTGCGGAACTTCTTATCCCCAATCAGCTTCGCACCGCTCTTTTCGATGAACGTCTTCAGGTCCTCCGAGTCTGCTTCGATGATCAGAATGTCGTTGGTTTTAAGTTTTTCTTTGGGTCGCGGGGCATGCATACGGCGTTTGTTTCGTACTATCCCAAGGACATTGACCTCTGATTTAAGTTTTGTCTGTACTTCGCCTTTGGTCATTCCGGAAAGTTTTGAAGCGGCTGTGACCCTGACTTCGGTTATGTAGTTTTCGATCTGAAAACGGTCTTCACCGGTATTTTCTCCCTTCCGTGTCGGGAGCAGATGCCGTCCGATAAAGGTAATAAACAGGATTCCTGCCGCCGCCAGCACGGCACCTACGGGTGCGTAGTCAAACATGCCGAAAGGCTGTCCGGCAGCCTCTGTCCGGAAGGTCGCGATGATAATGTTCGGCGGTGTGCCGATCATGGTCATCATGCCTCCGAGGAGTGAACCGAAGGCCAGGGGCATAAGGACTGTTGAGGGGGACCGGCCGTTTTTCCGGGCCAGATTGATGGCTACCGGCATCAGGATAACCAATGCCCCGACATTGTTCATAAAAGCCGACGCGATACTTACCAGCAGCAACAGGGAAAAGGCCTGGAGACCGGGTTTCTTGCCGATTCTGACCATTCCATGGCCGATGACGTCCACCAGTCCCGAGTTCTGCAGCCCTTTTCCTACCATCAAGACGGCGGCCACGGCGATCACAGCCGGATGAGAAAAACCCGCGAAAGCCTCCCGCGACGGCACTGCCCCGCTCAGCGTTAACGCCAGAAGGGAGATCAGGGCCACAATATCATGGCGAATCCTTCCCCACACAAAAAGAAGAAGGGCAAGCCCCAGAACCAGAAAGACGAATGTTTGTTGCATGTACTGTTTCCTTTGGTGCTTACAGGTAGTGCACCAGCTCTTCCAGATCCTTGCGTTGCTTCTGTCGCGGAGTACGTTCGGTATAACCCAGAGGAGTAAAGGCTACCGGTTCCCACTGCGGGCCGAGACCGGCGAAGTCCCGGGCCGCCTGGCTGTTGAAGGCCCCGATCCAGCAGGTTCCCAGCCCCTGGGCCGCTGCGGCCAGTATCATGTGGTCCATGACGATGGCCGCGTCCACGTAAGCGTAGTTTTTTCCGTCTCCCCGCACCCAGCATGCATCGTAATCCGCGTAAACCCCGAGTACCAGCGGTGCTTTGCTGAAGAAGGAGCCGGAATAGATCTCCCCCAGTTTTTCCGCGTACTTTTCGGTCGGAATCACGAGAATCCTGAAAGCCTGCAGATTGCAGGCCGTGGGCGCGAGGCGTCCTGCCTCCAGAATTCTGTCGAGTTTTTCCTGTTCCACAGCCCTGTCCGTATATCCCCGGACACTGAAGCGTTTCTCAATGACTTCGAAAAAATCCATATTTTACTCTCCTTTTTATTCCTAATAATATGCAAATAGTTCAAGAACGGATTGTCAAGGGCATGTATTCTACCGTGAGCGGACTGTACATTGATAGATTTAATTACGATATTCTACCTTTCAGAAGGAGTTATGCAATGAAGAGCAGTTTGAAAATAGGCTTTGGTTTCTACCGGCACATGCTTACTGACGAAAACTTCCGCTTTGCCCGTCAGGCAGGGGCTAGCCATGCGGTTGTACACCTGACAGACTATACCGGACAGCTGAAGGGTGCTCCTGTCACGGATGACCAGCCCATTGACGGGGAAAACGGCTGGGGGAGTACCTCGGGCGACCGGAAAATCTGGAGCCTCTCTTCCCTGTCGGATCTGAAAAAGCGCATGGCTTCTCATGGCATTGAACTCTATGCCCTGGAAAACTTTGATCCCGCCCACTGGTACGATGTACTCCTTGCCGGCCCCCGACGGGATGAACAGATTGAATGGATCAAGGAGCTTATCCTCAATATGGGCAAGGCGGGGATCTCTGTAATGGGGTATAACTTCAGTCTTGCCGGTGTCGCCGGCCGCATTCACGGCCCCTTTGCCCGGGGCGGTGCTGAATCGGTGGGGGTCTCCGGTGTGGATGATACCCCGATACCGGAAGGGATGGTCTGGAATATGGCCTACGAAAGAACCCGTACCGGAGAAATGCTCCAGGAGATCTCTCATGAGGAACTCTGGGAACGGCTGCGCTATTTTCTGGAACGGGTAGTCCCCGTGGCCGAGAAGGCCGGGGTGACCATGGCCGCCCATCCCGATGATCCCCCCGCGGAGCGGGTACGCCGGCAGCCGCGGCTGATCTACAGGGACCACCTCTACCAGAAGCTCTTCTCTCTGCTGGAGAGTCCCGCAAGCAGGGCCGAACTCTGCCTGGGCACGGTTCAGGAGATGCAGGAAAGCGATGTGTACCGCTTAACCGAGGAGCTTGTCAGGCAGAAGAAGGTCGCTTACATCCATTTTCGTAATGTCGTGGGAAAAATCCCTGAGTATCACGAGGTTTTCGTCGACGAAGGGGATATCGATATGCCCCGCATCATCCGTATCCTCGTGGAGAACGGTTATGATGGAGTTATCATCCCCGACCATACCCCGCAGATGAGCTGTGCCGCTCCCTGGCATGCCGGCATGGCCTATGCCCTTGGGTATATGAGGGCCTTGTACCAGGTATACGGCTGATTCTTCCTTGCAGCGTGTGCTTGCGCTAGCTTCTCTGCTGCGATATGATGAGCCTGCAGATTGATTAGTCGCCTGTAGAGAAAGTAGTTGTGAGCGCGCAAAACAGTGAATGAGATAATACGAAAAGTCGAAGAGACTGAAAAGGCCGCCCAGGAACTCCTGGAGTCCGCCAGGGAAGAGGCCGCAAAGCTCCGGAAGCAGAGCGAACAGGAATCGTCAGAGCACCTGGCAGATGCCCGGGCCGAGGCGAAAAAGCTAATCCAGACCGCCCTTGCCGAAGCCTATTCGGAAGCGAAGGCTTACCGGGAAAAATGCCTCAACGAGGCACGCACTGACGCAGAGCGTCAGGCACAGCGGTTCCGTGACGGCTCCGGGTCTCTTCTGGAAAAACTTGCATCCAGGGTTCTGCCTCAGAAGGGAAGCACAGGCCGTCTATGAGCCGGGGCAGACTCGACCGTTACGCTTTTATCAACGCCAAGCTCAAGACCCGTCTGAGCATGGTTCTCCCGGATGAGTTTTTTATTCGTTTGAGCCGTGCTGCTACCCCCAACGAGGCGGTGCAGCTTTTGAAGGAGACTCCTTTCGCGAGCCTCGAACGGGTCTATGCCGAAACCGGAGACCTGAAACTTGTCGAGCTGGAACTGTTTTCCATGGAACTGGATTTTTTCCGTGAGATCCAGAAGCTGGTTGACGCTGAACTGCTCATCTTTGTCAATGCCCTGATGCTGCGTCCCGAAATTGAGAACCTCAAGGAAGCCCTGCGGCTCTGGCTGGATCGAGCTGTGCGTCGCAGGGATATCAGTTCTCCCCTGGGGTATATTTTTCAGGGAAGCATCCGCCATAGAATCGATATTCACCGTATCGTTGACTCCGCCGATATCGAAGGTCTTCAAAATGCCCTGGAAGGTACCCCCTATGCGTCCCTGGTTTCTTCCAACGCAGCGGAAATCCTCAGTTCCCGTTCCCTCTTTTCCCTGGAGACGGACCTCGACCGCTTCTATTATTCCCGGGTAAGGGAGGCCTCTGCCGGTTTGGGAGCTGAAGACCGGGCTGTTGTAGAGAGGATCCTGGGAATGGAAATTGATCTTGAGAACCTGGAGCGGATTGTCCGCTTCCGCAGTTTCTACGGCTTCGGTGCAGACCGGATCCGGCACTGCCTGATCCCCGGGGGATACCGTATCGATCCTGAAGCGGCTTTGTCTTCCCTCGGCACACAGGATTCCCGGGACCTGCCCCCTGAAGCGCTGCAGGGATATCCGGAATTGTCTGCCCTCAGCTCCACCGGAGACGCATCGTCCCGGCTGCTTTTGCTGGAAGAGTTTCTGCGGCAGGTCCTTTTCAAGGAAGTAAGCAGGCTCCTGGGGGGAGACCCTTTTTCCGTGGGTATAATTCTAGCCTATTTCAGTATTCGAAACCGTGAGATCCGGCGCCTTTCTACCATTCTTAATGCGAAATATTACGGCCTTGGAGAAGAGACAATCGGGAGGTATCTCTGATGTTTACCTCAACCATGCGGCATCTTACCGCCGTTGTGCTGAGCAGGGATTCCGAGGTGGTATCTAGGGAGCTCTTGAACGTCGGTCTTCTCGATTTTGCGCGCATCGAGGAGTTTCTCCCTGAGATATCCTCGTCCTTTAACAGGATTCCTGAGGGAGAAAAAGGCAGGGAGAATTCAGTCTCCCGGCTAAGGGAGGACCGGCTCAGGATCGAGAATCTGGCCTCGTCGATGCCGGGGGTCTCCCTGAAAATTGCCCCCCTGAGTCTTGAGTCAATACCGGATATAGATATTGAAGAGATCGAAAGCGGTCTTAACCATCTTGCCGCAGGTCTTCAGGATATCCGAAACCGTCAGCAGGAGCTGAACCGGGAGCTGATGAAGCTGGAGGATCTCCGGAATCATCTTGTTCATCATGGTCAGGACTCAAGTCCCGGTGGAATCGGAAAGCTCGTCGAGAGCAAGGACTCCTTCATTACCGTCAGCACCGGCAGTATAGTACCGCGATTTAGGGATCAGGCCCGGGAACGGATCCACCGCTTTCCATCGGTTCTGGTGGATATGCCGGAAAGGGAGGGGCGCCTTCCTCTGATGCTGATCTCCCTGCGCCGGGACTCCCGGGAGCTCCATTCGATTCTCCAGGAGTTCGGCTGGCGGGAAGAAAGACTTCCCGGGGCAGGAGCTCCTGAACATCAGGCTGAAGCTCTGAAGGAGCTTGATTCCCGAAAAGAAGAGCTTCGAAAACAGCAGCAGAGGGCGGCAGAAGAATACAAAAGCCTGCTGGAGGAAAACCGTCCCCGTCTGCAGGAACAGTGGGCAGGCCTGGCGGTACACGAAAAGCTTGTACAGATCAGGTCGAACTTTACCCACACCGAACGGACGGTCCTTTTTACCGGCTGGGTCCCGGCTGAAAAGACCTCATCCCTGGAAGAGGCCATACGGAAAGCGTCGGATTCCCGCTGCTGGATAGAATGGCACGAGGCCGCTGAGGTGCGAAATACCAGCGGAGGAAGGGTCGCTGCACCGGTGGAACTTAATAATCCCGGCTTTTTGAAACCCTTCGAGATGCTGGTGGAGAATTATGCCATCCCCGAGTACGGCACGGTAGACCCGACTCCCTTTGTTGCAGTGGCCTTCCTGAGCATGTTCGGTCTGATGTTCGCCGATGCGGGGCAGGGCCTTGTGCTTGTTCTGATCGGGCTCCTCGGCCCCCGTCTGATCCCGGGGATTGCCGGGAAGATGCGCCGGCTTTTTACCCTCATCGCCTACTGCGGAGCCGCGGCGGTTGTTTCGGGCATTCTTTTCGGTTCCTGGTTCGGACGCCCCTGGCTGCCGCCGCTCTGGTTCAATTATCACGCCCTGGTCTCGGGCCATTCCAGCGGGAACCCCGCGGTGCGGTCGGTCTACGATATTCTCTTTATTACCATTGTTTTCGGCATAGCGGTACTGGCCACGGGGCTCCTTTTGAACTGGATCAATCTGTTCAAAAAGCGGGACTGGTTCTCCCTTGGCTTTGAAAAGGGGGGAATACTCGGGGCCTGGATGTTTGCATGGGGAATATATACCGCCTTTTTCTTTGCAGAAAGCGGCTACCGGGAGTTGCCTTCCGACGCGGTGCTGCTGACTGGTTTCGGCGTTCCGGCGCTGCTTCTCCTTTTGAAACATCCAATTCACGCTCTGCGGCACAGGAAAGATGGGGCCCACCTGGGACCTGGCGCAATCATGATTTTCCTGATGGAGTGGGTGGTGGAACTGCTGGAGATTTTTTCCGGTTACCTGGCGAACACCCTCTCCTTCATGCGGGTTGCGGGGCTCGGTATTGCCCACGTGAGTCTGATGAGGGCCTTTGACCAGATTGCTTCAATGGTATCGCCGTCGGGTTCATTTTCTCTCTGGTCCCTGCTGATCCTTCTTACGGGCAATATTCTGGTAATCGCCCTGGAAGGGCTCTCCGCGGGGATTCAATCCCTGAGGCTGAACTATTACGAGTTTTTCTCCAAGTATTTTACCGGGTCGGGAAGGGCGTACGCCCCGATCTCCCTCCGGAGCAGCATGTAATTAAGGAGCATACAATGGATGTACGAAAAAAATTCAGACAACAGGTTTCAATGCGGCTGATGATAATGGTCATCGTTATGGCAATTATCAGCCTGGTATCTGTCACGGGGCTTTTTGCCGATACCGATCAGGCGACGCCGACGGAGACTGTGACAGCGGTTGATCCCGCAGTCCAGCAGTTCGGGCTCATGGCCGCGGCCCTGGCCTTCGGTCTTGGGGCTATCGGGGCGGGTATCGCCATCAGCCATGTGGGTGCGGCAGCTATGGGCGCCATTGGGGAGAAACCGGAGATTGCAGGTCAGGCCCTGATCTTTATCGCTCTGGCCGAGGGGCTGGTGGTCTTCGGGTTTATTACCGCCCTGATGATCCTGGGGAAGATTTAAGGGAAATCAGGGGAAATGAACTATTTCCTGATCGGTGATGAGGACGCGGTCCTTGGTTTTGCCATGGTCGGAGTCCCCGGCAGAACAGCCGGGACCGCTGCGGAGGCAGAGTCGGCTTTTAACGAAGCCATCTCCTCCGGAGAGACCGGTATCATCATCATAACCGAAGATGCCGCGGATTTGATCCGCTCCCGGATAGACCGCTATATCTTCAGCGAGCATTTTCCCCTGATCGTGGAGATCCCCGGCCGCGGAGGAAGAAATCCGGAGCGGCCCGCCCTGCGGGAGATGGTGAATAAAGCCATCGGTATTAATCTTTCCTGAGAACAGGTGAAGGATGTCATCATGAGAGACAACAGCACAGCTACGGGACTTCCAATTCTGGATGGGATTCTCAATGAGGCCCGGGCAGAGGCGGAGCGTATCCGTTCAGAAGCCGCACAGAAGGCCGATGAGCTGAAACAGTCAACGGAAAACCAGTGCCGTCGCATACTCGAGGAAGCCCGTAAGCAGGCGGAGACGCAGCGCCGCCGGGTGCTTAAAGTCGAAAAGACAGCTGTGGCGGCTGAACTGCGGCGCATCGAGCTGCGGGCCCGGGAAAAGCTCAATGCAGAACTCCTTGGGCAGCTCCGACAGCGGTTGCAGCAGCTTGAGCAGAGTCCTGCATACCGGGATATCTGCAGGGAACTGATTGCCGAAGGCGCTGCCGGAATTGGAACCGGGAAGGTTCTGCTGTGTGTTTCCTCCTCCGGAGAGGGGCGGATAGACCGGGAACTTCTTGAAGAAGCGGAGGGACTCCTTGCCCGCCGCGGACTCACGATAAAGCTTGAACTGTCGGAGGACGATACCGTCTCAGGTCCCGGCATTGTATGTACCGATCCGACGGGGAGAATGGTTTTTGATAACCGCTTCGAGGCGAGACAGCGCCGGCTGCGTCGTGAGCTTGTACGGATAATCGCCGGGGAAATCGAAGGGAAAGATGGAAAGGCATCATGAGTAAAAAGGAAGCGGACAGGATTATCGGCAGGGTCCGGCGGATCAACGGGCCGGTTGTGGAGGCCGAAGGAATTACCGACGCCGGGATGCTCGAGATGGTCGAGGTCGGTGAGGTCCGGATTGTCGGGGAGATCACCAAGTTGTCGGGCTCCCGGGGCATTATCCAGGTCTACGAGGATACCACCGGCATCCGACCGGGAGAGAATATCTACGGTTCCGGCATGCCCCTGAGTGTGGAACTCGGCCCCGGCCTGCTGGGGACAATTTACGACGGTATCCAGCGGCCCC
>Ga0334900_1003374_pt1 | contig 12507 bp, 7 predicted proteins | sample GraSluR3_MG_2_FD_207231 | JGI IMG/M metagenome (GOLD analysis project Ga0334900, IMG submission 207231) | Sludge microbial communities from methane-producing bioreactor in Wageningen University, Netherlands - Granular Sludge_31_08-R3 | ecosystem: Engineered > Bioreactor > Anaerobic > Unclassified...
CCCGCTTGCCGGCATACCTTACCATGCGCTAAACCAGTACCTTTCCAGGCTGGTCAAGGCAGGGCTAAAAATAGCAATAGCAGAGCAGCTGGAAAACCCCAAAGATGCAAGAGGAAGGCTTGTAAAGCGGGGTATAACCAGAATTATAACACCCGGAACAGTAATCGAGCCGGAGCTTCTTGATAATAAGTCAAACAGCTTCATTATGAGCATCTTCATAAGAGGCTCAGCAGGCGTAGCAGTAGCAGATGTCTCCACAGGAGAATTTTATGTCCAGGCTTTTTCATCAAGGGAGGAGCTGTTTAGCGAAATCTCTGCACTCTCCCCAAAAGAAGCCCTGCTTCCCAGGTCCCTTGAAGTAGATGCAGAGCTTGTAAAGTTCATAAAAGACAAGGGAATCCTTCCAAGCTTTGTAGAAGAAAGCCTGTTTTCAGCAGAATCAGCAGCACAGGAGATAAAAGAGGTCTTCCCGTCAGCAAGCTTCTTAGGGTTGGCATCAGACAGCATAAGCCTGATAGAGAAAAGCACAGGCGCATTAATATCATACCTTAAGGAAAACCACCTTGGCTTGTCAAACTTCTCAAAAATAAAGACCTTAAGCCAGAAAGACACTATGTCGCTTGACTACATCACATTAAGAAACCTGGAAATATTTGAAAACATCTACGAGAGAAGCGGCCAGAGGACCCTGCTCAAAATACTGGACTGCTGCTCAACCCCAATGGGCTCAAGGCAGCTCAGGAAAATACTCTCAAAGCCTCTCCTTAACAGGCAGGAGATAGAAAAGAGGCTTTCAGCAGTAGAAGAACTGTCAAAAAACAAGCTGCTCAGGGATGGCCTGGCAGAAAACCTGAAGTCAATCTCAGACATGCAGAGGCTCGCTACAAAAATCTCAGCAGCAAGCGCAAGCCCCAAAGACCTTGTTGCACTGAAAGCCTCATTCTCCATACTCCCAAAAATAGCTAGACTTTTGTCAGAGTCACAAGCTGCGCTGCTTAAGCAGGTTTCATCCCTTCCTACGCTTAGCAGCGAGATGGACCAGATAGCAAAAACGATTCGGGACGAGCCAGGGCTAAAGCCCTCAGAAGGCAATGTAATCAGGGAAGGCTTTTCAGAAGAGCTGGATGAATTAAGAACATTAAAAAGCCAGGGCAGGAATTACATTGCAAAGCTCGAGGAAAAGGAAAGGCAGAGAACAGGCATTCCCAACTTAAAGATAGGCTACAACAGGGTTTTTGGCTACTATATGCAGGTAAGCAAAGGCAGGGCAAGCCAGCTCCCCTCAGGCTACATCCAGAGGCAGACACTTGCAAACTCGGTAAGGTACATCACAGAAGAGCTAAAGGAGCTTGAAGACAAAATACTCTCAGCAGAGGAAAAGATTTCAGAGCTTGAGCAAAGGTTCTTTGCCGAGCTTATAGAAAGCCTGAAGCCCAGCGTTCCGGAGATTATGGAAGCGGCAGAAAAGGTATCCCTTCTTGATGTATTAGTTTCCTTTGCATCAGCCAGTGCCCTCCACAACTACACAAAGCCCGAAATGCTTGAGCACGGAGAGATAAACATTGAAGAGGGCAGGCATCCGGTTGTAGAGCGCTTCGTGGACTCATTCATTCCCAACGACACAGAGCTCAACCCAAGCGAAATAATAATTCTAACCGGGCCGAACATGGCAGGAAAGTCTACATATCTCAGGCAGGTTTGCTTAATAGTATTAATGGCGCAGTGCGGCTGCTTTGTGCCGGCAAAAAAAGCCTCAATCAGCATAACAGACAGGATATTTACAAGAGTAGGCGCATCAGACGACCTTACAAGGGGGCAAAGCACTTTCATGGTCGAGATGGCAGAGACAGCAAACATACTAAACAACGCAACAAAAGACTCGCTCATTGTCCTTGATGAAGTGGGCAGGGGAACCAGCACTTATGACGGGGTAAGCCTTGCCTGGGCAATAGCAGAGCACATCTACAAATACATAAAAGGCAAGTCAATCTTTGCAACACACTACCATGTCCTGAACAAGCTCTCGGACGAGTTTGAAAACATAAAAAACTGCCAGATGCTTGTCAAGGAAAAGAAAGACGAAATTATCTTCCTGAGAAAAATCGCCCCCGGAGGCACAGACAAAAGCTACGGGATTCATGTTGCAAAGCTTGCCGGGCTACCTGCCTATGTAATAGAAAGAGCAAAAGAGCTCCAGGAAAAGCTCATAAAAGAAGACGAGATGCTCTCTAAGGTAAACGGGAAAAAGTCAATAAGCCAGAAAACCCTGGCAGAGCTTTGGAAATCATAAAGAGATTAATCTATAACTTCATTTATCATAACAAATTATAAAAACAAAGGCGCACCCTTCCATCACAATGGCAAGGATAATAGAGCTGCCGAGAGAGCTCATTCTGAAAATAGCAGCAGGCGAGGTTATAGAAAGGCCGGCATCAGTAATAAAGGAGCTTCTTGAAAACTCCATTGATGCAGGCGCAGGCACAATAGAGCTCGAGACCCTGAACGCAGGAAAAAGCCTGATAAAAGTAAGTGACGATGGTGAGGGAATTGAGCCATCAGACCTGCCCAAGGTTCTTAAAAGGCACACCACAAGCAAGATTTCAAGCTTAGAAGACCTTTTTAACATACATAGCCTCGGCTTCAGGGGAGAAGCGCTTGCAAGCATAGCATCTGTCTCAAAGATTGAGATAATCTCAAGAACAAGGCAGCAGCAGACAGCTTCAAGGCTTTCATTCTCGCAGGAAAAAGGGGCAAAGCTCGACGAGTGCGCAGCAAACCCGGGCACAACAGTCACAGTAAAGGAGCTTTTCTACAGCACCCCGGCAAGAAAGAAATTCCTCAAGGCAAACGCAGTAGAGAATAAGCACATCTTCAGCCTGGTTTTCAATTATGCCCTTTGCTATAAGCATATTTCCTTCAAGTTAGTTCAGGAAGGAGAAGTATCATTGCAAAAGCCAAAGACAAACTCACTTCTTGAGTCAGCATCTTACCTCTTTCCCAAAGACATCTCAAAAAACCTCTCAGAATTCAAGGCAGAAGAAGGAAAGCTAAAGATAAATGCCCTTCTGGGAAACCCGACAATAGCAAGAAAAGACTCAGACAGCATGATTTTTTTTGTTAACAACAGGCTTGTCAGGTCAGAAACCCTGGCGAAAGCAGTTTCAGATGCTTACAGCACAACCCTTTTCCTTGACAGAAAGCCAGTTGCAGTCCTGAAAATATCAATAAGCCCTGAAGCAATAGACATAAATGTCCACCCGGCAAAAACAGAGATTAAGTTTAACAGGGAGCAGGAGGTTTACATATCTGTTTTTGATGCAGTGCGAAAAGCCATACTTTCAACAAACATGATAGAGCAGAAAAGCGCAGATGCCCAGCAGAAATTCAAAAGCCAGGATAAAGCCAGGGAAAGCCCGCAGCAATCAAGTTTCACACCAAAGTACCCTATGCAGGCATCAAGCCAGGCACACCTTAAAGAGCCAGCTTCATCTTATAATTCTGAAAAGATAAACGAGAGGTTCAGGGTGCTCGGCCAGGTTCACAAAACCTACATAATAGCAGAAACAACCAGCGGAATGGCGCTTATAGACCAGCATGCAGTACACGAAAGGATAAACTATGAGAAGCTGATGAGAGAGTTTGAAAACAGGAAAGTAGAAAAGCAGAAGCTCATAAACCCGATTGTAATCTCGCCCATGGCTCCAGACTTTGAGATAATATCCAATAATCTGGATTTGATAAGCGAGCTCGGCTTTGAAATCGAGCAGTTTGGCAAAAAGGAATTCATAGTGAGGTCTCTGCCCTCAGTTTTCAGGATGCTTGAGGAAAAAGACCTAAAGGAATTATTCATGGATATCTCAAAAGAGCTTAAGTCAAAGGAAAGCCGAGGCATAATTAACAAAAGGCTAATTTTCACAATGGCCTGCAGGAAGTCTATAAAAGCAGGCGATTCATACTCAGTCCAGGAGAGCTACAGGCTGCTTGAGGAACTCTTTAAGTGCGAAAAGCCTTACACCTGCCCTCATGGAAGGCCGACCATTATAGAATTCAATGAAAAGGAATTAGAAAAGATGTTCAAGAGAACAGGCTGATTCATTATGGTTATATTTCTTCCAAATTGCCAGATGTATCAAGTTTATACCTTGCGCCACAGTAAACCAGGGTATTGCCATAATCTCCGATCTTTAGCCTTTTCCCAACCCCAAAAACAAAAATAATCTGCTCATTGCCAGCTTCTCCTTCTACAAAGACAACAGGAAGAATTCTCCCGGCATCATCGGTAAAGTATAAGCAGAAATCGCTGCCTATGCCGAAATCTTTCTTGATTTCATCCAGTCCTATTTCCCCTTTTGCAAGACTCACTAGCCTGTTGTACTCAATCCTGTTCCTTAGTATAAATGTGGATTCTTTCATGGCAGACTCGCTTGACACTGCAACCACATTCCTCATGGTTCTTGTTTCATATTCAAGTATTCTGTCCGGGCTGTCGCCAATTCTCGATGAAAAGAAAACAAAGAACAGGACTGCTATAACTAAGAATATTACAATAGCTATCATAAGGTCAAAGGAGATTATCTGTGACCTTTTAGCACCTTTCATTGTACTCTGCCTCCTTTATAAAGTCGTCAGCTGTCTTCTCCTTTTCCAGAGTCCCGCTGCTTCCGCAGTATGGGCAGATTTTCGGGAGCTTTTCTGTATTGAACTTATACTCGCAGTTTGTGCAAACCAGCTTCATATCCAAATCCTTCAGAATAGGTTATTTAAATATTTTGTTCTTTTCTGGGAAGTGACTTAAAAAGCCTGCATTACTCAGCCAGCAAAACCTCAAGCCTTTCCTTGCCTTTTCCAATGTTAGCCCTTTTAAGCCTTATTCTTCCGATCTCTTTCGTATTTCTTACGTGAAGCCCCGAGCAGGGCATATCCCATTCAAGGCATTTCCAGTGCCGAACAGGCTCTTTGCCGCTTTCTTCATCTTGCTTTTCTTCCCAAATCTTTATCTCGTGTCCCTCATTGATAAGCGCATTGCACTTTTCTTCTGTTTCAGCAAGAAACCCGGAGATGTTTTCGTTAAAAGCATAATCCAGCCTTGCCTTGTTGCTGCTGACATTTGAGCCGATGTTGTCCTCAAGCTCTGAAACCTCCTTAAAGATAAAAAAGGCAATGTGCGCAGCAGAGTGAAGCCTCATAAGCTTTAGCCTTTTCTCCCAGTCCAGCTTAATCATTACAGAATCGCCTTCCTTGAATTCAGGCTCATGCTCAAGCTCATACTCAATTGCCATGCCTCCGGCAAACTCAACAAGCTCAGAGCCAATCACATTTACCCCGCCAATCGTTCCTGAGTCGGGCTGCTGCCCTCCTGAAAAAGAGAACAGAACAGTCTTATCAGGAATAACCTTATTCCCCAGCTTCCTTAAAATTTTTGCTTCAGCTTCTTTTTGGTATGGATTAAGCAAGAAGAGCCTTTCCTGCTCCTTTTTGCCTGTCTGGCTTTTTATTCCTGCGTTCATTTTGGTATCATCCCTGTTTTTCAGCCACAAACAAAAATCTTTATAAAATTATTCCTTTTCCTTAAGCCATAGCAGCATAATCATAAGGACATTATTTTTTTATCAGGGCATATACAAATGAGATACTCACCAAGAGAGGTAGAAGAGGAAGTTCAGGCTTTCTGGAAAGAGTCAGCCATATACTCAAAGTGCAGGCAAAAAGCAAAAGGCAGGGAATTTTACTTTCTTGATGGTCCTCCATACACTTCAGGAAAGGTCCATATTGGCACTGCCTGGAATAAGTCACTGAAGGATGCTTTCCTAAGGTACAAAAGAATGCGGGGCTTTAATGTATGGGACAGGGCAGGCTATGATATGCATGGGCTCCCCATTGAAAATAAGGTCTTTGATAAGCTCGGGTTTAAGTCAAAAGAAGAAGCCATTTCATACGGCATTGAGAAATTCATCGGCGAATGCAGGAAATTTGCCCTTGCAAGCCTGGAAGAGATGAATTCTGACTTTGAGCAGCTGGGCGTGTGGATGGACTTTGAAAATGCCTATATGCCGATAACAAGGGAATTTATTTCAGGCGTCTGGTACCTGATAAAGAAAGCAGACGAGAAAAAGAGGCTCTATAAGGGAAAAAAAACAATGCAGTGGTGCGCTCACTGTGCAACAGCACTAGCAAAGCATGAGTTAGAATACAAGACTGTTGTTGACAACTCGATTTTTGTGAAGTTTCCGGTAAAGGGTGAGAGAAACACTTATCTCTTAATCTGGACAACCACCCCCTGGACAATTCCTTTTAATCTCGGGATCATGGCAAACCCAGGGCTTGAGTATGTAAAGGCAAAAGTAGGCGATGAGCACTGGATTCTTGCAAAAGGCCTGGCAAACATCGTTATCAGCGCTTTTTCCACTCCAGATTATAGCATAATTGAAACATTCCCTGGCTCAAAGCTTGAGGGAACCGAATACATTCATCCCTTAGATAAGGAACTTGGAAACACCTATGCAGGGCTGAAAAAGAATCATCCAAAGGTTCATACTGTGGTAATGAGCACAGAGTTTGTTGATCTCAGCGCAGGCTCCGGGCTTGTTCATATGGCTCCTGGATGCGGGCCGGAAGACTACGAAGTTGGAAGAAGAAACAACATACCTGCATTTAACAACTTAGATGAATATGGTGTGTTTCCTGAAGAAAGCGGAAAATTCTCGGGCCTTGTTGCAAGAAAGGATGACAAAGCATTTGTAGAAGCCCTTGAGAAGGCAGGAGCAATCGTAGGAGGCCAGGAGGTCGAGCACGATTATCCATTTTGCTGGAGATGCCATAACCCTGTTATATTCAGGGCAACAGAGCAGTGGTTTTTCAAAGTAGAAGACCTTAAAGAGCAGATGAGAATTTTCAATAAGTCCATTAGCTGGTTACCGGAATGGGGCGGCTCAAAATGGTTTGACTCTTGGCTTGAAAACCTCAGGGATAACAGCATAACAAGGCAGAGGTTCTGGGGAACCCCTGTTCCAATATGGGTGTGCGGTAAGTGTGGAAGCTATCAGGTAATCGGCTCCTATAAAGAGCTTAAGGAAAAGGCAATCGGAGAGGTTCCCGAAGACCTTCACAAGCCATGGATAGATGAGGTGAAAGTAAGATGCAGCAAATGCTTTGCTCTAGCTTCAAGAGTCCCGGATGTGCTTGATGTCTGGGTAGATTCAGGCACAGTCTCATGGAACTGCCTGGGCTTTCCAGAAAAAGAAGAGCATTTCAAAAGGCTTTTCCCGGCAGACTTCATACTTGAGGGCAAAGACCAGATTAGGGGCTGGTTTAACCTTTTGATGGTTTCAGGCATTTTAGCTTTCGATAAGCCAAGCTTTAAGAGCGTTTACATGCATGGCTTTGTTCAGGATGCAGAAGGGGAAAAGATGTCAAAATCCATCGGCAATGTTATTTCACCCCAGGAGATTGTTTCCAAGTATGGCTCTGATTCATTAAGGTTTTATATGATTGGTGCAGGAAACCCTGGAGTTGACCTTAATTTCAGCAGAGAGGAGCTTGAGAATAAGTTCAGGAGCCTGAATGTCCTCTGGAACCTTCATAATTTTCTTCTGGATTCCTGCAGGCAGGTGGGATTTGTACTCTCCTCAAAAAGCCAGAAAGAAATGCTTACAATGCTAAAGCTGGAAGACAAGGCAATGCTCTCCAGGGCAAATTCAGCAGTAAAAAAAGCAACAGGATTTATGGAGAAAATGCAGGTTGAGCTGCTGCCTGGGCTGGCTGAAGAGCTCTTTTTAAGCATATCCCGAGATTATGTGCAGCTTGTACGGGAAAGGCTCCAGCCGGAAAACCCGCAGGAAAGAGAGGCAGTGCTGTTCACAATGGCCTACTCCCTTCTTTGCGCCCTTAAAATGCTTTCAATAGTTTCACCCTTTATTTCTGAAAAAGCCTATCAAAGCCTTAAGCCTGTTCTTGGCACAAAAGAAGAGAGCATACACCTGTTCAGCTGGCCAGAGCCGGATGAGAGCCTTATCGATGAAAAATCAGAGAGGCTTTTCTCGCTTTCCCAGGAGATAATAGCGCTGGTGCTTAATGTAAGAGACAAGATCGGAAGAGGTGTTAGATGGCCTCTCAAGAATGTTACAGTGGTTTCAGAAGAGCCGCTTCTTTCAGAAAGCGCAGAAAAGATAAAAGAGCTGGTCTCAGGCTTTGCAAACATAAAAAGCCTGGAATTTGTAAAAGAAGACAAAAGAGTAAAAAGAAATATAAGATTGAATCCTGAAAATATAAAGGAATTTGATGAGACCACACAGGCAAAGATAATTGCTTCAGTCTCAACAATGTCAAATGAGACGATACTCTCACACCTGAAGCAATCAAAATCCCTTGCACTTACTATTGAAGGAACCAAGATCAGCCTGGATTCATCAAAGTTCATTTTCGAGGCTTCTGTTGATGAGCCTTTCGCCTTTGCGGAATCTTTAACAGAAAGCCTTAGTGTAATCGTTGATAAGTCTACAACAGAGCAGCTTGAGAAAGAAGGCTTTTTCAGGGAAATTGTCAGGAGAGTGCAGAACAGCAGGAAGGAGCTTAAGCTTACCAAAGACAAAAAAGTTTCACTTTACATCCAGGCCCCGAGGCAGCTGGTTAAATTCCTGGGTGAAAGTGAAATTTCGGAAGAGCTTGCAAGAAAGACCGGAGCCAGGAAAATAAAGGTTTCAGATGTTGAGCCCCTGAAGAATTATGATTACTCTAAGGATTACAGGATAAAAGACATGGTGTTTAAGGTTTGCATAGGGCTGAACGATGAAAGCCAGGATTAGCCTTGCTTATTTTTTCCTGATTTCACAAAATTTGCACCCGATAACACAAAAACAAAGATAAAAAGAGATGTGCAACATGGTTTCTTATACTGAGATAAAAAAAGAGCTGGACTTCTGCAATGAGCCGGTATTCTTTTTTGATGATGACCCGGATGGGTTGTCCTCTTACCTTCAGTTATATAAGCATAAAAAACAGGGTAAAGGAATTGTTGTAAAAAGCTCGCCTGCCCTTCCAGAAGCATATGCTTCAGGCATAGGAGAAGATAACGACAAAATATTCATCCTTGACAAGCCAATGGTGGAAAAGGGCTTTTTCGAGGCAGCCCGGGAGAAAAAGCTTCCAGTTATCTGGATAGACCATCATGAGCCACAGCCTTCTCATCAAAATGTAAAGTATTTCAACCCACGGATTAAAGGCAGCAATATGCCTGTTTCCCTTGTCTGCTACAATTCAGTTAAGCAGAGCCAGTGGATAGCAGCAATAGGGGTTATCGGTGACTGGTTTATCCCGCCTTTTTTGTCAGAACTGGCTGCGCAGTTTCCAGACTTAATATATCCTAACATAAAAAAACCTGAAGAGGCACTTTTCAAAACCCCTTTTGGCAGGCTTATCAAGATATTCTCTTTTAATCTTAAAGGCGCAAAGAGGGACATTGACAGGTCTCTTGCAGCATTGATAGCCATAGAAAGCCCTTATGAGGTGCTATCGCAGTCCACTCCAGAAGGAAAGCTTGTTTACAGGAGATACTGGAGAATTAATGAGGAGTATGAGTTTCACCTCAGGACAGCCACAGCCTCAGCCAAGAACAGCATCCTTTTCTACATATACGATTCTTCGCAAAGCTTTACAAGCGATATATCAAACGAGCTGCTTTTCAGGTTCCCGGAAAAAGTAATAATAGTGGGAAAGGAAAAAAGAGGTTATGTCAGGATGAGCATAAGGACTTCAAGATTTATACTTCCGAAAATTCTTGATAAAGCCATTGAAGGCCTGGATGGCTATTCCGGCGGCCACGAGCATGCATGCGGAGCCAATGTAAAGCTGGAGCAGGTTGACCTATTTCTTGAAAACCTTAAGAAAGAACTCAGGAAACAAGAAAAATCCCGCTGAAGCACACAATTCCAGTGATTCTTTTCAGTTAAATTTAAAAAAGCCTTGCTTTCTCTTTGTTTCATGGCCCCCAAGGAAAAACCCCTTTCAGGCAAAAAAAAGACTCAGGCAGAAGATGAGCAGGAAGGCTTTTCTTACTCTGACGAGGTAAGGATTCCAAAGGAAAGGGTAGCAGTTCTTATAGGCAAAAAAGGCGCTGACAAGAAAGAGCTCGAGATGGCAGGCAGGTCAAGGCTCAAGGTAGACAGCAAAGAAGGCTTTGTAAGAATATTCTCAAATGACCCGATCAGGGTAATGCAGATGCATGATGTTGTGCTGGCAGTTGGGAGAGGTTTCAATCCACAGATAGCCAGGCTCCTGCTTAAAACAGACTATGTCCTTGAGATGCTTGATGTGGAAGAGTATTCAAGAAGCAAAAAGAAGTCAACCCGGCTGAAAGGCAGGGTTATTGGTGAAGAAGGCAAGGCCAGAAGAATCATTGAAGAGCTCACAGAAACATACATCTCGGTTTTTGGCAATACTGTCTCTATTATTGGCCAGGCTTACAATGTCTCAATCTGCAGGAGGGCAATAGAGTCTCTCCTTTCAGGCAGCCCGCACTCGGGGGTTTATTTCTGGCTCGAGAAAAAAAGAAAAGAGCTTAAATACCAGGACTTTATAGGAGAAGATGCATTGTCGTAATTTTTGAGGTGGTAATTTGCAAGAGGATATAGCAGTGGATTCAGCATTGAAAAAAGAGCTTCAGTCAAAGCTTAGTTTCGCACAAAAGGCCGAAAAGCCACAAGAGCAAGCCCAGCCAAGGCAGCAGGAGCAGAAAAGCCCGGAGCCCAGGGAATCTTCATCAAGGGAAACCATGCAGGAGCAGAAGCCGGAGGAAAATCCAAAGCCTAAGCCAAGGCAGAGAAAAAGCCTTGTTGAGGGCACAGCAGCAGAAAGGCTTTCCAAAGGGCAAAGGGATATTTCTGTTGCAGAGTTCTTCGAGAAAAACAGGCATCTCCTTGGGTTTGACAACAAGAGAAAAGCCTTGCTAACAACCATAAAGGAAGCCATGGACAACGCACTTGATGCGTGCGAGGAAGCTGAGGTTCTGCCCGAGGTTTATATTGAAATAATAAGCATGGGCCAGGACAGGTTCAGAATAATAATAGAAGACAATGGGCCCGGCATTGTTAAAAAAAACATCCCGTTTGTTTTCGCCAAGCTCCTTTACGGCTCAAAATTTCACTCGCTGAGGCAGAATAGGGGGCAGCAGGGCATTGGAATATCAGCAGTGGTGCTTTATGCCCAGCTTACAAGCGGCAGGCCGACACGAATTACCTCAAAAATAGGAGAAAATCACTCTGCCCATTATTATGAGCTAAGAATAAACACGCTAAAAAACCAGCCAGAAATCATCAAGGATGAGATAAGGGAATGGGAAAAGCCCCATGGAACCCGGATTGAGCTTGACCTTGAGGCATCGTACTACAAAGGCGCTCAGTCTGTTGATGAGTACATAAAGCAGACAGCAATAGTTAACCCCCATGCTACAATCATTTATGTTACTCCGGACGGAGAGCAGAAGATTTATGCCAGGGCTTCAGAAGCCCTTCCTAGGCAACCTAAGTCAATTAAGCCGCATCCTTACGGGGTTGAGCTGGGCATACTTATGAAAATGCTTGCTTCCACTACCCAGAAAACAGTAAGCAGGTTTCTCTGCTCAGATTTTTCAAGGGTGACAAGCAAAACAGCAAACGAGATTCTTAAAAAAGCCTCAATTGAGCCAAACTCGAAGCCAAAGAAACTTACAAGGGATGAGGCAGAGAGGATAATTGATGCAATCCGCTCTGTGAAGATAATGGCCCCGCCTTCAGATTGTATCTCTCCAATCAAAGAAGACCTGATAGAGAAAGGCCTGAAAAAAGAGATAAACGCAGAGTTTTATACGGTAGTCAGCAGGCCGCCGTCAGTCTATAGGGGCTATCCTTTTATTATTGAAGCCGGCCTTGCATATGGCGGAAACATGCCCAAAGACACATCTGCATCTGTTCTTAGGTTTGCAAACAGGATTCCCTTGCTTTACCAGGCAGGCTCATGCTCTTTCACAAAAACCGTTATTGCAACAGACTGGAGAAACTACGGCTTATCACAGCCAAGAGGCTCCTTGCCTGTGGGACCGCTTTTAGTTCTTATTCACATCGCTTCAGTCTGGGTTCCTTACACAAGCGAGGCAAAGGAGGCAATTGCAAGCTATCCCGAGATTATAAAAGAAGTTAAGCTTGCTATGCAGGAGCTGGGAAGAAAGCTTTCCAGATATCTATCAAAGAAGAAAAGCGTGCAGGATGAGATAAAAAAGAGAGGCTACATAGAGAAGTACATCCCGCACATTGCACTTGCGATTGATGAAATGCTTGACATCGGCGAGCCTGTCAGGATTCAGATAGAGGAAAGGCTAAAGGATATCCTTGAAAAAAAGAGAGGAAAAATAGAAAAAATAGATTTTGACGAAGATGCAAACAAGGAGTATGATGAAGAGTTCGCAGTAAAGAGAACCGGCGCAGGCATTCTTGATGACGATTACCTAGAAGAAGAAACCCCGGAAAAAGAAGCAAATAA
>Ga0334900_1003379_pt1 | contig 12482 bp, 8 predicted proteins | sample GraSluR3_MG_2_FD_207231 | JGI IMG/M metagenome (GOLD analysis project Ga0334900, IMG submission 207231) | Sludge microbial communities from methane-producing bioreactor in Wageningen University, Netherlands - Granular Sludge_31_08-R3 | ecosystem: Engineered > Bioreactor > Anaerobic > Unclassified...
ACCCCTCTCCATTGTTCCCCAGAGAATCTTCGCGGGTGTAAACAACTTTATTCTGCTGTGTATTCCGTTCTTTATGCTGGCCGGGGAAATGATGGCCATAACACCGCTTTTTGAAAAGCTGATCAAGCTGTTCAGGGCCTTTCTCGGACATGTAAAAGGCGGACTTTCCCATGTGAATATTGTGGTCAGCATGTTCTTTGCCGGTATTACCGGTGCGGCGACGGCGGACACCTCGGCTGTCGGCGGGCTCCTGATCCCGGCCATGGAAAAGGACGGCTATACCCGCAGTTACGCCACCGCGGTAACTGTAAGCTCCTCCACCATAGGGGTAATCATTCCTCCAAGCAATCTGATGATTGTCGCAGCCCTGGCAACCAGCTCTTCAGTAGCCGTTCTCTTTATGGCAGGGCTTGTTCCGGGGATCCTCTCCGGTCTGGGACAGCTTGTGGTCAGCCTGATTTACGCCAAACGTAAGGGTTTTCCCTCCGCCCACCGGATGAGCTGGAGGGACCGGGTGCAGGTATTCTGGGCCGGGATTCCGGCGATAGGTATTCCCGTCATTATTTTCGGCGGAATACTTGGCGGAGTTTTTACCCCGACAGAAGCCGCAGCCATGACTGTGTTTTACGCGGTAGTTGTGGGAATCTTTCTGCTGCGGAGCTTTCCCTCCTGGGCGGTACTTTACAAGACCCTGCTCACGGTTGTGCAGCGTCTGGGGGCGGTAATGCTGGCTGTAGGGGCGGCAATGGTACTGGGATGGATTTTTGCCATCGCCCAGATCCCCTCGGCGATCGGTACATGGATTACTTCAGTAACGACAAATCCGATTCTCATTACAGCGGGAATGCTGGTGACCTTTTTACTTATCGGTACCTTTCTGGATCCCCTGCCGGCCATCCTGATCTTTACCCCCATTTTTCTGCCGATTGCTACCCAGATAGGTATGGGGAAGGTCCATTTTACAATAACCATGGTATTTGGTTTTGTTATAGGATTGATTACGCCTCCTGTGGGGTCCTGTCTGTATGTGGGAGCTGCGATCAGCGGTCTGCGGGTTGAACAGTTTGTAAAGGATCTGGTTCCTTTCATTATCGCCATCTCGCTTGTTCTGGTGCTGATTGCCTTCTTTCCGCCTATCGTTGAGTTTGTACCGAATCTGTTGTTCGAATAATCAGGCGGAAAAACAAGGGGCGCGACATGGCCAGGGTTACTATAAAAGACATTGCGAAGGAGCTGGGGGTTTCGTACACGACGGTCTCACGGGCCTTGACGAACACGACCGGGGTAAATGCCCTTACGCGGGAACGCATTGTGGAAGAGGCCCGGCGTATGGGATACCAGCCCAATATCCTGGCCAGGGGCCTTGTCATGCAGCGGACCGATACTATCGGTCTGCTGGTGCCGGACATAACAAACCCCTTTTCCGCCGAGGTTGCCCGGGGGGTGGAGAATGCTGCCCAGGAGTTCGGTCTCACCCTGATTCTCGGGGACACCAATCATTCCGCCACACAGGAAAGTCAGTACATCAGGCGCCTGACCTCAAACCGTGTTGACGGTTTGCTGGTTATACCTGTTTCTTCTCAGGCTGAAGCTGATATCAAGGAAGCAGGGACACCGGCGGTGATTCTCAATACGAAGAATACCGACTCTGAGACAAGTTTTGTGACGATAGACCACGAACTCGGCGGGTATCTGGCCACAAAACACCTTCTCGAGCTTGGATTCAGACGTGTCGCCATTGTAGGGGGAAAGATAACCTCCGAGGCGTACGAGGACCGCCTGGTGGGGTATAAAAAGGCTTTACATGATTTCGGGATCCCCTACGACGCTGAGCTGATTTTCAGCGGGCCCGCCTTTTCCAATAGTACCGCTCTGCAAAAGGCGGTGGCGAAGCTGCAGGCGGAGGGCGGACCGGACGCCTTCTTCGCCACCAACGATGTGATCGCCCTCGATCTTCTGCGTGAATTGAAAGCGCTTCCCCGCAGGCTGGGGTCCGGAATCGGGGTAATCGGTTTTGATGATATACCCATCGCCTCTTTTCCCGAGATTGAGTTATCCACCATGGCGCAGCCAAAGTATATTCTGGGCCGGACGGCGGTAGAGATTCTTGTTCAGAAAATCAATCCCGGCCACGAGAATCCTGCCCAGCACGTTATTCTGCCGCCGGAACTTGTTATACGAAAAACGATACGAGAGTAAAAAAGAATTTATACCGGCAGTTGATAGAGAATTAATTATTATCATCAGAGGAAGGAATATATGCGTTACAATAATTTAGGCCCCCTGGAAGTCTCATGTTTCACCCTCGGCACCTGGTCTTTTGCCGGGGGCGGTATCTGGGGTGACCGTGAAAAAAAGGAATCCATCAGAATAGTCCATGCCGCCATTGATTCAGGCATCAATCTGATTGACACCGCTGAAGGCTATGGCGATGGGACCAGCGAGGCGGTCCTTGGTGAAGCCCTGGAAGGAAGGCGTGAGAAGGTCCTGCTTGCCTCCAAGTTTATGCCTCAACGAATTTCCCGTCCGGAAGATATACGTACTGTTCTGGAGGAGACTCTCAAACGCCTTGGAACAGACTATATCGATCTGTACCAGCAGCACTGGCCCTTTACCGGTGCTTCCTTCACTCAGGCGGAGGCGGAAGAGGTGATCGCGCGTCTGATGGAGGAGGGTAAGATCCGCCATTTCGGTGTCTGCAATTTCGGCCCCGGCGATTTTGTTAAGAGCAGTCTGCCCATAATAAGCGATCAGATAGGCTACAGCCTGCTCTTCAGGGCCATCGAGTTTGAAATGCTTCCCTTTCTGCGGGAAAAAAAGCTTGGCGTGCTGACCTACAGCGCACTCATGCAGGGGCTGCTTTCCGGCAAGTACAGCTCCCCGGAGGATTTTCCTGCTGGACGCAAACGGACGCGGCATTTTTCCACGGAGAACCCCAACGCCAGGCACGGCGAAGCGGGGCATGAAGAGCTGGTCTTCAGTACAATCGCGGCTCTGAAGGCAATCGCCGGGGAGGCAGGACTCTCCCTGCCCCACTGCGGCATAGGCTGGGTTCTGGCACAGCCGGGGATCTCCACGGTAATCATCGGCTCAGGCAATGAAAAGCAGCTGACGGAGAACCTCCGTTTTGTGGAGGAAGGGCTGCCCGCGGATGTGATTGCCGGGCTTACCCGGGTTTCAGAGGAACTGAAAAGGGCCATGGGACCCAATGCCGATTTGTGGCAGGGAGAAAGCCGGATAAGCTGATCTGTAACGGGCGTGATTAAAAAGAACAGGGTTTTCGGAGCTCCCTGAAAATAGTATACTCTAGTTGTCAGGTCAATTGTTGGCCTGGCATTATCCTTTTAGAGTGTGGAGAACAACATGCGGAAAACTGATCTGCCCTTCGGCAGCAGACATATCGCTCTGGAGCTTCCGGACCAGGTAGACATTTTGAGTATGGGCAGTCCTGTCGCCCTTGATAATCCGGCTCAGAAGATTCAGGAAGCTCTGGACACGTCCATCGGCAGCCCAGGAATCGACGAAATAATTCGCAAAAAGAAGGAGAAAATCGACGATCCCGCCGCGGTAATCGTAATCTCCGATAATACGCGCCCTGTCCCCTATACCGGGGACCAGGGGATTCTCTGGCCTATTGTGGAGCGCCTGTTAAAGCAGGGGGTCAAGGCAGGAAAAATCACCGTTCTTGTGGCCACCGGTATGCACCGGGGGCTGACCGAGGCGGAAATTACAAAGATGATCGATTCCCGGGTCCTCGAGGCCGGGGTTCAGGTGAAAAACCACAACTGCAAGAATGACAAAGGCCTGAGCTATCTGGGAACTACGGCCCGGGGCAGTGAAATATACATCAACAAGCTCTACATGGAGAGCGATATACGGATTCTTACAGGTCTTGTGGAGAGCCACTTTATGGCCGGCGCGTCGGGGGGACGAAAGTCGATCTGCCCCGGTCTCATCGGCGAAGAGAGCACCTTCGTGTTCCACGGTGCGCCCATGATGGCCCATCCGAATACCACAGACCTGTTGCTGGACGGCAACCCCTGCCACGAGGAGTCCTTCGAAGTCGCCAGTACCGCGGGTACCGACTATATCGTCAACGTTACCCTGGACCACCAGTTCAAGGTAACCGGGGTATTCGCCGGGGAACTGAAGGCAGCCCACGAGGCGGCGGTGGAACATCTGAAAAGCTATACCGCCGTTCCGTATGAAGGTCAGTACGATATCGTGCTGAGCCACGGCGGATTTGTGGGAATCAACCATTACCAGGCAGCCAAGGCCGGCACCGTTGCTGCCAGGATTATCAAACCCGGCGGACACGTAATAATGCTTGCCAACAACACCGACACTGATCCTGTAGGCAGTCTTGCCTACAAGACGGTGCTGCAGATTCTTACCCTCAGCGGCCCCGAGGCGGTGGAAAAAATACTGCTCTCTCCGGACTGGACCTTTATTCCCGAACAGTGGCAGGTTCAGATGTGGACCCGTCTCTTCAAGAAGATCCCCATTGATCACTTTTACTACTACAGCCCCCAGTTCGGCAACGCCGAGTATGAGTTGACCGCGGGGTCCAGGCTGTCTGAACTGGCGGGTATTCCCGAATCCGAAGATCCGGATACTCTGGTCCCGAAAATGGTGACCGCCGGAATCGATAAACTGAAACAGCTTTATACGGGGTCAGACGAACCGCGGATCGCCTATCTGAAAGACGGCCCCTATGGAATCCCTCTATAGAAGGAGAAAACATGAAGATCATTATTTCTGTTGCAGGACAAGAACTTGAAGGTGAACTGTTCGATACCGCCCTTGGCAGGGAGGTTGCCGGCATTCTGCCCATAAGCGGGCACGCATCCCCCTGGGGAGACGAGCTCTATTTTTCCATGCCCATATCTCCGGAGGTGGAAACGCCCCAGGTTGATATGGAAGTCGGGGATCTTGCCTACTGGCCCCCGGGAAACGCCTTCTGCATCTTCTACGGTCCTACTCCGGCCAGTACCGGGTCCAAACCCCGGATTGCCAGTGAAGGCGAGGTTTTCGGCCGGATTATCGGTGATGCCACGGTTCTGAAAGGATGCCGGGGCGGTCAGGTTGAGGTCAGAGCAAAATAAGGCCTGGCATGTAGTTCAGCTGACTTTCGGCCTGCCGTGGACAGAAGGTATCCCTTCGGTTTACGGCGGGCCGTTTTATGTAAGGCGTATGAAAGAGAAATCGCAAATTCGTAAAACGATCATGACTGTGCTGTCCGGGCTTCCGGAGGATGAAAGGCGCAGGCAGGAGGACGAGGTAATCGCATCCTTCCTGGCGGATCCCCGCTGGAAGGCCTGTCCCTGGGTCTTCGCTTTTCTTCCCATGGAGCATGAATTTGATCTGGAACCGCTTCTGCAGGCGACTCTTTCGTCGGGTAAACGTCTGGCACTTCCCAGGGTCGAGATGGGACGTCTGCAGTTCCATGAGGTTACGAATCTTGACGGTCCCTGGCGTGTACATTCCTACGGCATGCGGGAACCCGCAGCCGATATGCCTGCGGCGGCGCTGGAAGAGACAGCCGCAGAAGGCCTTCTTGTCATAGTTCCCGGCCTTGCCTTTGACATGCGGGGCTACCGGGTCGGATACGGAGGAGGTTTTTACGACCGCCTTTTGTCCGCTTTGCCGGATTCAGTCGAAACACTCAGCTGTCTCTACAGGGAGCAGCTGTTCTCCGAACTCCCTTTGGAGCCCCACGACCGGCAGGTTGGAGGGCTGTTTTTTCCAGGTATGCATAAAAAAACCGCTCTACCCGGGTGAGGGGAGCGGTTCTTTTTCTGCTGTTTCCTGGCGAAAGCCTCAGAATATATTATAGTATATGCATTCTAGTTTGTCAAGCAAAATAGAGATATTTTACTATAAAATCATAATAGATATAATGGATGCCGTCAAATTCGAACAGCATCAGACCAGGAATGCTCGGAAATCAGAAGTACGAAGGACCTGGGGGCAACCTTGTAATATTCCTGACGATGCAGGTCTTCCACCACATTCATATCCAGAATATCGGGACTCATTGATGTATCAATCTTCCGCTGCCAAACCTTTCCGGATGGCGGGTCGGAGATGACGAAACGGACCTCCTCGGATGTCGCATTGAACATGAGAAAGAAATCGTTGTCGTCTCTGTCCGCCTGGATCTCGGCCTTGCTTCCGTCTATCAATATTGCCAGAAGGTTTTTCTCACGGCTCCAGTCCACAGGAGAGCATTTTTCATCCAGCCAGGTAATATCCGGAAGCCCGTTCAGGCTCAGGTCCTGACCGGAAAAAAAATCGGAGCGCTTGAAGGCGGGGTGACGCCGGCGGAATTTGATCAGTTCCCTGCAGAAACGAAGAATGTCGGGGTGACGCTCTACGAAGCTCCAGTCATACCAGGATATTTCGTTATCCTGACAATAAGCGTTGTTGTTCCCCTTCTGGGTCCGCCGGAACTCGTCGCCCCCCAGAATCATCGGAGTTCCGGTGGAAAGGAGGAGACTGGCGAGGAAATTCTTTATCTGCCGTGCGCGGATCTCTTCGATGTCGCTGTCCGTCGTTGCACCTTCAACTCCGTAATTGGCTGAGTAGTTCGAATTGTGACCGTCCCGGTTTGACTCCCCGTTCTCTTCATTGTGTTTTTCCGTGTAGCTTACCAAATCGTTCAGGGTAAAACCGTCGTGGGAACAAATAAAATTGATACTGTGAAAGGGTCTTCGCCCGTCGGACAGATAGAGGTCGGAGCTGCCGGAAAATCGCATCGCAAGACCGGAGATTTTTCGGGGATCATTTCTCCAGAACTGGCGCATATCGTCCCGGAAACGGTCGTTCCATTCGGCCCAGCGTCCTCCGGGAAAGCTCCCGACCTGGTAGGCCCCGGCGGCATCCCAGGCTTCGGCGATTAGCTTTGTCTCCCGCAGGATAGGGTCTTCCGCAATATGTTCTATGATGGGTGGATTTTCCAGGAGCCTTCCGTTCCGGTCCCTCCCAAGGATCGATCCCAGGTCGAAACGGAAACCGTCAACGTGCATCTCCATAACCCAATACTGGAGACAGTCAAGGATAAAGGTCCGGAGGATCGGGTGGTTGCAGTTCATGGTGTTGCCGCAGCCGGAATAATTTTTGTAAGCCCGTTTGTTGTCATCCAGAATATAGTAGATGCTGTTGTCCAGTCCCCGAAAGGAGATGGTGGGCCCTTCGTCGTTGCCTTCGGCGGTATGGTTGAAGACGATATCGAGGATTACCTCTATGCCTGCGGCATGGAGTTCCCGTACCATCTCCTTGAAATCTGTAACCTGCTGACCCCTGCTCCCCGCGGAGGAGTAGTGGGCGGCGGGGGAGAAGAAATTGATTGTGCTGTAACCCCAGTAGTTGGTCAGGGCTTTTCCGGTACGGGGGTTCTTCTGCAGAAGTTCGTGGGGATTGAATTCCTGGATGGGCAGGAACTCCAGACTGGTAATCCCGAGTTCTTTGAAATATGGAATCTTCTCAATTACACCCCGGTAGGTTCCGGGAGCCGCGGATTCAGCGGATGGATGTTTCGAGAGTCCCGCCAGGTGTGTTTCGTATATTACACAGTCCCGAAGGGGGTAGTTGAGCGGCACGTCTCCCTGCCAGTCGAAATAATCATTGATGACGACGCATTTGGGCATCAGGTTGCGCTTCCACTTTTTCCATGGGCGGTCATGGGTCAGGGCTTTTGCATATGGATCGATGAGCCAAAGGTCGGGATTAAAGCGGTGTCCCCTGTCGGGATCAAAGGGGCCGTCAACCTGGTAGAGATAAAGCTGGCCGGTTTTCAACCCCATAACGTGAATATGCCAGACATCACCGGTACGATTCTGCTCCGGGTCAAGATGAAGTACCTCAGCCGGTCTGGTATCCTTCACCTCATCGAACAGAAGCAGGCTGACGGCGGTGGCGTTTCGGGAAAACAGGTTGAACTGGACTCCCCGGCCGGTAAGGATCGACCCGAAGGGGAGGGGATGCCCCGGTTCGGTGGTATGCTTCGACATTTTCCGTTTCTTCATCTTCCTGTCAGTATACTCAATCGAAGGCGTCCTTGCGGGAAAAAAAAGAAAAAAAGTGAGAGAAATGTAAAAACGGGCTCAGCGGGATTCAAGGCTTTCCTTTAATTTCGCGAAATTCGACACCAGCCGGTTCGATGTCTCAAGGAGGGTCGAGAAAGCTTCGCCGGCCTCCTCTGTTTTTCCATCGTTAAGGTTTCGCACAATCTCCATAAGGAGCCGGTGTACCTGTTCATGGCTGCGCTTGAGTTCCGGAAATACCGGATTACCGCGAAAAAGACTTTCTCCTTCGCTGTCGATCCATTTTCCCACGTCACAGCTGTGATGATCGGTCATTTCGGAAAGCTTTATAGTCTGATTTCCCGCCAGAGCGCTTCCAACCCGGGAAACCCAGCGGTGGTGCTGCAGGATGTAGGTGGAAAAATCGATCTCCTGCGATGCGGACTCGTCGTCCTCCAGTTTGAAAAAGCTGACCCGGGTTCCCAGCCTCCGTAAACCCCGGTTATTGTCGATGCCTGCTTCGGAGATGTGAGCCGCGGCATCGGAAATATCTCCGGCACTGTGCAGTACCTCGTATACTTCCTTCCCCACTGTTTCCACGATCTGATGCATTGAATTGAGGGAAACACCAATCTCCTCCGAACCGCCAAGGATTTCTTCGGACCCGAGTTTTATTTCTCCCGATACGCTCATGAGGGAGTCAACCGCAGAGAGTATCTGTCGGCTTCCTGCGGAAAGCTCCTGGGTGCTGTTGCTGATTTCGGTAAAGGAATCCAGCATGCCGGATATACTGCTCCGAAGGGCCACAAAGGCCTCCCGGGAAGAGCGGCTGGACTTCAGGGCGCTATGAATGGTGGAGATGGTATTTTTCAGCCTTCCCGAGACCTGACTCGAGTTTTCTCTGGTGGATTCAGCCAGTTTCCGGATTTCCTCGGCCACGACGGCAAAACCTTTCCCTGTCTCCCCTGCATGGGCTGCTTCGATGGCGGCGTTCATGGAAAGCATGTCGGTCTGATCCGCTACATGCTCAATAACGTCAATCATCTCCAGCATATCATCGATGGATTCACTGATTTCGCTGATATAGCCGTCGGTGGATGCCAGTTCCGCTTCCCCCTCTTCGGTCAAGCGTTCCAAATCGCGGGAGGATTCCATGCGTGCTTCGGTTACGGACGCAACATTGCGGATTGACGCGGCCATTTCTTCGATGGAAGCGGATGTCTGGGTAACCGCGCTTACCTGGCTGTCTATTCCCCGGGCAAGGTTGCGGATGGTCGCGGTAATCTCCTCGGTTGCGGTGGTCGATTCTGCCGCGTTTGAACTGAGACGCTGGGTGGCCAGCTGGAGCTTTCGTATTTCGCTGTTGATCCTGTTCGTGGCATTCAGAATGTTCTCTATCTGCAAGGTCAGATCCCCGGCGGTATACCTGCTTTCTGCAAGAGTTGCATGTATGCTGAGAACAGCGTCCCGAAAATGTTCAATGGCGGTATCGAAGTTTCCCGCAATCGATCCGAGAAAGTCCCGGCTTTCCAGGGCAATGGAGTTTCTCAGATCTCCGTGTCCGATACGCAGGGTTGCCTGATGAATACGCCGGATCCGGTTTCGCAGGCGTCGTCCAATAAGAAGGAAAAGAAAGACAAGAAAAAATCCGGAAACCAGGGCGGGAACCAGAAGACCGATAATGCTGAGGCGGATCACCTGCATTACCTCTTCCCGTCCCCGATCGGCAAAAAGTTCGTAGTCCCGGGTCAGATTTTCCAGAGAGCTTAGCGCCATCGTATGATCAACCTGGGTAAGGGCATTCAGTTCACGGGTATTCATGGGTGACGTGTCGATGGATGCGAAATATCTGGTTATCTGATCGTATTTTCCAACCATGTTGCCCACAAAGTCTATCCTGGATATCTCCTCGTCGGAAACTCCCGGAAGGGCGCGGTACTCCTCCAGCAGACCCAGGGCGTAATCCACCCTTTCCTGGGCCGTTTCCAGATATCGGGAGTCCCTGCGGATAACATAATCTTTCAGATTATGTATAATTCCGTCGTATCCCAGACTTCGCTGTATGCTCACAAACAGGTCGGTACGTGATTCCAGCTGGTCGTTGAGGCTGTTGAAACGTCGGTCCAGCTCCCTCAGATTGAGAAACTGCAGGACCAGGATAAGTATTCCCGTGGAGCAAATCGCGGCGATCAGGATTGCCACATAAACTGTAATGGATGTTTTATCGCTTTTTGCGGCCATATATAATCATACCTGCATTCTGGAAAATTGAACAGAGGATTATTAATTGACAGTTCCCTCCGCTCGATTTACCATGAAGCATGGCCACTGCCCATATCCTCAGCATCGATCAGAAACGACTCATCAGACATCACCAGCTCTATATTCTCGGGGGAATTACCATCCAGAACCAGCTGATGCGCGATCTTTTTCAGTACGAGCTGCAGCTTTATCCAGGCTTGAGCCCGGATATCAAGGCCTTTCCGGTCTCGTCAAATCTGAACGGAGGACGCCGTCTTGTACTCATCGATTGCCTGGACCGGGACATGGACAACTATCTTTCCGGGCGGGAGCTTGCCGATTATATTGTGCCCCATTTTCAGCTTGTGGCTTTCTTCAATCTGCTTCCCCAGTGGGGCCGGGAGCGTGAAGCGATCAATCTGGGGGTAAAAGGCTTTTTCTACCGAACCGACAGCCTCGAGATTCTGGGAGAAGGTGTTTTTACGCTGTTTACCGAGGGACTGTGGATCCCCAGGGGAGCTCTGTTCGAACCCCTGGAGGACGAGGAACGTGATGCGGAAGCGCTGTATGAGCAGCTTTCCTTACAGCCTCCCAATATCCTTCTTACCCGACGGGAAAAACAGATTCTCCATAATCTGGGTCGGGGACTGCGGAACAGGAACATTGCAGAAGAGCTGGGCATTGGAGAGGCAACTGTAAAGACTCATATCTACAACATTTATAAAAAGATAGGAGTGCGGCGAAGATCGGAGGCTGTCTTGTGGGCTGTCCGGCATAACTGTCTGCATTAGGAGTATCCTGTGTAGACTTTTTAAGTGTACAATTTCTCTAATAACTACTTATTCTATGCCGATATCCTGGAGTTATCCATCTATCTAAGAATAAAGTTGTAGAAAAAAAGTGTAAATTTCATACTTTGGTAGTATATATTGGCCGATAGAAACATGATAATTTCTTTTCAGATTGAAGAGAAAAAGTTTATGTATATGTATGGCTGGGTAATAAAGTATATAATAGCATAATTTTGAACGTTATTTTTGACTGAAGTGCTGATTCATAAAAGGTGTAGAATTATAAAAAGGTCCATTACAAAGAGGTTTCTAAGTAAAAAGGTGAAATGCTGTTTCTTGTTGAAAGACTCCCCTCCTTGAGGGGAGTCTTCTTTTAGATCTTCTGTTTATTCAGCGTTTTCTTACTTGAACACCTGACCAGATACAGAGTCATAAGCCCGGAGAGAAAAAAGAAACCCGACATGGATAAATAGACAGAGCTCAAACCGTAACGGTCGGCAAGAAAACCGGAAATAGCGGCGGCAGTGGATCCGACGGCAAATACCATAAAAAAGTGAGCCCCGAATCCAAGGCCCCGTATTCGTGGGGGCATGTGTTTGGCAAGTATGTAGTTCTGTACCGGCTGGGCGGAAAAGTAAAAAAAGGCGAAACAGATCGCCGACAGAAGGAGCGGCAGGGATCTGGTAAAGGACATTAACAGAACAAAGCCTCCCCCGGTAAACGAAATCAGGGTGTATATTTTTTCCGGGCTTTTTCTGTCAATTATCCGGCCGGTAATGTACTGTCCCGCGGTACCGGACAACAGGCTCAAGGTTGCAATGATTCCTCCGATGCTGACCTTGTCCATGTTTGTACCCTCCATGGAGAAGTTCTCCGCCATATAGGCAGGCAGAAAGGTCATGATGCCCCGGTAGGCCATGCCGAGGGAGGCCGCCGAAATAAAGAAGGCCCCAAGGAACATTTTCGACGGCATTTCATGCTCTGCTTCTTCCCGGATATCGGGTTTTCCCTCTGCCGCCTCCCGCCGGTAATCCCGGGGCAGCGTAAGTGAGTACAATGCCAGGAAGATTCCCGCGAGTCCTGCCGCATAATAGGCGGATTTCCAGCCGAATCGGGCTCCCATGAGGGCTGCAACTGCCGGGGTCAGGGCCAGGCTGAGGCTCCCTGATATTCCGTGAATACCGTAGGCCCTGCCTCTTTCCCGTACGCTGTGACTTATAAGGGTGTTGGCGGTCGGATGGTAGACGCTGCCAATCAGACCGATTGCAGCCATACATAGCAGAAAGGCGTAATACCCCTGGATAAAAACTACCGTCAGGGAAAGTATGCTGGTACCAAAGAAAAAGAAGGAAATCAGTCCTTTTGAACCGATTTTGTCGGTTATGATCCCCGCAGGAAGGGAACCGACACCATAGGCATATGAAAA
>Ga0334900_1003382_pt1 | contig 12469 bp, 9 predicted proteins | sample GraSluR3_MG_2_FD_207231 | JGI IMG/M metagenome (GOLD analysis project Ga0334900, IMG submission 207231) | Sludge microbial communities from methane-producing bioreactor in Wageningen University, Netherlands - Granular Sludge_31_08-R3 | ecosystem: Engineered > Bioreactor > Anaerobic > Unclassified...
GGACGGCGTGCTGGGCCTGGGCCACCGCCATGCCGTACCCGGGAACGATCAGAATGTTCTTGGCCGCTTCCAGCACGTAGTAGGCGTCGTCCACGCTGATGGCCTTGGCTTCTCCCTGGAAGCCTTCGCCCTGAGCCGAGGCCGAGACGCTGCCGAAACCGGAAAAAAGGACGTTTGTCAGGGAACGGTTCATTGCCTTGCACATTATGGTTGTCAGGATTATTCCGGAGGAACCGACCAGAGCGCCGGATACGATCAGCACATTGTTGTTGATTACGAAGCCTGCGGCGCAGGCCGCCATACCGCTGTAGGAGTTCAGCAGGGATATTACCACCGGCATGTCTCCGCCTCCGATGGGTATCACGAAAAGTACGCCGAAAAGCAGTGCCAGGGCCGCGATAACGACAAAGTGGGTATAATTTTCAAGGCCGGTAAAGTCCAGGCGTCCGGTGAGGACGATAAAAAAACCGATGATCAACAGGACCAGGATACCATTGACAATTCGCTGTCCCCGGTATTGGATCGGCCGGGACGGTACGGTGCCGGAAAGCTTACCCCAGGCAATCAGGGAACCGGAAAAGGTTACTCCGCCGATAAGGACGGTGAGCAGGATTATAAAGATCTGGTAGTAGGAGGCGCTCATCAGTCCCCCGGCACTGTAGATTTTCTGGAATTCCGCCCAGCCCACCAGGAGGCTCGCGATACCGCCGAAACCGTTGAAGAGGGCGACCATCTCCGGCATGGCTGTCATGGCGACCAGCCGGGCCGCCAGGGCGCCGATTATGCTTCCGGCAGCCAGTCCGACGACGATCCACTGCCAGTGGATAATCTGTTCGCTCAAAAGGGCTGTGATAATGGCAATCAGCATGCCCAGGGCGGATACAGCGTTTCCGTTGCGGGCGCTTTCCGGTTTTCCCAGCATCTTGATACCGAAAACGAAGAATACCGAAGCGATTATGTACAGCAGGTTCTGCAGGTCCGGTGACAGACTGGGCATCACTTTTTCTCCTTCTTGACGAACATCCGCAGCATGCGGTCAGTTACCAGGTAGCCCCCGACGACATTGATTGTCGCGAAGGTGACCGCCATGGTTCCGAGGATAATACGCATTACGTTGCCTTCGACGCTGAAGCTGCCTACCAGGCTCAGAAGGGCCCCGACGATGGTTATGCCGGAGATAGCGTTGGAACCTGACATCAGGGGGGTGTGCAGCTGGGACGGGACCTTGGAGATCAGCTCGAAGCCGAGAAAGGTCGCCAGTACGAGAATAAAAACAAGACGTATATCCATGGTCTAATCCTCCAGTCCGTATATTTTGCGGATCCCGGGGTGAACGATGCTGCCGTCCCGGGTAATCAGGGAGCCCTGCACGATTTTGTCCTCGGAATTAAAATCGGGTCCCGGATTGCCGTCCTTCCAGAACTCCAGGAGCAGGTTGACAAGGTTGTTTGAATACATCTGGCTGGCGTGCTTTGCCACCTGTCCGGGAAAGTTCCTGAGACCCAGGATCTTTACCCCCCGATGGTCGACAATTTCTCCAGGCCGGGAAAGCTCCACGTTACCCCCGGTGTCGACTGCAAGGTCCACCAGTACCGAGCCGGGGCGCATGGCCTCCACTGTGGCCCGGGGAATCAGGAGGGGGGCCGGGCGGCCGAAGAGTTTGGCGGTGGTAATGACCACATCCGCGGCTATGCAGCGCTCCTGCATCAGCTCCCGCTGCTTCTCCAGCTGCTCCTGTGTCAGTTCTTTGGCATACCCGTCCTTGGTCTGTCCCGTCTCTCCCAGGTCGATCTTGATGAACTTTGCCCCCAGGCTTACGACCTGTTCCTCCACCACCGGACGGGTATCGTAGGCCTCGACCCGGGCACCCAGACGTTTTGCCGTAGCAATGGCCTGAAGCCCGGCGACCCCGGCGCCGATTACGAAGACCCGTACCGGAGAGATTGTTCCCGCGGGGGTCATCATCATGGGAAAGGCCATTCTTATTTCCCTGGCCGCCTCGATTACCGCCGCGTAGCCTGCGAGACTTGCCTGGGAACTCAGGGCATCCATTTTCTGGGCCCTGGTGCTGCGGGGAATCATTTCCATGCTGAAGGCGTTGATCCGGCTGTCCGCGATGGCCTTAATCAGCTCCCGTTCATTGTAGGGATCCAGAAAGCTGATATGAAAGGAGCCGGGTTTAAGACTCGGAATTTCATTCATGGGAGGTTTACCCAGCCGGAGAAGAATGTCCGCTTCCTTAAGAAGCGTCTTTCTCTCTGCTGTAATCTCTGCTCCGGCATCGCTGTACTCCCCGTCGGAGAAGCCCGAGGCGGCCCCAGCCGATTCTTCCATCAGCACTCTGACAGATTTTGTATCCACCAGTTTTTTTACCCCCTCAGGGGTCAACGCAACCCGGTTTTCCCAGCTCTCCAGCTCTTTCGGTACGGCAATGACCATCAGCCTCCTCCTGTCGGGACTTTGTATTACTACCATAAAGGTAGTAAATGTGAGTAATGCAGTAAAGAAAACTCTTCAATATTGCCTAAATTCCGGGATGCCCGTATCCTTGGTTTAATGCTGATTGATTTTTTTCATGTGGATGCTTTTACCTCAATGCTCTTCGGAGGAAACCCGGCGGCGGTCTGCATTCTTGACGACTGGCCGCCGGAGGAGACCCTGCTGCGTGTGGCGGGGGAGTTCTTTCTGCCGGAAACCGCTTTCTGCGTCAGGGAAGCAGGCAGCTGGCGTATCCGCTGGTTCACCCCGGATATCGAGATGGACCTTTGCGGTCACGCGACACTGGCGGCGGCCTTTGTTGTCAGAAACTTCGTTGATACCTCCACGGAGTCCCTGGTCTTCCTGTCCCGCAGCGGAGAGCTTCCGGTCTCCTTTCGAGGTGAGCGTATCGTAATGGATTTTCCCTCCCGACCTCCCCGCTCCTGTGAACTGCCGGAGACAATCGCCCGGGCTGTGAATATTCAGCCCCGGGCGGTCCTGAAGGCGCGGGATTATATTCTTGTCTATCCTTCAGAAGGGGATGTCAGGAATATCTGTTTCGACCGGAGCATTCTCGATGAAATCAATCTTGACCCCGGAGGAATTTGCGTCACCGCCCGGGCGGAGGAAGGAAGCCCTGCTGATTTTGTCTCCCGCTTTTTCACCCCCCAGGCCTCGATTTTTGAGGACCCCGTAACCGGGTCGGCCCACTCGTCCCTTGTTCCCTACTGGAGCGGGGTTCTGGGAAAGCAGAGTCTGATTGCCTTTCAGCTTTCCCGGCGGGGGGGAGAACTCTTCTGCCGAGACAGGGGCGGCGGAGTCTCCATCGCTGGAAAGGCTGTTCTCTTCTGCCGGGGATCTATAGCCATTTAGCACCTCAGGGTATACAATTATCTGTATACAAGATACGAGCATACAGAGCAGGAGAGGTTTACATGAAGCGCAACACGGTCCCCTGGCAGTTTCTCGATGACTATCGCGGTACTCTTTTCTCGGGCGAATGGCCGACCGTTCCCCAGCTCTTTACCATTTCAACCCAACGATACCCGGAAAGCCCCTGTTTTACCGTATACGAGCCCGATCGCGTCAGCCTCAGTTACAGCGAGGCCCTGGAGCGCGTCCGCCGGGTTGCGGGGTACCTAAGGCAGCGTGGAATTGCCCCCGGAGACCGGGTTGGCGTAAGCGGCGCCAACAGCCCCGAGTGGGCGGTGGCCTACCTGGCGGTTCTCTATGCCGGTGCTGTTGTGGTCCCCATCGATTACGCTCTCTCCGCCGCTGATATCCGGGGACTCCTCAGCTCCGCCGGTGCAAAGGCCTTTTTTGTCGACAGGGAGAAGTATGATGATTTTACCAGGGAGGATTTCTCAAGTCTGGTCTCCCTGAATCCGGGGAAAGATCCCTATATTTACGATCTCGAAGCCGATCCTCTGGAGGATACCCTCGCGGTCGACGAGAAGGAGCTGGCGGCCATTCTCTACACCTCCGGTACAACCGGCAGACCCAAGGGGGTAATGTTGAGTCACCGGAACCTGACGGCGGACTGCCTCCTTGCTCAGGCAAACCTGAATATCTATCATTCCGATGTTTTTTACGCCCTGCTTCCCATACACCACTCCTACAGCATGCTGGCGGTTTTTATCGAGAGTCTCTCGGTTGGAGCCGAGACGGTGTTCGGCAAGCGCATGGTGGTCAAACAGATTCTCCACGACCTGAAAGCCGCCAATGTGACCATGTTCCTGGGGGTCCCCATGCTCTTTAACCGGCTGCTCCAGGGAATCATGAAGGGGATCCGCGCAAAGGGGCCGGTGGTGTACGGCATTATTCGGGGACTGATGTTCCTGAGCGGAACAATCAAGGCCCTTTTCCGGATTAACCCCGGGAAGATTCTTTTCAAATCGGTTCTTGACAAGGCCTCGCTGGCATCCATCCGCATCTGTATCTCCGGCGGCGGACCCCTGGCCCCTTCGGTATTTCGGCAGTACAATCAGCTGGGAATCGACTTTGTCCAGGGCTACGGACTGACGGAGACCTCTCCTATTGTGGCCCTGAACCCTAAAGAGCAGTACAAGGTCCACAGTGTCGGACGGATTCTGCCCGGAACGGAGGTGAAGATCCTGGATCCCGATTCCGAGGGACGGGGAGAGATCGCCATCAAGGGACCCATGGTAATGCGGGGTTATTACCGGATGCCCGAGGAGACCGCCGAGGTGTTTACCGACGATGGGTTCTTCCGGACCGGCGACGTGGGCTATCTTGACCGGGACAACTACCTGTACCTGACGGGACGTGCCAAGAACCTGATTGTTACCGAGGGGGGCAAGAACGTCTATCCCGAGGAGCTCGAAGATGCCTTCCAGCTCTACAACGAGATCGAGCAGATCATGATCCGGGGCTTCACCCTGGACAAACATACCCCCGGCGAACGCATCGAGGCCCTGATCTACCCGAACCTGGAGCTTTTTGAGGAGGACCTGAGGGATGAGGATGAAGGTGAACACCGTATCCGGGCGCGCATCGAGGCGATCGTTGCGGAAGTCAACACCAGGCTCCACAGCTACCAGAAAATCGAGCGGGTGACCATCCTGAATGAACCCATGGAGATGACCACCACCAAAAAGATCCGGCGCCACGTGGTGGAGAAAAACAGCTGAGGAAACGTGTAAAAGGGCAGGGCAGTCGGAGTGCAGAACTTTATCATGGTTTTTTATATCCTCTTTTTTGCCTCCGGCTTCATGGGCGGCGCCGCCCTCGTTTTAATGCGCATACGGCTGCGGAACAGGCTTCTGTCGTACCTGCTGTCCATTCAGGCTCTGTTTCTCCTGGGTATGGCCCTTGTCATGTTCATCTATTATTTCCAGAGCATGCCGAAGGATCATGACAGGGGAGGAATCGGGCTGCTTCTTATCCTGGCTACGGGAACGAATACCGCCCTGTGGGTCCTTGTCCTTCTTCTGATGCGGCGGATGCTGCCGCTTCCAGCCCTTCGCAGGGCCCCGGCCATTCTGGGGCAGCTCTTTGTTGTTTTTGTCATCCTCAAGAGCACCGCGAACATGGGGATGGTTTTTCTGGCCGGCAGCAGCGGAGGGGGAATCATCGCCCTTACGGGTATCCGGGGCTGGAACCTGGCGGGGCATCTTCTGACCGCCCTGGCCATGGCTTCCTTCGGGCTCCTTGCGATCAAGTCGGTTAACCTGAGGGAGCCTGCTGCTCTGCGCTCCCTGCTTAAAGCCTACGGCCTGTGTACGCTCATATTTGCCCCCGCGGGCTTTCTCGAGTCCCTGATACAGTCCGCGGGAATCGACTGGCTTGCAGCTTTCTCCCTGGACCATTTCTACTACCTGGCCTGGAACATGGTCTCCATGAGTGCGGCGATGCGTCTGTTCAGGTCCGTCGGTGAAGGATCCGGGATTATGGAGGCCGTACCTCCGGAACGTGTCCAGGCCCTGGGACTCTCTCCCCGGGAGGCGGAGATAGCCGTCATGATTGCCCATGGACTGGCAAACAAGGAGATCGCCCACCGGCTCTTCATCTCTCCCGCCACTGTACGCACCCACATCTACAACCTCTATCAGAAAGCCGGCGCCAGGAGCCGGGTGGAACTTCTGAACAAGCTCAGATCCTAGGCCCGACTCCCATCTAGTATTAATTACGTAGGTCCTTTCTCCCTGTTTTACGATTAATGTTCGATATGAAGACCGCGGACCCCCGGCTACTCTCAACTCAAAGAATGCACTTTTTGAGGGGGTTTCGATGAAAAACGGATGTTCTGTTCTCTATGTATGTATTGTGTCTGCCCTGCTGCTGCAGGCTCCCCTTGTCGGCGAAGGCGCCGACAGGCCTGCCTTGGTTCCCATGCTCGGGTATGAACTGATACGCCTCGATTCCGAAGAAGCGTATTCCATCAGCACCGGAGGAGCTGTTGTGGGGGAAACGCTATCCTTCGTTGCCCTTTATACGCGGACCGGCTTTGACGGAGATCCTGCTCCGGCCTATTCCGATGCCTTCCATGGTATTGAGCTTCTGCTTGATATGGACAGGAACCGGCACCAGGTTGTCGGTCTGTTCAAGAGCGAGTCTGACCGGCCGGTAAGCGGCGGACTCGATACCTTCCAGGCCGCGGCGGTCTACGGGTATGAGATTCTGTCCGGGAGCAGAGTGAACCTAGCTGTCGGCGGGGGGCTGGGGGTATCGGATTTTGGTCTGGATTCTCCGGTCATACCGGTGCCCTTCGTGCGCCTGAAGTACCGGTCACCCCTTCTTGAGGCGGGATTCGATTTTATCACCGGTCCCAGCCTGGCATTCACTCTTTTTCCGCAGCAGCGTATCAGGTTCAACGGCGACCTCCGGATCGACGAGTTTCGGGATGTCCGGGACCTGATATTTGAAGCGAGCCTGGGATACCGCTTTTTCGATTCTGAAAGTCCTGCAGGGGACTTTGCAGGTCTTGACCTGGGAGTAAAGAGCGATGTGCTCTCCTTCGTTTCTGCAGATCATGACGAGGACTATGAACTCCACTACTACGGGGTATTCGCCCGGCTGGACCTTACCTTCCTGGCGCTTACCGGGGGATACGCCTTTGAGGGCCGGGAGCGCTGGGAGGATGATTCCACCGCGGATACGGGAGACGGGTATTTTATCTCCCTTGCCGGTCTCTGGCAGTTCTGAGGGGTGCAGGAATGAAACGGAAATCCATGTTCACCTTTCTGATCCTCTGGGCTGGGCAGCTGATATCTGCCCTGGGTACGGGAATGACCGGTTTTGCCCTGGGGGTATATGTATTTACCGAGACATCCCGGGCGGGCAGTGTCGCCCTGCTTGTCTCTGCTCTGTTTATCCCGTCGATTCTGCTGCGGCCGGCGGGCGGCCTGCTGGCGGACCGGATGGACCGCAGAAAACTGATCATCCTCGGAGATCTTGGTTCAGCCGCGGGGGTAATCGCCATTCTGCTCCACCTGAGGGCCGGGACCTTGACGCCGGGTACAGCCTCTTTATGGATAGCTGTAAGCTCGGTATTTACCGCGCTTCAGAATCCGGCCTACAAGGCTTCCCTGACTGATCTTCTGAATGAACAGCAGTTCGCCAGGGGAGGTGCTCTGGTCCAGCTGGCGTCCTCGGCTCAGTATCTGCTGGCGCCCCTGGCCGCGGGCTTTCTGCTGACCGCCGGGGGTCTCGAAATCATTCTGCTCCTGGATATCGGCAGTTTCTTCCTGGCGGTGGCTGCGGCCTGCTCCATTCCCGGTATGCGACCCGCGGAAGAATTTACAGGACGTCAGGATATATTCGTCGACCTGAAGGACGGGATTGCCTGCCTGCAGAACAGGAGACAGGTCATGGAGACGGTGCTCCTGCTCTCGATTGTCACCCTCTTTGTGGGAATGCTGCAGGTTCTCTTCGGACCGATGATGCTCAGTCTCTACGATCCGGGAACCCTGGGTACGGTCCAGGCTCTTTCGGCTTCGGGAATGCTCATCGGGGGGATTCTGATCGGTCTTCTCGGTCTGCCCCAGAGGCTGGATATACTCATCGCCCTCAGTCTGGGAGCGTCGGGAATCTTTCTTGGAATGATGGGCTTCAGTACCGGTCTTGTCTGGATAAGCCTTAGCTTCTTTCTGTTCTTTTTCTGTCTGCCCTTTATCAATACCGGTGCCGAGGTCCTTATCCGTACATCCATCCCCGGCAATTTTCAGGGACGTGTCTGGGGCCTGATCGGTCTGATAACCCAGAGCGGCTACCTTGTCGCCTACACCTGCTCAGGACTCCTTGCAGACCGTCTCTTTACCCCCCTTCTGATGGACCATGGCGCTCTGGCTCCGACCATTGGACATCTGATCGGTACAGGGCCGGGAAGAGGTATCGCCCTGATGCTGATTATCGCCGGTTTCGGTCTGACCCTGACCTCCTGGCTTGTTGCTCTGCGCTGGCTCTGTTTTATCTGGCCGGAAAAGAGGCAGGAGAGACAGCAGGAGGGCTGCAGCATATGATCCTTTCAAGAATTCTCTTCCGGGACCTGTCGCGGAGGAAAGCTTCGCTGCTGGTTGTCTTTGTTTTCATCTTTCTCTCGGCTCTTATGGCCGCGGGGGGCACAGGACTCATAAGCGACCTGGCAGGATCCCTGCGTCTTTTTTTCATCACCGCCAAAGCCCCCCATTTTGTACAGATGCACGGCGGGAGGCTGTCTGCCGCTGAAGCTGAAGAGATTGCTTCCTGGGCAGGAGTCGGGGGACTGGTTGAAGACTGCCAGATCTCCGGGATGATCAGTATCGATGGGGCATCCTTGAAGTTTTCCGGCGCCGATGAAGCCGAGACGAACAGCATTATGGATATCAGTCTCGTGGTCCAGAATCCCCGTTTTGATTATCTGCTGGATATGAAAAACCGCATCCCTGAGCCGGCCAGGGGAGAAATAGGGGTACCTGTCTATTATGCCCGGGAGAGGGGGGTGAGAATCGGCGATCGTGTTAGCCTGACACATTCCGGGATACAACGGGATTTCCGGGTATCCCTTCTTGTGCGGGACGCCCAGATGAATCCAGCGGTGGTTCATTCCAAACGCTTCCTGATGAACAGAGCGGATTTCCGGGAGCTGGAAGAGATTTTTCCAGACCGGGAGTACCTGATCAGCTTTCGCCTTAGCGATTCCTCGCGGATCGATGAGTTCAGTGAAGCCTGGCAGAAGACGAATCTGCCCAGAAAAGGTCCGGCGGTGGACTATCGTATATTCTACGTGCTCAACAGCATAAGCGACGGTATCTTGGCAGTGGTCCTGGGAATCCTGAGTCTTCTTCTGCTGATCATTGCGGTCCTCTGTCTGCGTTTTATCATCCTCGGCTCCATAGAAGAGGATTACCGTGAGATCGGGGTTATGAAGGCCGTGGGCTTGCCGAAGAAGACGATACGAAGGATATTTCTGGTCAAGTATCTTGTTATCAGCGGGCTTGCCGCTCTGGGCGGAAGCCTTGTCTCAATTCTCTGTAACCCGCTGCTCACTTCCAATATTCTCTTCAGTATCGGGCAGGCTCCGTCGGAGACATCCCGCTACCTTGTTCCCCTGAGTGCGGCCGCGGGGATTCTTCTGTTTGCCTTTCTGCTTCTTCTGCCGGTTTTTCGGCGCTTCGGCGCTGTCAGCGCAGTTGAAGCCCTCCGCTCCGGGTCTGCGGGGGACGCTTCCGGCAGAAGGAGGCCTCTGCCTTTGAAGGTTTTTCGGGGTATAAATGTTAACGTGGCACTTGGTCTTCGGGATGTCCTGCAGCGCCCCAGACTTTTTGCCCTGCTCCTCCTGGTCTATTTCTTCTCCGCTCTGATCATCCTGATCCCCTTCCATTTTCTTACCACCCTTGCTTCTCCCGACTTTATCTCCTACATGGGGATAGGTCGGAGTGATATCCGCATAGACCTGCGGTATTCAGACGAAACGGAATCGTGTCTTGAAGAGCTGACGGGCTTGTTGAAGAAGGACCCCGAGATGGAGCGGTATGCCCTGCTGACCCGGTCCCGCTATGAACTTGAGTATGACACTGCGGATCGTCCGGAGGACGGAGCTTCACTGGTGGTGGAAAGCGGAAACCACTCCCTCTTTCCTCTGAAATATCTTGAAGGGACCGTACCTCTATCCGGGGAGGAGCTGGCTGTTTCATATCTCAACAGCCGGGATCTGAATGTGAAGATCGGTGACTCCCTGGTTCTGAAAGCCGGCGGTTCTTCCCGGAAGATGAGGATCAGCGGTATTTATCAGGACATTACCAACGGAGGGCGGACCGCCAAGGCCTCGTTCAATGGTTTTCCGGGGCTTCCCCTGGGATATACCCTTGCCCTGGAACTTGCTCCCGGAATTGACGTTCAGGCGAAGGCCGGGGAGCTCGGCGCCCTGCTTCCCTCCGCCCGGATTACGCATCTTGAGAGTTATCTTGATCAGACCCTGGGCTCTACCATTCTTCAGCTTTCGCGGTTCATCAAGGCTGCCATCGCCATGGGAAGCCTGATTGCGGTCCTTATAACTGCCCTCTTCTTTCGCATGCTCGCTGCCAGGGATTCAGGGCGTATAGCTGTGATGCGGAGCATCGGATTTACTCCTGCCTCAGTCCGGATTCAGTATTTGAGTGCTGCGCTGATTCTGCTGGTAACGGGACTTGCAGCGGGCAGTCTTTTTGCCAATACCCTGGGGCAAGGCTTTGTAGGTTTTATATGGGGTTTCATGGGAGCGCCGGGAATCAGCTTTGTGATTGATCCACTGATGGCATACTGCCTGCTGCCGCTTATGCTCGCGGTCCTTGTGGCTGCTGCGGCGGTCCTCAGCATCGCAGGCTCTCTGAAACAGACAATATCGCTAATAACAGTTGAATAGACGGAAGGAGAATGAAGAAGATGACAATGGTACTGGAAACACAAAATTTGAATAAGTGGTATCCTCTGGGGGGGAATAAACGGACGGATGTCCTCAAGGGCATCGACCTCGAGATCAGGAAAGGAGAGTTTGTCTCCATCATGGGACCTTCCGGCTCGGGCAAATCGACCCTGCTCTATACCGTCAGCGGCATGGACCGGGCCAGCTCCGGCCGGGTATGCTTTTTAGGGCGGGAGATCAGCAGACTGCAGGAAAAAGAACTCTCCCGCCTCAGACTCGGCAAGATGGGTTTCATATTTCAGCAGATACATCTGATGAAAAACCTGAACCTTCTGGATAATATCAGTCTGCCCGCCTATGCCGAGGGTGTGCGCAGTCGCTCAGAAATCGATCACCGGGCCCGGTATCTGATGAATCGTACCGGGATTGGCTCCCTGGCCCGCAATTCCGTCGATCAGGCCTCCGGCGGACAGCTGCAGAGGGTCGGTATCTGCCGGAGTCTGATCAACGAGCCGGCTGTGATCTTCGGGGACGAGCCCACGGGGGCCCTGGATTCCGGATCCGCCGCCGAGATCCTGGATATTCTCAAGGATGTACACAACGGCGGAACAACGATTGTGCTGGTTACCCATGATCCAAAGGTGGCGGCCAGAAGCGAACGGGTACTCCATATGCTGGACGGAGGTATTCAAGGGGAACTGAAGCTGGGTACCTTCGCGGGCGGAGACAGTGAAGCCCGGGCCAGGCAGGACGAGTTAAACGCCTGGTTGTCGGGGCTCAGCTGAATCCGTCAGGAATATCCCAGTCTATAACTCCTCAAACTTCTCCTCGTCTTCCACATTCATGGAGACCGTCTCCTTGGGCAGAAGCCTGGGAGCCTCCACGGAACGGCCCTGGTCCTGGTCGAGGGTAAAGAAATTGATCATTGCCACTAGACCCTCCGCCTGAGAGGAGAGCTCTTCTGAGGTGGAGGAGAGCTCTTCCGCCGAGGAGGCATTCTGCTGGGTTATGGAGTCCAGCTGCATCATCGCGCTGTTTGTCTGCTCCACCCCGCTCTTCTGCTCGTTGCTGGAGTAGCTGATCTCCTGGATCAGCTCCGCGGTCTTCCGGATGTCCGGAACCAGCTTGGTCAGCAGGTCTCCAGCGGTTTCGGCGATCTCCACGGAACTGGAGGAGAGCTCGCTGATCTCCGCGGCGGCATTCTGGCTGCGCTCGGCGAGGCGGCGGACCTCCGCGGCAACTACCGCGAAACCCTTGCCCTGTTCCCCGGCTCTGGCGGCTTCGATGGCCGCGTTCAGGGCGAGCATGTTGGTCTGCCTGGCGATCTCTTCGATGATTCCGATCTTTTCGGCAATCTGTTTCATGGCCTCCACGGTCTTGCCCACCGCCTCTCCGCTCTGGTTGGCGTCTTCCGCAACCCGCTGGGCTATCTTCTCCGTCTGGGAGGCGTTGTCCGCGTTCTGCTGGATGTTGGCGCCCATCTCTTCCATGGAAGCGGAGATTTCCTCGGAGTTGGAGGCCTGCTCGGTGGCCCCCTGGGAGAGCTGCTGGGAACTCTTGGCTATCTCGTCGCTGCCCAGGGATATGTTCTGAGCGGACTGGCGGATCTCTCCGACGATGCGTTTGAGCCTGGCGATCATCGATCTGAGA
>Ga0334900_1003385_pt1 | contig 12456 bp, 8 predicted proteins | sample GraSluR3_MG_2_FD_207231 | JGI IMG/M metagenome (GOLD analysis project Ga0334900, IMG submission 207231) | Sludge microbial communities from methane-producing bioreactor in Wageningen University, Netherlands - Granular Sludge_31_08-R3 | ecosystem: Engineered > Bioreactor > Anaerobic > Unclassified...
AACAGGAAAATGCTCTACCGCTCCTTTCCCGCCAGAAACGAGATGCTGTCCATTCTCGGCTTCGGCTGCATGCGACTCCCCCAGACCAGCGACAATCCCCGGGATATCGACATTCCCCTGGCAACCGAGATGCTCCGAACTGCCATCGACCGGGGTGTTAACTATATCGATACAGCCTGGCCTTACCATGGCGGAGAGAGCGAAAACTTTCTGGCCGGCGCCCTGGCCGACGGATACCGGGAAAAGGTCTATCTTGCCACGAAGCTCCCCAGCTGGGAGGTGAACACCCGAAAAGACATGGACCGGCTCCTGAACAGACAGCTTGAAAAACTCAATACCGGGCATATCGATTATTACCTCATCCACGCCCTGAATACCCCGCGCTGGGAAAACCTGACCAGTCTTGGGCTCTTCGATTTTATCGACGGGGCGCTGAAGGACGGCAGAATACAGCACATCGGCTTCTCCTTTCATGACGAGCTGCCCCTGTTCAAGGAGATCATCGACGCCTACTCCTGGGAGTTCTGTCAGATCCAGTACAACCTGCTGGATACGTATTTCCAGGCCGGAACCGATGGGCTGACCTATGCCTATGATAAAGGTGTGGGCATCATTGTAATGGAACCCCTGCGGGGAGGGTACTTTACACGGAACATTCCGCCCGAGGTCTCCGCCCTCTGGAACAGGAACGGATTTAAGCGGGAGGCGGCGGACTGGGCCCTGCGTTGGGTCTGGAACGATCCGCGGGTAACTGTAGTCCTCAGCGGGATGAGCCTTCCCGAACAGCTCGAACAGAACCTCAAGAGCGCCGCCGAGGGTGAGCCTGAATCCTTCAGCCCCGAAGAACTGGAAACGGTTGTCAGGGTACGGGACTTTTATACACAGCGCATCAAGGTGCCCTGTACATCCTGCCAGTACTGCATGCCCTGCCCCAGCGGGGTCGATATTCCCCGGTCCTTCAAGTTCTACAACGACGCCCACATGTTCAATAATCCACAGGAGCAGCGCCTCCAGTACGGCAAGTTTCTCGCCGGAAGCGAAGCCGACCTGTGCGTAGCCTGCGGGGAGTGCGAACCGAAATGTCCTCAGAAGATCCCCATCATTGAAGAGCTGAAAAAGGTGGACGCCCTGCTGGGCTGAGGTTAAACACCGTCAATGAAAAAGGGCTGCCCGGAGAAAAATCCCCGGACAGCCCCATTTTTTCTCGATCAGAATATTCTAGAAAAACACACGTTTTATGTGGCGTTCAAGCAGGTTTTCCCTGACCTGGTCGGCAACGACATCCTCGTAGCGTTCCAGGGCGTCGGTCCAGCGGCTTCCCATCTGGGAGGCGACTTTGTAGCCCACGTGCAGAAGCTGCCGCACGTGCATGTTGTAGAGCTTTTCCGACTGATCGTGGCGCAGGACCTTTGCGAAGAAGGGACCTGACCAGCCGTCCACCTCATCGGGACCGGGCAGCTTGTTCTTGTCGATGTCGATGACTGCGGCGTAGGGAGCACAGAGCTCATCGAACTTCTTCAGTCCCGTGCGGTACACCTCCCTGGCGATCTCGAGGCCTTCTCCGCCGGCTTCGGCCAGCCCGATAATCTCCTCCAGCCAGGTCGTTCCGGCGGTCTTCAGGTGAAGTCCCGCATCGTGCTTGCGCATGGCTGCCTGCATTCCGGGATAGATGGAAAACTTGTCGCTCCCGGAGTGAATGGAGAGTTTAAGGTTATCCGGAAGACCGAACTCCTTGACGGCGAAGGCTATTACGCAGACATCCTCGTCGAACTCCTTGTTGAACTGCTCGACGTTGCCAACATAGTCAACACCCTTGTTGAAGCGACCGGTAAACTTGGGGGCGATTGTCTGGGCGGGGATGCCTTCGTCGGCTATGGCAGCCAGAATGAAGAGCAGCTCGTCGGGAGTCTGGGGAAGATCGGTCTCGTCCATGGAGACCTCGGGGATAAAGTTCCCCTCCCCCTTCTTCTCGAGGACATGACGGTAGATCTTTCCTGCTTCCTGTACAGCCAGCAGGTATTTTTCGGCGATGCTCCGGAGTTTTGCCTCGGTTATCTCCAGCTTTTTCTCTATCCCGGGAACATCGATGCTGCCGATGTAGGAGGAGTACTTCTTTACGAAGGCTTCGATGGAATCCGTGTCCGCGGCCTTTCCGGTAAAATCGGCGACGTCCAGGGTGTAGAAGTCAGAGGCTTCGATAAAAAGGTTCACGTTCCCAAGGCCGATGTGGTCGGCGTCCACGTAGTAGGAGTCCTTCCAGTTCAAAGCCTTGACCGCCTCGTCAGCCTCTTTGCGGGCGGACATGGGGTCGGTTCCCACGATGCTGTGTTCCCGGTAGCTCTTGTTCCAGACCGGGACAATATCGATTCCCATCTCCTTGGCGGCTATAATCGCCTCGAGCTGAGGTCTTCCCTGATGAAAAAAGCGGTCGCCGCAGCCGAATGAATATTTTTCCAGTTTCATGTTTATTCTCCTTACAGTAGTCTGTGCTTAATCAATTTCCATGCCGAAGTAGTTCCGGGCATTGTTGTAACAGATATCCGCGATCATGCCTCCCAGAAGGTCCATGTCCCGCGGGGCTTCTCCCTCTTCCACCCAGGTGCCGACCATATTGCACAGGATGCGCCGGAAGTAGTCGTGCCGGGGATAGGAGAGAAAACTCCTCGAATCGGTGATCATGCCCACGAAGCGGCTCAGAAGCCCGATGTTCGCCAGGGCGCTCATCTGGCTCAGCATGCCCTCTTTCTGATCGTTGAACCACCAGGCGGTACCCAGCTGGATCTTGCCGGGGGTACTTCCGTCCTGAAAGCTTCCGCCGATGGATGCCAGAAGCTCGTTGTCCCGGGGATTCAGGGTGTAGAGGATGGTCTTCGGCAGCAGCTCTTCCATATCCAGGGCATCGAGGAAATTGCGGAGGGGTACTGCGATTTGACCGTCTGCCATGCCGTCCAGACCTGTATCGGGTCCCAGTTTCTTAAAAAGTCGTGTGTTGTTGTTCCGCAGACAATTCAGGTGAAGCTGCATTACCCAGCCCCTCTTCGCGTTCATCCTTCCAAAGTGGAGCATCAGGGCGGTACGGAATTTGTCTGCCTCTTCGGAGCTGACCTCTCCGCCGGTCTTCGCCTTTTTGAAGATGGCCTCCAGCTCCGCGTCGGAGGAGGGAACGTACACCGGCAGGGTCAGAGCATGGTCCGAGAGGCGCCCCCCCATGGAGTGGAAAAACTCGTGCCGCTTGTCCAGGGCGGAGAGCAGATCCCCGAAGGAGTCGATGCTCATGGAAGCGGCTGCCCCCAATCTGGAAAGATACTCGATCCATGCCTCGCCTGTCTCCACTGCCATGGACCTGTCCGGCCTGAAGGCGGGGTACATCTTTGATTTGAAGCTGGTGTCCGCAGCCACCGAGGCATGGTGTTCAAGACTGTCCGCGGGATCATCCGTAGTACAGACCGCCTTTACATTGAAGTGCTCCATGATACCCCGGGCCCGGAACTCATCGCCGGAGGCGAGCTTTGTATTGATATCCTCGTATATGCCTTTGGCAGTCTCGGGATTCAACAGCTTACCGGTAATACCGAAGGGATCCTTCATCTCCATGTGGGTCCAGTGGTACAGGGGGTTTCCGATGGTTTTGGGAACCGTCTCCGCCCAGGCGGCGAACTTCTCCCAGTCCGGGGCGTCTCCGGTACAGTAACGTTCAGCCACACCGTTGGCCCGCATGGCGCGCCACTTGTAATGGTCTCCGTAGAGCCAGATTTCGGTGAGGTTTCTGAACTGCTTGTTCTCCGCCACCTGCTCCGGCGGCAGATGGCAGTGATAATCGAATATGGGCATATCCGCTGCGTACTCATGGTAGAGGGTGCGGGCCGCATCGTTCTGCAGCATGAAATCGTCATCGAGAAACTGTTTCGCCATAAAAGACTCCTTTTTTACTACTTTAGATATTATGAACCAGGTAACCGCCGTCCACCGGAATCGAGACACCGGTTACAAAGCCGGAAGCCTTTTCGCTGCAGAGGAAGAGCAGCGCCCCGGCAAGCTCCTGGACTTCGCCAAAACGGCCGAAAGGGGTATGATCGATGATGGCCTGGCCTCTGGCAGTCAGATTTCCCGTAGTCTCGTCCATCAGGAGAGCCTTGTTCTGCTTGCCTACAAAGAATCCCGGAGCAATGGCATTTACACGGATACCGTCGGGGGCGAACTCCCGGGCGCCGGCCATGGTAAGGTTCAGAACCGCCATCTTCGCGGCACCGTAGGCGTGGGTTCCGGAAAGGGGTATGTAGCTGGTCATGGAGGTCAGGTTGATGATGCTTCCCTTGATCTTCCTTTCCCTCCATTTTTTTACGAACACCTTGGTGGGAACCATCAGGCCGGCTACCAGATTGAGGTGAAGAACCTCTTCGAAGATCTTCATGTCAACGTCCACCCAGTCGGATTTTCCCCGGTTGCCCCCTGCGGCATTAATCAGGATATCCACGGAGCCGAACTGCTTTTCCGTCTCTTCGTAGGCTTCGGCCACGCCTGCCTCGTCACCGGCATCGACCTTGACCCGCTGAATCTGGTCTGTCAAACCCGTAGCTGTGGTGAGCTTTTCCAGGTTCTCGTCGATGGAGGGATACCTGTGTCCCCAGAGAGAAACGTTGGCCCCAGCCCGGAGCAGGGATTCACCCATGGCATAGGCGATGTTTCCGCCTCCGCCGGTAATTACGGCGGTTTTGCCTTTTAAACTGAACATCTCTTCCAAATAACTCATAATCCGTTCCTTAAAAGTAAATTTTATCCCCCGGCCTTTACGACCCGGGTTGGCATCCAAAGTCAGTCGCTGTATTCCGCAGAATAGTCGGCCAACAGGACATCGATTCCCGCTGCCCGCATTTTATCTTCACCGGAAAAATCCCTGTCGGTAATCAGAACATCCACAATGTCGGCCCGGGCAAAGACTGAAAAAGCGGAGTACTCGTATTTCGATGAGTCCGCCAGTATCACCCGCCGTTCGGAAACCTCCAGGGCCCGCTGCTTGAGCTGAGCCTCCAGGATATTCTGGGACGAAAAAACACCCGCAGCGGAAAACCCGGTGGCCCCCATAAAGCAGGTCCCGATCTGAAAGTCCCGCAGGTTCTCTATGGCTGTGGGCCCGAGAAAACTGCCGGCCTCCTTGTGATAAGCTCCCCCCACAGCGATCAGACTTATTCCCGGGCTGTCCGCCAGGCGGTTCATCACATCGATTGAGTTGGTTACAACCCTCAGGGCAATCTCCGCCACCGCCGCTGCAAAGAGCATACAGGTGGACCCGGAATCTATGTAGATGGTGTCCCCTTCCCTGACGAGCTCAGCTGCTCTGGCTGCTATGGCCAGTTTCCTTTCCCGGTTCTCGTTGCGCCGCATGTTCAAGGTCCTCCGAAATCTGCGATCCTCCGCCAGTTCGGCTCCCCCGTGGGTACGGATCAGAAAGCCCATCTCCTCGAGGGTTGTAAGGTCCTTTCGGATGGTAACCTCGGAAACCTTCAGCCTTGCGGTAAGATCTCCCACGCTGACGGAGCGCAACCGGGAGAGAATGCTAAGTATTTCATCGTGCCGTCTGTTGGCTGGCATTTCGTTTCCTTTCGGTTTCTACAGTAGTACGCAATACGGTGGGTGTCAATGAGAAAATGTAAGGGTTTACAAAACTTGACACAGCCCCGTTGACATAGTACAAGTTTCATTACAGACTGATAAACGTAAGCGTACAAAACTATCGTATCCCGCCGGTCTTGTACCGTCAAGGAGGAATAATGAGCGACCCAGTACAGGAATTAAAGGATTTTAAACCTCAAAAGGAGTTCTTCGTTGGTATCGATTCCGACGGTTGCGCCTTCGACTCCATGGAGATCAAACACAAGGAGTGTTTCTGCCCCCAGTTTATCTACCACTTTGGTCTGCAGTCGGTTTCAAAATACGCCCGGGAGGTATGGGAGTTTGTAAATCTATACTCCAAAAACCGGGGCTGTAACCGCTTCATGGCTATCCAGTACGCCACTGAGCTTCTTGCTGCCCGTAAAGAGGTAAAGGACCGTCACGCCGAGGTTCCGGTTCTCAAGGACCTGGCGGACTGGTGCAAACGGGAGACGAAACTAGGAAATCCCGCATTCCTGGCGGAGGTGGAACGGAACCCCTCTGACGAGATGAAGATGATCAAAGCCTGGTCCCTGGGGGTCAACGAAACCATCGCCTGGTTCGTCAAGAATGTGCCCCCCTATCCCCTGGTGGAAGAGAGCCTTCAGAAAATGACGGAAAAAGCCGACGCCATCGTTGTCAGCCAGACTCCCACCGAAGCTCTGGAAAGAGAATGGGGCGAACACGACATTGACAAGTACGTCCGCATGATCGCCGGCCAGGAACGGGGAACCAAGACCGAACATATCAAGTTTGCCGCCGGCGGCAAGTATCCCGCGGAAAAGATTCTGATGATCGGCGACGCCCCGGGGGACTACAAGGCCGCTAAAGGAAACAATGCCCTCTTTTTCCCCATCAACCCCGGACACGAGGAGGCGAGCTGGGAAAAACTCTACAACGAGGGCCTGGACCGCTTTTTTGCCGGGACCTTTGCCGGGAGCTACCAGGAGGAGCTTCTGAAGGAGTTTGATCAGTACCTCCCCGAAAAGCCTGGCTGGAACTAGGCCGGAAGGAGAGAGGAGAAATGCTCTATTACGCCACAGGCTCGAAAGACAGGGTTATTAATGACGAGGAACTAAAAAGCATCGTCCAGGCCACCTTAAAGAAACTGGGGAATCCGAAGAAGGTACTCGCCCTGCCCCCGGACATGAGCCGTTTTCATTCCCAGGCGGGAAAGATTACCACCTTTCTGTACAACTACTACGGAAAGGCCCTTACGGACATCATGCCTGCCATAGGGACCCATGCCCCCATGAGCAGGGAGGAGACGGACAAGATGTTTCCCGGGGTTCCCCGGGAACTCTTCCGGGAACACCGCTGGCGAAAGGACCTCTCCACCCTGGGGACGGTTCCCGCTGAGTTTGTAAAGGAACAGACCGGTGGAATGCTCGATTTCGACTGGCCGGCCCAGGTCAACAGCCTGCTTACAGACGGCGGTCACGATCTTATCCTTTCGGTGGGACAGGTGGTGCCCCACGAGGTCATCGGCCTTGCAAACTACAACAAGAACATCTTTGTCGGAACCGGCGGCCAGGAGGGTATCAACAAGAGCCATTTCGTGGGCGCCGTCTACGGTATGGAGAGAATCATGGGACGGGCGGACAATCCCGTCCGGGCAATCCTGAACTATGCCTCCGAGCACTTCGGCGACACGCTCCCCAGGCTGGTCTACATTCTTACCGTAATCGGCCGGGCAGAGGACGGAAGCCTGCCCATCCGGGGCCTTTTTATCGGGGATGATCACGAGTGCTTCTACAAGGCCGCGGAACTCTCCCTGAAGGTCAACTTTACCATGCTCGACAGGCCTATAAAAAAGGCGGTGGTTTACCTTGATCCCGAGGAGTTCAAGAGCACCTGGATCGGGAACAAGAGTATCTACCGTACCCGCATGGCTATAGCCGATGGAGGAGAGCTCATCGTTCTGGCCCCGGGGGTCAAGGAGTTCGGGGAGGATGCGGAGAACGACAGGATCATCCGCAAGTACGGCTACGTGCGCACCAGCGAGGTACTCCGCCTGGTGGATGAGAACGAGGACCTGCAGCAGAACCTGGGGGTAGCAGCCCACCTGATTCACGGTTCCCCGGAGGGACGTTTCTCCATAACCTACTGTCCGGGACACTTGAGCAGGGAAGAAATCAGCGCCGTGGGTTATACATACGCCGATATCAGTGAGACTACCCGGCGCTACAACCCGGAAAGCCTCACCGACGGCTGGAATACCCTCCCTGACGGCGAAGAAATCTATTATGTATCCAACCCTGCGGTAGGCCTCTGGGCCGTGCCGGAGAGATTTACTGACAACTGACAGTTTTATTACAGAGTAAGAGTATAAGGAGTCATTATGGCGGAAAAAAAAGCGGATATCGGCCTCATCGGCCTGGCGGTTATGGGACAGAACCTCGTCCTGAACATGAACGACAAGGGATTCAAGGTTGCTGTTTTTAACCGGACCGTAAGCAAGGTAGACGATTTTCTGAAAGGTCCGGCCCAAGGTCGGGAGACAATCTACGGCGCCCACTCCATGGAGGAGTTTGTCGCCCTGCTGGAACGCCCCCGGAAGGTTATGCTCATGGTAAAGGCAGGAGACGTGGTGGACAGCTTCATCGAGATGGTCCTGCCCCACCTTGAAGAGGGAGACCTGATTATCGACGGCGGAAACTCCCACTTTCCCGATACCATTCGCCGCACCAAAGCCCTGGCGGACAAGGGTATTCTCTATATCGGCACCGGTGTATCCGGCGGCGAAGAGGGGGCACGCCTTGGACCATCCATGATGCCCGGGGGAAACAAGAAGGCCTGGCCCCTGGTAAAGGATATTTTCCAGTCCATCTCCGCCAAGACCGACGACGGCGAGCCCTGCTGCGACTGGGTCGGAGAAGACGGCGCGGGTCACTACGTAAAGATGGTCCACAACGGCATTGAATACGGGGATATGCAGCTGATCTGCGAGGCCTACATGCTCATGAAAAATGCCTTAGGGATGGACGCCGACGAGATGCACGAGGTATTCAAGGAGTGGAACACCGGCGACCTGGACTCCTATCTGATCCAGATTACCCGGGATATTCTGGCTTACAAGGACGAGGACGGATCAGCCCTGGTTGAGAAGATCCTGGATACCGCCGGCCAGAAGGGTACCGGCAAATGGACGGGAGTCAGCTCTCTTGATCTGGGAGTACCGGTAACCCTGATCGGCGAGGCGGTCTTTGCCCGCTGTCTTTCCGCCATGAAGGAGGAAAGGGTCGAAGCCGGCAAGGTGCTCTCCGGACCGGATACCAGGTTCTCGGGAGACAAAGCCACCTTTATAGAAGATATAAAGAAGGCCCTTCTGGCAAGCAAGATCATCTCCTACACTCAAGGGTATATGCTGATGCGGGAAGCCGCCAGAGAGTACGGCTGGAACCTGAACTACGGCGGAATTGCCCTCATGTGGCGGGGTGGATGCATTATCCGTTCTGTCTTCCTGGGGCGTATCAAGGAAGCCTTCGATAAGAAGGCTGACCTGAACAACCTGCTCATGGACGACTGGTTCAAGAACAAGATCGACGAGTGCCAGGCCTCCTGGCGTCGGGTTGTGGCCAAAGCCGTGGAACTGGGTATTCCCACCCCGGCCTTCTCCACCGCCCTGGCTTTCTACGACGGTTACCGGAACGACCGGCTTCCCGCCAACCTGCTCCAGGCCCAGCGGGACTACTTCGGGGCCCACACCTACGAACGCGTGGACAAGCCCCGGGGCAAGTTTTTCCACACCAACTGGACCGGAACCGGCGGAGACGTTTCCGCCAGTACCTACAACGTGTAAAAATTACCGTATCGATGGATATCAACCGCCGGGATAACCCCGGCGGTTTTTTTCCGGATTTTTAATTTCCGGATATCCGCATATAGTGTTCAGAATCGTGGGGATGGAAATCCCTTCGCGCCGGGATTATACCGATAAGCTGGATATTCCCCCGGATAAAACCACCTTGGGCTGGTAAAATCTTTCCACGTCAGCCTTTGGCAGCCCTTCATCCCCACGATTCTGAACAGTAAAAAAATCCCAAGGAAATTTACCGAAAAATTTGACTTCCGGAACATGATGGACTACATTGATGGTGTTGGATGTTTCTTGTTATAAGGAGGCACCGATGGAACAACCGCCTGTAAGGACAGGCCGGGATCAGACCCGGCATTCGGATTGTGTTGGTAGATTTTAATTTTATCAAAGCGGAGGCGCCTATAGAAATACACTATAGAGTGGCTTACCGAAGAGGTAATTTCGAACTCCTTTGGGAGTAACAAAACGAAATACCAGTTCCTTTCAAATTACAGGAACGATATTTACAAGCCGGCTTAAGGCCGGCTTTTTTTATTGATATCCTGCATGATTTTCACTGTGGATTTTTGCATTCCCCCAGACCTCTGTATATAATAGTAAATACCAATGAACGAAAGGGATCGACAGGAGCGGCGGCTCCGCAGAATTGAGGGCTTCCTCTACCGGATCAGCATCTTCCGCCACAATAAGTCCGTGCCAGAGACAAGGCAGGAGGATTCATTCCTTATCGGAAAGCACACAGCCCGGCGGATGCATTTTGAGTCGGAGGATCTGAAAAGATACACAAAAATCCACCGTAACTAGGTATCAGCGTATTTGAGCTTCTGTCTTTACCTGATCCTTCCAGAGAGAAACAAAATTGTCGGCTTCAACTCCGTCCCCTGGAACGATTATTACGAGCCCCCGGACCGGAGCCTCATCCTTTATATACTCATAAAAGGGGTTCTCGCCTACGCAGTCGACCAGGTAATGCCCTCCTTCCTGTGCCGGGATCGCGCCCTTGATGCGAAACGACCTGGGGGCCGCCTGCCTGAGAAAGCCTTCCAGCGACTTTCGTGAAACAGCTTGAGAAGAATGAAGATAATAGCTTTTGGGCCGGCCGGAACTGCCCCAGCCCATATAGTCCTGGTCGGGTTCAGGGATTTCAGATCCTGCCGACACGGCCTGTTCGATATCCGCCAGGCTGATCTTTCCGCCGGCCGCGGGAAGTACCGGAATACCCGGACTCAGCTCCCGCAGCAGGGATTCTGTGAAAGCGATCTGCTCCGAGGTCATCAGGTCGGTCTTGTTCAGGACAAGCACGGAGGCATACGCCACCTGCTCCCGGACCGCTTGAACGGTCCGGCTGAGAATCGGGTAGCGGGGTCCGTCGACAATGCTTATGAGGCCTGCCAGTTCAATTCTGCCGGCGCTGGTTTTCCTGATTCCTTCAACCATGTCCCTGAGAGTGGAAGGCTTCGAAAGACCTGAGCACTCGGCAAGGATGAGATCCGGCCCTTTTTCTGCAAGCTGGATCAGGCTGGATGCCAGGGGAGCCGCCAGACAGGCGCAGAAGATCTGGCCGTTGTTCAGCTCGAAGACCTCCCCCGGGGCGTCCTGTACCCTGGAGGCATCTATACCTACGGAGCCGAACTCGTTGATAATAAGCCCCGCCCGACGGCCGTCAAGGCTTTCCAGCAGACTGTTCAGAACGGTAGTCTTGCCCGCACCGAGAAACCCGGCAATAAAGTAGAGGGGGACGGGTTTCATTGTTACAGCAGGCCCTCTATTTCCCGGAAGAGCTCATCCCGGCTGGGGATTATTGAGGAGTACTTGAGCTCGCCGTTGATATAGATACTGGGAAGCTGCCTGACGCCCATGGCACCGCAGCGGGCGATATTCTCAGGAACGGTATACTTGTATTCCACCACATCGATTCTGTCCCCGTAATGTTCCTTCGCATCCAGTGCGGAGGCCATCATGTAGGTACAGGCGGCACAGGTGGCGGAATCCAGGGTAAATACCTCGATAAGGGGCCTTTCCAGATTCGGATAATCCGGCAGCTCTCCCCCGAATACCAGGTCCTCCTTGGTGTAGTTGGCAACCATGGTTCGGATGGCCTCCGTATTATGGACAGCCTGTTCAGCGGCAATGGTGTTCTCGATAGGGGTTGCATAGGGCATATCGCAGCCTGGGGAAATTATCAGGTTATCGTGGGAGACGGAGTCCATCAGGTCGATAACGGTTTTCATGTTATCCTGCTGATTGCCGAAGAGCATGACCGAAGTAAGCGGAATGTTGCCGGCAAGAACGAGATTGTACCTGTCTGTGATCTCTTTGGCCCTAGCAAGGTTTACATTCTCGTCCACGGAGATATTGTCCGGCTTTGTACGGCACATGGGTTCGATATTGTTCGTGGCGTTTCCGCAGACAAAGAACGACGAAAAGGCCCCCCGTTCACGGATGTAGTCGAAAAGCTCGGTAAAGGGTTTTTCCATGAACTCGGCAAAATGGTCCGGAGAGATCTGCGAGATGAGGGGATCCACCGCGGCGATAACGTCCATTCCGGCATCGATAAAATACCCCGCCAGGGCCTTGGCTACCCTGTTGGTATACTCCAGCAACCGGTGGACATGCTCTGGATTCATGATCATATCCATGAAGATATTGGTCCCCCGCAGGTGTGACGCCAGGGTAAAGGGTCCGCAGAGAAGGCCGTAGAGAGCGGTGGTCTCCCCCACCCGCTGCTTCATTTGCTTCATGGTCTCAAGTTCAAGGGCCAGTCGGCCATCCGTGGGAGCGGGTATGGTATCGGGAATCTCGTCGGTATCCGCAAGAGGATGGGTCTTGACCGTTGGAGGCGAGTCTTCAGCCCAGACCAGTTCACAACCCAGTATCTCAGCCTCAATCTGCAGATCGAACATTACCGGCTGCCCGTCGGGTTTATAGATTTTATTGACCTCCAGCAGGGATTCAAGAAGTTTTGTCCCCTCCGTGGAGACCTCCCG
>Ga0334900_1003395_pt1 | contig 12402 bp, 9 predicted proteins | sample GraSluR3_MG_2_FD_207231 | JGI IMG/M metagenome (GOLD analysis project Ga0334900, IMG submission 207231) | Sludge microbial communities from methane-producing bioreactor in Wageningen University, Netherlands - Granular Sludge_31_08-R3 | ecosystem: Engineered > Bioreactor > Anaerobic > Unclassified...
GCTGATCTCCAGGGCCAGGACCCTCGCCCCCGCCGCTGCTATGGGGACGGCGAAGGGGCCGACCCCGGCGAAGGGGACGATCGCCCGCTCTCCGGGGAGGACCTTTGATGCGACCCTCATCCTCTCCACGGCGAGGCGGGGGTTGAAGAAGACCCGGGCGACGTCGAGGCGGTAAGAATAGCCGTACTCCCGGTGGCAGGTGAGGGTGCCGCCGCCGGCGAGGACCTCGAACTCGGCGACCCTCCGCTCCCCCTCCACCTTTGAGATCTTGTTGAGGACGGTCCTGACGTTCCTGTGAGAGGAGATGATCGCCTCGCCGATCCGCCTCCCCTTGCCCTGCCGGGCCGGAGAGATCGAGACCACCGCCACATCCCCCACCAGATAGAAGCTCTCGACGTCCGGGCGGACCCCGCCGGAGGCAGAGCCTCTCGGACCGCCCTTCCGCCTCATACCCCGCCTCCGCTGGCCTGAGGGGGGAGTTCATAGGCGGAAGCCATCTGGCTTTTACTCATAAAGGCCGCCTGGTATCGGTAGCAGATAAAGCCGTCGACCTGAGTCCTGGCGGGCAGGAGTCCGGAGACCTCGGCAGCATTCCGGAAAGGGATCGGGGGTCAGGTTAAGTAGTTTTAACGCCAAAGAGGGGAGAAAGCTGGCGAGATCCGGGGGGGTCTGGAGACGGCCGGCCTCCCGGCCGCCGACGTGGTGGAGGCAGATCCAGTTGAACGAGAAGGGCGATTTTAAAGGGGTGCTTAGGGGGGAGTCGATCGCCTACTTCTCGATGGAGATCGGCCTGGACGAGAGGATCCCCACCTACGCCGGGGGGCTTGGGACCCTTGCCGGGGACACGGTCAGGTCGAGCGCCGACCTGGGGATTCCACTCGTCGCCGTCACCCTGGCGAGCCGGAAGGGGAGCTTCCGGCAGGAGCTGGACGAGAGCGGAAGACAGATCGAGCACCCGGCGGAGTGGGACCCCTCGGAGCTCTGCGACCTCCTGCCGGAGAGGGCCATGGTCCGGGTTCGGGGACGGCCCGTCGCCGTCGCCGCCTGGGAGCAGATCCTGAAGAGCCCCACCGGAGGGTCCGTCCCCGTCCTCTTCCTCGACACCAACCTGGTGGAGAACTCCCCGGAGGACAGGGGGATCACCGACGTCCTCTACGGCGGGGACGAACGGTACCGGCTGAAGCAGGAGATCGTCCTGGGGGTAGGGGGGATGAGGATCCTGGAGGCCCTGGGGTTCTCTATCCAGAAGTACCACATGAACGAGGGGCACTCAAGCCTCCTCGCCCTGGAGCTTCTGGAGAGGTCTGGAGGGGACCCGGAGGGGGTCAGGAAGAGGTGCGTCTTCACCACCCACACCCCGGTCCAGGCGGGCCACGACCAATTCTCCTACGAGATCGTCCGGGAGGTCCTCGGGGGAGGGGCGATAGAGATGCTGAGGAGGTTCGGCGGCCGGGATAGGCTGAACATGACCCTCTTCGCCCTAAACCTCTCAATGTACGTCAACGGCGTCGCAAAAAAGCACCGTGAGACCTCGCGATCGATGTTTCCGGGCTACGTGATCCACTCAGTGACGAACGGGGTCCACTCCTACTCCTGGACCTGCCCCTCCTTCCGGGAGCTCTACGACCGATACCTTCCCGGCTGGGCGAACGAGCCGGAGATGCTGGTGAGGGTCGGGATCATCCCCGACGAGAAGATCGTGGAGGCCCACGCCGCTGCCAAGAGGGAGCTTATCGATTACGTGAACAGGTCGACGGGGGCGGCGATGGACCCCGAGGTCCTGACCCTGGGGTTTGCGAGGCGGTCGACGGCGTACAAGAGGCCGACCCTCCTCTTCTCCGACCTGGACCGGCTCCGGAGGATCAGCTCCCGGGGCGAGATCCAGGTGGTGATGGCGGGGAAGGCCCACCCGCGAGACCTCCAGGGAAAGAGGCTGATCGAGGAGATCTTCCGGGTCGCCCGGGCCCTGAAGGGCGAAATCGAGGTGGCCTACCTGGCGAACTACGACATGATTCTCGCATCGAAGATGATCTCGGGGGTCGACGTCTGGCTGAACACGCCGCTGCGGCCCCTGGAGGCCTCGGGGACGAGCGGGATGAAGGCAGCCCACAACGGCGTCATAAACTTCAGCGTCCTCGACGGCTGGTGGATCGAGGGGTGGATCGAGGGGGTGACCGGCTGGTCTATCGGCCCCGGACCCGAGGAGGACCTACCCCCTGTGGAGGGGAGGCTAAAGGATACAGAGGACCTTTACAGCAAGCTCGAGTACATCATAGCTCCGACCTTCTACCACCGGAAGGACGACTGGGTGAGGATGATGAACAACTCCATCGGAATGCTCGCCTACTACTTCAACAGCCACCGGATGATGAGAAGGTACGTCACCGAGGCGTACCTCTGAGGATCGGGAGCGTTCATCATAGCCGGGAGGCTTTGGTGGAGATCGCCGGGCCTGGTCCCAGGAGCCGGAGGGGACCTCTATGAGGGAGGGCAGATCGGTGAAGGGCGGGGGAGGAGGCCGCCTGGTATCGCCAACCGGGGTGGCTGGGCAGCCCCTCAGCGGTAGGGGTCGACCTCTAGGGGGCTTTCAGCGATCTCCTCCAGCCTCCCCTTCAGGTCCGAGAGGTCTCCTGAGAGCCGATCCTCCAGGAGGGCGAGGCTCCGCCTCCGGTCCTCGAGCTCCGCCTCCAGGGATGAGATCCTCTGGCGGACCAGGTCCCGCTTCGCCTTCAGCCGTGCCGTATCGCCCCCCCTCTTCGAGAGGCTCTCTTCGAGCTCCTCGATCTCGGCCGTGAGGGCAAAGTGGCGGGCCTTGAGGAGATGGAGGGGACGATCCTCCAGGAGGTGGTCGATATGCTCCATCACCCTCTCCCTCATCTTATCCCGCAGGCCCAGGAGGTCCACCTTCGACTTCAGCTCAGAGAGCGCCCCCGACGCATCCCCCTCCAGGGCCCGAGCCGGCGCGACGATCAGAAGCTCGAAGACCTCCCGGTGCTGGAGGGCTATCCGGTCGCTATCATCCTGCTTCACCGCCCGAGAGAGGGCCTTGGCGAGGGGGGCGACCAGGTCTCTCATGCTCATCTCGATCTGATCCCTCTCCCTCATCTTCTCCTCCAGGGATTTCTTCTCCTCCCGGCCCCTCCTCCCCTCGTCGCTCCGGGACCAGGCCTCGATCTCCTCCTGGTGGCCCGCCTCCTCATCCCTCAGGCGGGAGAGGAGGGCCTCCCCATCGGAGATCTCGGCCCTGAGCGCCTCGATCTGGCCCCTCCCCTCCCGGACCCTGGCGGCGGCCGAGGCCGCCGCTCTATGGGCCCCAAGGCTCTCCTCCCGCTCCTGGAGGAGGTCGCCTAACTCCGATAGGTGGCGGCTGATCGCCCCCAGGTCGGATTTGATCGCCTCCACCTCTCCGGGGAAGAGGGCGGCGGTGTACCTCTGAGCCCTACCGAACTTCTGGACGGTGTTCTGGAGGAGCTTGAGGATCGTCGAGTGGTACTCCTCCGCCGAAGCCTGATCCGCCCTCCGGGGTGGGGCGAGCTTCTCGACCAGGACCCTCATCTGCCGGACCACCGTCTCCCTGGTGGCGGTCCCCGCCTTGAGGAGGCGGGGCGGGGCCTCCTCCGCCGGCTCCGCCGACTCCAGGGCTGAAAGGTCCCGCTCCAGGTCCCTCGCCACCCCCTCGATGGAGGCGTAGAGGGACCTGACCCCGCCTTCAAACCCCGAGTCGGCGGATCGGTCGGCGATCCACCCATCGACGCGGGAGAGGTCTAGCTTCGGCGGCTCCTCCGCCGGGGTCGGCGGGGGCGACTCCTTCGAAAAGATCTTTTTTAGCCACTTCAAGGCCGATCCCACCTCTCTATTCCAGAGAGGGATGAGACCTTATAAACTATCCGACCTATAGGCTCCCAAAAGTCTTAAGCAGGGGCGGGCCAATCCCAGCGATTATGAAGTTCGATCCAGCCCGCATTCGGGAGGCTGCCGGCGAGGACTTCGACGCCGCCTGGCAGCAGGGAGGGGAGTACTTAGAGGTGCCGCCCCTGAACCGGCGCTACCCCAGGCGCGTCTCGTCCTACGGGAAGCCTCACCCCATCTTCGACGTCATCGGGAGGCTCCGGGAGGCGTACCTCCGCCTCGGCTTCGACGAGGCGATCAACCCGCTGATCGTCGAGGACAGCGAGGTGAAGAAGCAGTTTGGGAGCGAGGCGCTGGCGGTTCTGGATCGATGTTTCTACCTCGCCGGGCTCCCCCGCCCCGACGTCGGGATCTCCGAGAGCCGGGCCGGCCAGATGAAGGAGCTCCTCGGCCGGGACCTCTCGGCGGAGGAGGTGGACGCCGTCAGGAGGATCCTCCACGGCTACAAGAAGGGGACGGTGGAGGGGGACGACCTCGTCCACGAGATCTCCGCCGCCCTCGGGGCCTCCGACGCCCTCGTCTCGACCCTCCTGGCGGAGGTCTTCCCCGAGTTTGAGGCCCTCGCCCCCGCGGCGACGACGAAGACCCTCCGGAGCCACATGACCTCCGGCTGGTTCATCACCCTCGGAAGCCTCGCCGGGAGGGCATCCCTCCCCACAAAGCTCTTCTCCATCGACCGCTGCTTCCGGCGGGAGCAGTCGGAGGACGCGGCGAGATTGATGACGTATCATTCGGCGAGCTGCGTCATCATGGATGAGGACCTTTCGGTGGAGGACGGGAAGGTCGTCGCCGACGGCCTCCTCGCCCAGTTCGGATTTCAGAAGTTCAGGTTTTTGCCCGACGACAAACGGAGCAAGTACTACGTCCCCGATACCCAGATCGAGGTCTACGCCTACCACCCCGGCCTCGTCGGGTCGTCGACCAAATACAGCAGCGGCTGGGTCGAGGTTGCTACCTTCGGGATCTACTCCCCGACCGCCCTATCGATGTACGACGTCCCCTATCCGGTGATGAACCTCGGCCTCGGGGTCGAGAGGCTGGCGATGATCCTCTACGGCGCGAAGGACCTGCGGGCCCTCACCTATCCGCAGTTCGTCCAGGACCCCGACCTCTCGGCTAGGGATATGGCGATGATGATAAGAGTCGAGGAGGAGCCTCTGACCCCCGCGGGGATCGAGATCGCCCGGGCCATCGTCCAGACCTGCGACCTCCACGGCGACACCCCATCCCCATGCGAGTTTGAGGCGTGGAGGGGGACGGTCTCTGGCCGCAGCGTCGTCGTAAAGGTGGTGGAGCCGGAGGAGAATACCAAGCTCTGCGGCCCCGCCGCCAACAACGAGGTCCTCGTCTACAAGGAGAACATCCTGGGGGTCCCCAAGACCTCCAAGTGGGAGGACGCCTTCGAGAACGGGGTCACGACCGGCATGAGGTTCATCGACTCCTTCGCGGAGCTCGCCGCCAGAAAGGCCGAAGAGGCGGCCCTGAAGGGGGAGGGGTCGGAGACGAGGGTCCGGATCGTGAGAGGCCCCGGGGACGTGAACCTCCGGCTGGAGCCGGCTCTCGAGAGGTACATCACCAGCAGGAATAAGAAGATCGACCTCCGGGGGCCGGTCTTCACCACGGTCAGAAGCGAGGTCCTCGATTAGGATCGAGGTCAAACGGATCGATGATCGTTTTAGGATCTTCAAGGAAGGCAATTTGGAGGCGGATAATTCATGGTGAGGACGCCGGATTCGAACTCCGGGGAGAAGCGGGCCGCCGGGGAGGCGGCGGCGGGTATGGTGAGAGACGGGATGGTCCTGGGCCTCGGGACGGGCTCGACCGTCGCCTGGACGATCAAGAAGATAGGAGAGATGGTGGAGGAGGGGATGGAGGTTCTGGGGGTCCCGACGTCCTACCAGGCGCAGGAGCTGGCGATAGCCTCGGGGATACCCCTCACTAGCCTCGACCAGGACCCGGTCCTCGACCTCGCCATCGACGGGGCGGACGAGATCGCAAAAGACCTCACCGCCATCAAGGGGGGTGGCGCCGCCCACGCCCGAGAGAAGGTCGTCGCCGCCTCCGCCCGGTGGTTTGTCATCGTCGTCGACTCCTCCAAATACGTCGAGATCCTCAGCCATCCCGTCCCCGTGGAGGTCCTGCCCATCGCCAGCAGGCTTGCGAGCCGGAGGATCGAGGATCTGGGGGGTTCCCCCCAGATCCGGCAGGCTAAGATGAAAGACGGCCCGGTGATCACCGACAACGGAAACTTCGTCATCGACGCCGACTTCGGGAGGATCGAGGACCCCGGCGGCCTCGCTGCCCAATTATCGGAGATCCCCGGGGTCGTGGAGCACGGGATCTTCGAGAACGTCGACGAGCTGGTCGTCGTCATCGACGGAGCTGTGAAGACCTTCCGCCGCGAGTGATATCTTGAGGACGATCTGGTGGGACGCCGAGAGCCGGGCCATCGGGATGATCGACCAGACCCTCCTCCCGGAGAGGCTTGAAAATATCGAGGTCGGCTCCGTTGAAGAGCTATGCGAGGCGATCCTCGCGCTGCGGGTCCGGGGGGCTCCCGCCCTCGGCGCCGCCGGGGGCTACGGCGTCGCCCTGGCGGCGGCGCGATCGGCGGCCACCGACCCCGCCGCCCTCGTCGAGGACGTCAGAGAGGCGGCCGGGATCATCCGGGCGGCGAGGCCGACGGCGGTAAACCTCTCCTGGGGCGTCGACCGGGCGATGAGGGCCATCGAAGAGATAAACGAATCGGCCGACGCCGACGAGATCAGGGCCGCGGCCCTGGTGGCCGCCGAGGAGATCGCCGGGGAGGACGTTTCCATCAACAAAGCCCTCGGCGAAGTCGGAGCCAGCCTCCTGGAAGATGGGGACGTCGTCCTCACCCACTGCAACGCCGGGAGGCTCGCCTGCGTCGACTGGGGCACAGCCCTGGGGGTCGTCAGGTCGGCTGTGGCCGAAGGAAAGAGGATCAGCGTCTACGCCTGCGAGACGAGACCGCTCTTCCAGGGGTCCAGGCTGACGGCCTGGGAGCTCTCGGAAGACAAGATACCCGTCACCCTCATCTGCGACAGCATGGCCGGGATGGTGATGCGCCAGGGGAAAATCGACAAGGTGATCGTCGGCGCCGACCGGATCACGAAAGACGCCGTCTTCAACAAGGTCGGGACGTACACCCACGCCGTCCTGGCGAAGGCCCACGGGATCCCCTTCTACGTCGCCGCCCCCATCTCGACCTTCGACCTCCTCCACCAAGAAAAGGAGGTCAAGATCGAGGAGCGCGACCCGGACGAGATCCGGCGCCTCGGCAACAGACAGCTCGCCCCGCTTGGTGTCCCCATCTACAACCCGGCCTTCGACGCCACGCCCCTCGATCTCGTGACGGCGATCATCACCGAGCGGGGGATATACCGGCCGCCGGAGAGGCCGGAGCTGGGATAATAGGTGAGCCGAAGAGATTCTGCAGATTGAGCGGCGAACCCGTCACTCTATATCCATTGTTATATGCCGATCCCATAATGCAAATAGAGTTGAGGCATAGGCACCCGATAAAGGTAACTCGCCTCAGCCACGAAAACTTTCAAGCCCGCCGAAGACGGGAAGTCTGATTGCTCACGGCTCTTTTACCACATCAACATCGATACCGCGGGTTGACAACAATTCTGCGATATGTGGAGCAATATCTTTTTTGGACTTGATTAGGCCCGTTTCTGTTGCTTTCAAATTAAGCATAAGCATCAAAATATAGCTTTGCTCATCCAGCAATTCACGCATTTCCTTGACATTTGATAATATCTCATCTACTGAGACACTCAAATCAATAATTTGCTGCACAGTAGCAGGGCCGTTCATCGCAAAGGCTTTTAGATCTATATTTCCTAGGTCACCTATATCTCGTAAGTCTCTAGGGTCCATAAGAATTGATATAATCATTACATTATTAAAGTTTGCCTGACTAAACTATTGCCCCTACCATTTCGAATACCTATCAAAGACTCTAGATAGTTTCTGGTAGTAACACAACTAGCGACGACATATGAAATTGTGGATCTAACAAAATTTTATAAAAGGCGCAGATTCGTGGCAAACTTTGCAGTGGTACAGACCAGGAATCCCGTTAGATGAAGGAAGAGCAAGTTTTTAAATTGCTTGTCATTGAATGCTAATAGCAATGGAACCCCAGACCAGCTCAGACCAGCGCCCCGTGATTCAGGCGAGGGAGATCCTGGCCAAGATCGAGCGGGGCGAGGACGTCGCATGCAACGATGAGATAATTGAGGGCGACCTTGACATAAGTGGGCTGAATCTGCCGATGGTGTATGTTGAGAGAACTAAAGATGAAGAGCAGTTCGGATTATCTGAAGGGCGGAAAGTAATTAGATCAGAAATTGCCATCATTAATTCAGAAATTCGGGGTAAATTAAACTTAAGCAATGCACATTTTCAGAAGACTATCATCTTGGAGGGAGCTAAGTTTGGTAGGAATGCTGATTTCGCGGGAGCTAAGTTCAACGAATATGCCAGCCTCGCCGGAGCCGAGTTCAGCAAGAATGTCAAATTCACCGGAACCGAATTCACCGGCGGAAATGCCAACTTTGCGGGAGCCAAGTTCAAAGGCAGGGAGGCTGACTTTAGGGGAGTTAAATTCGACGGAAATGCTAACTTTGGGGGAGCTAAGTTCGGAAAGAATGCCAACTTCGCAGGAGCCGAGTTCAACGGCAGGAATGCAGGCTTCGCGGGAACTAAATTCGGTGGGAATGTCAACTTCATAATGGCGAAATTCGGCGAGGATGCAAACTTCGCTGGAACTCTATTCGGTGGGAATGCTAGCTTCGTGGGAGCTGATTACAGCGGGTATGTCAGTTTCGCTGGAACTAAATTCTTTGGGGTTGCTAACTTCGAGGGAGCCAAGTTCAGCGAGTATGCCTACTTTGAGGGCGCTCAACTTGGTGATGATGCCAGCTTCACGGGGGTTCAGTTCGGAGGATATGCCTACTTCTTGGAGACTCAGTTCGGCGGGGATGCTGGCTTCAAGCGGGCTAATTTTGGCGAAAGTGCCTACTTCGAGGGCGCTAAGTTCGGCGGAAATGCCAACTTTAGGGTGTCTAAGTTCGGCGGGGATGCCTATTTCGGTGGAGCCGAGTTCACCGGAGGTCATGCAAGCTTCGGGGGGGCCAAGTTTGGTGGGAATGCCAACTTCAAAGGGGCTAAGTTCGACAGAATTGCTGACTTCCAGGAAGCCGAATTCACCGGAGGCGATGCTAGCTTCGAAGGAATTCAATTCGGCGAGAGATCCAACTTCAGGAGGGCTAAGTTCAGCTGGAATGCTAATTTCGAGGAGGCGAAGTTTGGCGGGGATATTCACTTTCAGGGAGCCGTTTTCACTGGAGGAATTGCCAACTTCAGGGAAGCCAAGTTCACAGGAGATTATGCAGACTTCGTAGAAGCCGAATTTGCTGGAGGGAATGCTGACTTCGAAGACGCCGAGTTCACTGGTGGGAATGCCAACTTCAATAAGGCTAAGTTCGACTGGAATGCTGACTTCAAGAGGGTAAATTTTAGCGGGTTTGTCGGCTTCGACGGAGCTCAGTTCGGCGTGAATGCCGGATTCAAGGGAGTTAAGTTCGGCGGGTATGCCAGCTTCGGTGGAGCCGTGTTCACAGGAGTAGGTGTCAACTTCAGGCAAACCGAGTTCACCGGCGGATATGTCGGATTCTCGGGAGCTCAGTTTGGCGGGAATACCAACTTCGGGGGAGCCGTATTCACAGGAGGGAATGCCTACTTCGGAGGAGCTCAGTTTGGCGGGAATGCCGACTTCAAGGGTGCCGATTTCCAGGGCGGGTATGCCGACTTTGCGAGAGCGGGGTTCACTGGAGGGGATGCCAACTTTGGAGGAGTTAAGTTCGGCGGGAATGCCAACTTCATGGGAACCATGTTCAATAACGAACTTAGATTAGATAATTTGAGATTTGAACGATTATACATAACTTGGGACTCAATTAAAGATAAATTGGTTTACGATGGTCCTATTTATTTGGCGTTAATAAAAAACTTTAAGGCTATTGAGCAATTCGGAGACGCTGATGACTGCTACTACATATACCGAAGGAAGAGTCAGGCTCTTAAGAAATGGTTTAGCAAAAAACGGTTCAATTGGTCTAAACTCCTCGATTGGATCGGATTCGTCTCTTGTGGATACGGTGTAAGAATCTGGCCGATTATTATCTGGGTTTTGGTATCGGTTTTCGGTTTCATGTTCCTCTACAAGCTCCTGCCCTCAAGCTACGGAGGAATCGCAGCGTCCGGACCCTCCACTGTGACGATGGAGGCCGTGAACAACAGTACCCTCCTCTTCACCTTCGGCTCAGGAGACGGCGTCATCTCCCCCACCTGGGGCGACTGCCTCTACTTCAGCTTCACGGCGCTGACGGGCGGGACCCCCGACGGGCTCCACCCCGTGGGGCTCGTCAAGTACGCGGTGATGGTGGAGGGCGTCCTCGGGTATCTCTTCCTCGCGCTCTTCGTGGTGGTGCTGGCGAGGAAGATCATAAGGTGATGTGGGGCTGTCGGGAGCGAGTTTTTAAATTCTCTGCCATTGAATGCTAATAGCGATGGAAGCGAACACCAGCTCAAACCAGCGCCCGGTGATTCAGGCGAGGGAGATCCTGGACAAGATCGAGCGGGGCGAGGACGTCGAGTACGATGGGGTGATCATCGAGGGCGACCTGGACATAAGCGGGCTGGAGCTGCGGACGGAGCATGTGAAGAGAACTGATGAAGAAAAAGAGGGCGGGTTGTTGGAAGATCTGGGAGTGTTCAGCTCACAGATAAATATCACCAATTCTGAAATTCGAGGTACTGTAAACTTCAGTGATGCCCATTTTGAAGAGTTGATCAACTTCGGGGGATCCGAATTCTGCGGTGATGCTTACTTCTGGTATGCTATATTCGGAGGACGTGCCAACTTCAGGGGAGCCGAATTCGGCGGTGATGCCTATTTTGGGGGATGTAAGTTCATTGGCGAGGAAGCCAACTTCTCGGAAGCTGAGTTCAGCGGATATGCTATCTTCTCGGATGCTGAGTTCCGCAGGAAGGCCGACTTCCAAAGAGCTGGGTTCGATGGAGATGCCGACTTCCAGAGAGGCGAATTTGATGGATATGCCGGCTTCAGAGGAGCCGAATTCGGCGGGAATGTAACGTTTTTTGATGCCAAGTTCAGCGCGATTATTGCTGAATTTCGAGGAGCCATGTTCGACGGAGATGCCGACTTCCGGAGAGGCGAATTTGGAGGATATGCCGACTTCGATCACGATCAGTTTAACAGTGATGTATCGTTCGACGATACGAAATTCAGTCGGCCTGCGTCTCAAGAAGTGGCATGTAGAATAGCAAAAAGGAAGATGGAAGAGCAAGGAGACAAGAAGGCCTCGGATGATTACTTTTATAGAGAAATGGAGGCAATAAGATTAGGAAATGGAATCAAAGGAACAAAAAAGCTGTTATGGCCCTGGAAAGTGCAATTTTCAGAAATGGTATCGCCTGAGAAAATACAAGTATTCGAATGGCTCAAACTGGCTGCATCAAAAGTCTGGAGACTCATAAGATACGATCTTCTTGAATACATTTTCATCCAAGGTATTTTCGGATACGGAGTCCATCCTATCAGATTGTTTGGTTTTTGGATTTTAATGGTCTTTCTTTTTGCCTCTTATTATTGGTATTATGACGCAGTTGAAGGCGCTAGTGCATGGTTTGACTATATTTGGTTCAGTATAGCAACTTCGGCAACTCCAGGCTATGCCCTTTATAGTCCAGTAGGACATTATAAAATAGTGACAGGAGTTCAAGCGATATTCGGCACCTTTATGTGGGCCGCCTTCATCGCCTACCTTCGCGAGAAAGTGGCAGCGGTGATGCGGCCGGCCGGGCGGTCCCGCCCCCGGGGACGGCGACGGAGGGGTGGGCGGCGGGAGATGGCTCCGCCAGGAGAGAGGATCGGGATGGTATGATCATTGCTCAAATTCGGCTGCCGTCAGGTATTCGTCGATGATCTCTTCGATCTCGGCCCTTCTCTTCAAATTTAGGGAGACTTCAATCCCATAGAAGGTAGGCTTCTCAAGAATCAGCCCCTCTTTGATCAAAGCCCTTGCGACGGCCTTCGCCTCGCCGCGGAGATCCGAGGGCAGACCCTTCGGCAGGTTATCCAAGCTCGTATGGACCGGCCCCCATTTTCCTTTTCGGTCCAGTTTGTGAAGGATCGTCCCTCTCAGTTTTAAATACCTGTCCATCCGCGAGACTGATGATATTAATGTTATTTAAATTTAATCAGTCATGCTAATCGAATTAATAATAGTTCAAAATACAATACTATGACGGCAAGATTTATAACCATGTATAAAAGTATTAAGTATACGCCGCAAATTACGGAGATGGGACGCGACAGTCTCTGAGGGCAGATGGAGGTGAGATAAGGCATGGCTGGCAAGATGAGAGACGACG
>Ga0334900_1003401_pt1 | contig 12386 bp, 8 predicted proteins | sample GraSluR3_MG_2_FD_207231 | JGI IMG/M metagenome (GOLD analysis project Ga0334900, IMG submission 207231) | Sludge microbial communities from methane-producing bioreactor in Wageningen University, Netherlands - Granular Sludge_31_08-R3 | ecosystem: Engineered > Bioreactor > Anaerobic > Unclassified...
AAACTTCATCCCGGTTTACCGGCGGATATTCATTTTCTGCAAGAAGGACAATTAAATCCGCCTTTAGCTCGGCTTTAATATCTGAGCGTTTGCTCCAATCGGTATATCTGGCTTTGTCATCCACAACAGTTTTAACCTGTTTCGACAAATGAATGAGTTTATCTTCCGGGTATTCGAAATCGTACTTATGAGCCAGGGATTTTAAGATGTCGTAAAAAGCTTTTTCTTCAAAATCGATGCCCAGTTCATTGAACGATTCCTTTTCCTTTTGCAAGGCGTGGTACAAATCAATAATTTCATCTGTGAAATCTTCCAGCACTTCGCTTCTTAAAACATCAGCTTCTTTGCGCTCGTTGTACCTTTCAACCAGAGCCTTCATTTTCTCAGAAAAATCGATTCCCTTTACTTTGTTAACCTTTTTAAAATTTTCTATGGCCTTTGCCAGAAGCTGCTGCAGCAATTTGATTTTGGTATTCGGGAGTTTAATTTTCTCAATTTTTGCAAGGTATTCATCTCCGAAAATATCGAATTCGGATTCTTTCTCGTCCCCCAGTTTAAATATTTCTTCCACTCCATCGCTCTGAAGCGCATCTTTAATCATTTCGCGGACTTTAGCATTCATCTGGGCAATATCCGGAGCATCACCTTTTGTAAGTTTAAATACAATGGAACGTATTGCCAGGTAAAAATGAATAAAATCTCTTTCCGTCTGACTGATTTCTTCACTCCCGGTACAAATGTCATAAGCTGTTTTTAAGCGTTTTACGAGGTACATAAAACGCTTTTCCAGTTCATTTGTAATCTGCACGTATTCAGCAGCCATATTTAAGGTGTTCAGTTGCTGCAATGGAGACCCGGAAAAATAGGGAATGGAATCAAACTTATGAAAAATCCGGTTCAGCAGGTCAAGATGGTCTTTAACGACTACAACAGATTGCTCAATGTCTTCAAAATTATTTTGGTCTGTTTTGTTATAGTGTGCCAAAGCCTGGTTCATCTGTTTTTTTATTCCGATGTAGTCAACCACCAGGCCTTTCTTTTTACCTTTCACTTTCCGGTTTACCCGTGAAATCGTTTGTATCAGGTTATGTTTCTGAATCGGTTTATAAATATACATGGTGTCGAGAACCGGAACATCAAAACCGGTAAGCCACATATCCACAATAATGGCAATTTTGAAATTTGATTTTTCGTTTTTAAACTGCCGGTCCAGTTCTTTCCTGTATTCTTTTGTACCCAGTAAATCGTATAATTCTTTTTCATCATCCTGTCCACGGGTCATCACCATTTTTATGCGTTCCATGGGTTTGATTTCCCGTTTTTCCCTATCGGTTAAATCAGCATCTTTCCTGCCTGCGCCGAGGCTTCGGCAGGCAGGTTCACACGCTTTAATTTCCAGCCATTCCGGGCGCAGGGCAATTATGTTTTTATACAATTCCCAGGCAATTGGTCTGCTGCTGCACACAAACATCGCTTTGCCTTTTATGGAAGCACCTTCGCTAATCCGTTTTTCGTAATGCCCTACAAAATCTTCGGCTACTGATTTTAATACGTCAGGGTCTCCAAGAATGGCATTCATGCTGGCCATGGCTTTTTTACTTTCCTCAATCTGGTATTCATTGGTCCCATCCTCAGCACACTTCTCATAAAACTCCTCAATCTCCTTTAATTTGCTGTTGTTCAGCAAAACTTTGGCGGCACGGCCTTCATAAACAATACGAACCGTTATTTCATCTTTTACCGATTCAGTCATGGTATAGGAATCCACAACCTCTCCAAAAACATCAAGCGTTGCATCGATTGGTGTACCCGTAAAGCCAACATAAGTAGCATTGGGCAAAGAATCGTGCAGATATTTCGCCAAACCGAATGTCTTTTTCACACCGTCTTGGGTTACGCGTACTTTCTGATCCAGGTTGGTTTGACTTCGGTGTGCCTCGTCGGAGATGCAGATAACGTTATTTCGTTCCGTTAAAAGCTCCGTATCCTCGGTGAATTTATGAATGGTAGTCAGAAAGACTCCTCCGCTGTTCCGCCCCTGCAAAAGTTCTCTGAGGTGCTTTCTGCTTTTTACACTCATTACCGTATCATCTCCAATGTATTTTTTTGCATTTACAAAGTAATCCTGTGCCAATTGGTCATCCAAATCTGTTCGGTCCGTAATCAATACAATAGTGGGACTGGAAAAACCGGTGCTTTTCATGAGCAGCCGGGTTAAAAAGAGCATGGTGAAACTTTTGCCTGAACCGGTGGCCCCGAAATAGGTTCCACCCTTTCCGTCTCCTTCCGGGCGCTGATGAAGTTTTATATTTTCAAATAATTTCCGGGCTGCATAGTATTGAGGATAACGGCACACAATTTTCACATCCTTTTTTGAACTGTCGGGGAAATAGATGAAGTTGCGGATAATATCGCGTAAGCGGTCCCGGTTAAACATTCCCTGGATTAATGAATGCAATGAAGAAATACCATCCACCTCTTTTTCGTTACCGGTAATTTTTCGCCAGGCATAATAAAACTCATAAGGTGCGAAAAAGGAACCTGCCTTGTTATTTACCCCATCGCTGATAACACAAAATGCGTTGTACTTAAATAATTCAGGAATATCGCGTTTATAACGAATCGTAAGCTGAATATAAGCATTATAAATGGTGGCATCTTCGCGAATGGCGCTTTTAAATTCGATTACCACCAGTGGCAGGCCGTTGATGTATAAAATAACATCCGGGATTCGTTTTTCAAATCCCTGTATTTCGAGCTGATTAACTATTCTGTAGGTGTTGTTATCATTCGCTGAGTAATCGATAAAATAAACCCTGAAATCTTTCTTTTTGGGATCTTCCCGTTTAAGGTTATAACCATCCGAAATTTTTTTCATGATGGCTTTATTGCTTCCATATAAATCGGAAGCGGGTAGTTTTTCCAGGTCACGAATGATAGTGTTTGCCTCCTCTTCGGTAATTTCCTGGTTTTTGTATTGGGTGAGAAGGAATTCTTTTAAGTCGGATTTAATCAATACTTCACTATTGAAAGAACTGTAACTCCCTTTAGGCTCGTTTAGCGTGTTATCATTGTCATTTCTTATCATTGCACCCGGAGAATATTCGAATGTTTCACTTCCGATTGCTTCAATAAAGGCTTGTTCCAGTTTTTCTTCGGTGAATTTCATTATTCGTCGTTTATCGGTTGATTAATTTGCCAGTAACCTCGTGTCCCTCCAATTCTTAATATGATTCCTTTTCGTTTTAATGCATTTAGATGTTTTTGCACGGCAGAGTGATTTATCCTAAGCTTTTCACTCAATTCCCTCGAACTTATTTTATTGTTTTTTTCTAAAATAGACACGATTTCCTTCTGGCGTTGAGTTAATTTGATTGTACCACCTATTGCACCACCTATTGCACCACCTATTGTACCACCTATTGTACCACCATTTTCTTTTTCTACCAACCCTATATTTTCTTCATCAGGAGTAGCATCATCAATTTCAAAGTCAGGATGTATTTTAATCTCAGTTACAAAATATCTTCTGTCCGGTTCATCTGTATCAAAAACCGTTAAACATTCCACCACTTTGCCCGACAATAAGGTTTCTATGTTTATCGGTATGCTCATGCTTGTTTTTAATCGGTTAAAGCTTCTTTCATTATTTTTCTAATCCATTCCGGAGCCAGCCTGATATCATGTTCCAGGTTGCTTGTTTTTTCATTTCGCAGGATTTCCAGTATTTTTTTACGCTCATTATCGGTTACTTTATCTTTTCCAATGGCTTTTAATGCCTGAATAACCAATGAGCTGATTTTCCCTTTTGCCGCCAGGTTTTTCGGGGTTGTTTTTTTAAACTGAATCGTTCTGTTGCCTGCTTTAATTTTTCGTGCAGTTCCGTCCGTCAGGTAAACCACATTTAGTGGTATTTGGGTTGACAAACCAAGAGCATTAAGGGCATAAGCGCCGGTTGGAACAATACGGGCATGATCTCTTTTGGCAATAGCTTTGGCTATTTGCTCGGTAGTAGGACGCATAATTCCCAGAACAGGATCTTCTTTATATCGCGCATAAATACCAGTAGCTACACGAATAAGCACTTTATCTTCCACAAGACGTTCCAGCGCTTTACTTACTGCCTTATAGTTTGCAATATCAATAAAATCATCAACAAAAAACAGACGTTGTGATTTATAATCCTTAATTCTTCTAACTATATGGCCATCTGTACTTTTATACATACTATTAGTATAATTATTTGTCGCAAATGTAGTAATTATTTGCGACATTTTATTCACATTTATAATCATCCTTTCAAGAGTACAATCATCATTAACTTTAAGCTCCCATGTAGTATAAATTTTGCCCAATAAATCACTAAAAGTCTGATTCAGTTGTGATTCGAAAAATTTCATTTTATTTGAAATCTAATTTAAGTTGATTTGAATCTATTTGTAATTCAGATAACTCAATCATTTTTATATGCCTTCTTTGAATTCCAATCTTTTCTAATGTATTTAAGTGTGAATCTTTTTCTTTCTCTCCCCAATAGGTTACAATCCATTCTGTAGAAGTCTTTATTGATTTTTTAATCTCTATAAAATAAGGTAAATCCACATTTGACAATGAATGGCCTAAAACATAAACCTTTTCAACTTCAGCAATTTGATTAAAAAACAGTTTATTACTTTCAATTATTTCTTTTGTTGGTTTATATGATTGAGTAAAATACTCATAAATAGTTTCTTTTCCGGTTTCATAGGAAAAATCATAATTATCATTTCTCCATTCAATCCAATTTTGCAATTCTTCTTCAGTTAAATTTTCTGGCTGTGATATTTCTTTTTCCTTGAAGTTTTCTGGGGTAATGCCATGACCAAGTATAATCTGCCCCATTCCAGATTTAGCCTTGTTGTGAATATATAATATCTGGGTTGGTGCAATATAATATAAATCTTCTAATATGGATGTATAATTGAAATTGAAAAATAAACTATCTTTATCAAAGTTTATCTTTTTTTTAATTGCAGATTGTGGTATTTTTATATTTAAAATAAATTTTTGAAAAATATCAATTAATCCGGTGGTTAAACTTTCCAGAATATCGGACATGACTCCGGGGAAAGCATCTATGTCACTCCATACAAAATTATCGCTGGAAAAACTCGGTAAATAGTCGGTATTGTCCGACAACAAACCCTCTATATCAATATATGCAAGATTTTCTTCAAGGCGATTCCATAAATCACTGTCTTCACTTGGAAAACTAATATATTGTTGCAATAATTCAAATAAATCGAGATCATGATCCTTTAAATAATTGGCGAAATCGAAATAGCTTGTTAGCATCCCATGATGTCTATCGAATCCATTTCCAATTATGTATAGTACCTTTTTCAATACGATTACATTAGATTTACTTTGTCGGTCTTTTCAGTAAATTTCATTTTACCACACTCCTTTTAAATTTAACTACACCAAAAATATTATCTGAATCAGTGTAATCATAAACAATAGCACAACTAAATTTTGCTCTTGTTAGAGCTACATAAAATTTAGCTCTCGTGCCATCCTCTAATTTTGATTTATTATTTTTTAACCATTCAATCATTTCCTTTGTGGGGTAAATTAGTACTCTGTCATGAGTTTGCCCCTTTGATTCTCCAAAATTATATGTAGGGAAACTTGGATTGGTCTTCGTTCTTTTATTCCACCTCAATTGCACAGGTTTATATTTTCGAAGATATCGGCGAACATCTTTCGTTCTTACAATGAAAACTCCCTGATGATTTATGTCCCCGTTTTGGCAATGCTCACATTCACATGGTTCTGTTTTTTCATATTCTGGATAAAGTTTTGATGAAAAATCACATAACTGTTTATTATTTCGATGTGATTTTTTCAAAGTTGTTTCATCAATAGAATCAGCAGAAAGGAGACTTTTACAATTATCCTGTATGAACTCTTTAATTCTTCCATTTCCATATTTTTGTTTGTGCTTTCTGGAGGGATGAGTGAGATAAGTTACTTGACGAGGATCACCGACGAGAAGAATATTAGATCTTGTCTTGAATAATGACTTTATAAATTCATAATCAAAACCGGCAAGGTCTTGAACTTCATCAATGAAAATATGTGGGTATATTCTTGAAATCCTCAAATTAATTTCTCCTCTGGTTTCTTTATTGCAATTGAAAATAAATTTTGAAATCTTATCTGAATAAATTCTCCAATCAGATGTAAAATAATGTTTTTTAAAATGTTCTTCCCCCCAGTACTGAGGATATCCATTTATTTTCAATTGTTTCCCATCTTTTCCATTTTTTTTTGCGGATTGACCTTCACTTAAAAGCATTCCTTTAATATCGTTATCCCATAGCACATCGTTTAAAGCTCCTTGATATGGCCGAACGCCATGTTGCAATAAGAAAGAAAACCAAGTCTGAACAGTAATATTTGAGGGAATACATTTCTTCTTTTTAATTATTTTATTTCTAATCTCAGCTTCGTTGGCTTCAGTATATGTGGTAATAAGAATTCTTTCCTTCGTATTTTTCAATGCTTCATTTACAAGAAATGTTGTCTTGCCTGAACCTGCTGCTGCTATGATTAGTCTGTTTTTAGGCATTGCACCAATGTATGACATTTTTTATGTAAAGCGGATATTCAAGAGCTTCATCAGAATTGAATACTTTTAATGCCCACTTTGTTTTATTCTTTTTCATATAACTGCTGATTAATTCAACAGTGTTGTATTTAGAGGAATCAATTTCAATGACTTCGCAAAGTTTTTCCAGTTGTTCTCTGTTTGCATATACAAATTGTGGCTCCAATGTTGCATATTCAGCTTCCTTACTGGCTGAAATTTTAATAAATTCATCGTCCCAAAATTCCTTGTATTTTTTTTTGACTTTCTTTTTGTAATTGCTATCATTATCAGTTACAACAGCTACTGGCTTACTAATTTTCTGGGCAATTTCAAGGAATCTTTTAAACGTAAGCTTTACAGAAATAACATCAATTCCATCTTCAATCGGAAGTTTCCCGTCATTCGCTTCCATATAAGCCTTTTGCACAATTAATTCATCTGAATCACCTTCAACAAGAATAGCTTTTTTACACAGTAATAAACGAAGTGTTTGGTAACCAGGTAACTTTCTAAAGAAATCCTGAGTGCTTGACTTTAAATCACTCAATTTGGTAACTTTTTGATTATGCAATAAAATCAAATTTTCAAGACCCAATTTATTGGCAACAAAACTATTATGTGTTGAAATAATAATTTGCTTTCCTTCACAATTCTCTTTTATACTTCTAACAAATTCATTGAGTTTTGTATGTGAAAGGTGGTTCTCAGGTTCTTCCAGTAGGATAAGACCTGCTTTTTTAGATTTTTCATTTCCCAAAGCAAGGTTGGTCTTGACAATACATTGTTCTCCTTTTCCGATATGATGAAACGGAACTTCATCAAGAAATGTTGTCAAGCCGGTTTCCCATGCATCTTTGGTTGATAAATCAACTGAAATAGTAACCGTTTTATCTGAAATGTTAGCTTTTGCGTTTACTTTTTCATTTATGGCCTGAATGGATTTATCTATTCTGAATGCTTCTTTTAATTTTCTATAAGCTTGTGAGATGTCAACTTTTTCTTTCTCTTCCAAGTCATTACGAATAATTCTTGAAATATAAACGTCGGAACCATTTTGGAACCGAGTTGAAGTTGAGTCGATAATTACTGATTTAATAGGGATACTTTGAGAAGTTACACCGTCTCTGGCAAATGACCGCCATGTAATTTTGTAATATTCAATTGGTATGGTTTTTACATCTGTTTTAATTAGTTCATCGTAATTCGATTTATATTCATTATCAAATTCAACTTTAAATGATACTCCGCACCCCTTTTCTTTATCACTATTTCCATTTCCTTCAAAAAGTGGCAACTCCTTACCATTAAAGAAAACTTCAATTAAAATAGATGGAGGAGGAAGCGGTTTATCTGTTTTTAGGCTAAAAATATATTCCTTTTCGATTTCATTGTTGAACAAATATTGTGAAAGTTCATTACGTAAATATCTGCCATTTAATAATCCAGATAACGCCAAATGAATAGCTTCAAGTATTGTCGATTTTCCTGCTTCGTTGTTTCCAACAAGAATATTCAAATTTTCATTTAGGATTAAAGAAAACTTCCCATTAAACACTTTGAAATTTTCAATATTTACTTTCTTAATTGATAGCATAATTGGTTAATTTTTGGTTTGGTTATATCATTCAAACAACTTCTTTTCAGTTTCAACTTTGGTCATTTTCGAAAGAAGCAAATCTTTGAGGTTCGACAATTTTTGGTTTTCTAATCCTTTCGATCCCATCATTTCAAAAATTGGTTTAGTTTTATTCTCAATAGATCTGACAAAATCAAATCCTGGATATTTTATTTCAAAATTCCTTAAATCGCTTAATAGTAAATTTGATTGTGTCGAGCCGCCCGCAAGCTCGATGATATCTTTCAAGTGATATTTTAAAAGCAAATACAAATAGTTTGTTTTTGTCACTTTATCTTTTGGTTTTAAAATTGCGACACTTTTTTGAAATGTAGTTCTTGATGTTTCTGGTAAATTTCTTACTATAACCATTCTACCAATTGTTCCTGCATTTGTTAGTAAAATATCTCCAGCTTTTAAATCGGTTCTTCTGTGTGTTTCTTCAAAATCAATTTTAGTAATTTGTCTGGCGTTATCGTAAATTATTTCACCGTTAATTAAATCTTTGACACTAACGAAATAATATCCAGAGTCTAATTCGTTTTTACAATCACCATGTTTGCCATCAGTAATAAGTGAACATAAATCCCCAAGTGATTTATATTCCAATTGGTCATCATCAAAATCCACAAACCACTGTTTATAAATTGCCTGTGCGGTTTCTTCGAGTTTTTGAATGAGTTGGTTATTCAGTGCCATGCGGTTTTTAATGGTATTGTATTCGGCAACAATTTCGCGTTGTGTTTCAATGTTCGGGATTGGGAGTTCAACTTCGCACATTTCTTGCCAACCGAATATTTCTCTAACACTACCATGTGATTTAAAACGAGAATAGCGATTAAACTCAGGTCGTCTGAACCACATCATTAAATACTCAGGATTTAATATATTTTCATCGATTATTTTAAAAACTGTATAAGCTTGTGAAACTAAGGCTTGATCGAGGTTTTCAAGCATCGCAATTCCAATTTTATCGCCGCGTCTTGATGTATCCGGTACATACGTAAATTGGTTTTTCTTAACGACTTTATATCTTCTGTAATTGGTTCCTACTGTATTGGCAATCGATTTTATAAAAACTTTCTGGGTTGATACACCTAAAAGATTTTTTTTGATATTCTCAGCATTTCTAATATCAACCTCTTTAATATATGGTCCAAGTTTTTTATAGTTCGATCTCATACCCTAATTCCTTAAAAACATTTAGTAAATCTTTTCTGGACTTTTCTTCGGATTTGAGTAATTGCTCAAACTCAGATTTCAAACTTGACATTTTTACATCGAAATCTATATTCTCATCCCGGTTTATAAATTCAATGTATTTGCTCGGTACAAGTGAATAATCTTTTTTCCTTACGTCTTCAATTGTGGCTGAGTAACAATATTCAGGTATGTTTTCGTACTCATCTTTATAGTTTTCCTGTTGCCAGGTATGATAAGTTTTTGCAAAATCTTTAATATGTTGCTTGTTGAACTGAGTAAACTTTTTCTCAAATGGTTCTCCTTGCTGTCGCAAATCCATAAAAAGAATTTCATCTTCTCTGTCACGGTAATTTCGAACAGCATCAGGAAGTTTTAATGTATGTTTCTTTTTATTGTTGTTGAGTATCCAGAGCGTTACACTAATGTCAGTGGTGTAAAACATATTCCGTGGAAGAATTACAATGGCTTCTACCAATTTGTTTTCAATCAGCTTCTTTCGGATTTCAAATTCACTTCCGCCACCGGAAAGAGCACCATTAGCAAGGATAAAACCAGCGATACCATTGTCTGAAAGCTTGGAAACCATATTCAGAATCCAGCCGTAGTTGGCATTACTCGCCGGAGGTACATCGTAACCTCTCCAACGCGGATCGTCGATTAATTCGTTTGAAGCGCGCCAGTCCTTGAGGTTAAACGGAGGGTTGGCCATGATAAAATCGGCTTTTAAATCGGGGTGCTGGTCGCGGGCAAACGTATCGGCGGGTACTGCACCCAGGTTTGCAGAAATACCGCGAATGGCCAGGTTCATCTTCGCCAGCTTATAAGTGGTGGACATCAACTCCTGTCCGTAAATGGAAACCTCGCGTTTGTCGCCCTGGTGTGCCTCAATAAACTTAACCGACTGCACAAACATGCCGCCGGTTCCGCAGGCCGGGTCGTAAATAATTCCCTTGTACGGTTCAATCATTTCGGCAATCAGGTTCACAATGCTTTTGGGCGTATAAAATTCGCCTTTCCCTTTTCCTTCGGCCAAAGCAAATTTTCCCAGGAAATATTCATAAACCCGCCCCACAACATCCTGCTGTTTATCTTTCAGCGTGTCGATGTTGTTAATGGTGTCGAGCAAAGCGGAGAGTTTGCTCACATCCATATTAAGGCGAGAGAAGTAATTATCGGGTAATGCTCCTTTCAGTGTCGGATTGTTCTTTTCAACGGTATGCAGGGCGGTATCAATTTTCAACGCTATATCATCCTGCTTGGCATTTTGTATGATGTAGCTCCACCGGGAAATTTCGGGAAGAAAGAAAACGTTCTTCATGTTATAGAATTCCTTCATTTCAATGAATTTCTCTTTTCCCTCGCGGATGAGTTCCTGCCGTCGTTCTTCAAATTTGTCGCTTGTAAACTTCAGGAAAATCAATCCCAGAACCACATGCTTGTATTCTGACGACTCAACCGTTCCCCTTAACTTATTCGCCGAATCCCAAAGGGATTCTTCCATGCTCTTCTGCTTTCCGTTGGTTTTTTTCCTGGCCATTTTTTGATTCAATACTTTTTGTTCTGGTTTTTACCCGTTTGATTCTGTAATTGATGCGCAATATTTATCTGAACGCTAAAAAATGATAAATTTAAAAAAGAAAGTTTAGATATGCCTTTCTTTTTAATACTACTTTGACAGATTTGAAAACAGGTATGGTTACAAAAGGGAAAATGACATAAATTTTGTGAAATTTGAGCCTCTCACGGGACTTCCCGATAAAAATCGGGATAAACTTCTCGTCCCGTTCGAGGGTTGAGCCTCTCACGGGACTTCCCGATAAAAATCGGGATAAACTTCTCGTCCCGTTCGAGGGTTGAGCCTCTCACGGGACTCGAACCCGCGACCTGCTCATTACGAATGAGCTGCTCTGCCAACTGAGCTAAAGAGGCAAATCAACAGAATGCAATATTACAAATTTTGTGCTTTAGTTGTCCTCTCTGGGAGGTAATTACAAAGTTCTTTCGGAATATGAACATTCTACCGGAATGGCAAAAACCAAAACCACCGAATATCTCCCGGAATTTTTTACTTTTGCGCCGTAATTAAAAAAAACAAAATGGCACAGACTACAAAAGCAACCATCCATACCGCAAAAGGAGAAATGAAGATTGATTTTTACGACACCGACGCACCCGGAACCGTTGCAAACTTTGTAAAACTCGCGAAAGAAGGTTTTTATAACGGACTGACGTTTCACCGCGTGATTCCCAACTTTGTGATTCAGGGCGGTTGCCCCGACGGCACCGGCGCCGGCGGACCAGGTTACAACATCCCATGTGAAACCGGCGGAAATAATCAGTACCACGACTGCGGGGTTCTGTCAATGGCCCATGCCGGAAGAAACACCGGTGGTTCGCAATTTTTTATTTGCCACAACCGCGAAAACACCAAACACCTCGACGGACACCATACCTGCTTTGGAAAAGTGGTGGATGGGCTTGAAGTAATAGATGCCATTCGCGCCGGAGACGTGATTGAAAAAATTGAAATTTTTGAGGGATAGCCAATTCTTAAAAGAGCTGCAAATGAGAATACAAAATTTCTCTTTTTCAGAACTCAGTATTTCTGCTTCAGAAATAGAAGAATTGATGGGCTTTGAACCGGGACAATCGCCCGAGCCGTTTCCCGGTTTGATTAAACAGGCCCTTGAACTTGCTCCGGAATTTTGCAGCATATCGGGAGGCTTTCAGATTTTCGGCAATGTGTGTGTACATCCTGAAAACAAAACCATTCAAATAGAAAACCAGGAATTTCATCCGGGAAAAACCGTTGTAACCCAATGGAAAGAAGCCACCAAAGCCGCTGTTTTTGTTTGCACAGCCGGCGAAGGCATTTCCAACCTGGCTGCGAAAAAAGCAGCCGAAGGGAACGAAATGCTGGCCTATGTGCTGGAT
>Ga0334900_1003403_pt1 | contig 12374 bp, 9 predicted proteins | sample GraSluR3_MG_2_FD_207231 | JGI IMG/M metagenome (GOLD analysis project Ga0334900, IMG submission 207231) | Sludge microbial communities from methane-producing bioreactor in Wageningen University, Netherlands - Granular Sludge_31_08-R3 | ecosystem: Engineered > Bioreactor > Anaerobic > Unclassified...
TTGGTTTTTTTACAGGATATTGTAATTTAAAAATTTCACACAAATTATAACACAATTCTCCAAGTAAATATAACTGATGTAAAGGAATTATATCAAAAAGCAAATCTCACTCTTTCATTTTGGTAAAAGATATACCAATATTTATTCAGTATTTTTCATTTCATTTTCGCTCTTTCCAATATTTAGAATACAGAAATTTAAATTCTAACTCTGGTTTCTTTTCATAAACAAGATAATCTCTTTGTTTGATAAAATCATCAGTTTTAATAGCCAAATCTGCTGTTGTTGTATGACTAAGAACATTTCTAGTAAGTCTTATAATTTGTTCAAAAGAAAAGTATTGGTCAGACAACCTTTCCTCAACAAATTTTTTGAATTTTTCGTTGTTCTCCAAAAGCTCTCTCATAATTCAAAAGATACCCCTAAATGAGCTAATCTCCACAAGATATCAAAAAATATTTTTTTGTTCAGGGTTTTGGTATATTTGTTTGAGTAATGTTTTCACCAGAGAAGATCTAATTCCAAAATGAGACTTTTCTCAAGTAACAATAGCAACATCCAAAACTTCTTTTGAATAATCATCGCTTTGAATCAAAAACTCCAGATATTTCCCAAGAGAAAGAAATCTGTAATAACTTTGCAAAAGTTTGATATTGGTGTTCATGAAAATGAGAATAGTCGATAAAAAACAATTAAGATTATTTAATTGATATTGGTATTCAATAGATGTTGTAGAAACCTCTAAAATAACAACGATATTGTAAGAAATAACTTGATTATTGTTGTGTTTTATTTAATACAATTATATTTATTTATATTATAATATTTATGAAAAAAAGAATCTGACTTATTTTATCAATATTATTGGTGCTAATTTTTTGATGAATTATAATAGCGCAAACTGAATTAATTCAAATTGAATTAATTTGAAATAAATTATATCGGTGATATAAAGCTGTTTCCTCAACAACAAAATGAATAATAAACACATGATGAACAACAATAGATTCTAGTGTAACTACTGTATTTGAACATAATATTTGTCGAAAAGTAATCAATACCTCTTCTACTGCAATTTTTGTGCCAACAAAAACAGATCTAGAGCGATATCAATTTAGAACCAATTTACCGCCAAATACAACATTGCAAGGTTGTGGTTGCTATAATGACTCTAACTGTCCTAGTGGTCAATTTTGTCAATGAGCAACTTCAACAGGTTCTCCTTATTGTGCGTGATATTATCAATCAGTTGATTATTATTGTGGGTGAAAACCAATATCACAAGGTTCTCCACCATATGTTTGTATGAAATATGGTTCCCCTTATTCATTAGTTCCAGAATTTTGATGTCCATCAGGTCGAAGTTTGTGATTTATTCAATGATGAACAATCATTCCAGCATCAGAAACCCTTTGTCAATATTCGAATCAGGCAGAATTTCAATTACCTAATTGTGAATATAAATGTGATCCCTACACAACGCAAACTGCTTGTCAGGCTGAGTCTTCTTTTTGTAGTTGGTTATCAAGGACGACTTTTTCATCATGTAGTTCACTTACAACACAAACTACCTGTCAGTCCAAAAATGGTTGTACACGAAATTCTTGAGGAACGCCAATTCCATGAACATGTGTAGTACAAACTTGTTGATCTGCTCATGGTCAAACATATTCATCTCTTTCTATTACAAGCCCTGATTTGTGTAATGGGTGATCTGCTACAAATTTTGTAACAAATACTTCAAATTGGACATGGAAATGTGGTACTGCTAGTTGTAGCGCAAATAAAGTTAATTCTGTTCGTTGTTTGATTTGATATACAGAACAACCATGCCCTGAAATGTGTTTGGATCCATTTCAAAATTGTCCATGTATTAGAGATTCGGTTGATGATAGTGTCTGTTGTTGTCCAGATAATTTAATTGATCCCATACCAACGTCATGTAGTGGTATATGAGATGATATGCCTTGTGTTCAAACTTATTGAATAGGTTCTTGTTGTTTGTCAAATGGAACTTGTTCTCAAAAAATTTGAGATCGTTGGCCTGTTTGTTTATAAGATATTTTTGATTTTTATTTACAAGAAAAATCTAGCAATTGCTAGGTTTTTTTATCATAATGAATTTTATTGCTTAAAAAAAGCTTATTTATCTGTTTTTTATTGCGAAAAGATTTTAATCATTTTCATCACTATCTTCATAATCTTTTTTCTTATTCACTTTCTCAAAACCCAACTGTCCACATGCAGATTTTACGCTTCTTCCCATAGAATCTCTAACAGTCGTTGTGATACCAAATTTTTCCAAAATTCTTTGAAATTCACGTATTTTTTCCATATCGCTTTCACCCAAATTAATCGCAGGATTTGTGTTGTAAGGAATCAAATTTACATGAGCAAGTCTCCCGCGCAACAAATGACAAAGTTCTTTTGCAAGTTCTGGTTTGTCAGTTATGTCTTTAATCATAATATATTCGTAGAAAATTCTATTGTTTGTTGCGTCTACGTATTCATCAATCGAACGCATCAAATCATTGAGTTTGTAGGTTTTGGCGATAGGCATAATTTTGGAGCGAAGCTCTTGGTTTGGTGCGTGAAGTGATATCGCCAGTTTCACATCGATCATATCTGTTACCATTTTTTTTATTCCAGGAATTATTCCTGCAGTAGAGATGGTGATATGTCTTTTGGACAATGAAAGTCTATCTTGCTGCAACATTACTTGAATCGAGTGTTTCATATTGTCATAATTCAAAAGTGGTTCTCCCATACCCATAAACACAACATTTCTCACGGCATGCAAAGTGTTATCGTCTTTTTTACCAAACTTTTTTTTGATATAATTATTTGCGTAAAGAACCTGAGAAATGATTTCATCCCGAGTAAGATTTCTAGTGAAGCCAAGTTTACCTGTTACACAAAAAAGACAATTTACAGGACATCCAATCTGTGAAGAAATACACAAGGTAATTCTATTGATTTTTGGTTTGTCGTTTTTGACGTGTTTTGCAGGTTGTCGATGATAGATAATCACACTTTCAATCAAATGCCCATCGTGAGTTTTAAATCAGATTTTTGTTGTTTGTTTGTCCTCTTTGATTTTGTCTACTTCTAGTGAAATCGGTACAAATTTTTCAGCTAATTCAGCTCTCATTTCCTTGGAAAGAGTAGTCATATCATCAAATTCTATATTTTGATTTTTGTAAATTTCATAAAAAATCTGCTTCACCTTGAAAGGTTGGATTCTTTTTTCTTTGGCATAATTTGCTATTGCTTGGTCGTCAAATAATACTTGTTTCATAAATATAGTAGAATAGGTAAATAGTAGAATAGTTATATAGTAGAATAGAAAATAATTCTATTTATCTGTAGTCTATATATCTATGCGACTATATTTCTATATATCTCCCAAAGAAAAACAAAGCAAAATCAGATTTGCATTATCTTATCAAATTTCTATAAAAGAAGTGATAAATAGTTAATTAGATTCCGACCCAAACTCTGTAATAAGATTAAAGCGATAGAATCGTTTCTATAATATTAGCAATAAATAAGACAAACAAAAGAAATCAATCATTACTAAATCAACATGATTTGTAGCCAAAAAGCAGCGATACAATTCTAACTAGACTTTAAATCTAAACAATAATACTGCCTTAATGAGAAATGAATTTTGTTGTCTTTTATTGCTAGATGATATAGTAGATATTTATATTTCACCAATCAATGAAATTCTTTTGAATTGAAAAGAAGAATCCAAACAACGCTAAACCACTGCAAGCAGTAAGTGTGATTTTTTTTATTCTTTTGGCTGTCGCATTTTCTGTGATTTTGTTCTATCATAAAATTTCATTATTCCTTTTTGAAAAAGACAAAATAGATGTTTTCAAAGAAGATTTACAGCAAATTGCTGTTTATTTTCTTCCTATAGACAAAAATGTTTCTACTTTTCTTGTGACTTTGGATCGCATTATTCAATGATATCTCAAATGAGAAAATATACTTATCACCCAAGAACAACAAATAGAAGAAACTCGAGAATATATGCAAAAAAACAAAAATTACCTTCAAAAAATGTGATTCGCTTGATATGAAAAAATTATGGAATTTGTAGCAGATTTACGAAAATATAAATCAGAATTTTTTGAATTGATGGGAAAAAACAAACCCTACAATTATCTAGTAATCTTACAAAATACAAATGAAAAAAGACCAAATTGATGATTTTTCTGATCCTTTGCGTTTGTTACTATGGACAAATGACATATCAAAAACTTGGAAATTGTAGACGCATATTATCCAGATTTTATTGCTTATCGTACGCGTATAGAAGCGCCAGAACGAACCTCTTCATTTCTTCCAGATCGTAAGATAGGTTTTATTGCGGGAAATAAATTTGGTTTTACGGATATAGACGGTAAAAATCTAAAAGATCTTTACGAAAAAATGTTCAACGAAACTTATGAAATGCGAAAGGTTAAACAAACAATGGCTCCAGAACTTTACGAAAAACTTCTTCACCAATATATTAAGTGAGTGGTTTTTATCAGGTCTGATACTATAGAGGAAATTTTTCCTGGTTTTAGAGAAATAATTTGGGAACGACAATTTTTAAATGCTTCAGTTGATCTTCTGAGAGGAGAGGTTCGTTGAAACAAAAAGGAAGTTTATATCAAAGAAGTAAAAGATTTTTTTGCAAAAAACAAAACAAATATTATCAGAAGCGTGGTAAATAATTTCGACGAATTTACCAAAAAGCAAGCAATAAATGTTTGGCTTTCCAATGTAAGTACTGGGTTTATGGAAACAATAGAAAAACATAATCTTATCAATACATTCAAATCTGGTTATATTTACGCTTGGGATACAAACACATCATTTGATAAAGTTGACGGTTTTGTTGGTAAACACGTTAAAATAAAAGATAAAAACGATGATTTAGTCAAAGAATCTTGGTGAGATATTATAGATGTTAGAGATCTTGATCCATGAAATTATTTTATGGAGATTTCTTATGAACTCAAAGTTCCCGAGCAGTATATCACCTTTATCAAAAACCTAGAAAAGAAGCATGGTATACAAATAACAGATAGAGAAAAATGAATTCTTGCTATTCAACCATCTGTTTTCGAAGAACCCAATGGCAAGAAAGTCACCAAACGGCGAGAAACAAAATCAACAATGTATGTAGACAAAAATATTTCGATAAAAAGTGTGGGTTGAGAAATTTTAGAACACAAAAAATTTACAACCCCATTTGCAAATTGATTGTTTTATCAAATATTAATCGATACAAATAATACCAAAAAATCAGTGAAAATAGATTTCGAAATCAAATAATTATCTACCAATAGTATTTTTTCTCATCTTAGTTCTAGTCCAACCAGACATAGGAGCAGAAACCATTTCTGAACCACCAGATGGTGTTCTAATATATCTAAATCAATCAGGATCTATTCTAAGCCTTGTTTCTCGACAAATTTTTCTTCATCTAACAAATCGGTGATATTCATTTCATTTTGGGTTTGTATAAATACCAATCGCTCCAAGATCTTTACCCTCTTCTAGAGTTAATTTTCTTTTTGGATATTCAAATCTTTTCATTCATTTAAGTCTGTTTGCTTGTTTGGATTGTATCGCTTTTTTCTTAGCAATTCCTTGTTTGTTGGTTCTAGCCATTTTATGTAATATTAAATTTTAAATGTTTAATTGTAGGTTAACAAATCATTTATAATAAATAGCTTTTGTTTATCAACTATTTTTTAATTTTATATTTTTTAAGCTTTAAACTTAGAGCTTAGAATTTAGTACTTAGTACTTAAAACTTAACCTTAGCAATCTTATAACAATAAACAATATATAAACGTTCACTATTACATTTTCTTAACGGTAGAAAACACAAACAAACACTTGGCTCTGTGTTTTCTTTACCTAAAAATGTAAGCGTTCACTTGTTATATATTTGTTTATTGTTGAAAAAACTTACGAACTTTAGCAACCTTATTAACCTTACGAACCAATAACTGCAACAATATCTTCAAAAACTTTTTCTGGAGATTGATCTCAATTTATAACTGTTACAAATCATTCTTTTTGTAAGTATTCAATTACAGGTCTTGTCTGTTTTTCAAACAAATCTATTCTCGTTTCTATGCTTGAAATATCCTTATCATCCTCTCTTTGATAAATATCTTTGCTATTACAAATAGGGCATTTTTCACAGTCATGAAGATGTGTATTTAAAATAGCTCAACATGTCTTACACATACGTCTTGATGTAAGTCTTTTGATAGCTTCGTCTCTAGAAATATCCAAAACAATCACGCTAAATTCTCTATTATATGATTTCATCATTTTTAAAAATTCTTCCATCTGTGGGATTTGTCTAGGAAAGCCATCAACTAATATTGATTTATTTTGTTCCAAAGAAAACAAGAACAAATCAAAAATTTTAACCATAAATTGATCTGGTAATAAATTTCCACTATCTATTATTGATCAAATATAGTTTCCTATAGCATTTGGTTTGCTTTGCAAAGCTCTAAGTATTCCGCCAGCTTCGAAGTAGCTTATTTGATTTCAAAACTTCTTGAGTAATAATTCACATTGAGTACCTTTTCCAGATCATTGTATTCATGATAAAACTATATCTTTCATTAAAATATTATAAATTATAAAAAAGTTTGTATTATTTATTTTTTCCTTGTAGTTTTTCAAGGCTTTCTAACATTTGATAAATCAATATACTTGCATAAGATCAACTACCCAAGCTAAATTCTATCAACAAATCATCTCATTGGTATCTTACACGAGTTTCGGTTGGTTTTACCCAAATTGGTCTTGGTATGCCAAATAATTTATTTTTTTTATAACAAGCAAAAAATTCTGAATTTATTTTATGTTTTTCCATAAATTTTTTTTGAAATTCTCAAGCTTTTGTATCTGGTTTTGCCAACAATACATCATCTCAAAAAACAGGGGCTGTAATTTCTTCATTTTTCAAAATTTCTCATTCAAGCATATCTTCACCAAGTACCAATCTTTCTTTGAGATATTGGTTGAACAACCAACTGGCATATGCTTGAAGTTTAAATCTTGCTTCGAAATTGTCTTTGATAGATGTTTTTTTTTCTACAATAGCTTTTCAAATTTCCCAGTTTTTACCATTTATACCAAATCTTTGAGTTCCAAAAAAATTGGGAAATCATTCTTCAAAAAGTTTTTCTACTATCTCTTTTGCCCATTGTTTTACTTTTACTCATAAAGCTTGATTTGCTCTAAGTCTAATAGAAAAATGGTTTGTTATGTTATCTGTCATTTGGATAGGCTTGAAATGATAAGTTGTTTCAATTATTTTTGCAACACGAGAAAGTGTGTTTAGAAAAACTTCTTCACCTCACATCTTTTTGAGTGCACTTTGATAAATACTAATCCACTGCCTAGTAATGGCGTCTTTGTCTTTTAACCCAGCAACTCCCAAAGTAAGTCTAGATATATGTAATTCTTTGCATAAAAAATTAATAATACCCATTGTTGTCATATTTTGCTTTTCAAAATATACGAAAAAAGCATCTCCTTTACCAGATAATTGAAAAGGTAAACGTTCTTCAACAATAAAGTCATAAGATTTTTGTTTAAATAGAAATAATGTTTTTTTTTCTAAAATTTTTTCCATTTTTTTAATAAGATATAAAAATATATTTATTAGCTATTAGTAATTAAATTAGCTGAATTAATAAATAAAAATAATAAACAATGAACAAAAGAAGGAAATTATCACATATCTCTATCACTCTGAGAGAAAACCCCATTAAATATAATTAAAAACTATTTTCCTTGTACGATATTAATTTTTATTCTAGATTTAAGTTTGGTTACAGAAGTATACCAAGGGGGTCTAACACTAATATTTGTAGATGAAATTTCAGGAAAACCAAGAAGCATTGATTTTGCCTTATCCTTGTTTATACCAAGAATATTTGATTTAATATTACTCAAAATTCCATTAACATCTTTTTGAAAATCATATCATTGAATAATCGCTAATTTCGTAGGTATTATATAAACTCATCAAACATCTTTTTTAATGCTAGAAAAGAATACAACAGAAGCTTTGTCTATAGTTATAAGTTTAACTTTATCAGAAGGCCTTTGTTGTAAATATAAATGAGTTTGATCCAATAAGTCAGATTGTTTTATATATGCAAAATAGAAACGAACCACAACAGATCATTTTAGATAAGGAACTTTTTCTTGTGCTTTGTTTTCTATGTCCATAGAAACAACTTCCATATCAATCAGATCATCAAAGTGCAAGAATATTTGTCCAGGTAATGAAAAATTTTTGTTGATAATATTTTGCTTTTGTTGATTTACAGTTGAAACTAATTTTCCAGATAATGCCTCAATATCTTTTTGTGTTACAATTCATTCCGAAAGAACAGATCATCAAGAAAATTGGCTTGTTGAAATGGCATAAATGTTTTTCATAAAAAAGCTTTCTTTGAGGTTTTTAATATATAGAGTTGTATCTTTTTCTATATTTCACCTTGCTCATATTACATTTCATTGTTCGTCTTGTTCGCTTGCAACAATTTCAATTATAACATCAGAGTTTGGTTCAAGTTTAAATCGATCTTTTGATTTAAAAACTAATCACTCTTCTGTCACAAATCTGGTTCATTTCAATAGATTGTATTCTCTTTCAGTCGTGTTTAAAACTCTTATTGTTCATTGTGATGGATTCTGAATGTGTTTTATATTATTTACACTAATTGATAATGTATATTTATAATCAATAAATCATGTTTGATAAGGAATTGCTAAATTTTTTGACTGTTCAGCAAACTCTTGATCTCCGGCAGGGTAATAGCGAAAGTTGTAAATAATATTTTCTGATTGATTGGCTGGGTATATGTCTATGATTGTTCTAGGAAGAATCAAAGAATAAAGAAAATATATTACTATAAGAGAAAAAGCAACTTCAAATCAGAAAATCATATAAAACATATAGTTTTTTTTTGTATATGCTTGTAGATGAAATTTCTTTATATTAAAAAAGAAAAGATATATCAAATTAATTATTTTTAGTATTTTATGTTTTTCTTGGTGAATTACTGGTAATCAAATTTTTTCAAAAAACTTCCTTGATTGTTCTGTTTTTGTGATGAAAAAAGCATGAATGTTTCTTTTTTGCAATAATTCTTGAATTTGTTTTCACCATCGTTCATTATCAAAAAAAGCATGTTCAGGATCTATTGAGATATGAACAGTTTTTCCATGTGGAAGTTTTTCCAGTGTTTTAAATATTTTGTATAAACTATGGTCTTTGAGAAAAAATAATTTCATTCGTCATTAAATAATTTTAAATGTTAGATTATTTCGTACTTAAAATTTAAAATTAATTTTCAAGTATTGGTCTTGGTGAATTCCGTTTTTTATGATAATAAAAACAAATCATAATAACAAAAAACGAAACATGTTGTTTGATATCAAAGCTAATATTTCAAGCTCATATTACCATATATCTTGGGTATTGTTGCATCATTAAAACTATATTTATCATAATCAATAAAATAGCTAATCATTGCATTCATAATCACCTTTTTTTAAAAATAATTCTTTTTATGTGGAAAAACAATGCAATTGCTAAAGCTCCTATAGAAAGGAATAGTCATATTGGTAATATAGAATCAAACTTATTCCGTTGACTTTCAGAATGAAGTGATTTTATAGCCAAAAAAGAATCTGTTGTTTTTCAAATAAAATTATCTCCCAAAAGTAGGAAGATACCCAAGGGAACAACACACAATGTAAATCCATAGAAGAATATATCTGCCCAAATTTTTTTGTTTTCAATTGTTTTAATTTTTTTAAAGAAAACAAAAAGAGATATAACCAAACCCAATAAAATTCATGCAAAATGAAATTTATATCAATAAGGTCCTATTATAGAAAACAGCTGTTCTATGGTTGTTGGAAATAATGCCTGATTAGACAAAACAAATTGAGTGTATGAACCCAAAAAGTAAACAAGCGTAATTGCCAAAGGCAGTCGATAAAAGAATTTCCAAAATCATTGAAGAAATCTTTTGCTAAGATACCAGACTATTATTACAAATGCCAAAAAAGATATAACAATACCAACTCCGGTCATATAAACTTTAGCTCACCAGATGGTAAAAAAGGGGAACATATTTTTTTGTTAAAAATAAAGTCTTTTTTATATGATTAGTCTCCTAACATATTTAATTAACGTAGGAATTCAATAATTTTTGTTTCTCTTATTCATGTTATTCTAATAATTCCAGGATAATCAAGCTGACTGTCTATTTTTTCTCCAATTGTTTTAAGAAGTGTTTCTAATTGAAGATCTGTTATTTCTTTTGGGTTAACATATACCATAATTTCTCTACCAGCTTGCATAATATGTACTTTATCAATTCCAGGTATTTCGTTGATAAGTTTTTCAAGTTCTGTCATTTTTTCTATAAACAATTCTTTTGTATTGAATCTAGCTCCTGGTCTAGATGCAGACATAGCATCAGCAGCAGTTACTATCCGTGCATAAGGATTGTCAATAGGTACATCATAATGATGTGCTTCTGCTGCATTTATAATCACAGGATCCATTCCAAATTTTTTCAAAACATCAGCACCTACTTTTGCGTGTGATTCACCAGTATTAGTCGAGATTTTCCCAATATCATGAAGAAGTCATGCTTTTTTTGCAAGCAATGTATCTAAACCAAATTCGCTAGCAATAGCTTCACAGATTTTTGCTACTTCAATACTATGTTGCCATAAATTTTGTCCATAACTAAATCTGAGATAATATTGTCCAACCATTTTTACAAGTTCTGGTTTCATCATTGGTATATTTAACATATTCAATGCTTCTTTACCTTTTTCTGTATACAAGTTATCCAAATCACTAACCACTTGATTATATGTTTTTTCTATATAGAACGGGTTGATTTTACCATCTTTTACAAGTCTTTCCAGTGTGTGAGCGGCTATATATCTCTTTTCGCTATCAAATGAAGATAGTCTAACCACAAGTGGGGTATCATCAACAATAAGTTCAACACCTGTCATTTTCTCAAAATAAGAGATGTTTCTTCATTCTCTTCAAATCAATTTTCCTTTGAAATCTTCGTTTGGAAGGTCAACAGTTTTTGTTGTGAATTCGCTTACAGCCTCTACAGCAACTCTAGGTAGTGATTTGCTTACAATCATAGCAGCTTCTTTGTCTGCTTCTTCTTTTTTGATGTTTTTTAATTTTTCTATAAAAGCAGTAAAATCAGATTGATATTCCTTTTCGATTTGATCCATTAGTTGTTTTTTTGCATCATCTTTTGTTAGTTTTGCCATTTCAGCTAGCTTGTTTACTTGTTCATTAATTTTTTCGTCTAATTCTTTTTGTCTATCACCAAGTTTTCATTTTTCTTGTTCTAATTTTTCTAGTTTTTCATCCATCTTTTCTTCTCTTGCAAGAAGCCTGTTTTGTATAACCTCCATTTTTTGAAGTCTTTGATCTTCGATTTTTTGTGCTTTTTCTTCGGCTTGTTCCATAAGTTTCTCTGCTTTTTTCTTTGCTTCTTCCATCATTTCTTCCTCTAATTCTTTGGCTTTCGCCATTCTTTCTTTGAACTGTATAGCTTTTTGAGTAAGGGTTCTTTTATAACCATAAAATCCTGCTGCTCACCCGATTCCTATCGCAAGCAGGTATCCAATAATCATTAGAATATCCATTTTTTTTCATAAATTTTGATATAAAAAAATCAGATTTATTTTTTTGATAAAGATTCTAAACCAACCAAAGGTTTGTCATTCTTTGGTGTTGTTAGTTTCAACACTACAATATCTTTATAATATAGTATTGCATACCAAAATCACCCAATACAATGGGTACAAAAATAAATATAATATTTAGAAAAAGAAATGCAACGGAAAAACGACTATGTAATAGAAAATATCTAATTTGTTTTTTCAATTGTTTTTCCAATCTCCAACAATTTTTCTTCTTCCCATTTATCACACATCAACTGTATTCCCATAGGCAGCATTTCACCATTTTCTTCTATCATTCCTCATGGGACTGATATTGCTGGAATTCACGCCATATTGGCTGGGATTGTGTACATATCTTCTAGATACATAGTCAAAGGATCATTGATTTTTTCTCAGATTTTTCCTGGGAGGGTAGGAGTTGTTGGGGTTATGATTGCATCATATTTTTGGAAGGTCGTTGAAAAATCTACCTTGAGTTGCTCTCTTGCTTGTTGGGCTTTGAGATAATATCATTCATAATTTGCCGAACTTAGGACAAAAGTTCCAAGCAAGATTCTCCTTTTCACTTCTTCTCCAAAACCCTG
>Ga0334900_1003408_pt1 | contig 12366 bp, 9 predicted proteins | sample GraSluR3_MG_2_FD_207231 | JGI IMG/M metagenome (GOLD analysis project Ga0334900, IMG submission 207231) | Sludge microbial communities from methane-producing bioreactor in Wageningen University, Netherlands - Granular Sludge_31_08-R3 | ecosystem: Engineered > Bioreactor > Anaerobic > Unclassified...
AGGTCTACAACCGGGGCGTTTAATTTTGCGGTATTGAGGTCGGTAACTGATACTGTATTAAAAAACAACCAAAATGTTTTAGACTCCTTGAAAACAATCACTACTTTGTAGACTGATCTGTTACATACAGTTAAATAAAATGATAAAATTAATCAAGAGGTATTTTAGGACAAACAATTGGGTAGTTCTGATAGTATTAGTAGCGATATACGCTGTTGCATTAACTATGGAATTTAAATATGTGTTTACCGATGATTTCTATATCTCATCACTTGAAGGGAAACGCAGCTTTGAGAGCATAAACAGTTTTATTACCAAAGAAAGAGATATGCAATGGGTCAATTATCCTATCTCTATACTAATCGTGCTTGTTCCAACATTGCTTGTGGCATTCTGCCTTAACATTGGGGCTGTTCTTAATAATCAAAAAGTTTCATTTTTAAGGTTATTTGGCATTGCTTTAAAAGCGCAACTTATTTTTGCCCTAAACTACCTTATTGCCATATCTCTCAAAGCTGCCAATATGGTAACATTTTCGTTTGCTTCAGTGAACAACAACTATAGTTTCCAATCATTACTCCACTTTTTCGACAATAAGAATTTACCTTACTGGCTGCTCTACCCATTGCAGTGCGTAAATGTTGCTGAAGCAGTGCACATACTCTTTCTTGCGCTAGGTTTTTCCTTATTGCTTAAGCAAAGATATGGTAAATCTTTACTTTTCGTACTACTCTGGTACGGTATGGGGCTATTATTCTGGATTGTATTCACGGTTTTCCTGCAAACCGTTCTATATACATAGCTTACCATTGCGCACCCCAATGGTAGACAATAAGGAATGGGTGTATAATACTAACTAAAAATTTTAACTATGAAAGAGCTAACTTTAGAGCAAATGGAAACTACCCAAGGGGGTAAGTTTTGGGGTTGGGGCGACTGTGAACCAATTGGTGATTGGTATATTCAACCCAATGGTGAGTGTATGCAACAATACCATTGCAAACGATACATCTTCTGGATGGTAGTCGAGGAGGATGAACCTTGGGGAGGTTGTAGTTTTTAGTTTTCTTACTGATAGTTACAAGCAGGAATTTACCTGCTTGTAACTAACTTTTTCAACTAGGAAGAATGAAATCAGCAAAAGTTTTAATTTTAATATGTTTCACTTTTTATGCATCTTCTCAATCATACCCTCAAGACACTCGGTTCAACTGGCAGGGTCATGTGGTTTCTGAAGATGGTAAACCCATAGAGTTTGCCCATATTCAGATAAATGCCAAGGGAAAGTACTACTTGTTCATGTCCGATGAGAATGGGTATGTTGACATTAAGTATAGCAATGCTTCAGCCTCCGATTCTATATTAATTTCGTGCATTGGCTTTGGTACAAGAAGAATGCTGGCATCATCGCTTATAACTAGCCACACAATAACCCTTACAAAAACTCATTATACAATTGGGGAGGTAGTTGTAAAACCTCAAAAGTGCAAGGTTAAAACCATTGGTAATAAAAAGAGAAAACCAATAGGACACTCTCATATCGGTTATAACTCCGTGTACGCCCTGCATATAGTCGACCCAAAAGTAAAAGGGAAAATTGAAGCGGTAAAAGTTTATATGCATGATATGTACGATAAAACATGGAAATATCGGCCATTTCGACTTCGGTTGTTTGAGGGCGATAAAATATTTGAGAAAGAGTTAGTACACGAGGAAATTATTGCCTCACTACCGTCAGACGGGAAGAACTGGGTTACCGTTAACCTTTCTCAGTTCAACATAGACATACCTGATAATGGAATAACCGTTGCAGTAGAGGCACTAAGCGCAGATTACTATCTTCAACACGGGTATATTGAAAGCATAATATCCGATGATTTCTTAGTCAACTCTTTTGCAATAGGGTGGACAGTTGACCTATTTAATAACAGCCTTGTATCGTATTCTTTTCGTGCAAGGGGTAGTTCCTTACCAAGAGAGGAAAAACTAAAAACCAATAATTATATGTTCCAAATTCTAGTCAAGACATGTAAATAAGAAAACTCCTAGAAGTACTTTTTTAGGAGAACCTAAATAAAAAAGTAACCGTCTTAATTAGCTTTCATTTTTAACACAAAAAATCTAAATCATATCAATGTTTATACGCAATAAAAATAAAACAAAAGTACAAGCAAATTATTTTGCCCAAAAGAGAACCTTTTGTGCAGTTATATTTACATTCCTACTGGTTGCTTGCTGGATGGTTTTTTCTATCTACCACCGAATCCAGAATGCAAAACTCATTCCCAGAGAATTGCCCCGTACACAGCTATTTGAGCCAGATAGTGGGGCTCCATATTCAATGTCAATGCGTAAGGATAAACTATTGGTTTTCTTTAGCCCATTCTGTTCTTTCTGTGAACAATATGCACATGATATAGTAAACACCCAAAATATGCTTGAGGATATTCAAATACTATTCATATCCACAGAGATCCCTGAGTACATCCTAGAGTTTTCATTCAGTCATCCTTCAGATAAAATAGTTTACCTCTGCGATGAAACTTCTCTTTTCAGCAAGGAGCTTAAGGTTAAACGATACCCAACAACTTTCTTGTATAACGGCAAGAGTCAAAAGCTAACCAAGCAATTCGCAGGTGTGGTACCAATAGGGCAAATACTTCAAGAATTCAATAATGGGAAAAAAACTAGGTAGGTACTTTGTAAAACAAAAAGACCAATCGGACTGTGGTGTTGCCTGCCTGCTCTCCATTATAAGATACTACGGGGGCAATGCTACCCTTGAACAATTACGCGAACATAGCGGTACGGATAGGGTTGGAACTACACTACTGGGGCTAATGGAAGCGGCAAAAGCTAATGGTTTCGACGCAAAAGGGTACGAGGCAGATGCAAAATGCTTAATGGAACACAACCAACCCTCAATTCTTCATGTGCAAAAAGATAAGCTGGAGCACTACATGGTATTCTTTGCATATCAGAACAATACCTTTACCATCGGCAACCCAGCCGAGGGCATAAGAGAGTACTCTTCGGATGAGCTAAATAGAATTTGGATAAGCAAACGCTGCCTCACATTAAAACCCAATGGTTCTTTTGAAACCGCCAAGCAGCAGGAAAAGCGTAAGGTAAACTGGTTTTACCAATTGGTGAAAGAGGACATTAATGTATTAATCTCGAGCGCAATTATTGGGCTTATTCTTGCAGGCTTGGGAATGGCAACCGCTATTTTCTCACAGAAACTTATTGATACAATTATCCCTAGCAACAGCATTAGCAAGCTTATTACTGCTACGCTTATGCTTTTTTTGCTGCTTATTATCAGGTCCATACTTCAATATGTGAGAGGTCGTATGGTGATTGGTCAGAGCATGAACTTTAACAACCGGATTGTAAACTATTTCTACAACTCGCTGCTTTACCTACCCAAGCGATTTTTTGATGGGCGTGAGGTAGGTGATATGATTGCTCGCCTGAATGATACATCTCGAATACAGAATACTATAACCCAACTAATAGGCACGTTACTCATAGACCTGCTCACGCTTATAGTGACGCTAATTGTTATTTTTCATTACTCTTGGCAAGTAGGCGTAGTTGCTGTTCTTTTCGCTCCGCTATACTTTATCATTATTTGGGCTCACAATAGTCGAATTGTAGCTAGCCAGCAAGAGGTGATGAAGGGTTATGCTCAAACTGAAAGTTTTTACATAGATACCATTAAGGGCATTGGCGATGTTAAGGGTTCTTGTAGCGAGTCGCATTTCAAATCGGTTGGCAGCACAATATATAGCGCATACCAGTACAAAGTGTTTTCTTTGGGTTCCCTCGGTGTATCCCTTAGCCTGCTTTATGGTACTATTGGGGTTCTTTTTATCACATCGGTATTGGCTATTGGTGGAATTCTTGTAATACAAAATACATTAACCACTGGCGCATTGATGGCACTTTTCGCCCTCGTTTCTGCGCTAATTCCCTCCGTGCAGAATTTTGCCATGCTTCCTATCCCATTTAACTCAGCCCGAATAGCATTTGATAGGATGTTTGAATTTACAGGGGTCTCTCCTGAGCCTTATTCTAAAGGTAAAATTGAATGCATTAAGGAGTTATCACTTGAACGTGTACACTTTCGTTTCCAGGGTAGAAGCGCATTGCTAAAGGAAATCAACCTCAACGTAAAGAAAGGCGAGATAGTGGCTCTTACTGGCGAGAGCGGGTGTGGCAAAAGCACAATTGCCCAGATTATTGAGAAGTTTTATCAAGTAGAAAGCGGGAAGATTTTAGTGAATGGGAGTATGTCGCTAACAGACATCAACACGAACTACTGGCGCAGTATGATAGGTTACGTTCCCCAAACCCCTCATATTTTCAACGGCACCATTCTTGAAAACATTCTAATTAACAGCAATGTTCAGCCACAAGTGCTAATGCAAAAAATAAATGACTGGAATCTTTCTGGTTTCATGCAACAGTTTCCAATAGGGCTACATACACTGGTTGGTGAAAAAGGAGTAAATCTTTCTGGCGGGCAGATACAGGTAGTATCATGGCTCAGAACTTTTATAAAACAGCCACAACTTATTATTCTGGATGAAGCTACTTCAGCAATGGATAGAAAAACGGAATCGCTAGTATTAAGTTTGTTGAAGCAAATTAAATCCGAAACAGCAACTATTTTAATCTCCCACAAAATTCAAGCATTCAAGTCTCTTGCTGATAGAATTTATATCCTTGAGGACGGAACCATAAATTCAACAGGCACTCACAAAGTGCTTATGGAATCGGAAAACTTTTACAGCCAATACTGGAAAGAGTATTAAAATAGTATGGTTATATTGCTATCCATATGTCAACAAAAGACATATTCCTTAGGTTTGCCTTGCTAAGTAGCAAAAGAAATGTTATCAGAAGCAACAGAAATGTAAGTCGAAGCAACGCAATTGCAGATCGAAGCAGAGCAACTGTAAGTCGAAGCAACCCAATTGTAAGTGGAAGCAATGCAAATGTAAGTCGAAGCAACCCAATTGTAAGTGGAAGCAATGCAAATGTAAGTCGAAGCAACCAATATGTAACATTACTTAACCCGTTTGCCCCATTGGCAAACCCTAAAATCAAAAACCTATGGCAACAAGACCAAAAAATTCAGAAGCCGACACGTTAGAGCTTTATCGTGTAGCGTTAGAAAATGTAGAAACACAACCCGAAATTGCATCAGTTATGGCCGAGTTAGGCTACGACTCCGCAAAAATCACCGAGGGAAAGAACCTTTTAGCCGAAACCCGTTCATCCTACGATTTCAACAAGACCGAAGATGACGAAACCTCTGCTGCATCGGCAGCATTCTCCGATAAAAAAGCAGAATTGGAGAAGGTATTTAAAACGCAACGCAAAAAAGCAAAGGTGATATTCCGTAACGATAGCTTAACAGCCGAAAAATTGGCCATTTCAGGAGAATTTCCACGGACTTACATAAAATGGATAGAAGCTGCAAAGAAATTCTATAGCGTAGCAACCACCGATACAGCCATCCAAGCCAAATTGGCACGATTAACTATTACCGCCGATTCCCTAACAGCAGCAAACACCTTGATAACCGAGGTAGAAGCTGCAAGGGCAGAATACCTAAAAGAAGTTGGAGAATCACAAAATGCAACAAAAACAAAAGATGCTGCATTCGCCAAGATGGATGATTGGATGGGCGAGTTCTACGCCGTGGCACGAATAGGTTTGGAGGATAGCCCTCAACTGCTCGAAGCATTGGGCAAGGTGGTAAGGTAACAACGGGTAAGCCCACCCCACTTGCAAGCACTTTGGCAAGTCGCACTTGCCCCGCTGCAACCAAAACTTGCCAAAGAGCTTCCAAGCCCAGCCCAGCTAACCGCCTTTAAGGGCGGTTTAAGGATTTGCCCACGCACAAAAACAAAATTAGGGCCGTTACGTCATCGGGTCGAAAGATACGGCATTCGAAACGCCAACTTTCACCCTGTGGACATGAAACACCAGCATACAACAAGGGGTGTAGCCAATGTGGGTTGACATTGGAGCTTCGGAGCGGTTTCGCCCGCTCGGGCGTTTTCGTCGGGGGACGAAAACGTAACACGCGCTCCCGCACTCGCCACACCCCCAGCCGTTAGCACCAAGCAATGAAGAGAAAATCGGGTAAGACAACTTTGCTGCATATAGACTGAAAAGACAAATGAAACCCCACCGCACAAAAAAGCAATACTATAGCTGCCCATCCCTGCAACCGTCCCTTCGCAGCCATACACTTGCTTTTTTTGCCCACCGCACCCTCGCATAATCGTAAGTGCCTGAATAAACAGAATACTTAACATCTAAACTGAAAAACAATGCAAACTTTTATAGATACAGTACAGAAATATGCTAAAGAGTTGAAAAAACTTGAATTTAGCGAACAATATCTATATGAATCACTTAACAATAAGTCTGAGAATGAAATAAACACCTTGATTAAAGATTTTGAGTTTATAAAAGATTTTGCAAGATTTCAACCTGTTAACCTTTTAAGGTTTGAAATACTAAACCTTAAGAAAGAGGGGAAAATTATAACCAAAGAAATCCTTGAAGAAATCAAGAAAAGGATTGTAGAAAAAGATGAGGAATATTTCTCAAAGTATGGTGAGAATCTTATTGAAGGATTAAAAAAATACCCAACGAAAAAGAAATCCCCTTTTGTAACTTGGCAGAAAGACTTTAGGATTTATTTTCCGTTTTTTTACAACAAAGAAATTAGTAATGAAACGAATGACTTTTTAGAAAAAATTGCAGACGGAATAGAAAAACAACTAAAACTATCTCAATATAAAAGGCATATCGTCGATTTTAATGGTCCACAAAATTTTGGTTCATCATATTGCTGGATAGCATTTTTCCCTAGAAACAAAGTGTCGCACAGAAAGGCGTACCAGCTATTCTTGAAAATCGCAGCAGAAAAGTATGAAGCAGGAATTATAGCTGGTTGGGATGTAAACGACAATAAATCAAATAGCATAGAGGACTTAAACACAATTTCAGAGGTGGTTGAGAAATTAAAATCATCAAAAGAAATTGCGGATAAGAAAAACAATGCGCTAATAAATTACTGGAAATATGCACCAGGTGAGAACGGAATTTATTGGGATGATTTTTATAAAGAAAGTATAATTGCTATCGGTTGGGACAATAGCACCGTTGATTTGAACACTTACACAACAGAAACTTTAGCAGAGGCTCTAGGTGTTGAAGATACAGAAAATTCAAACCAAATATGGAACATCGAAAACTTTAGAGATGCCAGTATTGGCGATGTTGTAATTGCGAATAAAGGGAAAAGTAAAGCCCTTGGTGTGGGGATTATTACTGGAGAATATGAATTTAAGCCTGAAAGAGAGAAGTATAGACACGTAAGAAAAGTCAAATGGCTGATTAATCATTTAGTTGACTTTGAGAAAACAATTTTTAGACCCGACACATTCTCTCCCACTTTAAAATGGAGCAGCATAAAAGAGAAATATGTTCAAACCAAATCAGAATTTGAAAAGATTTTTAATGATATAGAATCAGGGAAAAACATATTACCGCCCCCAAAAGCGATTGTAAAAGACCCAGAAACTCAAAATTTTTGGTGGCTAAATGCAAATCCTAAGATTTGGAGAATTGACAGTTATGAACTAGGTGACATTCAATCCTACACATCCCATAACGACAAAGGGAATAAACGTAGGATTTATAAATACTTCCAAGAGGTACAACCAGGCGACTTGGTTATTGGTTATGAAAGCACCCCTGTTAAGCAAATCAAAGCAATTTTTGAGATAACTGAATCATTGCACATTGATGATAACGAAGGAGAAGTAATAAATTTTGAGATAAAAGAAATTGTAAAAGACCCAATCAACTGGGATGAACTAAAAGACACAAAGGGGTTAGAGAATTGTGAAGTTTTCATCAATAACCAAGGCAGTTTATTTCGACTAACTGCTGATGAATTCGATATAATCAGAGACCTGATTGACGAAAAGAATATTGTTATTGAAAAAGAGCAAGAAGAAATTAAAGTTGTTGACTATTCATTTATTAACGACCCCGACAAACCCTTTATTGATGAAAATGAAATAAACGAAATAATTCATTCCTTGGAGTTTAAGAAAAACATTGTTCTCCAAGGTCCCCCAGGTGTGGGCAAAACTTTTGTTGCAAAGAAGATTGCATACGAAATGTTAAAGAATACTGATGAATCCAAGATTAAAATGGTTCAGTTTCATCAATCGTATTCATACGAAGATTTTATACAAGGCATTAGACCGTCTGACAATAGTTTTAAGGTAAAAAATGGGGTGTTTTTCGAATTTTGTAAAAAGGCAGAACAAGACCCTAACAACAAATACTTTTTCATTATTGACGAAATAAACAGAGGCAACTTAAGCAAAATATTCGGAGAATTAATGATGCTTATTGAAACCGACAAAAGGGAGAAATACAGCGTGCCATTGACATACTCCGAAAAAGATGATGCAAATTTTACTGTTCCGAAAAATTTGTATATAATCGGAACAATGAATACCGCTGACCGTTCTCTTGCTATAGTTGACTATGCACTTAGACGGCGTTTTAGATTTATAACCTTAAAACCAAAATTTAACACTCTATTTAGGAATTTCTTAGTATCCAAAGGTTTAAACAACGACTTTATTCAAGAAATCATTTCTAAACTGAATATTTTGAATGAGAGAATAAGGAAAGATAAAAATCTTGGTGAAGGATTTTTAATTGGTCATAGTTTCTTTTGCAATGTTAACTCAATGAATGAAAAAGAATGGTTTGAGGACATTGTAAAATTCGAAATAGCTCCACTACTAGAGGAATATTGGTTTGATGATATTACCAAAGCAGAAAAAGAGGTTGATTTATTATTGTCTTAATAATGAGCATACCCATTCAGAATATATACTACTTGCTTTGCTATGCTTGGAACAAACTTGATGAAAGCGATATTGTTGATGTTAATTCAATTAGTACCACAGAACTAATTGATTTATTCGGTAAGGTTTTATCAAATGGTATTAGCCGATTATTCAAGCAAGGTCTAGACAGGTACTACATTGAGTACGAAAACTCTTTAGTTGGCATTAAAGGAAAACTTAACCTTTCGAGAACCATTAAAGAGAGTAGCTTGCAAATAAGAAGAACTGTATGTAGTTACGATGAATTTGATTTTAATATTATCCATAATCAGATAATCAAAACAACTGTAAGCAAGTTGATAAGGACAAAACAGCTTGATGCAGAGATTAAAGATGAATTGCATAAATTATACACAAAATTTCCACCTATTTCAGAAATCAGTATAAGGAGTTCTCATTTCAAACAAGTAAGGCTTCACAGGAATAACTACCATTATGATTTCATTTTAAAAGTTTGCCAAATTATTAATGAAAACTTATTTATTGACGAAACTATCGGATATTACAAGTTTAAAGATTTCGAGAGGGAAGAAAAGGCAATGGCTAGGCTCTTTGAAGCTTTTGTTAGAAATTTCTACAAGTTAGAATCTGACTATAATGTTTCAAGTGATGCAATAAAATGGAAGTTCACCTCTGAAAATGCTGAAGATTTACTAATGCTTCCCTCAATGCTAACTGATATATCTCTTGTAAAGAGCAACAGAAAGATTATAATAGATACCAAATACTATAAGGAGGCTTTTAATACACGTTTTGAAAAACAAAAATTTGACTCAAGTAATCTATATCAACTGTTTGCTTACATAAAAAATCAGGAAACAGAAGAAGAGAAAACAAAGAATTGTGAAGGAATTTTGCTCTATCCTACTATACATCAAGATTTTTCATATTCATTTAATTACGAGAAACATAAAATCCGAATAATTTCTATAAATTTGAACCAAGACTGGAAGGAAATAAAAGAAGCGTTAATAAAAATCGTTGCATAAATCCACACACCGTCCCTTCGCTGTCAGGCACTTTGGCAAAACGCACTAAGCCACGCTGCAAGCAAATTTTGCCAAATAGCCTTCCAGCCCATCCCGCACAGGGTAAAATGGTACGGTAAGATTATGCAGCAAAGATTATCGAATGAATGAAAAGACAACTAAATAACTAATTGCCAGGTGCTAACAAGGGGTGTAGCTAATGGGGGATAAGTCGGTATATACCAGCATCTTCACCACGTTCTGGCGTCTTTCTCGGGGGATGATGAATTGGCTCGCAAGCCCCCCACTAGCCACACCCCCAGCCGTTGGCAACCATGGTGGACGAAAACGAAGCTGTAGCCCATCGGCAGTCTGTTTCGGAGTGAAAATGAATTGACAACATCAAAATTTGCGGGTGGGCTGAGAGCGTTGCGCTTGGGAAGGCGGCTGGAGAGAACAGGCCTTCGAGGGGCTAGAGAATATTTCGCCACCCTCGACCGAAATGGCGGATGACGCCTAGCCTGGTTTGCTTGCGTAGGGCTGCTTGGAAAAGTGGGGTAGAAAGCCCACGCTGAAGGGAGGAAAAGGCTTTTCGCATTATCGGGCTGAAAATGCTAATCGGGGCTGGAATCTAGAAATGGATGTGATGAAGCCCGCCCACGAATAATAGCACGTAAGCAGCCACTGAAAGAAATGTTAGTAGCTAGGCGTTGAAAAAATTAAAAGGATTTGCTGGACTCGATGAAATATTTCCCTCTACCCCACCGCACCTCACCAGCGGAGCGGGTACGCTGACAGGCAAGGGGCCGGCGCTCGGGCCACACCGTCACGGGGGACATGGGTACATCGACCGCTCAACCAGTTTTTTAACCACAGGTTGCCAACATGGGGTGCAAGCCATGTGGGGGATGCGATGACCTCGGGGCAGCTGAGCCCGCACGGGGGCAGCCCTAACGGCGGATGAAGACGCTGCGCCACGAACTCCCCCACGGCTCACACCCCCAGCCGTTATGCGTCAGCTTAAAAGACAAGACCCCGATAATGGAAATACCACCTTAATATAAAAGAATTGATTATGAAGGGTGGAACTTTTCAGGAACAACTTTCAGCATTTCAAAAAAACAATCTTCCCATTGACTTGGAGATAGATTCACGATTTTTAAGTTCAAATTAATTCCAAATTTTTCGGAAATCTCATTAACCTGACTTTTTCTGAATATTAATTTTAAAGCCGTTCTGACAGGTAAATTAGGTTTTTGTAACAGAAAGGATAGAAAATTTAAATATTTGACTTTCTGATTAAAATCAATATGTAAAGGTTTTCGTTCAATTTTAAGAAAAGCAGACTTAACAGTTGGAGGAGGTATAAAACTATTAGGATTTATTTCGTAAACTATCTTCAAACTATAAAATGTATGATATAGGATAGTGTAAGGATTAAAGATTTTGTCTGCAAATAACTTTTTAGCAGGTTCTAATTGCAGGAAAATTGAACCGCCCTGAAAACTTTCCATATTTTCAAACATCAATATTTTTAAAATTTCTGATGTTATACCAAATGGTATGTTAGAAACAACCTTAAACGAAAAATTAGGAATTTTATAATTTCTAAAATCACATCCAAAAACTTGAATGTTTTGAGTTTGTTTAAATTTGTGTTTTAGATGCGTTATTAACTCAAAATCATTCTCAATCGCAATGACTAATTTTGCTTTTTGTAGTAGATGTACAGTTAGAAATCCTTTTCCTGCACCAATATCTAAGACCGTATCGTTTTGATTAATTCTTGATTGTTTAATTGCATCTTCAATTAGCACTTTGTCAATTGTAAAGTGCTGACCCGTATATCTTACAGGCAATTTATTTTTATTCATTATGACTTCTTACAGGTGAATACTTGAATTCAAATCGTAGCGATGTGAAAGACAGTATTACCTGACAGAGCAACTATGACAAAGCAATGCCTTCATTAAAAATGACGACACACTAAAACATAGACTGTTTGTCTTGCCAAAAAGATTATGGGAAATTTATTTGGGACTGTCTATCACTTAGATAGTCGTCCAAGGTCTGCTGTAATACATAATGAAAAAAATCTAAATAATTGACTGCAAAATTAGTAACTTTGCTTCAATTTACAATAGGAAGATGAAAAAAATAAAAGCCGAACGCACAACACGCGGTATAGTTAATTGCCGGTGCAGTAGGTATTCGAGCGGTACAGTTCGTATCAAAAGTAGTTGTAACTTGATAGGAAAGTGCTTCGAAATCGGCAACTAACCATACCGCCAACCGTTGGCGGTAACTATGGACGAAATCCCAAGTTTCATTGGTTTTCCAAAGTGGCTAGAAAAAAATTACTGGAAAACTTGCATTGATGTACCTATTTAGATACCTTTGCAGAAAAAGAATTGAATGCCAACCATTGAATATGT
>Ga0334900_1003411_pt1 | contig 12362 bp, 10 predicted proteins | sample GraSluR3_MG_2_FD_207231 | JGI IMG/M metagenome (GOLD analysis project Ga0334900, IMG submission 207231) | Sludge microbial communities from methane-producing bioreactor in Wageningen University, Netherlands - Granular Sludge_31_08-R3 | ecosystem: Engineered > Bioreactor > Anaerobic >...
TCCGCACCGCACAGCCGGTGGGGTCCAAGACTCTTGTGGAAAAATACAACCTAACGATGAGTTCGGCCACAATCCGCAATGAAATGGCTGACCTGACAGATTACGGCCTGCTGCGGCAGCCGCACACTTCCGCGGGGCGTATCCCCACGGAAGAAGGGTACCGCTTTTTTGTCGGCAACCTGATCCAGAAGACGGGCCTCCCGACCAACACCCGCCGCACGATCACGCACCAGTTTTACCAGTCCCGCCAGGATGTGGAACAATGGCTCCGGCTGGCAGCCTCAGTGCTCGCCAACCAGTCCCAGGCAGCGTCTCTAGTGACCGCGCCCCATTCGGATAAAGCAATCTTCAAACATCTTGAACTGATCGCCACCCGCGGCAGACAGGTCCTGATGGTGCTGGTTTTGATGGGCGGCGAGATCCGCCAGCAATTCATCTCCCTGGCCGAATCCGTCCCGCAGGAACGCCTGTCCGAGATCGCAAACCTGCTTTCCCAGCTCTGCGTCCGGTGCGATGCTGACCAGATGTCCCGCATCCGCGGGCAGCTTGACACCCTCAGCCAGGACATCCTCGACATTCTGCTCGTCGAGATGGCCCTGATCGAAGATTCCGCCACCGGTGAAATCTATCTTGACGGCATGTCCAATGTGCTCTCCGAGCCGGAATTCGCCGAATCGGACGAAGCCCGCCAGGCGCTCCATGTGCTGGAAGAACGCTCCCTGCTGGAGAATCTGCTCGCCACAACCATGACGAACACCGATGTCGGCGGTATCCAGGTCCTGATCGGCGGCGAAGGCACCTGGGAAGAGCTGCGCCAGTGTTCAGTCGTCCTCGCCCGCTATGGCGACCCCAACACCCTGACCGGCTCGGTCGGCGTCCTGGGCCCCATCCGGATGCCTTACGACCGCACGATTTCAACCGTCCGGTTTGTCGCCAACGTCCTCAGTGACCTGGTCTCAGAGACTTTGGCTGTCTGACCCTCTGGCATTATTTCTGCACTGTAATTTTGACGATTTGGAGAACTATATGGACAAAGAAAAAGAAGAAAAAGAACAAAAGAGACAATCAAAAAAGAAGGATGGGCATCATCCCGAACCGGAAAACGCCGGTGAGGGTGAAGACCAGACGATGGTCGCCCTGACCTATGACGAATATGCCGAACTGGAGAACCGGATCGAATCCCTTCAGAAGGAGCTTGACGAAACCCATGATTCCTGGCTTCGCACCAGCGCTGATTTTGATAACTATAAAAAACGCGTCCAGCGCGATGCCGCCAGGTCCTATCAGGATGCCATGGCCTCAATCGTCAAGATCTTCCTCTCTGCAACCGATGATCTCGAACGAGCCCTGAAGAACAGACCTGAGGGGAATGAAGTCGAGAGCTGGGTGGAAGGGATTGAATTGATCCTTCAGAAACTGCATCGCCAGATGGAAAACCAGGGTGTAGCGCGGATGGATGTGAATCCCGGAGATGAATTTGACCCGAACATCCATGAAGCCCTCACCCAGGAAGACAGCCCGGACTATGAAGAAGGACAGATCATTGACGTCCTCCAGCCGGGATATCGTATTTCAGACCGTGTTATCCGCCCCGCCATGGTGCGTGTCGCTCGCTAATCTACAGGAGGTAAAAAAAGAAAATGGGAAAAATCATTGGTATTGATCTTGGTACAACAAACTCCGTCGCCGCAGTAATGGTCGGTGGCGAACCTGTCGTCATCCCGTCTGCAGAAGGTGAACGTCTGGTCCCCTCAGTGGTCGCCGTCAACAAAAACGGCGAACGGTTGGTGGGGCGCGTTGCCCGAAACCAGGCCGTCACAAACCCGGAGAACACGATCTTCTCCATCAAGCGCTTCATGGGCCGAAAATTTGACGACCCTGAAGTGCAGCGTGCTCTCAAACTTGTCCCTTATGAAGTCGCAAAAGCGCCTAACGGGGATATCCGGGTGAAGCTGGCAGGCAAGGAATATTCCCCTCCGGAAGTCTCGGCGATGATCCTCTCCAAAATCAAGCGCGATGCGGAAGCCTACCTTGGTGAACCGGTTACCCAGGCTGTGATCACCGTCCCCGCTTATTTTAACGACGCCCAACGCAACGCCACCAAGGACGCCGGCAAGATTGCCGGCCTGGAAGTGATGCGCATCATCAACGAGCCGACGGCCTCTTCCCTTGCATATGGCCTGGACAAGAAGAAAAACGAAGTCATCGGCGTCTACGACCTCGGCGGCGGCACATTTGATATCTCCATCCTCGATGTCGGCGAAGGCGTTTTCCAGGTTCGCTCCACCAGCGGCGACACCTTCCTGGGCGGTGACGACTTCGATCAACGCATCATCGACTTCATCGCGGATGAATTCCAAAAGGAACAGGGCATCGACTTGAGAAAGGATCGTCAATCCCTCCAACGACTCAAGGAAGCTGCGGAAAAAGCCAAAATCGAGCTGTCCTCCACCATGCAGGCGGAGATCAACCTGCCTTATATCACGGCGGACGCTTCAGGGCCAAAACACCTGGTCATGACCCTGACCCGTTCGAAGCTGGAACAACTGACGGAAGACCTTGTCGACCGCAGCCTCACGCCGGTCAAGCAAGCGCTGGACGATGCAAACCTCTCCACAAAGGATATTGATGAAATCGTCCTGGTCGGTGGTATGACCCGGATGCCCAAAATTCAGTCCGAAGTCGAGAAATTATTCAAGAAAGAACCTCACAAAGGTGTTAACCCGGACGAGGTCGTAGCAATCGGCGCGGCCATCCAGGCCGGCGTCCTCGGCGGTGAGGTCAAGGATATCCTCCTGCTGGATGTCACCCCTCTGACATTGTCCATTGAGACTCTGGGCGGTGTTGCAACCCCCCTGATCAAGCGCAATACCACCATTCCCACCCGGGAAAGTCAGGTCTTCTCAACGGCCAGCGACAGCCAGACTCAGGTTGAGATCCACGTTCTTCAAGGTGAACGCCCGATGGCTGCCAATAACAAAACACTGGGTAAGTTTATCCTGGACGGCATCCCGCCTGCGCCCCGCGGCGTCCCACAAATTGAAGTGACTTTCGATATCAACGCCAACGGCATCCTTGAAGTGACAGCCGAAGACAAAGCCACCGGCCGCAGCCAGAATATCACCATCACAGCTTCCTCCGGATTGAGTGAAGAAGAAGTCGAAAAAATGCGCCGCGAAGCTGAACAACACGCGGAGGAAGACCTCAAGAATAAAGAACTGATCGAATCCAGGAACCGTGCGGACAACATGGTTTATACAGCCGAGAAAACCCTCAAAGATTTAGGGGATAAAGTCCCCGGTGATCTCAAAGGTAAAGTTGAAGATGCGGCTTCCAAAGTGCGTGAGGTCAAAGACGGCGAAGACTTGAATGCCATCAAAACAACAACCGATGAGCTTGCTGAAATCCTTCAGCAGCTGGGTCAGGCTGCCTACCAGAGTGAGCAGCCTGCGGGTGAAGCCCCTGATGCACAAGGCGGCAAAGCCCCCGAAGATGACTCGGGTAGCAACGATGAGGATGTCGTTGACGGCGAGTTCAAACAGGTCTGACCCTGAAAATCATTAGACGATAACCAGCCAGGTGCCCGAGAAAGTTCGGGCACCTGACACAATCTCATACCCGAATATTTGACATGCCTTTTATTCCTGAGTAAACTTATCCGGATTTGTAAACAGCATAGCATATTCCAATCAGGATCATCAAGAAATTAATTATGGCAAAACGTGATTATTATGAAGTTCTGGGCGTATCCCGTAACGCAAGCGAAGACGATCTGAAATCCGCCTTCCGGAAGCTGGCGCGCCAGTACCACCCGGATGTGAGCCAGGATCCGGATGCCGAAGAAAAATTCAAAGAGATCAATGAAGCATATGCGGTCCTTTCGGACGGCGAAAAACGCGCGGCCTATGACCGTTACGGCCATGCCGGCGTCAATACCCAGGGGATGCCTGACTTCACCAACATCGACCTCTCAGACATTCTGGAGGGAATCTTCGGCTTTGGCGGGTTCGGTGGGATGGGCGGCGGCCGCCGCTCGCGCAATGCGCCGCGCCGGGGTGCCGACCTCTCCAGCCGGATCTCACTCACCTTTGAGGAAGCGGCGTTTGGGGTCGAAAAAGAGATTGAGATCACCCGCGATGAGAAATGCGAGACCTGCAACGGGTCAGGTGCCAAGCCGGGCACGTCGCCCCGTTCCTGCCCGCAATGCAATGGTCAGGGCGAAGTACGCCAGGTGCATCAAACCCTGTTGGGGTCAATGGTCCAGGTCGCCACCTGTCCGCGCTGTAACGGCAGGGGTGAGGTCATTGATACTCCCTGCCCGACCTGTAATGGCCGCGGACTCGAACGCAAAACCATCACCAAGGTCGTTTCCATCCCCGCCGGCGTTTCACCGGGCGTGCAGATCCGTCTGGCGGGCGAAGGCCAGCCGGGCACACAGGGCGGCCCGCACGGCAACTTCTATCTTGAAGTCGATGTCAGAAAACACGATTACTTCCGCCGCCGTGGCGATGATGTCCTCCTTGATTTGGATATCAATGTCGCCCAGGCCGTCCTCGGCGATGAAATCCAGGTTCCAACCCTCAACGGCGATGTGGATCTCCGTGTTCCGCCGGGCACCCAGCCAGGCAAGGTCTTCAGGCTGCGCAGCCAGGGAATCCCTCATCTACGCGGTTCCGGGACCGGGGACCAGCTCGTCACCGTTTCCGTCCAGATCCCCAACCGGCTGACGGCTGAACAGCGAGAGTTGTTCGAGAAGCTGGCTGAGACCATGGATTCGGATATCAAAATTCAGGATCAAAGCTTCTTCGATAAATTAAAGGAGGTCTTTGGTGGCTGAATTAACAGACAAAGTCCACTGGATTGAAATCAAGATCCGAACCAACGGCGAAATTGCCGAAGCCCTGGCTGAAGTGCTGGGGCGTTTTGTTTCTCAGGGGACAGTGATGGAAAGCATCATGCAGTTCGATCCGCAAACCCACGACCAGGTACCCACAGGTGAGATTATTGTCTCCGGTTACCTGCCGGTGGATGAGCATCTGGAAGACAACCGCCAGAAGCTGGAAGAAGCCCTCTGGCATCTGGGCCAGATCGCGGATATCCCCGAGCCCGAATACACCCCTGTCATGGATCAGGACTGGATGGCGGCATGGAAACAACATTACACGCCTATCCCCATTGGAGAAAGTCTGCTGATCCTGCCTGCCTGGATCGAGCCTGACCCGAATGATACCCGTACCGCCATCCGGATCAACCCGGCAATGGCTTTCGGCACCGGCTCCCACCCCACCACGAGCCTGATCCTGTCCCTGCTGGAGAGACATTTTGAACCTGGCAAAGCCGTGATCGATATTGGCTGCGGTTCCGGGATCCTCTCCATAGCCGCCTTAAAAAAGGGTGCAATCCATGCTCTGGCCGTGGATATTGACAGCCAGGCCGTCCAATCCACCCTCGAAAACGCCGGCATCAATACAATCCCACCGGGAATGCTGGAAACCGGTAAGGGCTCAGTTGAAGAGATCCTCACCGAGAGGTTCTCACTGGTCCAGGCGCCCCTGGTGCTGGCAAATATCCTTGCGCCAGTTATTCTTCACCTCTTTGAGCAGGGGCTGGCGGACCTTGTCAGCCCTAAAGGCATCCTTCTCCTCTCCGGCATCCTTGACCATCAGGTGGATGCAGTGCTCGCAAGCGCTCAAACCCTGGGCTTTAACCTCCTCGAAACACTTGCCGAAGAAGACTGGGTTGCCATTGCCCTCCAAAAGCGCCATTAATGAAAATGGTGTAAATTAACGTATGCTGGAATTTTGTCACGCTGGTAACGTATCCACAAGACATTATCCATTTAATATCAAGGGACTGGGTATTGAAAGCGCCCAGTCCCATGTTTTTTTCTAGTAATCCTTATTTCTTCTTTTTCTTCTCTTCCGGCTTCAGATCCAGCTCAGCGGCGATTGCACAGCCCAGGTCCGCGGGCAGCAGGGCGTCAAACCACAACTCGGATTTGTTGTTAGTGGTGGTCTTCCCTTTCTTGTCCGTGGTCGTCTCCTGCCACCAGAGGGTCGCTTTCATCTCCATGTCACACGCCTCAGAGGCCGGGCAGCGGCGGTAACTCAGCACCAGCGCAGGATAAGTATCGTCTTTAACCTTCACCCCAGGATTGAGAGTAATCCCCTGAGTCAGCCGTTGCTCCAGCCCCTCAATGAGCGATACGGGATAACGTCCATTAACCCACTTTCCATACCAGGCCTGGTGCTCCTCGCAGAAGGTCGAATCCTTGATCTCTAATTTTGCGCCTGAAAAACTGCCCCAAAGGAGGAAAGCAAATTCAATAACGCAGAGGATCATGATGAAAATACTTCCGCCGCGGCTTCCCAAATTGATCCCCAGGGTCGATTCAATCTGTCCGGGGGTGAAGGTCAGAATGCCCATCCGTCTGGCAACCAGAACGGACATCAAGGCATGACCGACATACAGCGGGAAAGCATTCAATAAACCGGCCCAGGCAGCGGTTGTCGGATTGCGGCAAAGGCCTTTCTTCCCAAGGACCGCCACCAGCGTGCCATTCCCCATCCCAACCAGGAATGGGTAGCCCACAAACACGCCTAAAATGATCGCCAACCCGGCAAGGACAAACAGCCAGGAGATAAAACCGCATATTGAGGTCAGCAGGGTCGGCAAAACGGCGATCCAGGTGCCGACAAACGCGACGGCGATCCCAACAAAATGAGCCACCATCCCAACCACCAGGCTGATTGGCAGAGCAACCAGAAACATAAATACCTTGGCTCTCCCGGGGCAGATGCCCGTGTGGGTTGGCTTTTTGGAGACAAGCTCCTCAGGTAGCGCCGGCAGTGCTGGTTTTACCGGTGTCGGCACAATTTCCTGGATTTCTGGTGCTTTGGTGTCTTCTTGGGGTTCCATAAGTTCTTCCTCCAAAATTAAGTAGAAAATAAAAAAACCGCTGCGGACTTCCTGTGCCAACAATTCATGGCAGGCTGCTGCGGACTTTCACTCTGGAACAATTCCTGAGAATATTATAGCATAAAAATTTGAAATTTATAAAAGTATTTTAAAACCCCTCATGGGACAATCTCGCCCTGCTGGATCTGGTACACGGTCTCAAACAAAACCCGGACATTCTCAGCGGGCATCGTGTACTGGAGGTTGTGGATCGTGCCCAGGATAAAGCCTTTAGCCCGCATCCCAATTCGGTATTGCTCGATAATGTCCTCCCGGAACTCATCGGCCGTCATCGTTTCCCCTCTCTGGATATCAATGCCGGTGTTGAACGTCACCTGTCGCCGTAAGCTGCCACGGCTTCCGCCAGGTCATTGCCCGCCTTGGGCTGGAACGACTGAAGGATGTCCAGCCCCGCGTCCACCAGGTCCCCCAGCAGGGGCATGACATACCCGCAGGAATGCAGCATGGCGACCGCGCCGGATTCGTGCACCGCGTCAATGATGCGTCTGAGCTGCGGCAGTGTGAACGCCCGCCACATCTTCGGCGAGATCTGGGTCCGTCCGGTGGCGCCGTAATCATCATAGATCAGGATCACATCCGCCCCGGCGGACACACTCCTGCGGGCAATCTCAACCGACCAGTCGCCAAACCGCTGGAAGAAAGCCATCACCTCTTCCGGATAGTCCATCATCGCCAGCATGAACTGTTCCATCGTCCACAACTGGGTGAACGAAATATCCTGCACACCATAATTTTCCGCAACCACACAGGCGTTTGGACAGGCCGCGCGGAGCCGCCTGATCGGGCTGTCATCGCTGAAATCGGGAAAACGGTAACCCGCAAGGTCCTCCACGGATTTGATGACGGGATTGACAACATCCAGGTAAATCCCGCCGATTGCCCGCTCGCTGCCAAACGGGTCTCTGAGCCGGAGTCCCTGCCGAGACCAGCGGATGGCTTTAACAAAATTACCCGCATTTGCGCCGGCGGCCGTCAGCCCCATGTCCGCGCCCAATTGGAGGGCATATTCCGCATTGGCATAATCGCTGAGCAAAAGCGGCAGCCCCCGCCAGAGGGCAGTCGCATCCTGCCCGCGGCGCTGGAACCGCCGCCAGAGGAAGCGCCCCCAACGATCCACGCGCCGGTCTGAGGCCGGCTGATAGTCGTCCATCAGCCGGCAGGCCATATGCGGGTTGACCCAGAACATCACAGGGACCCGGTCTACGGGTTCGCCTCTGGCGGCTGCCAGGACACGTTCGCGGGAGGTCATGCGGGAGTGGGACAAATTGATTACGCAGGCCAGATCTTACGCCCGCCGCCGGGCGGCGTGATCGAGTCGATCTGAGCAAGTTCTTCCGGTGTCAGGTCCGGCAATAAAGCAGCTTGTAGATTGTCCTTCAATTGAGAAATGCGCTTTGCCCCGGGGATTGCAACAGTCACAGCAGGGTGGGCCATCACAAACTGCAGCGCCAGCTGGGCGAGGGTGCGGCCGTTTGCGAGGGGTTTGAGCTTCTCCACCTTTTCCAGGTCATTCAGGAATATCCGGTGCTCGTCTTCATTATTGATCCAGTTGCGCCGGAAATCGCCTTCCTCAAATTGCACCTCGCGGTCAAATTTGCCGGTCAGGATGCCCATCGCTAGCGGCCCGCGCACAAGCACGCCAATATTGTGTTCCAGTGTATAGGGAAAGACCTCCGCTTCAGGGGTGCGGTTGAGGATCGAATAATCAATTTGGAGGGTGGCTGTGCCCCCATCAGCGTTGAACGCCTTGAGGTAATCAAAGTCGCTGGTGCTCACACCATAGGATCGGACCTTGCCCTGTGCTTGGAGCTTTTGGAAACCTTCCAGAAAGACCTCCATGTTCGGCTCACGGAAGTCAATGTGGCACTGGATCAGGTCCACATAATCCGTCTGGAGCCGCTCAAGGTTGGATTCCACACCTGCGATCAATTTCTCCACCGTGTCGTAGGCGCTGGCCTTTTTTTCTTGATCGAACCCCAGCCAGCCGATCTTGGTCGCGACAATGAACTTCTCCCGCCGGCCCTGCATCGCTTTCCCCAGCAGCTTCTCACTGTGTCCGGCCCCATAGACATCCGCCGTATCGAAGAAATTGATCCCCATGTCAAGCGCGGCCGAGATCAGGTCCAGCGATTCCGCGTCGTCCGTAGGCCCCCATTCGTCATCGCCGATTGCCCAGAGGCCTAATCCGATTTTTGTGATTTCAATACCTGTTTTTCCTAAGATCCGTTTTTCAATAGCCACTGTCCTGCCTCCTTATCTAGTTAGCGGGGGTATGTGTCACTTGCCCAAAAAAACAAAACGATTAAAAATCCATCACCAGCCCGGAATAGAGACGGTGAAGCCGGTCGCCCAGGACTTCTGCCAGCAGGTCTGTTTGAGCGTCACCCGTGCAGTGGCCGGTGTAGACCGCCGGGATCTGCATCGCCAGCAAAGCTTCGCCGACGGCTCGCACAGTGTCTGCATCCTCCTTCATCAAGTGAAAACCGCCGACCACTGCCTGAATGAGTTCACCCGGAAAAGCCTCCCGGACCGCCTCAATCATATTCAAAACGCCGTTATGCGCACAGCCGGTCAGGACCACCAGCCCGTCCTTCCCCCTCAGCACGGTGATCAACTCGTGGTCGAAGGTGTCGCGCTGGATCTGTCCCTCGCGCTCGACCATCAAGCGGGTATCCCCGGAGGGTTTCGGGTGGAAAGCAGGGATCTCAGTCAGCAGGTGCAAACCCGGCCGGACCTCGCTGTCACCCTCCAGATAGACGATCCGGTCCGCGTGAGCAGCCAGGACGGCCTTGTCCAGCCCGACATAACGCGGCAGCGTGGGGTCGCCTTCAATGACGCAATCTCCCCTCGTCGTTTTACGCAGGTAGACCGTCCCGCGTGTATTCTCTTCAAAAAACCGCGGCAGCCCGCCGCCGTGATCGAAATGGTGATGGGAGATCGCCAGAGCTTCCACTCGTTCCAGGTCCAGCCCAAGAATGGCTGCATTATCTGCAAAGGCATCCGTTGTCCCCACATCGGACATATAAACCTGACCATTCGTTTCGATGTAAAAAGAAAGGCCATGTTCAAATTTCAGGTCAGCCCGTTCAGGGTGAGGGTGATTTTCAAGCAGTGTTGTGACACGCATCATGCCTCCCGGAATATAACTTGTTATGGTTCAATTATAGAACAATAACGCTTTCATGATATGATGGATTAAGCCAAATTCCTGAGGACATAAAAAAATGAAAATCTCAATACTCAATGGAAACCCCTCACCGAAAAATATAGCCTTTGATTCTTATCTTGAGGATCTCCAATCACTTCTGGCTTTCAGAGGGCATACATGCGAGAATTTGACCCTGCGCCAGCTTGAAGCCGGATACTGCACCGGGTGCTGGGGATGTTGGGTCAGGACCCCGGGAAAATGCGTCTTTGATGACGATTCCCATTTCGTTTGTGGAACAGTCATCAACAGCGATTTCGTTCTCTGCGCCTCTCCCCTCCTGATGGGTTATGTCAGCGCGGTACTGAAGAAGTTCATGGATAAGCTCATTCCTCTAGTGCACCCCTACATCACGGTTGACAAAGGCGAAGCCCATCACCGCCGACGGTATGCCAAAACGGCTTATCCAACCGGAGGTCTGCTGCTGGAGATGACCCCCGATTCTGATGAGGAAGATATTGCCATTATCGCTGTAATCCATGCTCGGACGATGCTGAACCTGAAATCCCGGAATGCATTCACAATGCTAACCAGGCAACCAATCGAGGAGGTCGCAAATGCGATATTGCGTGATTAATGGCTCACCGCGTGGGAAGAGCGGCAACACGGAGATCCTCCTGCGCATGGTGATGGACGGGATAGAAAGCACGGATAATGCAGTGGAAATCACAGAGTGCCATCTCAACACCGAGAAGGAGCGTCAGTTCTCCCGGGAGGCTTTTGGAAAAGCGGAGGTCGTTCTGCTGGGTTTCCCACTCTATACCGACGCGATGCCTGGGTTGGTGAAGGAATTTATTGAATCGCTGCAACCCGATGTTGGGCGCGACAATAATCCTAAAATGGCCTTCCTGGTGCAATCGGGGTTCCCGGAAGCGCACCATTCCCGTTTTGTGGAACGCTACCTGGAAAAACTCGCCCGGCGCCTGAACGCGCCTTATGCTGGGACAATTGTCAAGGGCGGATGTGAGGGTGTGAGGCTGATGCCGGAGGAGATGAACCGCAAGCTCTTTGAGGGGTTGCGCGAACTGGGCACGGATCTGGCGAGAGAAGGCGTGTTCAATCCAGAACGATTGACCCGTTTGGCAAAACCGGAGCGGTTTCCCCGGTTCCTGACTCCGCTGTTCTGGCTGATACTTAAGATTCCCGCCACGCAAATCTATTGGAATGGGTTGTTGAAAAACAATAATGCATATCAGGATCGGTTCGCCAGGCCGTTTGAGAGATAGTAGTAGTCTTTCAAGTTCCCTTGCAGACAACGGATATCAAATTTTCATGATGGTGGGTTCAAACCCGGAACCCACCATCTACAATTGACCAAGCTTGTGTTTTTTCTATACGGATAGACAGTTATCTATGGAACCCCTGCGATTATTTCAGCTTGAAGACGAATATTTTGAAAAACAAGATTTGGCTTTTAAAAAATTTTGTTCATTAAGAGATTTCTATCAAAATTTCCTGATCCAGGGACATATTGTTACCGTAAATTTAATGAACCTAACCTGTCTAGAATCGAATCAATATGTCCAATCTAAATTCAAAGAAGCCAGAAGAATTATTTACGATAAACGATTTGAGGAAAGAAACTTTTTGAAATTTCTGCGTGAATTCAGTTCCTTATCTTTCTTTCTTACATTTTTCCCTCAGTACATTCTTATGAAATTCATGAACGAAGAAGAAAAACCTGACTTCGAAATTAGGAAACTTGATAAAAGAATAGCATTAGAGATTTCGTCAGCAGTCTTAACTAATAATGAAATTATTATTGATAAAATCATAAAACAAGAATTCGGCAGAAATAAGCACGCAAATGACATTTTTGATACTATCGGTAGAAAATATCCTAAACCATCTAAATCAATTGGAAAATACGTGCTTGGTAATAGTGCGATACTCTCACCAACAAAATCTAACATTGATTGTCATAAATATAAACGGTTGATTCTAGAAAAGGTATTACTCAAAAGCCAAAAAATTAAAAAATGTAAAAATTACGCAGAAAAGTTAATCTTAATTGATACTGAAAATAGCCCCTGTTTTAACGAGAAACATGACGCAAAAGAATTGTCAAATTTATTTTCTGCTCATGATAATGATCTACAAAATATCACGAAGATAGCCATAATAAACATTACACACAAAGCGCTCATGATGTATGAAGTAAAAAGTCACAATTTTGCAT
>Ga0334900_1003413_pt1 | contig 12354 bp, 10 predicted proteins | sample GraSluR3_MG_2_FD_207231 | JGI IMG/M metagenome (GOLD analysis project Ga0334900, IMG submission 207231) | Sludge microbial communities from methane-producing bioreactor in Wageningen University, Netherlands - Granular Sludge_31_08-R3 | ecosystem: Engineered > Bioreactor > Anaerobic >...
AGGGTTGCAAGCAATGTGGGGGATGCGATGACTTCGAATCAGCAGAACTCACTCGGGGGCGGCCCTAACGGCGGATGACGACGCTGCGCCACGTCATCCCCCACTGCTCACACCCCCAGCCGTTAGCAGCAAGTGTAGAAAAACGTCAACGTATTGATATTCAACACATATGACAAACCATTTATATGAATAATTAAAAAGGATAAATTAAAAAAGTGTTTTATTGTCCCACGCTCATAAGAGAATTGATTAGAAATACCCCACCCACAAATGGCACATTTAGTTTTTTTCAACACAAATGCCAAACACTGAAAAAACTAAAAGAGCCATTTCTCCCACCGCACACAAGTACAATGAGATTTTTTTGTAAATTACCGAGGTTTTTAAATTACTGAATTAAGAAATGACAAATCAAAATCCAGAACAAATTGCACGAGATAATATTGACTCCGCTCTAATATTATGTGGCTGGATAATTCAGGGTATTAAACAAATTAACCTTAATGCAGGAATTGGAGTAGCTGTAAGAGAATATCAAACTGATGTTGGACCAGCAGATTATGTTCTATTTGTTGAAGGAAAACCTTGCGGTATTATTGAGGCTAAAAGAGAGGAAGAAGGTCATAGAATAAACGTTCACGAAAGCCAAGGAGAGGAATATGCAAATGCAAAACTGAAACATTTGAATAATGAACCCTTGCCTTATGTTTATATAAGTACTGGTGAAATCACAAAATTTACTGACTTCACTGACCCAAAACCTAGAGCTAGAGAAATTTTTAGTTTTCATAAACCTGAAACAATAAGAGAATGGATTAAAACTGAAAAATCGCTAAGAACAAGGTTACACGATTTACCTGTTCTTAATAATGAAGGTTTAAGGGATTGTCAAATAATTGCTATTAATAAACTTGAAACTTCATTTAAGGAAAACAGACCGAAAGCATTAATTCAAATGGCAACAGGGTCAGGCAAAACATTTACAGCCATTACTTTTATATATCGACTGCTTAAATTTTCTAAAGCAAAAAGAGTTCTGTTTTTGGTTGACACCAAAAATTTAGGCGAACAAGCTGAACAAGAATTTATGTCGTTTGTGCCAAACGACGATAATAGAAAATTCACAGAACTATATAATGTTCAGCGGCTTAAATCAAATTATATTGCAACAGATAGCCAAGTTTGTATTAGCACAATTCAGCGATTATATTCAATCCTGAAAGGAACAGAACTCGAAGAAAGTGCTGAGGAGGAGAATCCAAACGAAAGGCTTTTTCAGCCCAAAGAAATACCCCCAGTTGAGTATGACCCCAAAATGCCAATTGAGTTTTTCGATTTTATCGTTATAGATGAATGCCATAGGAGTATTTACAATCTTTGGAAACAGGTTTTAGAATACTACGATGCTTTTGAAATAGGTTTAACTGCTACCCCTGACAAAAGAACTGTTGGGTATTTCGACCAAAACTTAGTAAGTGAGTATTCCCACGAAATGGCAGTTGCTGATGGCGTTAATGTAGGTTACGAGGTATTTATTATTGACACCAAAATTTCACAGAAAGGTGCAACACTCTGGAAAGGTGAATACATTGAACATAGAGAGCGACTAAGCAGAAAAAAACGATTGGAATTGCAAGATGAGGACGAAAACTATTCATCGAAACAGCTAGATAAGGATATTGTAAATCCAAACCAGATAAGAACAATAATAAGAACTTTCAAAGAGCATTTACCCTCAATATTTAAGGAAAGATTTGATGCCAACGGAAATTTCGAAGTGCCCAAAACGCTAATATTTGCTAAAACTGACAGCCACGCTAACGATATAATTGATATTGTTAGAGAAGAATTTGCAGAGGAAAACAAGTTTTGCAAAAAGATTACTTACAACACCGAAGACCCCAAAAGCACTTTATCTCAATTTCGTAACGATTATTATCCTAGAATTGCAGTTACTGTCGATATGATTGCAACTGGAACAGATGTGAAACCCCTTGAGTGCTTAATCTTTATGCGTGATGTAAAGAGTAGGAACTACTTTGAGCAAATGAAAGGTAGAGGGACAAGAACCATCACCCTAGATAATCTAAAGAAAGTAACACCAACTGCAAAATTCACTAAAGACCATTTTGTGATAATTGACTCAATTGGAGTAACAAAAAGTTTAAAAACAGACAGCCGACCACTCGAAAAGAAACCAGGAGTTCCTTTAAAAGACTTGTTGCAGGCTGTTGCTGTTGGTGCAAGGGATGAGGAACTTTTCACCACCTTAGCTAACAGACTAATAAGGCTTGATAAACAGATAAAAGACAAAGAAAGGAAACAATTTACTGAGAAAGCTAATGGCAAGAATATTAATCAAGTATCCAAAGAACTACTAAATGCTTTTAATCCCGATACGTTAGAAGAAATTGAGAACAGAGTTAAAACCGAAAAAAATGGGTCTCCACCTATTGAAATTGAAGCAGCCATAAAGAATGAAACTGAGAAGTTGCAGAACGAAGCAGCAAAGGTGTTTACTGGTGAACTTAACGAATTCATTGAAAAACTACGAAAGCTACACGAGCAAAGAATTGACCTAAGCAACCCCGATGAAGTTATTAAAGTAGGTTGGGATAAGGATAACAAGGAGAAAGCCAATGAATTAATAAAAGACTTCACTCAGTGGATGGAGCAAAATAAGGATGAACTACTAGCTTTGCAAATTTTCTATAACCAACCATACCGAAGGCGTGAACTCACATATACTATGATTCGAGAAGTTCTCGAAAAACTTCAACTCGAAAAACCATTACTAGCACCCATTAGCATTTGGAGAGCATACGATGCGTTAGAAGTTTGCAACGGCTCTCCCCGAAACGAACTCACTGCAATTGTTTCACTCATTAGAAAAATTAGTGGCATTGACAGCACCCTTACAGCATACGATAGGATTGTAGATAAAAATTTTCAGGAATGGGTTTTTAGAAAACAGGCGGGTGCAACAAAATTCAACGAGGAGCAAATGCAGTGGTTGCGAATGATTAAGGACTACGTTACCAATAGTTTTCATATTGAAAAGGATGATTTTGATTTGAATCCCTTTAACGCCAAGGGCGGATTGGGCAGGATGTGGCAACTATTTGGTAGTGAAACAGAAGAAATTATTAACGAGTTAAATGAAGTTTTGGCAGCGTAAGTTTTTATATTTGCAATATGATTAAGGATTGTAAAATAATAACAGAAATAGCAAAAGGCGGACAGAAAACTGTTCATCTTGCTGAGCACCCTGAACTTGGGAAAGTAGTAATAAAAAGGGGAACTATTAGAAGTTTCACATCGCTTGAAAGAATAAAGCGTGAAGTAGAGTTACTTTCCGAATTAAAGTCCGACTTTTACCCTCAGCAACACCATTTTTATATTGATGTTAAACTAAAAGAATTTGAGATTGTAGAAGATTACATTGAAGGTAATGTTCTGAGAGATACTATGAAACAATTCAGAACGAGAAGTCAAATTTTCAAATTATTACAATCTCTTATTGAAGGGCTATCAATCATTTGGGATAAAAACATTGTTCATAGAGATTTAAAGCCCGAAAATATTATTATTAGACCCAATGGTGTTCCGTGTATTATTGATTTAGGAATTGCACGGTTTTTAGATTTGGAATCATTAACAAAAACCATTTCTCCAATTGGTCCTTGTACGCCAATTTATGCAGCACCCGAACAACTATCAAACTACAAAAATACCATTGACCCACGTACGGATTTTTATGGTTTAGGCATTATTGCGCTCGAGTTATACTTAGGTGTGCATCCCTTCGACCCTGTTTATGTGGGAAATCATTTCTCAATAGTCGAAAACATTTTGCAACAAAAATACGTTATAGAAACAACTGACATTAAAGCCGATACAGCATTAGAAGAGTTTGCAAGAAAAACATTGCAAACCCAACCTTATAACAGGTTTAGAAGTTATCAAATGTTGAACTCGTTTTTATCCAAATATATTTAATATGAAAGTCTTTCACCAAACAGGATATAGAGATAAGTGGAACATCGAAAGCTATCAAAAAGGTGTTGGAGATGGTTTGGTATTTTCTCCTGTCAATATTGATGCAGATAAACTTTTGGCACTTGATGAAAGCATAAAAAAGACAGGTTTTCTTGACCCTCAGCTTTACTTGCTTAACGAACCCAAGGGAACACTTCATACTTACCCCTATTTTCCAGGCAACCTAAAACCCGACTTTACAACACCTGACCTTGATGATAGTCATATTCATTTAGCAAAGCTTTGTATTGATTTTCAGCTCCAGAATAAATTTCAGTATTTAGTAATCCCCACAAGATATTTTGAAGATTATCCTTCAAGCTACTTCGTTCAGAGTACGGATTATTTTGTTACTCCCTTTTGCGATTATTTATTTAAAAAATCCATTGATAAAAAGGTTCTCTTATCTGTAATTGTAAAATCAATTATGCTATCTGATGAAGAGAAACGAAATGAAGTGCTTAATTGGATAACTGGTCATCAAGGAATTGATGGAGTATATCTGATTTTTGAAAATAATTTTTCGAGTAAACAGATTAAGGATTTTGAATATCTACTAAATGCACTTAAATTTATTAAAATATTGAAAGATAATGAAATGGAAGTGCATATTGGTTATTGTAACACCGAAGCGTTGCTCTACTCTATTGCAATGCCCGATTCAATTACAGTAGGTTCTTATGAAAATTTGCGCTCATTTGGCATTAAACGTTTTCAAGACTCTGAAAATGGTCCAATGAGGTCGCCAAATGCAAGGCTTTATAGCACCAAACTTCTTCAGTGGGTAGAGTATCAATACATTCAGGCAATGAAGAAGTTAATTCCTGATTATGAAAAGTTTTTTGACGATTCAGAGTTTAAACCATTGATGTTTACACCCGATTTTAAATGGCATTTCAACAAATCCGAACCCTACAAGCACTACTTTTTTGTTTTCAACAATCAAATCAAGCAGTTACCTCACTCTCAAATTGAAAGGATTGAGATGTTGAAGGGTAGCATTAAGAATGCTTTAAAATTATTTACCGATATTGAAAACGTTGTTCTGCTAAACGACGATAGCAATGGTTCGCATTTATCTACTTGGTTCAATGTTATTAACGCTTTCAAAAAAGAACTTAGCCTAGAATAGTATGTTTACCACTGAGCAACAAATGTCAATAATGTTCGAAAAATTCTTGAAAGAGAATTTTGGCAATTCATACCTTAAGGAGTGTCAAGGATTGTTTGGCATACCCGATTTTGTGTATTACACGAAACAGGATAAGGAAGTTTCAATTGTTTCGTTTGAGCTGAAACTAAAAGACTGGAAACGGGCTGCAAAACAGGCTTTTCGTTATAAAAGCTTCTCAAATATTGCCTACGTTGTGCTTGCATCAAAAAGTGCAAATGCTGCCATAAACAACATCGAACTGTTTGAAAAGTATAATATTGGTTTAGCAAAATTCGATAGCAACAAAGAATTCGAAATTCTCCATAAGCCCAAAGCAAGTAAACCCTACTCCGATGACCTTTCCCAAAAAATTGTTAGTACAATAAGCGCAAGTCGTAAGAGGTCAAAAAGTATAGCAACATTATCTTGTTAGTATTTTCATAATGGAGAAATCTTTTCTTAAGAACATACCTGAGCACTGGCAAGTGAAAAAATTAGGTGAAGTTTGCTTTATACTTGATAATTTAAGAAAACCAATAAATTCATCAGAAAGACAAAAAAGAATAGTTGGGAAAAGTAACGATAAACTTTTCCCATACTATGGTGCAACGGGACAGGTTGGTTGGATTGATGATTTTTTGACTGAAGGCGAATTTATATTGATTGGTGAGGACGGCGCACCCTTTTTAGATATATACAAGGACAAAGCCTATAAAATTAAAGGAAAAACTTGGGTAAATAATCACGCTCATATTCTGCAAGGGAAGGAACAGTTTTTAATAAATGATTTTGTTCTTTACTATTTAAACTCTATTAATTATCGTGAGTTTGTAAATGGAACAACTCGACTTAAACTAACAAAAGGCAATCTGGTTGAAATTCCATTTATTCTCCCCCCTCTCCCAGAGCAGCAAGCGATAGTAGCCCGTATTGGGGAACTCTTTAGCAAACTCGAGAATGGCAAGAACCAGTTATTAAAAGTACAGAAGCAGTTAAAGGTGTACCGCCAAAGTTTGCTTAAATGGGCTTTCGAAGGTAAACTTACCAATAAGGATTTGGTTAATGGGGAATTGCCGAAGGGTTGGAAGTGGGTAAAGATTGATTATTATTTATCCGATGTAAAAAAAGGTATGGGAACAGGTCCATTTGGTACAATGCTTAAAAAAAATGAGCACAAACTTGCAGGTGTTCCTGTTCTTGGTATTGAAAATATTGGAGAAGGAAGTTTTCGTATGCCAAACAAAATATTCATTACCCAAAATAAAGCGATAGAATTAAAAAACTTCAAAGTAAAAGAAAATGATGTAATTATATCCCGTTCGGGCACAGTAGGAGAAATTTGTCTAATTCCAAAGCAAATGGAAGGTTCAATTATTTCAACGAATTTGATCAAAGTCACTCTTAATCAGGAGAAAATTAATCCCAAATTTTTTGTTTTCTTGTTCCAAGGAGGTAAAGTCAGACAGCAAGTTTTCGACCTTTGCAAAGGTTCTTCACGTGCCTTTCTTAATCAAACAATTCTAAAAGCATTAGATTTTCCATACTGCCCTATTGGTGAGCAACAGAAAATTGTTGATGAGTTAGAAAGTAAATTGTCTATATGTGAAAAAATTGAAGATACAATTAATCAAAATCTCTTAAAAGTGGAAACACTTAGGCAAAGTATTTTAAAAAATGCTTTTGAAGGAAAATTGGTATGAAAACAATTGCTGATAAAATAAATTCATTTAACAAATCTCTCGATTTCAAGGGTAATTTACCTAATGGCATTAGGATAATGAATCCTTTTAAGGAAGACAAAAACATAATTTCAGTTTCAACATCATTTTATAAAAAATATTACGGTGATAATAACAAAAGACATTTGATACTCGGAATTAATCCTGGTAGATTTGGCGCAGGATTAACAGGTATTCCTTTCACTGACCCGAAAAGATTAGAGACTAGTTGTGGTATTGAATTTAATGGAAATTTAGCACACGAACCCTCATCAGTCTTTGTTTATGAAGTAATAAAAGAGTATGGCGGTGTGGAGGCTTTTTACAAGAGTTTTTACATCAATTCAGTTTGTCCTTTAGGTTTTACATCCATCGGTAAAAATGGCAAAGAAGTAAATTATAATTACTACGATAGCAAAGAATTAACCAATTCTGTTTTTGATTTTATTATTGAAAACATTCAAACCCAAATATCAATTGGAATAAAAACAGAAACTTGCTTTTGCTTAGGCACTGGAAAAAATAAAAAGTTTTTACAAAGAATTAATAATCAATATGGTTTCTTTAAGAAAATTATTGCACTGGAGCATCCAAGGTATGTAATGCAATATAAATCCAAATCTAAGCAGACTTACATTACAAAATACTTAAACGCATTCAATCAATTATAATGAGCAACAATACATCAAGTATAGTAAGCAAAGTATGGAGTTTCTGCAACCCTCTTCGTGATGTTGGGGTTGGTTATGGCGATTACCTTGAGCAGCTAACCTATTTGCTGTTTCTTAAAATGGCTTATGAGTACAGCAAGCCACCCCATAACCGTAATCTCAATATTCCAGCCGAATATAATTGGGAAAGTTTAACAAGCAAAAAGGGTGCAGAGTTGGAGTTGCACTACTCTACCTTACTTCGTGAACTTAGCACTGCAAAGGGTATTTTAGGGCAGATATTTACAAAAAGTCAGAATAAAATTCAAGACCCAGCTATGCTTGCAAAAATCATCGATATGATTGATAGTGAGCAATGGCTTGTAATGGGCGCCGATGTTAAGGGCGATATTTACGAAGGTTTACTTGAGCAAAATGCGCAAGACGTAAAAAGTGGTGCTGGTCAATACTTTACACCTAGAGCTTTAATAAGAGCAATGGTAGAGTGTATTCAGCCTAAACCCAACAAAACAATTGCCGACCCAGCTTGTGGTACAGGAGGTTTCTTTTTGGCTGCATACGATTTTATTGTTGAGAACAATAAACTTGATAAGGAACAGAATAAATTTCTAAAAATCAGCACCTTTTACGGTAACGAAATTGTTGCGAGTACTCGTCGTTTGGCTTTAATGAATCTTTTCCTTCACAATATTGGCGACATTGACAGCGAAAATTTCATATCTCCAGCCGATGCGCTCATTGCAGCCTCGCCAGTAACCTACGATTATGTTTTAGCCAATCCCCCTTTTGGCAAGAAAAGTTCACAAACTTTTACTAACGAAGAGGGCGAACTTGAAAAAGAGGATTTGACCTATAACCGTCAGGATTTTTGGGCAACAACAAGTAATAAGCAGCTAAACTTTGTTCAGCATATAAGAACGATGCTAAAAGTAACAGGTCAAGCCGCAGTTGTAGTTCCTGATAATGTTCTTTTTGAGGGAGGTGCTGGTGAAACCGTTCGTAAAAAATTACTCGAAACAACAGATTTGCATACAATTCTCAGGCTTCCAACTGGTATATTTTATGCTCAGGGAGTTAAGGCAAATGTGATTTTTTTCGACAACAAACCAGCAAATAAGGACCCTTGGTCTAAAGAAGTGTGGGTTTATGATTATAGAACCAATATACACCATACACTTAAGAAAAATCCTTTGAAAATTGAAGATTTAAGAGATTTTGTTAAGTGTTATTGTCCTGACAATAGGCATAATAGAAAAGAAACCTATAATTCAGAAACAAATCCCGAAGGTCGCTGGAAGAAGTTCACTTACCAAGATATTTTATCAAGAGACAAGACAAGTTTAGACATTACTTGGCTTAAAGATAAATCGTTAGCAGATTTGGATAACCTTCCCGACCCATTTGAACTTTCAGAAGAAATAATTGAAAATCTTGAATCTGGATTAGAGAGTTTTAGAGAAATAATGATTTCATTAAATAGCCCACGCACGGTGTAAGCACATTTGCAATTCACACAAGCCAGCACACAACCAAAAATTGCAAAAGAGCTTCCACCTTGCCACGCACATAGAGAATAGAAATTGCCCTCTTTGAATAAAACACTTTAAATTCTTAAAAATATAAATGGTTTACTTTGACGAGAAAATTAACACCAGCTGCTAACAAGGGGTGTAACCAATTTGGACTGAATGGGTTACGGAGTCGGGTCGGCACGCAGGAAAAGTTTTAACGTGGGATAAATCCAAGCCCCGCTCCCCCAAACTGGTCACACCCCCAGCCGTTACCACACATACTAGAAGACGAAATAATACTGTGGTTCAATCAATTATACTTTAAATAAGTGAATGATGAAAAGTGAAAAGCATAAACAGATTATTGAGATTTGGAATAATTATATCAAATCCAATAAAAAAGTACTTGATACAAAAGGAAATGAATTACCCAACATTGATGAATCAAGGGAAAATGCAATAATTGAATTAAAGAAATTCTTAAATCAATTCGAAAAAGGGGAAATAAACATCTTTGAATTTAAAACTAACATAGACAGTTTCAATAAAAGGAATAACCTTTGGGGCTTTACAGCAACGAAAGGACAAATGTTTTTTAACCAATTGGTAAAATCAAGCGAAACAAAGATTGATAAAATAACTCAACTTTTAAAAAAATGCATATTTCAACCAAAGAATCTTAATGAAGCGTTAGAAAAAATTGAATCACTAGAAAAATATTGTATTGAAATATTTTCAAAAGCCAAAGACAAAAGAAAAGTGCCAAATCCAGGCTCTGTTTGTTATTTCTTATCCTATTTTTGGCAAATCTACAATTATGAAAAATGGCCAATTTTATATACTTCTCTTGTAAACGCCTATAAGACTATTGAGATTTGGGATGAAAAAAAGACTCAAAAAGAAACATATGAGTTCTTTTTTAATCTTAATGAAGAAATCAAAAATATTTTAACAAAACACTCAGGAAATAACATTAATAATTGGGATGCAGAACACGCTTTTTGGCATTTTCAAGGCAAATCATACAAACCTGTTCCACAGAAAAAGGAATCAAAAATTGTTGAAGTTGAAGAAGAGAAGTCAATTACATTAAACGCAAGTTTCGAATTGACAGACTATTTAATACCAAAAGTTGCTAACCTTATTGAATTAGGAAACCAAAAGGAAAAATCAGGAGCAGCGAAAGGGAGTGAATATGAAAAACTCGTTTCTGAAATTTTTAAATTGCTTGATTTTGAAGTAGAAATTTTAGGACAAGGTAGCGGTAGAAATCCAGATGCAATTTTAAGATTAAGGGAAGAAAATACTGCATTTATTGTTGACGCAAAAGCTTATTCAAACGGTTATAGCCTTGGTATTGATGATAGGGCCATTAAAGAATACATAAACTATTATTGTCCTAGACTACAAAGAGAAGGTTATAAAAAAATTGGTTTTATTATTGTTAGCAATTCTTTTAAATCAAATTTTGACAGTTTTATTAATGAAATAACTTGGAACACAGAAATTAAAAGGTTTATACTATTGACATCTGAAGCTTTATTATATTTACTAGCATATAAAACTAAAGACCAAATAAACGTCTCGACTTTGATTGAAAGTATAATTGGATTTGGAAACCCAGTTGAAGCACCAAATATAATCGAAGAATTTGATGACGTATAAAAAGTACGTGTGGTAACAAGGGTTGTAGCTAATGTGGGTTGATATTGGAACTTCGGAGCTTTCTCGCCCGTTTGGGGCGATTTCGTCGGGGACGAAATCGAAGCTCGCTCTCCCACACTAGCCACACCCCCAGCCGTTAGCGTACATCGCCAAGGTGGGCATGGGCGGCCAGCTTCGGAGCGTTGGCCTTGCCTTGAAATGGAGGGAGTATCGCCATCGCCCGCTCGAGCAAAGCCAAATTTTGCTTCCAATCCCGCCGAGCCCATACGGGCAGCCCTCGCCCCGCAGCGGCGGGCGGCGAGTACCGAAACAAAGATGGGTCGTTGCCCGCACGGAGACGGCAGGCGGGATGGCTAACAAAATTTGCGGAACGTCGGCACGACAGGAACACGAGCGATTCGGCCTTGTGGGCAAGTCAAGGCCCTGCAGGGGATACGCCCCAGCAGCAGCCCCCACCCCCGCCCCGACCCTTGTGGGGGGACAAATTCTGGTTCCAACCCCGCCCAGCGGAAGCGAGCACGCCTCGCCACGCCCCAGCGGGCTGTGCACACGGAAATTTTTAAGACGCTTGCCCGCACGGGGGCGGCAGGCGGGGTGGCTAACAGAATTTGTGGAAACAAGGCCCGCGCCGGGGGCGGGCGACCCGGTCACCTTGGCCACGAGACGCTAACAAGGGGTGTAGCTAATGGGGTGATGGATGGGGTACTCGGGGCGGGTTCGCCCGCTGCCAGTTCGTTTTCGTCAGGGGACGAAAACGTAGGCTACGCACATCCCCACTAGCCACAACCCCCAACCGTTGGCAACCATGGTGGACGAAAACGAAGATTTAGCCCATCGGCAGCCTGTTTCGGAGCGTAGATGATTTGATAATATCGAAATTTACGGTTTGGCTGGAAGCGTTGCGTTTAGGAAAGCGATTGGAGAAAACAGGCCTTCGAGGGGCTAGAAAATATTTCATTACCCTCGACCAGAATGATGGATAACGCCTAGCCTATTTAGCTCGCGTTGGGCTGCTTTGAAAATTGGGCTGGAAACCCACGCTGATACGTGGAAAAGGTTACTCGCATTATCGGGCTGAAAATGCAACTCGGGTGTGGATTTGAAAAATGGTAATGATAAAGCCCGCCCACGAATAATAGCACGTAAGCAGCCTTTGACAGAAATTTTGTTAGCTAGGCGCTGAAAATTGAAAGGATTTGCTGGACACGATGAAATATTTCCCTTTACCCCACCGCGCATCGCTAGTAATCGGGCTTGCTGATAGGCAAGTGGCTGATTGTTTCGCAGCGGTGTTTTGGGGGGCATGTAGATACCGACCGCACGACAAGTTTTTAAAACCACAGTTGCCAACAAGGGGTGTAAGCAATGTGGGGGATGTGATGACTTCGAGTCGGCAGAACCCGCATTGGGGCGGCACTAACGGCGGATGATGACGATGCGCCACGAACTCCCCCACTGCTCACAACCCCCAACCGTTAGGGGCAAGGCTAAATCACACATCAGACAAACACAATTTCATATAAAATGAAAATAAAAATAAAACAACAACCAAGGTTTGTGTACGACAATCCTATTGGTGAAGACCATTTTGAGGGAAA
>Ga0334900_1003424_pt1 | contig 12316 bp, 9 predicted proteins | sample GraSluR3_MG_2_FD_207231 | JGI IMG/M metagenome (GOLD analysis project Ga0334900, IMG submission 207231) | Sludge microbial communities from methane-producing bioreactor in Wageningen University, Netherlands - Granular Sludge_31_08-R3 | ecosystem: Engineered > Bioreactor > Anaerobic > Unclassified...
CCCCTCTGGAGGAATATACCCACGACCCCGTTCTCGACGATATCGTTCTCCAGGATCTGGTTCTTTGAGCAGCCGTTGATCATCTTGATCCCGGAGTTGAAGTTCTGGGCGAGCCGGTTTTTCTGGATCAGGTTGTCGGCGCAGTTGGTGAACATGTATATGCCGTAGTCGTTTCTCTCCGCCACGTTCTCCCGGATGACGTTCTCGGAGCAGCTCGGGAAGAGGGCTATCCCGTACTCGCCGTTGAAGCTCGCCACGTTATCTTGGATCAGGTTGCGGTGGGAGCCGGAGAGGTAGATCCCGTACCATCCCTCGCCGCCGAGGCCGTTGTAGTTCGCGACGTTATTCTCGATCCTGTTATCGTCGGAGGAGATGAGGCCGATCCCCCACTGGACGCAGCCGGTGACGGTGTTATCGGAGATGGTGCAGTTTCTCGAGCCGACCAGGTGGATCCCGTAAAACCCCCCCTCGACGGTGAAGCCTGAGATGGTGACGTCGTCCGCTCCGACCTTCATCCCGATCTGCCGGTCGTCCGCCCTGATCCTGGCTCCGTCGCCGATGAGGTTTATGCTCTTTGTTATCTCCACCCCTCCGTAGACCCCCGGGGGCGCCAGGACGGTGTCGCCTGGAACCGCCTGGTTTATCGCCGCCTGGAGGTCAGAGCCCGCCTGTATCGTCGCCGCCGAGGCGGCCGTCACCAGCAGAAACGCCAAAATCGCCGTCGCTCCCAGGAAGGGGCTGAGATGCGCAGAACTCTTCAATCTAACCCACCGGCCTTAAGGAGGATCTTCAGTTAATAAAGCTAACGTGGCCCTCCTCCCGCCTTCGAGACGGAGATCTTCTGATCCGGCCTAGGCGAGGCCTCTGTAGGGCTCACGTAGGTTAGAGGTGAAAACAAAGTCTTTTTATCGCCGCATATCATATTTGGATTGAGGTGTTCAGCATGAGATATCCGTTGAAACTGGGCCTTGCCCTGGGGTGCGCCCTCCTGATGGTGGGAGCGGCCGCAGCCGCGAGCTGGTCCTCTGAGAAGGTCCTGATGGGGGACGCGTACATCGACAAGTATGCTGAGGACGACAACTTCGGCACCGAAGAGATCCTCTGGGTCTCCTCCGAAGGGGATGAGCCAGTGAGAGAGTCCTGGCTCTACTTCGACACCAACAGCATCAAAGAGGCCCTGGGGATCGAGTCCTCCGACGAGGTCGCATCGGCGACCCTGAAGATCTATGCCAAGGAGGTGGAGGCCCCAGGGGAGGTGGAGCTCCACTTCTACTACGAGGGCTTCTTCGAAGATACCGTCGTCTGGGACGGCAAGCCCGAGTACGACGGTGAGGTGGACGGGGTCGAGGAGATCGACGGCTCCGGGTGGTACGAGTTCGATGCCACCAGCATCGTCAAGAAGGCCATCGATGAGTGCCCCGACTGTCCCTTCTCCATGGTCCTGGTGGCGGCCGACGACGCCTCCATCGGCTTTGCCTCCAAGGAGGACTCCGACGGGAACGTCCCGGTGCTGACGGTCGTCACCACCGACCATTAAACCCTCCTCCGGGGATGTTGGAGCGGCCTGGGGGTTTTCCGGCCCGCCCCAAATTAACTTTTTATACGCCCTCCCCGTCTTCCCTCCCTTGATGCCATACCCCCTCTCCGGATCCGAGATGTCGATCAGTTCAATGGCCTCGAGGCTCTCTCTCGCTCTCCTCACCCTGGCCCTGCTCCTCCTTCTTCCCCTGGCCTCGGGTACTGAGGTGGTCCTGGTATCCTCGCCGGGCTGCACCAAATGCGCCGCCGCCGAGAGGACGTTGGAGATGATCCTCGCAGACCATCCGGGGGTCGAGCTCGCCGTCTACGACGTCTACTCCGAGGAGGGGCGGAAGGCCGTAAGGGAGCACCGCCTCCGGGGCGGGGTCCCGGCGATCGCCGTCGGGAACCTCTCGATAGCCTATAGGGATTATGAAGGGGACCAGAAGCTCCTGGAGGAGATGGTCCGGGCCGCCCTCGCCGCGACACCGGCAGGGTGGGAGGGGCTGGACGGAGCTTCCGGCGCCGATATCCCGGCCTTCGTGGGGTCGATTCCCGGGCCGACGGCCCCGGTCCGGGACGGCTCCGCCGAGGAGGTGGACGTCTCCTCCCTCTCCATGGCGACGGTCTTCGTGGCGGGGCTCCTCGCCGGGTTCAATCCCTGCCTCTTGGGGGTCCTGGCGTTTCTTGCCACCGCCATCATCTCCAGCTCCGGCCGCCGCCGGGATCTGATCATGATGGTGGCTTTCTTCTCCTTTGGGATCTTCGTGATGTACTACCTCTTCGGGGTGGGGCTCCTCCGGACCCTCCACGCCGGGGCGATCGCCGCCCATTTGCGGACCGGCCTGACGGTCCTCCTCATCGCTCTGGGGCTCGTCCATATCGAGGACGCAAGGCGCCTATCGGCCGGAGGCCGATCCCTCTTCAAGGCGAGCTGGTCCCAGAGGTACGTCGAGGGGGCCCTCGCCCGGGGGAGGTACAGCTCTTACTTTCTCCTCGGGGCCCTCTTCTCCCTGGTGAAGGCCCCTTGCGTCGGCGCCGTCTACATCGCCATCCTGGGGCTGATCTCCGAGGAGGGGTACTCCTCGGGGGCGGTCTACCTCCTCCTCTACAACCTGGGGGTGATCCTCCCCATCCTCCTCCTGGGGGGGGTGATCGCCTTCGGGATGAGCCCCGCCAGGGTCGACAGCTTCCGGAAGGACCACCGGGCCGCAATCAGGCTTGTGACGGGTTTGACCCTCCTCCTCCTCGCCCCCCTCATATACTGGCAGGTGATCTGAGGGGGGTGGCCCGCCGGCCTTCCAGAGCCGGGCGGCTTCTTCCGGCGGGTGCAAAGAGATTAATACAGGCACGAAGTCTCTCGCCTTTGAGGTGAACGCTTGTTTTTGATAGGAGAGGCGCTGATAGGGGACGAGCCCGAACTCGCTCATGTTGATCTGCTGATCGGTGACAAAGACGGTCCTGTGGGGACGGCCTTCGCGAGCGGCCTTGCCCAGCTCTCGGCGGGGCACACCCCGCTCCTTTCGGTGATCAGGCCGAACCTGCCTCCGAAGCCCGCAACCCTGATCGTCCCGAAGGTGACGGTCAAGAACATGGAGCAGGCCGCCGCCATATTCGGCCCGGCCCAGAACGCCGTCGCCAAGGCGGTGGCCGACTCCGTCGCCGAGGGGGTGATCCCGAAGGCCGAGGTCGAGAACCTGGTGGTGATCGCCAGCGTCTTCATCCACCCCCAAGCCCGGGACTACGACGCAATTTATCGGTACAACTACGGGGCGACGAAGCTCGCGGTGAAAAGGGCGATGGAGGGCTTCCCTGACATCGATACCGTCCTCTACGAGAAGGACAGGTCCACCCACCCGATCATGGGATTCCGGGTCATCCGGCTCTGGGACCCCCCCTACCTCCAGGTGGCCCTGGACCTGGTGGACCTCACCGTCGTCCGGAGGGTCCTCTCCCAGCTTCCGGATAGCGACCATCTCCTGATAGAGGTGGGGACCCCCCTAGTCAAGAAGTTCGGCGCCTCGGTGGTGAAGGAGATCAGGAACGTCAGGCCCAGCTCCTTCGTCGTCCTCGACCTCAAGACCCTCGACACAGGAAATCTTGAGGTGAGGCTCGCCGCCGATGCCACCGCCGACGCCGTGGTGATTTCGGGGCTCGCCCCCCAGAAGACCCTGGAGCTCGCGATCCGGGAGGCGAGGAAGACCGGGATCTACTCGGTGATAGACATGCTGAACGTCCCCGACCCCCTGGAGGTCCTCAGGTCCCTGGCGGTGCTGCCGGACGTGGTCGAGATGCACCGGGCTATCGATCAGGAGGCGGAGCGGCACAACTGGGAGGCGATAGCCGAGATCAAGAGGATGGCCGCCTCCTCCGACCGGAAGGTCCTGGTCGCCGTAGCCGGCGGGATCCGGGTCGATACCGTCGCCTCGGCCCTCAGCTCCGGCGCCGACATCGTCGTCACCGGCCGGGCGATCACCGGCTCCAAGGACGTCAGGGACGCCGCCGAGCAGTTCCTCTCAGAGCTGAAGCAGACGGAGATCGACCAGTACAGGGTGATGACAGACTTCTGAGATGCGCCTCCTCTTCGTCCTCCTTCTCCTCCTGGCCCTGGCAGGCCCCGCCCGCCCCACCACCGAGGTCCGGGCGGGGGGCGGCGCCGATCCCGGCGGCGCCGTCGTCCTGGTAGTAGACGGGATGGGGTCGGCTTACGTCTACCCCGAGCTCTCGCCCCGGGGGATCGACGGGTCGCCCCTGCCGCGGGCCTGCCTCTTCAACCTCACGGGGAGGGGGGCTCGAATTCTGAACCTGACCGTCCCCGTCCCGGAGACCGGCCCGAGCCACTCGGTCCTGGCGACGGGCTGCTCCTGGATGGACCCCACCATCTTGGGGACTCCGGGGGCGACGATCTTCGATGCGGCTGGTGAGGTGGGGCTCCTCCGCCTCGCCATCCTCCAGCGGGGCGACTCGATCAGCATGCTCCTGGAGCAGGACGGCGTCCTCTTCTTCGACGACAACGCCCTCTGGGGGGCCGAGCCCCTGGTCGGCTCCGGCCCCGCCCTCCCTCCGGACCTGGCCGCCCTCCTCCAGAGCTGGAGGGATCGTTTTCCCTCCTACAACCGGGAGCGGGGCGTCCCCGGCTACTTGGCTTATAACGCCTGGGCTCTGGACGCGGCTTCGGATCTGGTGGCGGCGATGGGAAAGCGCCCCTTCCTTCTGATCGTCAACGTCGGAGCCGTCGACAGCGCCGGCCACAACCTCGGCCCCGCGGGGTACGTCGAGACGATCTCCGGCCTCGACGGACCCCTGGGGAGGCTCGTCGAGGGCTGTGAGGCCGGAGGCGTCCTCCTCCTCATCACCGCCGACCACGGCATGTCCTTCCCCTCTGATGAGGGCAAAGGCGGACACTCCTCCGCCAAGTACTCCTCCCTGGCCGAGTCGGTGATGGTCCCGGCGGTCTTCGTGGGGCCGGGGGTCGACGAGGTCGCGGTGACGGGGAACTGGTCGGAGGTGGACCTCGCCCCCACCCTCCTCGACCTGCTCGGCAAAAGCCCAATTCTCCCATTCTCCGAGGGGCGGGTGATCCCGATCTCAAAGCGATCTGACCTGGTCGTCGACGCCGGAGAGGTGGCCGAGGTGGAGGTCTGGGGGGGCGGGGTCCTGGTGGCAAAGGCGACCGGCGATTCTCGCTACATCTTTAGGAACCTCGACCGGGGGACCTACTCGGTGGAGTCGGGAGGGAGGTCCGAGGAGGTCCACCTGACGAGGGACGGCTCGATCGACCTCGCCTCCGGCCGACCTCCGAGGGCCGGAGGGCTTCTCTCGTCGATCTTCGATCCGGAGGCGAGGAGGTACGTCGCAGTCCTCCTGATCGTGGCGGTGAACGTAGTCGGGGTCGTCCTGATCAAAAGGATCGTCCGGAGAGGATGAGGCCGGCCTCTCCGATTTTCCGGCCAGCTTTAAATATGACCTTCTCGGGAGAGATCCGGTGGGATGGTTCATGGGACTTATAGAAGACGCCAGAGCTGGCCGGATTACCGCTGAGATGGAGCTGGTGGCAAAAGACGAAGGCGTGACCCCCGAGTTCATAAGGCGGGGGATCGCCGGCGGCACCATCGTCATACCCGTCAGCCCCTACCGGGACGTACGCTTCTGCGGGATAGGAAAGGGCCTTCGGACTAAGGTGAACGCCACCGTCGGCACCAGCAGCGACATCGTCGACGTCGAGATGGAGGTGGCGAAGGCGAGGGCCGCCGAGGAGGCGGGGGCCGACACCCTGATGGAGCTCTCTACGGGGGGCGACTTCTTCGAGATCAGAAAGCGGGTGATAGAGAATACCAGCCTATCCGTAGGGTCGGTCCCCCTCTACCAGGCCTTCATCGAGGCGATAAGAAAGCACGGGTCCGGCGTCGATATGACCGAGGACGACCTCTTCCGGATCACCGAGGAGCAGGCCCGCCTCGGGACGAACTTCATGGCGATCCACACCGGGATCAACCGGATCTGCATCGAGAGGATCAAGAGGCAGGGGGGCAGGTTTGGGGGGCTCTGCAGCCGGGGCGGGGCCTTCATGGTCGCCTGGATGCTCCACAACGACCAGGAGAACCCCCTCTACAGCGACTTCGGCTACCTCCTGGAGATCTTAAAGGAGCACGAGGTCACCCTCAGCATGGGGAACGGCTTTCGGGCCGGCGCCGTCCACGATGCCACCGACCGGGCCCAGATCCAGGAGCTGATCATCAACAGCGAGCTGGCGGACGAGGCCCACGCCTTCGGGGTCCAGACGATCGTCGAGGGGCCGGGGCACATCCCCCTCGACGAGATCGAGGCGAACGTCAAGGTGATGAAGCGCCTCTCGGGGGAGAAGCCCTTCTACATGCTGGGGCCCCTGGTCACCGACGTCGCCCCCGGCCGCGACCACATCGTGGCGGCGATCGGCGCAAGCCTCTCCAGCGCCGCCGGGGCGGACTTCATCTGCTACGTCACCCCCGCGGAGCACCTCGCCCTCCCCAACGTCGAGGACGTGAGGGAGGGGGTGATGGCCGCGAGGATAGCCGCCCACGTCGGGGACATGATCAAGAACGGTTCCCGCGACCAGGACCTGGCCATGGGCCGGGCCCGCCGGGACATGCTCTGGGGAGAGCAGTTCCGCCTCGCCCTCGACCCGGATATGGCGGAGAAGATCCGGGCCGAGAGGGCGCCTGCTGACGGGAAGGTCTGCACCATGTGCGGCGACTTCTGCGCCCACAAGATCGTGGCGGATAATATAGACCTCAGGAGGTAGACCTCAAGACGTATACCTCAGGATCTGATCCTCATCCTCCGATGAGCCCCGCGAAGAACTGGAGGGCTGAGGAGCTGGCCAGGGCCGCCGCCACCTTCGCCTTCGCCGACCAGGTGTTGCCGGTGATTTTTATATCGCCTTGGTCTCTCGCCTCCTGGAAGGCCCCGGCGGGATCGGGGGAGAGGAAGACCCGTTGGATCGCATCCTCCGTTGCCTCCACCAGGATCGTGGGGTCTGGGATCTCCCCCTCGGTGATGTTGACGACCACGGCCCTCCTCGTCTCGAGGCCCGCCAGAAGGGAGGGCCCCTCCTCGCCGGATACCTCGATCTGGACCCTTTCGTCTCCAAGAAGGGTCTTTACCACCTCTGGTGCGCTCTCTACGCCCATGTTGTATATCTCGACGGCGTGCTGAATATCCTCAAAGGCGACGCCGGAGGCCGGTGCCGATCCGGCCCAGGCCAGCGTCGCCACCAGGAGAAATAAGGCCATCTTCATGGCCTCAGGGTTTCTTTCCGCCGATTATTAGCCTTTTTCCATCGAAACTTTCTCCGCCATAGGACGAGCTCGGAGAATCTTTAAGTACGTTCTTATCCCTATTTGAGGACGGTATGGAAATCCTGGTGCTCTGCATCGACAGAGACGACGACCTGGGCCGGAAGGCGGGGATCGATAGCCCCGTCGTCGGGAGGGCCGCCAACGTCGAGGCGACCCTCTCCCTCGGCCTCGCCGATCCCGAGGACTCGGACGTCAACACCATCCTCGGCGGGATCCAGGTCTACGACGACCTCGCCTCCCAGGGGCGGACCGTTGAGATCGCCTCGGTGGCTGGGGACCCCAACGTCGGCCTCGTCTCCGACGGGAAGATAGCCCATCAGATAGACGACCTCCTGGAGAGGTTCGGGCCGGAGGGGGTGGTGGTCGTCTCCGACGGGGCGGAGGACGAGGCGATCCTCCCGATCATCCAGTCCCGGGTTAAGGTCGAGGGGGTGAAGAGGGTCCTCGTCAAGCAGAGCCACAACCTGGAGAGCACCTACTACCTCTTAAAGCAGGTCTTCCGGGACCCGAAGATCAGCCACACCTTCTTCATACCGATAGGCCTTACCCTCCTCATCTACTCGACCTTCAGCTTCCTGGGGAGGTCGGACTTCGCCGTCGTCGCCATCCTCGCCGCCGTGGGGGTCTACCTCCTCTTCCGGGGTCTGGGGCTCGACGACTTCATCGAGAGCACCAAGGAGACCTTCAAGGGGAACCTATACCGCGGGAAGGTCGCCTTCGTCACCTACGTCCTGGCGGCGGTCCTGGTCCTGATCGCCACGATCCAGGGGTCTGCCAGGTTCTGGGACTACTACACCGGGGACATATGGTACGGGTACATAGTCCTGGTCATGGTCTTCGTCAACTACAGCGTCTGGTGGTACGTCGCCGCCGCCATCTGCGTCAACCTCGGCAAGATCCTGGACCTCTACCTCGAGGGCGGGAGGGACGAGCGGTCCTACCACTCGTACCCCTTCTTCATCTTCGCCACCGGCCTCATATTCTGGTCCGCCAGCGCCTTCATCCTCGTCAACAGCGCCGGGGTCGCCTTCCCCCTCATCTCGGGGCAGAGCACCCAGTACCTGGCGGCCTCCGCCATCCTTGCCATCATCATCGCCCTCGTCGGGGTGAAGATCTCCAAGAGGGTGGTGGCGGGCAGATGAGGCCTCTCGTTCCGGGGCCCCTCCTATGAAAGAGATAGACGCCGGGGGCGAGAGCTGCCTCTGCGACTTCACCTTCGACTTCTACTGGCAGCACCAGGGCTCCCGCCTCGACCCCGAGGGGGTCGTCTCCGGCGCCACCACCTGGAGGGGGCTGGTGGAGGCCCTGAGGCGGGGCGAGTGCGTGATGATCCGGGGCGACGTCGGCGGCCGCCTCGGCTCGAGCCTGGGGGTCGACCTGGCGAGCTTCGGCGGGACCGGCGGTCCCATCGAGGAGACCGGCACCATCGTCGTCGACGGGGACGTCGGACCCCGGATGGGGATCAGCATGCTCCGGGGCTCGTTCTATGTAAGCGGACGCGTGGCCGAGCCCCTGGGAAACGTCCTCGAGGTCGAGTCGGATCTGACGGGATATCGGAAGTACATCTCGATAACGGAGGTTCTGGAGCGGGGAGGCCTCGTCCTGGATCCCAACCGCATCGACGGGGGCGAGCTCGTCCTGGAGGACGGCCTCCTCCGGGAGACGTTGGCGGCGAGGTCCAGATCCGGCGGGAGGCTTAGGGTGGAGGGGGACGCCGGGATGAGCGCCGGGATCCTGATGAGGTCGGGCTCCATCGAGATAAAGGGGGACGCCGGGAGGAACGCGGGCGTTTTGATGAAAGGCGGCCGGATCGTCATCGCCGGGAAGGCCGACGACTTCACCGCCGCCGAGATGAGGGGGGGCGAGATCTTCGTCGCCGGGGACGCCGGAGGCTTCATCTGCGCCAAGATGACCGGGGGCGCTGTCTACGCCCAAAAGGGAAAGCCGATCCCCCCCGCCGGGGGCCGGCCGGTGAGGGGGGAGGAGGCCGCCCTGGTCTCGAAGGCGCTGGGCGTCAGCTCCTTTTCGGCGATGACGTACAAGAAGTTCGGGCTTTGATCCGTTGTGGCACTATTTTATCTTTTTATTTTTTTCACGCGATTGAATACAATTCCAGCATCATATTCTCACATGGTATCTTACACGCTATCTCGCATACGTCACTGGATTCGTCGCAGCCTCTGAGGGCCTCTGCCCCGGTCACATTGAAAGAAGCTGTGGGACCGCTCATTGATTCCATTTCTAATGATGAGGTGAAATTGGCCATGACCCACCTGCCATCATAACCACCCATCACCTCAGCAAAGCTGATCAGTTCAGGGCAGCGGTTGTCGGTGACGTTGAGGCAGATTGTGATGGTCCTAGAGTCTCCTATCGACAGGTGTGTCAGAGTCCATCTGGCGGAGCTTTCTGTTAGATCAGTAGGCCTCAATGACGAGCCCAAGAACTCGGATTCTGGCGGGAAGACGTCTCTCACATAGATCGGCCCAAGAGCTGCGTTTCCATCGTTCTCCAACGTGATCGAGTATTTAGCGATGGTCTCCTCAGGGAGCTGGTATAAGGTGGCGGTTTTATTAATCTTCAGATGAGGCCTATCGTATTTAGGTATCCCTTTGACGAGGATCGACATCCCAATGGAGTATTCGCCCTCATACTGCTCATCCACTTTTGCCATATCTTCTACGACCAACCTATATTTGGCCACGCCCGAGAAGTTAGCCTCGGTTTCCATCTCGTTCAGGCCCCTGGCCACCGTCTCCTTGTCGAGGTGGGTCACACCGGTGTACTTCTCGCCGATGTAGCTCAATCCCATATTCCGGGAATAGATGCCCTCTTTCAGCGCCATCGATTGGTTGAGGTCGGAGTTATCGGTCAGCCTCTGATTGAGAGGTGCGTGCGCAAAGCTCAAATCCTTTGAAATATAGTTGGTCCGAGTTCTGATCAGCTCCTCGGATTCGAAAGTGCCAGTGCCGTATTCGTAGGTTCGCTGGGTGTCTCTGATCCTCTTGTCTTCAGAGGCAAATCCAGATCCAGAGACGGCTTTATCAGAATCGACGCCGTAAATGTGTTCGTTGAAGGAAAGGTATTCCCCAGGGCAGCTGCGCTCTTTAATCCTCTCGTGTACTTTGAAGCTGCCTGCGTAATCTTCCCTTGACTCGAAGGTTGGAAGACTTTGAATCTCGGAGGGATATCGGGGCATTTTGAGAAAGCGGATATGACCCATTCCCTCAAATTCGGAATCGATCTCCATGACAGACCCGTTAACATCGAGCATCATCCGAGATTCTCGGTCGATGGAGGAGGCGTATCGATAGGACTCGCTCATCGAAGCTCCTGTCAACCGATTCTTGGCGCGTGCTTCTCCTGTCCATCTCGAGCTGAAGCTTATCGTCCTGTTGTTGTAGAGGCCGATTGAAGTCGCTTCGAAGGTCGATGACGCATCTTTGTCCATCTTGATGGAGCTATTATCCGATTTCAGCCGAACGAGCTCTTCGCTCTCGTATCTACCGCTTCCATGTTCATTGGTGGTCAGATCTGCATAGAGACCCTCAAAAACGGTGACAGCCGCGCAATCCGAGATCGTCGGCGTCTCGTCAGAGGAAACATAAACGAAGTTTTTTATGACGTACGGCTCGAATGTGTAAGAATAATCGTCAAGTACCTTGACAAATCCCGATCCTGAAACGCCTTGTTCCATGCTGAACTCTAGTTTTTGGCTTTTGGGAACCTTCACGATTATAGAGATCTTTAGACTCTTGCCGCTCGGAAGCGAATCAAAGCACCAGATAAAGCCAGCATCGGGCTCCGGATCAGCAGATACGAATTTCACTCCCGCTCCGTCGCCCATCATCTGGAAGACGTCTCTCACCTCGATGTTATGCACGGCCACGTCACCTGTGTTGCAGATCTCGATGATGTACTCGATCTCGCTCCCTTCAACAGTAAAATTTCTATATGAGGTCTTGTTTACGGTCAAGTTGGCAGATGTACATTCTCTCGCATCTTCCAGGGCCATAAGCTGGTGATCCTCCAATTCTCCGTCGCGGGTGAGGGTGGCGTTTTCAGATTCTAAAAAGATCAGGTTCATCTCAACGGATTCGGAATTCTCGTCAACATCTTCTGCGGCCAGAACACATCCTGTCAATAAAGAGCCAGCTAGGGCTAACCCCAGAACGAATGAGCATTTCAGAGGTAAATAATTGTACAAGATTTGCCTCCGCGACGGATTGATCTTCGACAGAATCCGCATCATAGATAACGTTTCTGTTATGTGCAGCAGAATCTTCGCGCGTAATTTCTCCTACCATAGGGAAGATGTTAATAGTGACGAGATGAATTAGGTTAGGCGAGAATGAAACAGCCGATGTCAAAATACGGATCCAGGAGGCGGTACAACGTTAGAAATTGAAGATCTCTGGGTGAGCATAGGGGAGAAGCAGGTCCTGAAAGGGGTGGACATGAGCGTGGGGAAGGGTGAGACCCACGCCCTCTTCGGCCCCAACGGCTGCGGCAAGACGACCCTCCTCAGCACCATAGCGGGGATCCCCCGGTACGTGGTGGAGAGGGGGACGATCACCTTCAAGGGCGTCGACATAACCCACCTGTCGATGCACGAGCGGGCGCGGCTGGGGATCGGGATCGCCTTCCAGCACCCGCCCACCATCCGGGGGCTGAAGGTCTTGGACATGATCAAGCTCTGTAACCCCCAGGCAGACGCCGACAAGATCCTCGAGGACCTGGACTTCACCGACTTTGCCGACCGGGAGGTGAACCGGGGCTTCTCCGGCGGCGAGGTGAAGCGGTCGGAGATGGTCCAGCTCCTCGCCCAGGAGCCGGACTTCGTGATGCTCGACGAGCCCGACTCCGGGGTCGACCTGGAGAACATCAAGGTGATCGGCCGGGCGATCAACATCCTCACCCAGAAGGACGCGAAGCCCTCCTTGAGGACGAAGTCCGGGGTG
>Ga0334900_1003436_pt1 | contig 12277 bp, 13 predicted proteins | sample GraSluR3_MG_2_FD_207231 | JGI IMG/M metagenome (GOLD analysis project Ga0334900, IMG submission 207231) | Sludge microbial communities from methane-producing bioreactor in Wageningen University, Netherlands - Granular Sludge_31_08-R3 | ecosystem: Engineered > Bioreactor > Anaerobic >...
GCTTCATCTATCTCTTGAACTTCTTCAGCTTCATCAGTTTCTTCTATTTCTTCAGCTTCATCTATCTCTTGAACTTCTTCAGCTTCATCAGTTTCTTCTATTTCTTGAATTTCTTCTATTTCTTCTACTTCTTGATTTTCTTCGATCATTCAAACACCATTATATAAAAAAAATTCTACAACATATTAGTACTTTATATATCTATAGCAATTACTATATTTAAATATTTAGTATAAATAACAATGAAAATCTATTAAAAAAAAGAATAATTAATTAAAAAATAAATAATAAAATAAAAAAAAATTAAAAAATTTGAAAAGAAAATTAGACAGCATCAAAAACATTAGTTTCTGATTCATCTAGCCATTCATTAACAATTTTTACAGCACAAAAATTACCACACATTGTACATGCATCACTATCTTCAGGAGGTCTTGCTTCTCTTTTAGCTCTAGCATCTGCTGGACAAATAGCTAAATCATATTGAGCTTCCCAATCTAGAGATTTTCTTGCATTTGCCATTTGAAGATCTTTTTCGCCATTATGAACACCTTTTGCCATGTCCCCTGCATAAGCTCCAATTCTTGTTGCGATAACACCATCTTTTACATCCTGAGGTGATGGAAGAGCTAAATGTTCTGCAGGTGTTACATAACAAATGAAATCTGCTCCTGCTTTTGCTGATGCTGCTGCACCAATTGAAGATACAATATGATCATAACCAGGTGCTACATCACAAACAATAGGACCTAACATATAAAATGGTGCATTAGAACACATTTTTTTCTCCAACATAATATTTGTTGGAATTTCATTTAATGGAATATGACCTGGCCCTTCAATCATTGTTTGAACTCCAGCTTCACGTGCTTTATCAACTAATTCCCCTAAAATTATTAATTCTTGAACTTGTGCCCTATCAGTAGAATCAGCAATAGCTCCTGCTCTCATTGCATTTGCAAGTGACATAACAACATCATGTTCTTTAGCTATTTCTAAAATATAATCATAGTTTTTATATAATGGATTTTCTCTTTCATTTTCAACAATCCAAGAGGATATAAATGCTCCACCACGTGAAACAAGTCCTGCTTTACGACCTTGTCTTTTTAATCTTGCCAATGTTTCTATATTAACACTACAATGGATAGCCATAAAGTCTATACCATCTTTTGCTTGTTTTTCAATAGTTTTAAACATTGTTTCTTCATCCATATAAATCGCAGACCCTTCATTACGGATTGTTTCAATAGCTACTTGATAGATTGGAACTGAGCCAACAGGTAAAGGTGACATTTTTAATATTCTTCTCCTAATTTCATCTAGATCCCCACCAATACTTAATTCCATCAAACAATCTGCACCATTATCAATAGCTATTTGTGCTTTTAATTCTTCCTCATCAAAATTAATTATATCTGTTGAAGTTCCTATTGTAGCATTCACTTTTGTTCTAAGTCCTGCACCAATAGCACTAGCTTCTATATTTCTGTTTTTATTTGAAGGAATCACTATTTTTCCTTCTGCAACAGATTTTAAAATAAAATCTTCAGAAACATTTTCTTTTCGAGCAACAGCTTTCATTTCATCGGTTAATATATTATTTCTTGCATCTTCTAATTGTGTCATTTTTCCACCTCAAATAATCTTTAATCAACTTAAGATTTGTTGATTAAAAATTAATTTTAACTTGATAATATAGAATTAGACATCATAGCTTATAAATTAATTGATTTAACTATTTATAAAGCTGTTTTGAATAGAATAAAGCAATTTTTAGAAATAAAATTCTATCATTCTTTCATATGCTTTATCAAATGAAGGAATGTTTGTTTGACATCCTTGAGCTTCAACTATAAATGAAGAAACAGCAGATGCAAATTTAGCAGAAGCCTCAATAGATTCACCATTAATATATCTTGATAAAAAACCAGCCCTATAAGAATCTCCTGCACCTGTTGGATCTGTAGCTTCTCTTAAAACTGCATCAATATGAATCTTTCCATCTTTTGAATAAACATCACTACCATCTCGACCAAATGTTTTAACTATTATTTTAGGGCCAATATCCATTAATCCATTAATATCTGTATTAAAAGATTTTAATATTCTCTCAATTTCATGATGATTCCCAAATAAAATAGATGTATTTTTAATTAGGTCATTTAAAGTATCTAGAGAATACATTCCTAAATCTTGACCTGGATCAAATGATACTATTTTATCATGTTCATTAGCATATACTCCACATTTCCAATTAAATGTTGGATCTCCTGTTGCAAGGTGAATTACTTCTATATTTTCAATAGTTTTAACTGGAACTTTAGAATTTTTAAATTCTTCTGAAGCACCCCAATAAAAATAGCTAATTTGATCACCATTTTTATCTGTTAATACAAAAGCTTTTGGAATTGATTTATCTGGAACACTAATAAAAGAATTAGTATCAATATTTAATTCCTTAAATTTTTTCATATATTGTGAATCTGAAAAATCACCACCAACAGCAGAAACAAGAGAAGTATTTATACCTAATGTTGATGCAACCATAGCTACATTCGCAGCAGCACCCCCATTAAAATTTTTAACATCATCCAATGGAGCAGAATTATTAGGTTTTGGGAATTCATCTAATGTAATAATATAATCTAGAGCAGCATGACCAACTACAAGTAATTCTCTTTTCAATTTATCACCTTATAAATTTATGAATTTATTTTTATTTAATTTTTTAGATTAAATTAAATTAAACTTTATAAAATAAATATAATGTTATTTGCCGAAGTAATTGAACAGTAATTATTTAAAAGTTTTAATTGGTGTAAAGTTATTATTCTTAATTTTTAATTGTCCTTCATTTAATAAATAATCTAATAACTTATTAACTTCTTTTTTATCATCATGAACTTTTATTAAGCTAATAACATGATTGGTTGCATTTTTTAAAAGATTATTTCCTTTAAAGTAACTAGCATTTAAAAATGTGTGTAAATCTTTAGAATTTCTAATAATTTTATAAGCATCAAATTGAGATTTAACTTCTTTTACAATAGAAAAAGGAATATGATATTGATTTAATGTGTTCCAAGCAAGTCTTTGAGCCGTTCCTTTAACTGAAATAAATTTAAAATCTTTTAAGTCATTTATATTATTTATTTTATAATTTTCAAATGATGAAACAAGTGTTAAGAAATCATGGCCTATTGGTTTAAAATTTAAATTATATTCAAAAGCTATTAATGGATCATCTAAAGCTAAAATATCAACTAAACCTCTTTTAGCTAGTTTAAATGCACTTTCATCATCACTACTATAAATTCTTGTTTTAAATGGTATTTCTGAACTTATTGACTCTAAAAATGAAGATACAATATGACCTCCACAAATGATTATCTCATCAGTTTCTTTTAATTTATTATAATATTCATAATATTCATTTAATAATTCGAAACCATCAGAACTTAGTTTAGATCCATTTTTAAAATTTAAAACGAGTTTTTTATCTAAATTTTTTTCTGCATTTATTATTCTACGATTTAATACAGAGTGAGATATTCCAAGTTCTTTTGCAACTTTCCTTTGTGAATTCATTGTAGAAATTAATTTTAAACTATCAAATAACTTTTTATCATAAGTTTTTCCATTAATTTTTAAGCTTAATTCAACTTCACTATCAAATTTCATTTTAGTTCAATAATCTTATTTATAATAATCATCATATTAATTTTTATAAGTATATAAGGTTTAGATATAATGAAATTAATGAAATCCTCTATTGATGCTATTTTAAAAAATATTGATTCTGCAAAAGATAATTTAGAAAGTGAAGTAATTGATGAATTTTTAAACACTATTATCCAATCGAAAAATGTTTTTTTAATTGGTGCGGGTAGATCAGGCCTTGCTGCTAAAGCATTTGCTATGAGATTAATGCATTTAGGAATAAGTGTTTATGTAGTAGGTGAAACAATTTCTCCAGCTATTAATAAAGAAGACTGTATAATAGCTATTTCTGGATCAGGAGAAACAAGCACTATAATTTCAGCAGTTAAAATAGCTAAAGAAAGAGGATCAAAAGTTTTATCATTAACAAGTTATGGAGAATCCACATTAGGAAAATTATCTGATACTTATATATTAGTCAAAGGAAGAACAAAAAATGATGATAGTAAAAACTATCTAGAAAGACAGATTCATGGAAAATATCACTCACTTACACCACTTGGGACTCTTTTTGAATTAACATCTTTAATATTTTTAGATGGATTAATATCTGAATTAATGGTAAGGCTTGGAAAAACAGAAAGTGATTTAAAAGCTAGACATACTGTTTTAGAATAATATTATTTATCTTAAAATATTATTCTTTCATAATTTCCATACAAATTAAAGTCATTTCCTCTTAAAAATCCAACCATCGTCATATTAGATTCTTTAACAATTAAAAAGCCTGAATTTGTAGGGGCTGCATTTGATGCAATTATTGGTATTCCAACATTGTTTAATTTTATAACCATGTCAGCAGGCATTCTTCCACTATAAACTATATATGAATTTTTAAAATCAATACCCTTTAAAGCTCCAGCACCGATTACTTTATCTACTGCAACATGACGACTAACATCTTCTTTTATAATAAAATCATCTTTAGAAATTAAAGCTGCAACATGTGCTCCCCCTGTATTTTTCCAAATTTTAGCATTATTAGTTAATTTATTCATATTTTCAATAATATCATGAGCTTTTATTTTAAAATCTGAATCTATGATATTCACATTTTTTATTTTTTCTCTTAAACCTCCTGCTGCATCAGAACATAAAACTCTTTCTTTACTTTTAAAATTATTTTTAATTTCAATATTTATTTCATGTTCATTAATTTTAATATCTTTAATTTCATCAATAGAACTTATAGTATTGCTCCCAAGTAAATATCCAACTGAAAATTCTTTTAATGAATCTTTAATAGCTGAAAAATTACCAATATTTTCATTATTAACATTCAAATTGATAGTACTATCTATTACAACTTTTTCTTTAATTTCTGCTTTTTTATCATTTTTAAATTTTAAAGCATCAACTTCTGTTATATTTTTCATATTTTAACCTTAAATCCATTGAATTTTAAGTAATAATATATTTTAATTAAGTTGAATATATTAATATATTATCATATTGAGAATTTATTTTAAGGGATAAAATGAAAAAAAACCAAGTAATTATATTATGTTTAAGTTTTTTAATAATTTTTGCAGTAGGATTCCATTTTCTATTGTCTCCAGAAGCTATTGATAGAGAAGGAAATAAAAATATAACAGATATGGCAAATAGAACTGTCCAAATACCTAATGATATTAATAGTATAATAGCTACAAGTCCTCCAATGACAACGATGGTATACATGTTAGCTCCTGAAAAATTAAAGGCTGTTAATTTTCAATGGACAGATGAAGAACTAGAATATGTTCCAAATGAATATAAAAATTTACCAGTTGTTGGTGGGTGGTTTGGGAGTCAAGATGGAAGTTATGAAGAATTTATTGCATCAGAACCAGATATTATTATTGAATCAATCGATAAAGGAATGGGTGTTGATATATCTACTGTTGAAGAGAGACAAGAAAAGTTCGGCCTAATACCTGTTGTTGCAGTAGAAGATAGTACAAATGTTTCTGAGATTGAAGGTTCTATAGCTTTTTTAGGTAAAATTTTAAACAAAAAAGAAAAATCACAGGAGCTTATAGATTTTAATAATAAAAATTTAAATAAAATTAAAGAAGTAAATAAAGATATCCCAGAAGAAGATAGAAAAAAAGTTTATTATGCTGAAAGTGTTGATGGGCTTGAAACAGACCCTAGTGGTTCTTCCCACTCCCAGCTTATTAGTTTATGTGGTGGAATAAATGTAGCAGATACATTAATGGAAAATGAAACAGGTACCATACAAGTTACAATGGAACAAGTTATAGCCTGGAATCCTGAAGTAATTATTACAACAGACACTAGTTTTTATAGTACTGTATACAATGATCCTAATTGGCAACATATTGATGCTGTCAAAAACAAAGAAGTTTACCTATCTCCCCAATCACCTTTTAAATGGTTTGATAGGCCTCCTGGTGCAAATATAATTATAGGTGTTCCTTGGACAGCTAAAGTAATATATCCAGAACATTATGAAGATTTAGATTTAAAAGAAATTACAAAAGAATTTTACAAAGAATTTTATCACACAGATTTAGAAGATAAAGAAGCAGAGAAGATATTAACTGATTCAGGTATTAAGAAAGAGAATCTGTGAGTGAACTTTTATGAAAAACAAAGATATCTACAATATTCCTATTTTAATTTTTCTTCCAATAATTTTATTTTTTGTATCTTTTTTATTAGGTAGATATCCAATAAGTCCTGTTGAAGTAATAATGACTATTTTAAGTCCAATTTTTCCAGAACTTGCAATATCACCAACAGTTACATCAATTGTTTTTGATATTAGACTTCCAAGAATAATTGCAGCAATGGTTATTGGAGCTAGTTTATCGATTGCTGGAGCTGCATTTCAAGGAATTTTTAAAAATCCATTAGTTTCTCCTGATTTGCTAGGTGTTTCAAATGGAGCAGGTTTTGGTGCATCAATAGCTATTTTAGCTAGCTTTTCTAATATTATAATTCAAATTTTAGCTTTTATATTTGGAATAATCTCAGTTTTTACAACATATAGTATTTCAAAAAGTTATAAAGGTGGAGGAATTTTAGTTCTTGTATTATCAGGAGTAGCTATATCTGCCTTTTTTTATGCATTAATATCAGGAGCTAAATTTATTGCAGATCCTTATGATAAACTTCCACAAATTACATATTGGTTGATGGGGAGTTTATCCTCAGTTACATTAGATAAATTAATTATGATTCTTATTCCAATAGCTATCGGTTTAATCATCTTATTAAGCCTAAGATGGCGTTTAAATATAATAGCAATGGGTGATGAAGAAGCTCAATCCTTAGGAGTTAATCCTGAAAAATTCAGATTATTAATAATTATTGCATCAACACTTGTTACATCTGCTGCAGTTTCAATAAGTGGAATAATTAACTGGATAGGATTAGTAGTTCCACATATAGCTCGTATTTTAGTTGGTCCAGATAATAAAATATTAATACCTGCTTCACTAAGTTTAGGAGCTAGTTTTTTATTATTGATAGATAATATATCTAGAACAATAATTTCTATTGAAATACCATTAGGTATTTTAACTGCAATAATAGGTGTTCCAATATTTTTATATTTACTTAGAAAAGGATATTCTCAATGGTCTTAAAAGGTGTTTAAATGAAGAATTTAATAGATGTTAAAGAAATATCATTTAGCTATAAAAAAAATGAAAATGTTTTTGAAGATATAAGTTTTAATATTAAAGAAGGAGAAATTTTATGTATTTTAGGACCAAATGGAACAGGTAAAACAAGTTTAATTAAATGTTTAAATGGTTTAAATGATCTATCCAAAGGAGAAATTTTATTAAATGGAAAAAATATAAAAAGTTTATCATATTCTAAAATATCTAAAATTATAGGTTATATTCCTCAAGGACATACACCAACATTTCCTTTTACAGCATTAGAAGTAGTATTAATGGGAAGATCACCATATATTAATTTAACAGATTCACCAAGTGAAAAAGATTTAAAAATAGCTTCAGATGCTTTAAAAACACTTGGAATTTATAATTTAAAAGATAAAAACTATACAACTTTAAGTGGAGGAGAAAGACAATTAGTATTTCTATCAAGAATTATTGCTCAAGAAACTAAAATATTACTTTTAGATGAACCAACATCACATTTAGACTTTGGAAATCAAATTAAAATACTTGAAATAATAGAAAAATTAGCTAAATCTGGACTATCAATAATAATGAGTTCACATTTTCCAGATCATGCATTTTTAAGTTCTACAAAAGTAGCTATTATGCAAAATAAATCATTTATAGATTATGGATCACCATATGATGTAATAACAGAAAAAAATTTAAAAAAAGCATACAATATAAATGTAAAATTATTAGAATTAGAAGATAATCGAAAAATATGCATACCACAAAAACAAATAATCTGATATATAAGGAGATGAAAAAATGGATGAATATTCTAAACAATTAAAAAAAGCAAGTGATTTTCATGGACATATATGTGGAGGAATAGCTATTGGAACAAAATTAGCTATGTATGGCCTTGATTTAATGAATATGGAATTAAATAAAAAAAATAAAAACTTAATTGTATTTTTAGAAATTGATAGGTGTATGTCTGATGCAGTACAAGCAGTAACAGGTTGTTCTATGGGTAAACGTTCCCTAAAACAAATGTATTATGGTAAATTTGCAACAACATTCTATGACATGGATACAGGTAAAGCACTTAGAATTAGTGATAAAGATGCAAATAAAAAATATAAAAATGAAGAAACAAAGGAAGAAATGATTGAAAGATTTACTAAAACCCCAGCAGAAGAATTATTTAAAGTAGAAAAGGTAAAAATAGATTTAAAACAAGGAGAAATGCCTGGAAAACCTTATACATCAGTTTTTTGTTCTATTTGTAATGAAAAGGTGAGTGATGGACGCCACAAAGTAAAAGGTGGAAAACCAGTCTGTATCTCTTGTGCAGATGGGTCTTATTATGAGCTTATTGAAAATTAATTAATTATAATACATTTTACTTAAAACCAACTACACCAAGTCTTATTATGAGCTTATTGAAGATTAATTAATCTTCCAATACCTTTTATTTTATCAAAATCCTCATCAAAAATAGCTATCTTATGAAACAATATTAGAATAAATAATTTACAATAAAATTTTAAATGATTAGACATCGATTTATTAAAATTATCTTCAAAATTTACTTTTTTTCGTTCTATAAAATAATTTTAGATTTTTTCATCAAAAATTTATCATCTTTCAATAATTGAAAATAAAAAATAAAATAATTTAAGGTAAAATATTAATTATAATAGTTTATTAGATTAAAAATAAAGTAAGTTTTAATTTTATCAAGAAATATTAAACGAAACTATTAATAAAATAAAATATAATATATCTATTAAGTATTTTTTAAAATAGGGGGGGAATAAAAATACCAGTAAAAAAAGCAATAGATATAATAAAACCAATGAGTGGTGTTTTAAAGGTTGTGGAGCTAACACAAGAAGATAAAATGATGTTAGTTAAATTTGAATCTGAACATGACGGAGAAATAATTCCTATTGAAAATCAAGGAGTTAAACAATGCTTGCTCAGAGATAATTGTTTAGCTATTTTTAAAAATAAAGATTTTAGACCACCACCAACTCCAACAGTTTTACTTGTAACAGAAGATGGAGCTATTTTAGGTCAAGAGATCTTTACAGAAAAAGAAAAGAAAAAATTTAAAGAAATGGAAAATAGTCATTTTTTAAGTGAAGAATTTGTATTATTTGATAAAAATATGACTGCAAATAAATCATCCCATTCAAAAGAGATATTTTTATTACCACCTGTAGCTTTTCCAGAAGTAGAAGAAATTGAAGAAAGTAAAGATGTTGTATCTTCAAGTCCATCAACTAAAAGTGATGATTACTTAAAAGAAAAATACGGTATAGAAGTAAGTCCTAAAATTGCAACAATTTTAGTTGGCTTTTCAGCAAAAAATGAATAATATTATTTATTTTTAATTTACTTATTTTTATTTAAATTTAAAGAAAAAATTAATTAAAAAAGCTTATTTTATTATAATAAAGAAAAAAGAAAAGATATTATAAATTATAATATTCGTTTCTTGCTTCTACCATAGCTTTTAAATTAGCTAATGGTGATAAAGGTGATACACCACAACTAGGAGCTAAAATATCAGCACCTTTCTCTAATGCACTTTTAGATTCCGCTTTAACCTCTTCAGGAGTACCTCTAAAAATAGTCTGAGAAGTAGAAACATTACCCACTAACCTAGAAGGATCATTAACAGTAGCTAACTCTTTAGTTGCAACATCAAATGGTAATTTTTCCTCTACACTAATACCATCCCATCCAATAGAAGCCATATCTTTTACAATAGGTTGAGTAGTACCACAAATATGCAAAATCTTAGGAATATCAATAACCTCAGCATAATCCTGTAAAGCACCTTTAACAAGAGTACCAAACTGCATAGGATTCAAAAGCTCAGGAGAAGCAGTAGGCTCAGGCATACAAATAGCATCAGGTTCAGCCTCAACAATAAGATCAGCATAATCCATACAAGCATCAAGAGAAGTTTCCAAACCCTCTTCAACTTGTTCAGTCTCATTCATCAACATCCTAACAAGATTCTCAACACCCAACAACTGACCAGTCAAAGTAAAAGGACCACAAACACCAACAATAATAGGAACCTCACCACCATACTTCTCTTTAGCCAACTCAATAGCCTTAATAACAGTAGGAATACGACCTTGTTCCAAAAAATCATCAGGAATATCAATCTCATCAGCACTATTAAAAGGACTACCCTCAACCTCAGGAGTACGCTCTTTATTACCAAGATTAACATCAGCACCCAAAGCCTCAGCCTCAACAGTCAAACAAAAAGGAATCCTAATACACTCAACACCAGCATACTCATACAAAGAAGCACCCAACTTAACAATCATCTCAGGATCCTTATGAGCCTCAGGCCAATAAAAACCAAGTTTATCCATAGCCTCAACAACACCAGACTGAGTCACACAAGCCACAGGAGTAGCTTCAACATCTTTACCCGCAAGCGCATCCAAAAAATTATCTCTTAAATTCATTAATTACACCATCCTTTTAATTATAATCTAAGTTTTAATATGAAACCTAAATAAATTATTTATACAAAATTAATAAATACTATATTAAAACTTAATAAAATTATTTTGATTTTTCATATATTTAAAATTTACTTAAATTAAAAATATCAAAAATAACAAGAATAAGTATAAAAACTAAAATAAAATATAAAAAAAGAAAAATGTTCAAATGATATAGTAATCATTTGAAATATATTACTGAAATTAGCTATATTCTGATACAAATTCTCCAACGATATCTTGGTATTTTTTCCTTATATCTTCCCAAGATACTTTGTCTTCGACAATAGCTTCTGCTAATTTAGGTGTGTGATAAGCTTCAACACCATAGAAACTCATTGGATAAGATTCTACATAATCTCTTCTTACAGCTCCTCCACCACAACCAAGGGGAACATCAAGACCAGCATCTTTTAAAGCATCTACAACTTTTGGGAAAGCAGTCATTGTTGTTGTCATTAAAGCAGTACCTGTTAACATAATAGGTTTGTTTTCTTTTGTAGCTTCTACTACGACATCAGCTGGTACATCACGACCTAAATCAACAGCTTCAAATCCACCAGCACGTAAAAACATTAAAATTAAGTTTTTACCAATATCGTGTGGATCTCCTTCAGCAGCGAATGAAACGACTGTTCCTTTAGTATCACTTTTGTGACCTAAAACATCTTCACAATCTTTCACACCAGCCATCAAACAATCTCCAGCTAACATAAGATCTGGTAAAAAGTAAGTACCTTTAGTATAAAGTGCACTTACACCATCCATACCTTTCATTAAAGCACCATTAATAATTTCAATAGGTGAAATTCCATCATCTAATGCTTTTTTAACTGTAGTAGCAACTTTATCCATATCCTCATATAAAAGAGCTAATGCAATTTCTCTGAATGGCTCTTCAGTGGGTAAAATAGCAGCTACCTCTTCATCGTCCTCAGGTTTTACTGCAGGACCCTCTAATTCAACATTATATCTAAGAAATACTTTTTTTTGATCAAAATTTTCATCATTAATCATATAAATCACCATATTTTTATATTATTATAATTCATAACTTTTAGGATCGAAATCTTGAACTTTTCTTTTGTATCTTTTAATACATTCTTTTGTAAATGCATCTACTTCATCAGATAATCCTTCTAAAGTTTTCATTGCACTATCCAAAGAATCTTTTTCAAACCTAGTTAATAATAATTTTTTAGCATCGACAGCTTCGTTAATAATAGTACCTGCTTCAATAGCAGCATATTTTGCTCTTAAATAAGGATCTTCACCATATTTAGTGATAGCTTCACCTATTCTGTATGCATTATCATAAGCTAAAATTAATGCTTGTGGATCCCTATATTTATCAGCCATTGTGTACATATCACGTAAAGATTTTGCATAATCATCCCCCATTTGAATAGCTGAATTCATTAGAGCTGC
>Ga0334900_1003438_pt1 | contig 12274 bp, 10 predicted proteins | sample GraSluR3_MG_2_FD_207231 | JGI IMG/M metagenome (GOLD analysis project Ga0334900, IMG submission 207231) | Sludge microbial communities from methane-producing bioreactor in Wageningen University, Netherlands - Granular Sludge_31_08-R3 | ecosystem: Engineered > Bioreactor > Anaerobic >...
CTGCTTTTCGCAACCCCTTAGTAAGTTATGTTTTATTGCTTTCATTTTTTACTGTATTTAGTTCTTAATTAGTTTGGTTGTGTACACTCCGTTGAGTGTGGTTAACGATACGATTAACATGCCAGTAGGCCACTTTGCTGCGGGAAGGGTTAGTTCCCCATTGATCGTTACGGCCTGACTATGCACCATTTGGCCTGAAAGCGTTAGCACCGATAGCGTACCCCTTGCCCCTTCTGGGATGGTTACCACTACGGTGACATTAGTGGGGTTTGGGTAAACCCTGAGGGGCAGCTTACCAATTGCTTCAAGTGTTGGTGCGCTTACCGGGTTCCACTCCTCAATTTTGGCAATAAAGATGTCTTCCCCCGTAAATGGGCCCCCGAAAGGGCCGTTCTCGCCTGTGCCAAATATAACGGGTCGACCATCGCCTCCCTCTAACACCTTTGCCAGCATCATATCTCCTGCCGATCTAGTAATTGCCGTATCGCCCAAATGCTCGCCCAGCGAGCTAATCTTCACCAGCCCAATGGCTTCGTTATCGAAGTAGTCGAAGTAAAAGTTAAACGGCAGGCAGATGCTACCATCGGAGAAATCCTGAGGTGTAATGTTATAAGTTGCCTCGCTTAACCACCAGATGTCATCGCCGGTAAAGCAGCTGGGGTTTGTATTCAGCACTTGACCCGCATCGGTGGTGGTGGCCATCCTGAATACTCTTGGTGTCTGCAATACTAGCCTAGAAAAAAGGTTTTTCTCTGACCTTAAACTTTGCATTGGATAGCGTATTTCTATAGCAGGGTTAAATAATCCAATTGGATCAGGGAAAGAGTCAAGTACTGTTAAATCGTTATTAAGATTGTAGTAATAACGAATTTGCTCGTACGAACCACCAGTACAGGAAAAACCAAAGGCTTTATGTAAAAACTCATAATAGGGTAAATCTACATACATTAAAGTGTCCAAACTGCTATTTAGTTTATAAACTTCTGTATGCTGCCAATCGTTTCCTACACGCCAACATGTAACAAAAAAAGTGTCATCAGCACCTTTTGCAATCCTTAACTTACTAAAGTTACCTTCGGAAAAAAGCCATGTATGTCTATGGAGTTCATCTCCATCGGAATTAATATGGAGTAGAAAACACTTTCGAGGGTTTGAACCGCTTCTTATTATTCCAACTATAAAAAAACTCTCATTAGGGTTTTCAATAACTTGCAATTCTACAAAGTCTTTATAGTCTTCAAAAGAAAAATCCTTCTCCCACATCAGGTCGCCTTCCTCGGTAAGGCGGTACAGCACCAGATTTGTATGAGTTGAGGTGTAGCCATCGAAATAGCCGTTGGCGCCAACCACTAGGTAGCCCCCGCTGCTCAAGGCAATGGCATCGTGGGCAACATCCTCGGATTGAGCCGTGCCCAACGCCACCTGCCACGCAAAGCCGTTACCGTAGCTAATGGAGTGGTCGCGTGCATTATTTCCAGGCGGGGGCGAGCCACCCCACCATACGGCGTGCTGGGCGGTAACCTGCTTCCATGCCAAGGCGCTCAGGAACAGGAATAGTAAAATAATTGTTTTGTGTTTCATAGGCATTTTAGTTTTAGGTTAATTGCTTTAGGGTTAGCCTACCAAAGGTAAATGAATTTTGGCATTAAACCCTGGCTTGGGCTAATGCATAACTGGGTTTACCTTAAAATAGGCAATGCTCCATATTCTATTTGGTATGCCCTCCAAATGGAATTTGTGACATGCTTTTTTGAATTTTTTGGTGAAAAAATTGAAAAAGTTCTTATGTGGTTGATTGCAGGGTAGTTAAAACACGCTGAGAATACTTAATTTTCAACCGCTTTTTTGGCTTTTTTATGCTTACTGCACAATAAATTTTCCGTTATACCGCTCACCATTCCTGTCAACGGCAGAATAAACGTAAAGCCCGGCGGGCAGCGTGTGCCTGTGGGAGTGGGTTTCGACCAACTCGTTAACCCTAACGCAATCAACAGCTACCCCCTTGGCGTTGTAAATGGTTATCTGCTCAATGGGGGCTTTGCCCAAGAGGAAGTTAATTGTACCCTCCGTAACTGGGTTGGGGAAGACTCGCAGCGCGTTCCACTTCCACTCTTCCGAATCTATACCCACAATGGGGGGCATGCACTCGGAGTAGTCATCGTTGAAGTAGAGGATCTCATCGTTGTGCTTAAAGCAGATAAGGTAGTTGAAAAGAGCATTGGTAGGGGTATCTCCCGAAGTGAAAAGCAGTCCTCTAATAGTACCCATACCCTCAATCCATTTATAACCATAAATACCCAATTCATCACAATCAGAATAAAAACAGTACCTCTTTCTCAGCGTACCGCCTACCTGAATGGTGTCGATATCTTGGACAACTAGCCAAAATCCCTCGTCCCAGAACATAAAATTCCCTTCTTTTATAGTATCCCCAATGCTGACTGAGAAGTCAAAGAGCATAATCTCCTCGTAATCAACAAACTCGTTCATGGGCTTAAAGTCATGTATCTTCGCCCCCTTGTAGTAAACCCTGCGCTGGTCGTCCTCGCGTATGCCCCCAATGGGGGTGGCAGTGCTAGGGTTAAACACGGTGTCGTAGAAGATGTAGAGCTTCTTGTAGGTCAGGTGGTTTATCACCGTATCCTCGTCCGTGAGGGCAAAACGCTCCAGGATGGGAGGCGGGAGGTTGCCATTGATGTCGAGCGGAGGCTGGTAGGCCTCGCTCCAAATAGCCCCGCTGGTGGGAAAGGGCACGTATTCGTACTCCTGCGGATAGCAAATAGTGGCAAGTGCTATAAGCAGGAATAGTAAAAGAATCATTTTGTGTTTCATAGCCATTTTTAGTTTTAGGTTAATTGCTTTAGGGTTAGCCTACCAAAGGTAAATAAATTTTGGCATTAAACCCTGGCTTGGGCTAATGCATAACTGGGTTTACCTTAAAATAGGCAATGCTCCATATTCTATTTGGTATGCCCTCCAAATGGAATTTGTGACAAGCTTTTTTGAACTTTTTGGTGAAAAAATTGCCATTTGTTATCGGCTATTAGCATTCCAGTAAATTCGCTTACAAAAATGCCATTATGTAGTGGCGCAAATTTATAATATCTTTGATACCCAATTAGCAATATAATACCAGACATCATGAGCAAGCCAAGCATACAATACCCATACGGCGAAAAACAGCCCGATTTTGACAAGCGCTACCTAGAGATGGCTCACATTTGGTCGAAAAATTCATACTGTAAACGGAGGCAAGTGGGAGCGCTAATTGTAAAAGACAAAATGATTATTTCGGACGGCTACAACGGAACGCCAAGCGGGTTTGAGAATATTTGTGAAGACGAAAATGGGCGAACAAAACAGTACGTTTTACACGCCGAAGCAAATGCCATAACAAAGGTGGCAAAATCGAACAACAGTAGCGAGGGATCAACGCTTTACGTAACATCGGCACCGTGCATTGAGTGCTCAAAGCTAATAATTCAAGCTGGTATACGAAGGGTTGTTTATAGCGACGATTACCGTGCAACCGAGGGTATCGAGCTACTGCAACGAGCCGGAATTGAAATCGTTAAGCTCGAGGTTGAATAAAAAACGTTAAAAAATGGTAAGTCGCCCCGCTGTAAGCTATTTATCGGTTACATTTGGAAAGCAATACAAATAACAGCCATGGAATACAAGAACAGAAAAAAAGATATTTTTTACCCAATTGCCCTAGCATTAGTTTTAGCCGTTGGCCTAGCACTCGGATTTTCACTAAAAAAACAAACAGGCAGAACGAGCTTAACGGTGTACCCAAAAACCGATAAGCTGTCGAGTGTGCTTAGCTACATTGAAGACCAATATGTTGATACGGTTTCAATGGATAATTTGGTTGAATCGGCAATACCTACCCTGCTCAAAAACCTCGATCCACACTCAGTTTATATCCCTGCATCGGATTTAAAAGCCGTAAACGAACCGCTAGACGGTGGTTTCGATGGCATTGGCATTACATTTAACATGCCTAACGATACCATAATTGTAATCACCACAATTCAGGGTGGCCCGTCGGAACGCATGGGAATTATGCCCGGCGACCGAATTGTTAGCATTGACGACTCGCTAGTGGCTGGCGTAAATATTCCACAAGACGATATTGTTAAAATGCTTAAGGGCCCGAACGGCACAAAGGTTAAAGTAGGCATTGTGCGTGCCGATGTTCCCGAGGTTATTCACTTCGACCTAATTCGCGACAAAATTCCAATTTACAGCATCGACATTAGCTTTATGGTTACCCCCGATGTTGGCTTTATTAAAATATCGCGATTTGCCAGAACAACGTATTCCGAATTTGTTAGCGCAGTTGACAAGCTCCAGGAGAAGGGAATGAAAAAGCTCATTATCGACCTTAGAGGAAACAATGGCGGATACCTTGATGCCGCAACCAACATTGCCAACGAGTTTTTACCCGAAGGAAAGCTAATTGTGTACACGCAAGGTAAAGCACGTGCCCGACAAAACATCTACTCAAATGCAAAAGGTAAATGTTTAAATACACCTGTTACGGTACTTATCGATGAGTTCTCGGCCTCGGCAAGCGAAATTTTAGCAGGAGCATTACAAGATAACGACAGGGGAACGGTAATTGGTCGCCGCTCGTTTGGCAAGGGCCTTGTTCAGGAACAGGTTATGTTTGCCGATGGTTCGGCACTTAGGCTAACCATTGCCAGATACTACACGCCCACAGGCCGAAGCATACAAAAACCCTACGAACCCGGCAACGAGGAATACTACTACGACATTAGCAACCGATACCTGCACGGTGAGTTTCAAGAAAAGGACAGCATAAAGCTTGACGATTCGTTACAGTTTACAACCCCCATGGGCCGAATTGTTTATGGTGGTGGCGGAATTATGCCCGATCATTTTGTTCCAATGGATACAACTGGCACAAGCCCCTACTTTAACCTTGTTGCAAGACGAAACCTAATTTACCGATTTGCCTTTGAGTATTCCGATAGGAACAGAAAAGAGCTATCAGCACTTGAAACACCCAACAGCTTTATCGACTACCTTAGGCGGGTTAACATCATGGATCAATTCGTTGAGTTTGCAAACAAGCAAGGGGTAAAACCCAATAAAAACCAGATAAACACCTCAAAAAAAATAATTGAAACCCAGCTTATGGCCTACATTGCTCGAAATATTATTGACGACGATGGGTTTTACCCAATTATTACCCAAATTGACAAAACCCTGCTACGAGCCATTGAAATTATTAGTAACCAAAACGACACATCTATTACGGCAATCAATGCCCCTCACAAACCCTCTCTTAGAGAATTTTACCTGTCGCATAGTAAAAGTCAAATTACGAAGGATATGGTTGCTGAAATCGCTTAGTAGTCAGCACATTAAAAAGAGGGTGTCTAAAAAGTAATATTTCCGTCATAGCGAACCTGCCTGCAGGCAGGTAGGTGAAGTGAAGCAAACTTAACCAATTGAATAAAATCAGATTGCTTCGCTCATTCCTCGCTCGCAATGACGCTTTTGAGACTTTTTCGATACCCTCTTTTTATACCTTACTTTACTCGCCTAAAAATGCCTTATCACAATTGACCCGTTTAGTAATATATCGTATATTTGGTAAAACCTCACCAAAACATTTTTACCATGGAAAAGCCCATTGCTATTGACCGATACGGTGGAGTGCTTAAAGAGGAGCCACTATCATGCGTAACAAACGATATACTATTAAAAAACACTTGCGTTTTAGAAGCCGTTTCGCCCTACTTTGGCTACTACGACGAATCGCCTCATACCAATCGGCCAAAAATGCTATACCTCGTGCTGGCCAACTATTTTCCTTTAGAAAAGCTTATAAGGGCATCGGTAAGTGTTCAACAAAAAGTTCACTTCCCTATAGATGCGGTAACAGGCACTGTTACCATGTTTAACCAAACTTGCTATGTTATTCGCTTGCTTAATCTTGAAAACTACAGCCAAATACAGATTGCACAGGAGCTATACGAAAACGAAGGTGTGCAGTTCAAGCCGCCTGGCAAAAAGTTCCAAAACGAAATGGGAATTATTAAGCTACGGCGCTTTTTTACGCTTCTACCTTTTGGAGACGGAGTTTACAAAGAGAAGAATGAACCCAATATTGGTTTCTTTGAAATACCCAATAAAATACCTTGGGAAAGCTTTAAAAAGATTACAAGCGAAGTAAAATTCGATACCGATCTCCTATACTTCGATGCTGCAACAGCATACATGTATCAGCATAGGGGCATTGTTGATATGGTTAGAATCTATCGCGAGAACCTTGACGAGGAAAAACTCAGAATGATAAGGGATAGATACTACAAAATCATCAACACAATACGCACTTAGTCTGAAATAGCATAATCTCCTTCAAAAACTGCTAAAGAACAGCCATTTTTTTCCCAGAAGCATAAGTCGTAAAACTAATAAATGGCCTATATTGACTACCAAAAATAAAACATATATAACATGAACGGACTATTTAGCACTTCGTTAGGAAGAAAGCTGATAATGAGCATCACCGGACTCTTCCTAATGCTATTCCTTTTGGTTCACCTTGGCACAAACCTGCTTTTACTGGTTGGCAATGGGGAACTATACAATAAGGCAGCTCATACGTTAGCCACTACTCCATTGCTTAAAGCAGTTGAAATGCTATTGGCCTTGGGCTTTATTTTTCATATTCTTTACGCTACAACCATAACCCTTAAAAACCGAAAAGCGCGCCCTGTTGGATATGCAAAAACAGGAACTAACGAGCTAACTAGCTGGTCGTCGAAAAACATGTACATTTTGGGCTTTACCATACTCGCATTTCTGGTTCTTCACCTTATAAACTTCTTCCTAAAGCTTAGGTTTGGCGATGTGCCCTACATCTCGTACGATAATGGTATAACCCAAATACACAACTCCTACCAGCTAGTATCCGAATTTTTTATTAGCTACTGGTGGTACAATCTTATATACATCGTTTCAGCTATATTACTTGGCCTTCACCTTAGCCATGGCTTTTGGAGCGCATTCCAAACTGTTGGGCTAAACAACAGCAAATGGATTAAGCGCCTACAAGTTGTATCGTGTATTTACGCTGCGGTAGTTGCAGCAGGATTCACCATAATTCCTCTCTATTTTTGGTTTATACACTAGCAAGCCGTTTTACAACTATTAACTCAAACTTGATATGATAAAGCTTGATGCAAAAATACCTGAAGGACCTTTGGCCGAAAAATGGACCAAGCATAAAAACTCGCTAAAGCTTGTTAACCCTGCCAACAAGAAAAAACTCGACATAATAGTTGTTGGAACCGGACTCGCCGGATCGGGAGCCGCTTCAACGCTTGCCGAACTTGGCTACAATGTTAAGGTTTTCTGCTATCAGGACACTCCTCGAAGAGCACACTCTGTTGCTGCTCAAGGAGGAATTAATGCTGCCAAGAATTACAAAAACGACAACGATAGCGTTTACCGGCTTTTCTACGACATGATAAAAGGTGGCGATTACCGCGCACGCGAAGCGAATGTGTACCGAGCTGCCGAGGTAAGCAATCTGGTAATCGATCACTATACTGCAATGGGCGTTCCTTTTGCCCGCGATTACGGAGGATTACTCGACAATCGCTCGTTTGGAGGCGTACAGGTAAGCCGAACCTTTTACGCCAAGGGGCAAACCGGGCAGCAATGCCTTTTAGGAGGCTATAGCGCTTTGGTTAGACAAATGCAAACGGGCAAGGTTACCATGTACTCAAGGCGCGAAATGCTCGACCTTGTTGTAATTGATGGTAAAGCCCGTGGCATAATTGCCCGAAACCTTATTACTGGCGAAATTGAGCGCTACTCGGCACATGCGGTTGTCCTTGCTACAGGCGGATATGGTACCATCTACTACCTCTCCACACTGGCCGTAAACTCAAATGGCTCGGCAGCATGGAAAGCCCATAAGCGCGGTGCGCTTTTTGCTAACCCCAGCTTTATACAAATTCACCCCACATCAATACCTGTTCTTAACGATTTTCAGAGCAAACTTACCCTAATGAGCGAATCGCTCCGAAACGACGGACGCGTGTGGGTACCAAAAGCGAAAGGCGACAAGCGTAAGCCAAATGAGATACCCGACGAGGAGCGCGACTACTACCTTGAAAGACGTTACCCTGCTTTTGGGAACCTTGTTCCTCGCGATGTAGCCTCAAGAGCAGCCAAAGAACGATGCGACACTGGATATGGAGTTGGCGACTCGGGTCTATCGGTTTACCTCGATTTTCGCGATGCCATTAGCAAGCAAGGCAAAAAAGCCATTGAAGACAAGTATGGAAACCTTTTTGAGATGTACGAAAAGATTACCGGAGAATCGCCATACGAAACGCCTATGCGCATATACCCAGCAGGCCACTACACCATGGGTGGGCTTTGGGTCGATTATAATTTGATGACCACAATACCAGGGCTTTTCGCCATTGGCGAGTCGAACTTTTCCGACCATGGGGCAAACAGGCTTGGTGCTAGTTCGCTTATGCAATGCGCTGGCGATGGCTACTTTATACTCCCCTACACCATTACCGATTATCTTGCCGATGAGATAAAAACGCCAAAACCATCAACTGATAGCCCCGAATTTGAGTCGGCACAAAATGAGGCAAACGAAATAATAAACAAGCTACTCGCTGTAAATGGAACAAAAACGGTTACCTCGTTCCACAAAAGGTTAGGTAAGATTATGTGGGATTACTGCGGCATGTACCGAAATGCCGAAGGGCTAAAAAAAGCGTTAACCCTAATTGATGAGCTGGAGAACGAGTTTTGGAAAGACGTTAAAGTACCAGGTAAACCCAACGAGCTTAACCAAGAGCTTGAAAAAGCCCTCAGGGTTGCCGATTACTTTGAACTTGCAAGACTACTTTGCACCGATGCACTTAACCGCGAGGAGAGTTGTGGAGCACACTTTAGGGAAGAGAGCCAAACCGAAACCGGCGAAGCCAAACGAATTGACAGTAAGTTTTCGTACGTAGCCGCTTGGGAGTATAACGGGCACAAAACAACACATACGCTTCACAAAGAGGAGTTAAAGTTTGAATTTGTTAAGCTTCAAGAGCGTAGCTATAAATAGTTTTACATTACTCAACACAAAGCGATATGAACATAAAGCTAAAAATATGGCGACAAGAAAGCCCCAAGGCAAAAGGGAAGTTTGAAACCTATTCGCTCAACAATGTTTCGGCCGAAATGTCGTTCCTCGAAATGCTCGACTACCTTAACGACACGTTAATAACTCGGGGTGAAAAACCTGTTGCCTTTGAGCACGATTGCCGTGAAGGAATTTGTGGCTGCTGTAGCCTTTATATAAACGGCCGACCACACGGTAAGCTTGGCCGTACAACAACCTGCGAACTTCACATGCGCGAGTTTAACGATGGCGAAACCATAACCATTGAACCATGGCGGGCAGCGTCGTTCCCGGTAATTAAAGATTTAATTGTTGAGCGTAACGCTTTCGACAAGATAATGCAAGCCGGTGGCTTTATATCGGTTAACGCTGGTTCGGCTCAGGATGCGAACGCCATTCCTGTTCCCAAAAACAGATCCGACGAAGCGTTCGACGCTGCCTCGTGCATTGGCTGTGGTGCATGCGTGGCTGCTTGTAAAAACTCATCGGCAATGCTATTTATTGCTGCAAAGGTTTCGCAGCTATCGCTTTACCCACAGGGACGGATTGAGGCAAAAGAACGGGTTAAAAAGATGGTAGCAAAAATGGATGAGCTAGGGTTTGGAGGGTGCACTAACACCCGAGCATGCGAGGCTGAATGCCCAAAGGGCATATCAATATCGCATATTGCAAGGCTCAACCGCGAATACATTACTGCTAAGGTTGCCGAATAAAAAAGAGTATACTTCTAATTATTTAGTAAATTTGAGCAAAATTTTAGCATAAGTTACTATGAAAAAGTTCGCCATTCTTCTATTTGTAATCCTTGTTGCCGCTGGGGTAACATTTGTACTTATAAGGCCTCACCTAGCAATTAAGCAGTATAATACCGGATTATCGCTAACCGATTCGGCTCAATTTGAACAAGCCATTGATAAGTTTAGCAAAGCCATTTGGCTAAATAAAAAGAATGCCAATTTTTACCACGCCCGTGGTATTGCATACGCTCATCTTACAAAAACCGAAGAGGCCACCGCTGATTTCGATAAGGCCATTGAGCTAAACCCAGCCGTTTCGGACTACTTTCTGAACAGGGGTAAACTATTCCGCGAAACCAAAGCCATTGACAAAGCCCTGCAAGACATAAACACTGCCATTGAACTTAACGACTCAAGCGCAGCAGCCTACTACCAGCGTGGACTAATTATGGCCGCTCAAGGTAAGTTTGACGAAGCAGTTGCCGACTACAACAAGAGTATTGAACTTGATGGATCGAACCTTGAAGCCTTTTACAGTAGGGGCGAATCGAGAGCAAACCTCGACGATTTTATGGGTGCCATTTCCGATTACGATAAGATGATTGAAAACGCCGAAGCTCCAGCTTTAGCCTTCAAGCAGCGAGGTATCTTTAAGTTGAAGATTCAGGATTACGAAGGCGCCGAAGGCGACCTTGAGCAAGCCTTAGATCTCGAAAAAAACGATAAAGAAATATTCTATCAGCTTGGGCAGGCAAAGTATAACCTAAACAAGGTTGACGAATCGATTAGCCTTTACAATCAAGCAATAAAACTCGACCAAAGCTACGATTTAGCCTATGGTGCCCGTGGAGGTGCTTACCTTAAAAAGAACAGCTTTAAGCAGGCGATAAACGATTTTACCAAAGCCATTAGCTATAACGCTAGCTACAAAAGAGCATATTACGGCCGAGGCATTGCCAAAGCGCTAGCAAAGGACTATAAAGGTTCAATTGACGATTTTACTAAGGTCATTGAACTTGACAAGGATTTTGCTCAGGCGTACTACAACAGGGCAGTTTCCAAGGCCATACTTGGAAATCATCAGGAGGCATTAAGCGACTACGATGTAATTCTTAAAATTGACCCAAAAAATGCGGAAGCATACTATAACAGAGGCATATCGCGGATGAATACTCGCGATAGCGAAGGAGCCTGTAACGATTTTAGGCGTGCTGTTGAGCTAAACTACCAACCCGCCGAGCCAATGCTAAAAATGTACTGCCGTTCCCAACAGTAAAACTCTTAAAAACATATTAATAAAAAATCGTGGTTTTAACGACCACGATTTTTTATTAGATGTTTTACCCAACTCACTACCGTACGACTATATTATATCGTTTGACAGTCCAAGCGAGACGACTGCTGAACCTGTCGAAGCATAAGTCGCGCCGTGACTTCTAGAAGGTTACACTACAATCCCCGCTTTCGTATATTCCAGTTTAAAATTACCAACGATAAACCAACCAGAACCATACCTATTATGGCTATTAGCGTGGGGTGCTCGTTGGGCAGCAGCAGCCAACTTAGCACAGCGCCAAGAACTGGAATAATAAATTTCCACATGTTTAAAGTAGATAGTTTTACCCCTGATCGTTTTAGCAAAGTATACCAAATAGAAATTGCTGCTGCTGATAGAAAGCTAAGCCAAGCCAGCGACAACCAGTACTCCAAAGGAAATGGCCCCGACTGGTAACCCTCGGTTACTAAACCTAAGCCAAAAAGTAGGGCGCCACCAAATATCATTGAGAATGAGCTGAGCACCAGTGGCGGAATACGACGTTTATCGGTTGCAACCAACATATTGCCAAAACCCGCCAACAAGTTATTGGCTATTAAGATAAGAATTCCCACGCTCGCTATGCTTCCAACAGCACCCATCTGTTTGCGTCCAAGGCTAATAACTACAATGCCCAGCAAACCCACCAGAATACTTACTACCTTGCGGCGGTTTAGCGTATCGCCTGGCATAAAGAAATGGGCAACTATGGCAATAAAGAGGGGACCCGAACCAATAATCATGGCGCCTAGCGCACCGGGAACCATATCGACCCCTTTATAAAAAATGGCATACTGCAAAAAGGTCTGCACAAAACCAACCAGCAAAATTTTTGAAACATTTTGCTTGGCAACAATTAGCTTTTCGCGCAAATTGGGGATAAAGGGAATAATTAGCAGTCCCGATATAAAAAAGCGAATACCAGCAAACTGAAATGGTGATGTGTATTCAAGCCCTATTTTAATACCCACAAAAGCGGTTGACCACAATATGCAGGCTACAATGGCAAGGAAAATGGTTGAGTTTAAAAATGATTTT
>Ga0334900_1003439_pt1 | contig 12274 bp, 9 predicted proteins | sample GraSluR3_MG_2_FD_207231 | JGI IMG/M metagenome (GOLD analysis project Ga0334900, IMG submission 207231) | Sludge microbial communities from methane-producing bioreactor in Wageningen University, Netherlands - Granular Sludge_31_08-R3 | ecosystem: Engineered > Bioreactor > Anaerobic > Unclassified...
AGAAAAACTCGCTGCTTGGGGCACACAAAGCGCCTTGATCACGCCCCCTGAAGCGAGACAGCCCTTAAAGACCTGAAAATCGCTATCTTTGAGAATCTGAGAAAGGTCTTTGAGCTCCATACCAAATCTGAGATCCGGCTTGTCGCATCCAAAGCGGTCCATGGCCTCTTGGTAGGATAATCTGGGGAATGGCAAAGCCAGCTCAATACCCTTGATCTCAGAGAAGATGGTCTGCATCAGGCGCTCCAGGAGATCAAAGATCTGTTCTTGGGTCGCAAATGAAAGCTCAATGTCGAGTTGAGTAAATTCAGGCTGGCGATCCGCTCTGAGATCTTCATCACGGAAGCAACGCGCTATCTGATAATAGCGGTCAAAACCGGAGATCATCAGAAGCTGTTTGAAGATCTGTGGACTTTGTGGCAAAGCATAGAACTTGCCGGGATGCACCCTGCTGGGCACTAGATAGTCTCTGGCGCCCTCCGGAGTGCTCTTCATAAGAATGGGAGTCTCAATCTCATAGAAGCCCTCAGCATCCAAAAAGCGACGCATCAAAGAGCTTACTTTGGCACGGGTGATGAGGATCTTCTGCAGACGCGGACGTCTGAGATCCAGATATCGATAGCTCAGCCTCAGATCTTCATCCGCCATGGCTGTGCCGTCTACCTGAATGGGAAGCGGCGGGGTATCATTGAGAAGATAAAAGCTCTTTGCCAAGATCTCCCACTTGCCTGTGGGCATGTTTGGATTGACATTGCCTTCTGTCCTCTCCGAGAGGATGCCCGTCACAGCGATCACGTATTCATTGCGAACCTTCTCTGCGACCTTGAAGATATCCTTCTCCTCGGGGTGTATCACTATCTGGATGAGACCTTTTACGTCTCTGAGATCGATGAAGATCAATCCACCTAAGTCTCTGCGACGGTGTACCCATCCCATGACCGTGACGGAAGTGTTCAGATCCGATTGATTCAGATCGGTGCTGTAGTGGCTGCGCGCCAATGAGCCGAGATTGTCCATTTATTGTCCTTTAGTTCATTTTTATGTCTTCGTAGATCCGGTCGAGGCTGCGGATGGCATCGCCCAGATAGTCGATCATATAGCATTTCTCAAGATATTCATCGTCGGGATTGATGATCTTGTTTTGGCTAAACTCTTCTCCCATCATCTGCATTGCTGCTTCATTCGGGGTGGGATACATGGTGTATTCGGAGTTTCGCATCGATACTTCAGCATCCAAAAGGAAATCGATGAATTTGTATGCCAGTTCTTTCTCTTGTGCGGATTTTAGCATGACCATATTGTCCATCCACATAGCTGCACCTTCCTTGGGAAGGATAAAACCGAGATCAGGATTGGTCTGCATGAGCTGGACAGCATCACCATTGTATGCCTGAGCGAGCCATGTAGTGCCATCTTGCACTTCGTTTTTGTAAGAATCGCTATCAAACTGAGTGATGTTGCGATCCCAGACCTTTAAAACATTGTGTGCAGCATCAAGCGCTTCCAAGGAAGTGTCATTGACCGAATATCCACTGTAGATTAGGGCGGCACCAATCACTTCACGAGCGTCATCAAGCATAGTGATCTTGTTCTTTCCTTCAAAGAAAGAATCTCCTAGGATGTTCCAACCACCGGAGGCAACTATCTCTTCCGGAACATAGGATTTGTTGTACAAAAGCCCGGTAAGACCCCATGCATATGGGATGGCATAGCGATTGCCGGGATCAAAAGATGTAGCCATCTTCATCAGGCCGGCATCAAGATTCTCATAATTTGATAGCTTGCTCTTATCCAGTTCTTCTAGGAGTCCCAGTTCATTGAGTATGGTCACATGATCTCCACTCGGGAAAAGGATGTCAAAGGATTGGGTAGAACTTTTCACTTTGGTGAGCATGTTTTCATTGGAGTCAAAGGTGCTATAGCGGATTCGGCAGTTGTTTTCCTGCTCAAACTCCCTTAGCAGATCGGGATCGATATAGTCACTCCAATTAAAAATGTAGAGAGTAGGCGTTTTCTCTCCGCAGCCACCTAAAAACATAGCTGCGCCGAGAGCGGCAAGAACGAATAGTATTATAAGTGATCTTTTCATGGTTTCCTCCATCAGGTGTTGTTGGGGATAGACCTAGCTGCATCAGTAATACCCTTTTGGGGGTCAACAAAGTGCAACGCGATCCAGCCTGCCAAAAAGAAAATAAATAACGATAATATTGAGTAACGGATGTTGCCGGTTTTATGTGCAATCCATCCATATAACATAGGTCCAATTATTGAAGACAGTCTCCCTGTCAAGGTATAAAATCCAAAGAACTCCGCTTGCCGATCCTTCGGAGTGAGCATGGAAAGCATGGTGCGACTGTTTGATTGACTGCTTCCGATGGCTAGCCCGGCGGTCAACCCTACAAAATAGTACTCAAACGCGGATCCACAGAAGTATGCCCAAAACACAACAACGATCCAGATCAATAGTGAGATCGAGAGAGAGACTTTGACTCCCTTTTTGTCGGTGAGCCAGCCAAATACTGTTGCCCCAAGAATCGACGTAACCTGCGCCAATATAAAGTAGATCAGCATGTCTTGGGTGCTCATCCCAAAGCGTTGGATACCATAGATCGAAGCAAAGACTATCACCGTGGTTATAGCATCGTTGTATACAAAATAACTCATTAAGAATCTTAGAAGCTGGGGATAATGCCTGATGTTGATCAGAGAACTATAAACTCGCCGATATGCAGTCTTTATGTAGTTTGTCCGCTTTGATGGACGTTGCACTTCCTTGAGCCAGAAGAAAGTAAAGAGACTAAACACAAAGAAATGAAAGGATATCATTGGGAAAACCCAACGCACATCGGTGTTATTGATGATCACCAGGGAGACTACCAATGCCAAAAGCCCTCCCACATAGCCCAAAGCCCATCCAAATCCTGAGACCTTCCCGATGTTCTCATGTGTCGTTATCTCAGGTAGAAAGGCATCATAGAAGACGTTTGCACTATTGAAACCAAAGTTTGCTATGATGAAGACGATCATCCCCCGAGCGATCTGCCCTTCTCCCACGAAGAATAGCAATGCGGTAAAAATCACCGTGAGATAACAATTGATAAAAAGGAACTTCTTTTTCGAACGAGAATAATCAGCAACTGCTCCAAATATCGGAGCAGAGAGTGCGACCATGGTCATCGAGATGCCGATAGCTCTTCCCCACAGCATTTCCCCCAAGCCTGCGTCTCCTCCTACAACTGTATTGACGAAGTAAACGCTATAGACGACGGTCACGATGATGGTCGTAAAAGCAGAATTTGCGAAGTCATACATCATCCAACCCATGATCTGTTTGCTTAGCTTCATGTGCTGTCTCCTAGTCTGATGGTCTTCATAGATCCCCAGATTTCTTGGATATCTTCTTTGGGGCTTGCCACGAAGATCTGATAATCCCGCGAGCTGAGCTCCCTGATGCGTTCGCTGTGGCGATGATCAAGCTCAGCAAAGATATCGTCATACAGGAGTATCGGCTTGATCCCTGTCTGGCTTTTGACCAATCCTGCTTGGATCAGCTTCAAGATGATGACTGCGATGCGCTTTTGCCCTTGCGACGCAAATGCCCGCATGCTATTGCCATCCAGATCGAAGACATAATCATCCAAATGTGCGCCACATAGACATCTTTGCCAGAGGATTTCTTTGTTTTCCATTGCCTCAATATGTGTTTTTAGATAGCTTTCGTCTTGATCGAGGGCATCACTGATCACTCCGACATAGCGCACCCGAACAGCTGCAAAATCCTTGGAAAGGCTAGCAAAGGACTGCTCCAACTCCGCATTTAGCATCTTCAGATAGCGTTTACGATATGGATACAATGCGTAAAGTACCTCGGCGAATCTATAGTCCCAGACCCGCTTTTCCTCTTTCTGAAAGCTGGTCTTCAGAAGACGATTGCGTTGATCGACCACATGGAGATAATTCCTAAGTATCCCCAGATAAGCAGGGAAGATCTGGGAAATCGCCATGTCAAAATATTGACGCCGCAAGCGGGGAGAGCCATTGATCAAGCCGATATCATCTGGTGCACAGTAGATGACTTTGACCCTGGCAAAGAGCTCGCTGAGCTGCCTCATTAGCTCATCATTGATCCTTAGGATCTTGCGTCTGGAATCGTAAGATAGCTGCACCTTGAGAAGGCTATCCTGATCCGTCTGATAGCGCCCCGTCAGGGCAAAAGCCGATGCACCGAGCTGCACTAATTCATGATCCGAATGATAGCGGATGGATTTGCCGATGGAGGTATAGGCTATGGCTTCCAAGAGATTGGTCTTGCCGCTGCCATTGGCTCCGATTACCAAGTTTCCCGCTTGGTCAAAATCAAAGCTGCGCTTTGGATAAGAACGGAAACCGCGCAGCTCGATACTGTCTAACTTCAATCTTCGTGCTTACGAGCGAAGAGGCATCAAAAGGAATGTGATCTCTTCGTTTTCCTGATTCTTTTCGTTGAAGATCATCATCGGATCTTTGGATGTACCAAGCTTGATGACCACCTTTTCAGTATCGATCGCATCAAGGATGCTGAGCATATAGCGATAGTTAAATGAGACTCCGGTATGGCTGCCCTGGAAACTATAGCCTTCGAGATTTTCTTTGGCATCGCCGGTGTCTCGATTTGATGTATTCACCTCAAAGCTTTCACTATCCAGCTCAAAACGGATCCGAAGATTCTCATCCGGCGCCACCAATGCCACACGGCGAATTGCATTTCTGAGAGTCTCTTTGTCGATCACAAATTGGTTCTGAAGGCTATTTACAAATGCCTTTTGATATTCCGGATACTTGTGTTCCAAGACCTGAGATATTACTAAGTATTTGTCATAGGCAAAGATGACCTTACTATGCTCGATGAGCACCCGCAGATCCTTTGCACTGCCGTCAAAGATCTTCTGCAAAAAGGAAAGGGTCTTCACGGGGATGATCTTCTCCAGAGAAGTCTCTAAGACATCTGCCTCCAAGGGAATCCCGGACGTAGCATCCTCTGCACCCTGCTCTTTTTTGAGTATGCTGTCTTTGACCTTGATCTCTGCAACCTTGCGTCCATCGGTCGCTGCCATGAGATGCATATCGGAATAGATCTTCCAGCAGACTCCGGTGAGAACCGCACGATTGACATCGGTGGACACAGCAAAGTGAGTCTTGGAGATCATACGATCAAACAGCTTCGCATCCAGCTTCAAAGCCTTGTCCAGTTTAACTTCCGGCACCAATGGAAAGAGAGTGTGATCGGCTATCAGCAGATTAAAATCAATCTTTTCGCATTGGATCTTAAGTAGTTCATCATGACGCCAAAAATTGATTACCGCATCGGGCATAAAGTTTATGATCTCATTAAAATGCCGAGCTGAAACAGCGATCGTGCCGCCTTCACTCACCGCGGCCGCAAATTCCACGACCACAGTGATATCCAAATCAGAGGTGGTGATAGAGACCATGCCGTTTTCTTGGTTGGCATGAATCAGATAATTTGTGAGAATTGGAGAGGCATTTTTGGCAGGCGCTACGCTCACCAAGTGCTGAACGCTTGACAAGAGTTCTTTCTTTTCTATGGCAAATCTCATAATAACCCCTATATATCTGTTATTTTTTTCAAGCTTTTTTTGATTTCAGATTCCGTCAATGATTTTTTTGATAGCAGCAAATCCGCATTGCGCATCAGACTTTGGCAAGTGCCTCCAATTCCTTTAGAACTTGACGCCTTTTTTTGCTGGGCAAGCCCATTTTCTCCAATCTCCATGTCTCGTCGAGCAACTGCGCGCATGTGACCACAGAAGCATCAATCAAGGCACGCTTCTCTGCTTTGTTTAGCTTGCTTAAGATCGTGATTGGAAAGATTCTCTCCCTTTCGATGACACGCTTGAGGGCGTCCTCACCAGGATAATCCCAGCCCATCAAACAAATACCTTTGCTCTTGCTATACTGGATAGAGTCCGGTGAAAACCGCGAGTTTGTCACGATCCACACCTCAAATCGGATATCCCGATACCTTTCATCCTCGCGCCACTTTTCGACGATGTCCTGAACACGAGAATTTACATAGAGGGGAACCTGGATGCTGACGCTATTTCCTTGATTTACGGAAAACTTACACTCTGCCAAGACCTGCACATCGTCGCGAAAAGCAAGAACGTCCATCTCATGAGTTATGGATGCACCCTGAAGGATCTTCCCCACTTCGACCTCATAGCCGCGGCGTCGAAAGATCTCACCAATAAAATGTTCAAATGGATATCCACTCGGACCAAGATCTATGATCGCCTTTTTCAGCCGATATAGCATGGCTCCTGACTTGCTGATCCGATTGAGCAAACTGTATGCTCGGGAATACAGCTTACGCGTGCTGACCCCGTCGTAAACCCACTCTGTGATGTCTTTCACAATCTCGTCAATGGCGTCTTCTTGCGCACCGGAATTCTTTAGGGAAGTCATAAGTTTCTGAGGGTCGAAGCTCTCAAGCTCTCCGGAGGCCTTCTGAATCCTGATCTGAGTCATTTTTGCTTCATGTACCATGATCATTCCTTTATATTAGTTTTGACGATGTCCGAACATCAATGAGCTGCTTCAATAAATCAAGATGAAGCCTTAAACTAACCGAATCCCTAAGATGTTCGCATTGACGCAGCCTATTTTTTCCGGGAAAGCTTGGCAAGAAGTTTCTGTCTCAATCAAAATATCCCCTCTTGTCTTGGGGAGAATTGACCAACAAATGCCTCTCTAAGATACGATTTTGCAAGGCTCTTGACCCCTTGCTCATCTCTCGCTCACCGGTCGGGACTGCAAGCGGTGAGAAAATAAGGACTTACGACTCTGAGATGTTTTGTTGTAAACCAGTCATCAGAGAACATAGATAAGAGCTGCTGATCTTGATAGATTCAGACTCAGAAAAGGCATCTATCTAATAAACATAAGCAGTTTTCACAAGCCTTTTGATCTCGCGATTTAGGTAATATTGGCGAATGATACAGATCTTATCTTATTGTTATCCATATCAATAACTGGCTTATCGATAAATATAGAGAGAAAAGTCTTGACAGATATTGTCGATAATATTTTATCGATTCCAGATGGTCGATTACGCCGACTCAGATCTTAACTTAAAGGAGAAACGATGGACGCACTGCCGCTTTTGACACTGAAAAGACTGCCGAAATATCTCGAGGCACTATACCGCTTTAAGAAAGCAGGCCTTAAGATGGTGTCTGCCACCAAGATTGCAGTATTTACCGACGTTCATATGACTCAGGTGCGTAAGGATCTGTCGTTTACCGGTGTGGTCGGCACTCCCAAGATCGGGCATCGCATCGACGACTTGATCCATGCAATCGAGCAGTGCCTGAATTGGAATGACATCTCGTCCTGTTTCTTGGTGGGAGTTGGGCATCTTGGCAAAGCCTTGATGGGATATTCCGAGCTGCCCAAAAAGGGACTCAGGATCATCGCAGCGTTTGATTCTAATCCAGAATTAGCGGGGACGTATTATCAAGGGATTCAGATCCATTCTATGGACAAATTTACCAATCTTCTCTCCCGCCTGCATGTGCACATCGGGATCCTGGCGGTTCCAGTTGATGCAGCGCAAGAAATTGCCGATATGATGGTCGCAAACGGAGTGATCGCCATTTGGAATTTTACTCCACAGAGATTGGATGTCCCGGAAGACATCATCGTGGAGAACGTCGACATGAGCTCCTCCTTGGCGGTGTTATCCCGTCGAGTAGCTGAGCGTCTGGATAACACACAGAGCTAATCTAGATCCTTCAATCAGACAAAAAATAGAAAACAATAAAAATACATCAAATAGGAGTCACAATGAGTGCAGATTACGCAGCCGCTCGCAGCTTTAACAAGGTAATCGAGATCCTGGATCGCTACGATCGCAGCGAATCCAAGATCATTCCGATCTTGCAGGCAGTTCAGGAAGAATATCGCTTTCTGCCGCAGGAAGTTCTTACTTTCATCGCTACATCATTGGGAGTATCCCCCGCCCGTCTATATGGGGTAGCCACATTTTATAGTCACTTTTCTTTGGAAGCAAAGGGAAAGCACATTCTGAAGATGTGCGATGGCACAGCTTGCCACGTGCGTGGATCTTCAGCCGTAATCAATGCTATCCGTGAGAAACTACAGCTAACCGCCAAGAAGATCACTACCGATGACATGATGTATACCTTTGAGACGGTATCCTGTCTGGGAGCATGTGGTTTGGCTCCTGTCTTGGTAGTGGATGATGAAGTATATGGACAAGTCACTCCCCAGCAAGCCCTTGATATCATTGCCAAGATCGAAGAGAAGGAGAAGGAAAATGCCTAACTTGGAACAAATCAGAGATTCCTACCTCGCTGCACGCGGTCTCTGCGACAAGAGGATCGTAGTCTGCGCCGGAACCGGATGCATTGCAAACGGCTCCATGAAAGTTTATGAAGCGCTCAAGAATTCCATCGCTTTGGCGGGTTTGGAAGTGACAGTCGCCCTCAAAAGCGATGATCCCAAAGAACACAAGCATCACGACGTATATATGGTCGGAAGTGGATGTCAGGGCTTTTGTCAAGTAGGTCCCTTGGTCACCATCGAGCCCAATGGCATCATGTATGGACACGTGAAGCCCGAAGATGCCGAAGAGATCGTGGCAAAATCGATCAAGAAAGATGAAACAATCGAGCGTCTTTTGTATCACGACCCCGTGACTGGTGAAGCCTACAAGGGAGTCAAAGAGATCCCCTTCTACACCCGTCAGAGCCGCACTGGCCTCAAGGAATGCGGCAATGTGGATCCCCTGAATATCAGCGAATATATTGCGCATGACGGCTACTTCGCTGCCCGCGATGCTTTCACAAAATACAGCCCCGAAGAGATCTGCAAGCTTTTCCAAGATAGTGGCTTGCGTGGTCGGGGCGGCGGCGGATTCTCTACCGGTCTTAAGTGGGATTTTGCGCGTCGGGAAGACAACGAAAAGAAATATGTGGTCTGCAATGGTGACGAGGGTGATCCTGGCGCATTCATGGATCGCTCCATTTTGGAAGGCAATCCTCATAGTGTGATCGAAGGAATGATGATTGCTGCTCGTGCTATCGGCGCTGATGAAGGCTATGTCTATGTCCGCATGGAATATCCGCTTGCTTGCTCCCGCATCCGCTCAGCCATCGAAAAGGCAGAAGCTTATGGCATCTTGGGCGACGATGTATTTGGCAGCGGAAAAAGCTTCCGCATCCACGTGATGGAAGGTGCCGGCGCGTTTGTCTGTGGTGAAGAAACCGCTCTTTTGGCATCGATCGAAGGAAAGCGCGGCATGCCCAATCCTAAGCCGCCATTCCCTGCTCAGAAAGGACTCTTTGGCAAACCCACGATTATTAACAACGTCGAGACCTTGGCATTGGTGCCGGTGGTGATGCTGCGAGGTGCAGAAAACTATCGCAAGGTCGGCACCGAGAAGTCTCCGGGAACCAAGACCTTTGCTCTCACCGGTCACGTGGCAAATACAGGCCTCATCGAAGTTCCTTTTGGCACCACTATCCGCGAGATCGTGTTTGAGATCGGCGGCGGTGTTTTGGACAAAGATGGCAAGATCAACAACGACGCGTTCAAAGCAGTGCAGATCGGCGGTCCCTCAGGCGGATGCCTGACTCGCGAACATCTTGACCTGCCTCTGGATTTTGATTCTCTGGGATCGATCGGCGCAATGGTCGGCTCCGGGGGAATGGTCGTCATGAATGATAGCACTTGCATGGTGGAAACCGCTCGCTATTTCATGACCTTTACCCAACACGAATCCTGCGGAAAATGCGTGCCCTGCCGCGAAGGAACTCGGCAGATGCTTGAGATCCTCGAAGACATCACCAATGGCGATGCCACTGAAGAAAGCTTGGAACTCCTCAAGGAAGCAGGCGAAGCTGTCAAGATCACATCCCTGTGTGGTTTGGGCAAATCTGCACCAAATCCCGTGCTTTCCACTCTGCGCTATTTTGCCGATGAATATGAAGCACACGTGAAGGCAAAATATTGCCCGACCAAGACCTGTAAAGCACTCACCCCGATCAGCATAGATTCCGAACTCTGCCGTGGATGCACACTCTGCAAGAGAGTCTGCCCCATCGGAGCCATCAGCGGTGAAGTCAAGAAAACCCACGTGATTGATCCCATGCTTTGCATCAAATGCGGAGCCTGCATCAGCACATGCAAATTCAAAGCCATCAGCTAATCAGGAGATTTAAAATGGAAAGATATATATACATCAACGATCGTCCGGTGCTTTGGGAAGATGAGAAGAACATCCTTGCCCTTGCCAGAAAAGCCCATATCGACATCCCGACCTTCTGCTATCATAGCGATCTCAGCCTCTATGGAGCCTGTAGACTGTGTATGGTCGAAGTGGAAGGCAGAGGATTGGTGACATCCTGCTCGACAGAACCGTTTGAAGGAATGAGAATCAAGACCCACACACAGCAGATTCTCAAACTGCGTAAGACCATCGTGGAAATGCTTTTGGCAAATCACGATCAGGAATGCCCAAAATGTTCCAGAGCAAATGATTGCAAACTGCGTGATCTCTCAAACCGCCTGAGCATCGACAAGGTGCGCTTCCGCAGAACCAGAGAACCCAAACCCATGGATCTGGGCAGCGAATGTCTCGTGCGCGATCCAAACAAATGCGTGCTCTGTGGTGACTGCGTGCGCTTCTGCTCCGAGATCCAAGGCATAGGCGCCATCGATTTTGCCTCTCGCGGACAAAACGTGAATGTCGCTGCAGCCTATGGGAAAAGTCTGGCAGATGTGGATTGCATCAATTGCGGCCAGTGCGCCGCTGTCTGCCCAACAGGAGCAATTGTAGTCAGAAGCCACATCCCACAAGCATGGGAAGCCATCCACGACTCCTCAAAGAAGGTTGTTGCACAGATCGCGCCGGCAGTACGTGTCGCATTGGGCGAGATGTTTGGTATGCCGGCAAATGACTTGACCACCGGTAAGATGGTCGCGGCTCTCAGACTAATCGGCTTTGACCAAGTCTATGACACCGCTTTTGCTGCTGACCTAACCGTGGTTGAAGAAGCAAATGAATTTATCGCTCGCAAATCCAAAGGCGAGAAGCTGCCGATCTTTACTTCATGCTGCCCGGGATGGGTCAAGTATGCCGAGCAGAGCTATCCTCAGCTCCTTGAGAATTTATCATCCTGCCGCTCCCCTCAGCAGATGTTTGGAGCAATTGCCAAAGAACGTCTACCCAAGGAACTAAACGTCGACAAGAAAGACCTCGTGGTGGTTTCCATTATGCCTTGCACAGCTAAAAAGTATGAGTGCAAGCGTCCGGAATTTTCTCATGATGGGACTCCTGATGTGGACATCGTGCTCACTACCCAAGAGCTGGGTCGCATGATTAAAGAAGCGGGAATCGATTTTGATTCGCTTGAGCCCGAATCCATGGATTTGCCGATGGGATTTGCCACCGGCGCGGGAATGATCTTTGGCAACAGCGGTGGAGTATCCGAAGCAGTCTTGCGCTATGCAGCGGACAAATTCAATATCCCGGTGCCGGAAAACATCGTTCTACAAGAAGTTCGTGGAGAATCGGGACTGCGTGAAGCCACTTTGGCTGATGGTAACCTCAAGATGGCTGTGGTGCATGGCCTCAAAAACGCGCAAGAACTCTGTGACAAGATCGTCAACGGTGAAGCCCAGTATGACATCATCGAAGTGATGGCATGCCCGGGGGGGTGCACAGGCGGAGCGGGTCAGCCCATCGTGACGGACTCTCGCAAACGCAAGACTCGCACGACCTCGCTTTATCACGCCGACAAGACCATGCCGATGCATCGTGCTCAAGACAATCCCTTCATCTCTGAGCTTTATGAGACTCTTCTAGAAAAACCGAATAGCCACAAAGCTCACGATCTCTTGCACACTGCCTACAAACATCGCAAAAGAATCGATGACAACGAGCTTTCATTCTCAGGTGAAGGCGCAGAAGATCGCTGCAAGATCCGTGTATGTGTTGGCACATCCTGCTATCTGAGAGGATCTCAGGACATCCTGGCCAAGACACTGCAAATGGTGGAAGAAAACGCTTGGGGCACTCGCTTTGATATCGCCGCTACCTTCTGCTCGGAAAAGTGTGACAAAGGCCCGAACGTGAAGATTGGAGACCAAGTCTTCCATCACGCTAAGCTCGACGAAATCAAGGATATCATCAGCAAAGAAGCTGCAAGAAGAGAACAATGATAAAGATATTGATCTGCATGGGAAGCTC
>Ga0334900_1003447_pt1 | contig 12261 bp, 10 predicted proteins | sample GraSluR3_MG_2_FD_207231 | JGI IMG/M metagenome (GOLD analysis project Ga0334900, IMG submission 207231) | Sludge microbial communities from methane-producing bioreactor in Wageningen University, Netherlands - Granular Sludge_31_08-R3 | ecosystem: Engineered > Bioreactor > Anaerobic >...
CGTAGCGGAGCGGAGGCAAGCGGAAACGCACCTCATTCTTGTTTAGTATTTTCTTTGAAAAAAGTTCGGATTTCGTTCAGAATACGGAGCCAAATTGTATGTTCGGCGCTTGTTGTCTCTCCGCCCGAGGCGGGCAAGGCTGATTTTAAGAGGATTTGCGACGCTCCGCTACGGCAAACCAAAACAGAAAAATTTTCTCTACATTTTTTAATTTTTTCGCGTGCAATTTTTTCTTTTAAAAGGACAAGAAAATTTTTCTGTTTTGTGTTTCTCTTAATCAGATAAAAGCGGAAATGCTCTATTTCTAATTACAAAAGGGCAAAAATTCCTTCTCCCAGGCCCCCTTCCTTTTTGCCCTTTTGCTTTTCGGGCTTCGCCCGATTTTTTGCGGGACTTTTATTTTTATAGTTGCTCTTGTTCCCCCACTCCCGTGTGCGGGCGACAGAGAGGAGCTTCCTTTTAATGTGTTGACCAAATTGTGTGTATCGGGTATCATTATAGTAAGCAAGTTAGAAATGGTTTACTATAATTAGTATATTATAATGGTTAATATATGGCAAGCAAATTAGGCGACAACATTCGAAGGTTACGACAGAAAAAGGGAATATCTCAAGATCGTCTCTCCAAAGAGGCGGATTTGGCTTTGAATACCGTTGTTAAAATGGAAACCGAAGAAAATCCCAACCCAACAGCCGAAACATTACAAAAAATCGCCAAAGCGTTAGACGTTACCGTCGGCGATCTGTTTGATAAATAATGAGTAATTATGAAAACGTATTTATACATCATCACGAATATATCAATGCTGGATATCTGTAAAGTTGGAGTAACCGGTGATGTTGAGAAGCGGTTGCGAGATTTGAATAAAACCTCGACCCCGACGAGATTTCAGATATATGAAAAGTTTGAATTGAAAAATGCAGAGATATTGGAGCAGAAAATTTTGCAGCACTTTGCAAAACAAAGAATAAATCGCAAACGAGAGTTTTTGCAGGTGCACCCAGAAAGAGTGTGCGATTTCATATTTGATAACAAAAATATTGCGCCTGAAAAAGAATCAGAAGTAAAAGGTAAGTTTGCGAAACTCGGTATTAAAGAAAGTGATATTTTGAAGTTCAAAGAAGGTGACGAAATACACCAGAATATCACTGCGACCGTTGGTAAAGGTAATTCGATTATTTACAACGAAAAAAGTACTTCACTTTCAAAGTCGGCACAGAAGGTATTGAAAGATAAGTTTGATAAAGACTGGAAAGCTGTCCAGGGCACAATTTTTTGGACATTCAAAGGAAAAACGATTCGCGAGCTGATGGATGAAAATAATTTATAATTATGACACAATCTTCAAACAAAAATTTACGCAACGCAAACAAAGCAAAGAAGGATGAGTTCTATACTCAACTTTCTGATATTGAGAAAGAACTAAAATATTACAAAAATCAATTTAAAAATAAAGTTGTTTATTGTAACGCGGACGATCCATTTGAGAGTAATTTCTTTAAGTATTTTGCTTCCAATTTTAATGAACTTGGTCTTAAAAAGCTTATTGCGACAAGTTATGCAGGATCTCCTGTTGTTGGAGGACAACTCCCATTGTTTGAGGTGGAGGGACTAAAAACCGCAAAGAAAAAAGAACCGCATAAAATCGAGATTAACGAAGTAAAAGATCTTAATTCTGACGGAGCTGTTAATATGGTAGATGTTGAATGGATTTTAAAACATGATAAAAATGTTGCCACTCCGCTTAAGGGCGACGGCGATTTCAGAAGCGAGGAATCAATAGAAATTTTAAAAGAGGCAGATATTGTTGTGACCAATCCTCCATTTTCTTTATTTCGTGAGTATGTTGCCCAGTTGATAAGATATAAAAAGAAGTTTCTAATAATTGGCAACCAAAATGCTATAACATATAAGGAAATTTTTAAACTCATCAAAGAAAATAAATTATGGCTTGGTTTTAGTATGAACGGATCAAATCGTTGGTTTGAAATTCCAGATTATTATGAAAAGTACCGTAAAATTGAGAATGGAAAAAAGTACGCCTTTGTTGCGGGAGTGGTTTGGTTTACAAATTTAGACCATGGGAAAAGACATGAAGACCTTATACTTTACAAAAAATATTATGGAAACGAAGATGAATATCCTAAATATAATAATTATGATGCAATAGAAGTCCCACGGGTTGTTAATATACCAGTAGACTATCAAGGATTTATCGGTGTACCGATAACTTTTCTACATAAGTATAACCCCAATCAATTTGAAATTGTTGGTCAAGGTCAGGGTGACTTGTATAGGGAGCTTACACCATATGGATTAAGCGAAAGGTTTGTTGAGGACTACTATAAAACTGGAGGCACTGGCTCAATAAAAGAAGATCATCCTGTCTTAGGTTATTATAACGAAAAAGGTAAAGCTGTTATTCCTTACATGAGAATCATTATTAAAAGTAAAAAAATAACCAAATAATCCTATGAAAATACAACTAAAAGAAATTACAGTTCGTGAATTAACAAAAGATTTTGAAGACAATGCCGAAGCTGGTGTTGTTGGGTATGGCGGAAAACTTGATATTCGCCCGCCATATCAAAGAGAATTTATTTACAAAGACAAACAAAGAGACGCAGTTATTGATACTATCACAAAAGAGTTCCCGCTTAATGTGATGTATTGGGCGGTTCGTGAAGACGGAAATTTTGAAATTATTGACGGTCAGCAACGCACAATTTCAGTTTGCCAATACATCAAAGGCGATTTTTCAATCAATGGCTTAGCTTTCCATAATTTGCCAAAAGATAAACAGGAGCAAATTTTGGATTATAAACTTACCGTTTATCAGTGTAGCGGAACAGATAGTGAAAAATTAGATTGGTTCAGGACAATCAATATTGCGGGTGAAAAATTAACCGATCAAGAGCTCCGAAACGCTGTTTATTCTGGCACTTGGGTTACTGACGCAAAGCGATATTTCAGTAAAAATGGTTGTGTTGCTTATCAAACAGGAAGTGATTATTTGAATGGCTCGCCAATTCGGCAAGAATATTTAGAAACTGCTATCAAGTGGATTTCTAATGGGAAAATTGAAGATTACATGTCAAAACACCAGCACGATCAAAACGCAAGTGCTTTATGGAGATATTTTCAAGATGTTATTACTTGGGTAAGTACAACTTTTACTAGAAAAAGAAAATTTATGAAAGGGGTTGAGTGGGGTACTCTTTACAACACCTACAAAGACGAAAAATATAACACGAAAAAAATTGAAGAAGAAACAGAAAAATTAATACTTGATGATGATGTAACAAAAAAGAGCGGTATTTATCCATATATTCTAACTCGTAATGAAAAATATCTTTCTATTCGCTCCTTTTCGGACGCTACCAAACAAAAAATATTTGAGAAACAAAAAGGCGTTTGCGTAGTATGTAAAGAAAAATTTGAAATTGAAGAAATGGAAGCAGATCATATAACGCCTTGGCACGAGGGTGGAAAGACAACAGACAAAAATTGCCAAATGTTGTGCAAAGAATGTAATAGACGAAAGTCTGGAAAATAAAATTTATGAATGAAATTATTTGCCCACATTGTAAAAAAGCTTTCAAAGTCGACGAGGCAGGTGCTGATATTTTGAAGCAAGTACGCGATGGTGAATTTGAGAAAGAATTGCATGAGCGTTTTGAATTGCTAGAAAAAGATAAGGAGAGTGCTGTAAAACTTGCAGAAGCAAAAGCTAAAAATGAATTACAGACTGAGGTTTCAAAAAAAGAAACCGAACTAGCAGAGTTGAAAGCTCAGAGAGATGCTCTTGTCGGCGAACTCAAGGCTGAAAAAGATGCAGAAATTGCTCGCTTGCAAGCGAAGGTTGAGTCTGCTGAAACCGAAAAGAAGCTTGCTGTCACTGAGGCAGTCACTAAGGTTGAGAAGGAACGTGATGCTCTGTCTGGCGAGCTGAAGAACAAGGATACTGAAAAACAGTTGCTTGAAACATCACTCAAAGAGAAATTTGCATCTGAACTTAAGACAAAGGACGACATCATCAAGCACAAAGATGAAGAGATTGCACTTCGTAAGGATATGAAAATGCGACTCTCTACAAAAATGGTTGGCGAGACTCTTGAGCAACATTGCGAAACCGAATTTAACAAGCTTCGTGCCACTGCCTTCCAAAATGCGTATTTTGAAAAAGACAACGATGTTAGTAGTGGGAATAAGGGTGATTATATTTATCGTGAGACTGATGAATCAGGAAACGAAATCATTTCTATTATGTTTGAAATGAAGAATGAAGGAGATGAGACCGTTACAAAGAAAAAGAATGATGACTTTCTAGCTAAACTTGATAAAGATCGAACAGAAAAGAAATGTGATTATGCCGTTCTTGTCTCGCTTTTGGAAGCGGAAAATGAACTCTATAACACTGGTATTGTCGATGTTTCTTACAAACATCCCAAAATGTATGTAATTAGACCGCAATTTTTCATACCGATTATTACGCTCTTGCGAAATGCCGCTATGAGCTCGCTCAAATACAAAGCCGAGCTTGCCTTGGTGAGAGCACAGAATATCGATGTCACCAATTTTGAAGATCAGCTCAATGATTTTCGTAGTTCTTTTGGTCGTAGTTATCGTTTGGCTTCTGAAAGATTTCAAGATGCTGTTGACAATATTGATAAATCAATCGCTCAATTGCAGAAGACAAAGGAAAACTTACTCAAATCAGAAGACCACTACAGAATTGCAAACAATAAAGCTGATGATTTAACTATAAAAAAATTAACGCGAGGAAATCCCACAATGACAGCGAAATTTGAAGATTTGTCTAATTCAGACGACACTACGAAATAAGTCATAAAAATATGAAAAAATTAACTTTAAAATTTGAAAACTGTTACGGTATAAAAAAACTTGAAAAGGAGTTTGATTTTTCTTCCAAAAAAGTTTTTGCAATTTATGCTCCAAACGGAACAATGAAGACGTCTTTTGCAAAAAGCTTTAAGGATTTAAGCAAGGATGAAAAACCAAAGGATTTGGTTTTCAAAGAAAGAGAGACGGTATGTGTTGTTCAGGATGATAGTGAGAAAGACATAAAATCAGAAGAAATTTTTGTTATTGAGCCCTACAACAAAAATAATTTTAATACTGATAAAATATCAACATTGGTTGTTAAAAAAGAACTAAAAGAGAGATACGATAAAATCTATAAGAATTTAGAAATAGAAAAAAATGATTTCATTAAAAAATTAAAAAGGGTTTCTCAAAGTACTGATTGCGAATCTGAATTTATTGCTACTTTTTCTGAAAATGAAAAAGATACTTTTTTTGACTTACTATTAAATAAAGTTTTTCCAGACGTTGATAAGAAACAGCAGAAGTATGACTTTAAGTATAATGATGTCTTTGATAAAAAAGGGAGTGTTAAAACATTTTTAGATAAGAACAGTGCTGTTTTAGATTTATATATAGAAAATTATGAGTCAATTATTTCTAAGTCTAAGTTTTTCAAAAAATCAGAAAATACTTTTGGCACCTATCAAGCGAGTGAAATATTAAAATCCATAAACGACGGCTCTTTTTTTGAGGCTGGACATTGTTTAGAGCTTAACGATAATGCAAAAATTGATTCTGCGGAAAGTTTAAAAGCAGTAATTGAAAACGAGATAAACGGTATAGTAAATGACGAAAAATTACGAAAAACATTTGATAAAATCGACAAAGCAATTAGTGCAAATGTTGAACTAAGAGCATTTAAAAATGTTATCGAGAAAAATAACTTGTTATTAGTCGAGTTGAAAGAATATGATATTTTTAAGAAAAAAGTTTGGCTAAGTTATTTTCAAGAATTAAAAGAGGATGTATCAATATTGTTAGATTCTTACAATGCAAAAAAAGATCAATTAGAAAAAATAGTGTCTGAAGCTATTGATACACGAACAGACTGGGAAAATGCTGTAGGTACTTTTAATTTAAGATTTAAAGATTTGCCTTTTAAATTAAAAATACAAAACAAAGAAGATGTAATTTTAAAAACGAAAGCCCCTGCTATAAAATTTATTTTTCTTAATCCAAGGGGAAAAGATGTTGAGATTGAAAGAGATGAGTTGTTAGAGATATTGAGTCAGGGAGAAAAAAGAGCTTTATACATATTAAATATAATCTTTGAAGTTGAGTCTAGGAAAAAAGAAAATCAAAAAACTCTTTTTATAATCGATGACATCGCAGATTCTTTTGATTATAAAAATAAGTATGCAATCATTGAATATTTGAAAGATATTTCAAAAGATGATAATTTTTATCAAATCATACTTACGCACAATTTTGATTTTTTTAGGAGTATTTCAGGAAGAATTGTTGGGAATTCTGGTAATGATAGAAAACTTAAATTGAATGTTGTAAAAACAGAAAATGAAATAAAGCTTATTGAGGAAAAATACCAAAACAACCCTTTTGATTATTGGAAAAACCATTTGGATGATACTACGATGTTGATAGCATCGATTCCTTTTGTCAGAGAGTTGGGTAAGTACTGTGGTATAAATGATGCAAAGAAATTAACATCCTTATTGCATATAAAATCTGATACAAATTCTATAACCATTGAAGATTTAGAAACAATATTTAAGATTGTGTTGCAGGACAAAGATGCATTAGTATTAGAAAATCATGCAGACGATGTATTTAGTTTGATTTTTAAATTAGCTGATGAAATTTCACAAAATACAGATGAGATTATTCAATTAGAAAATAAAATAGTGCTTTCAATTGCGATAAGATTAAAAGCTGAAAGTTTTATGATTCAAGAAATAAATGATCAAGATTTTATAAATCAAATTACAGAAAATCAAACAGTTGAATTGATAAACAAATATAAAGATGTTTTTCCATCCAAAACAAAGAATATTGAATTATTAGAACAAGTGAATTTAATGACGCCTGAAAATATTCACCTTAATTCTTTTATGTATGAGCCAATTTTGGATATGAGCGCTGTTGAGTTGAGGGGATTATATAATGATGTAATAGGCAAGTTTGCTGTTGAAAATGAATAAAAAATAAGGGAGTAACGCTTGCGCGCGCATTGGGTGGGTGGGGCAAGCGCAATATGATTTGTTTGTGCTATCCGTTGCGTGATAGCACAATCCTTATTTTTTCCGCACAATTCCACAAAACTATCATCGAAGCCACCGAGCGAGCCACGAGAACGCTGACGAGACTACGAGCGATAGCGAGTGCCAGTCGGAAGCGTTTCTCGTGAGTAAGCGGACTTTCAATTTACCCCGAGGCGCGAATTAGTTGGCATTACCACGCGCTTCGCGCGTAAGATGAAGTTTGGAGCCACCACGAGCGTGGCGCGTGCGATTACTTCTCGCTACGCTCGAAATAAGTTCGGATTTCATCATATAGACGGAGCCAAATTGTATGTTGCCCTTGAAACACCTGTTCTTGTCGGAGCAAGATTTAAAGATGTATCTCCTCTACTAAAGTTTAAAATTTAGTAGATCTTTTTATTTTTGACTTTAATGTAATTATATTATATAAATACTCAAAAGGTTCTTTGAGGTGTTGATTATGAACTTGAGTAAGATGGATGAAGATTTACGCAGGATGATTCTTGAAGGCAAGGAGTTCAATATTTTTAATATTAATATTGAAGCTTTGAGGCAAGAGGGTTTCATAATGATCAATTATCCTGTGGAGGGTTATGCTGATCAATGGATAGCCCTTATGGAGAGATTGAGGGACATCATCAAGATACAAGGATCAAAGGTTCCTGAGGAGGAATGGCTTCCATTTAATTATTACTGAGGGCCCCTTCTATTTAAACAGTTATGATAGTGAAAGTGAAACAGTATATTTAAAAGCTAATAGAAGTTCTGGATATTCATTTTCTAAATAATTGTAGGGACTTCTTATTTTCTAACAAATCTTTTGTAATAATCAGAGCTTCCGCCATTTCCTAATAGAAATTCATCGTAGCTGGGTAGATTGCACAAAACTAAGTTTCCATCTAAGAAGTTAGAATAAATAAATTTATCTTTGTTTACAGCAAGGCCTGTTGGTTGATTGCCTCCGATAATTGCGTCAAGCATTTCTCCATTTGAAGTATCAAAGAATAGAATCGTGCCCCACTCTGGGCCAGGAATATAATAACTTTGAGAATTATTAATGCCTCTATTAGAAACAATTAAAACATTCTTGTCTTCTGTTAATTCTATCGTATTAGGGTTATATTCTGTTTGAGCAAATTTACTTACAGAATCATTTACCATTTCTAGCTTATATATAGCCTTATTTGCCATGTCGGAGAAATACAATAATCCTTTTTCTTCATCTGCTACAATGTGTCTCATTGCTCCATTGCTGGTATAAATGATTTTACTTTCTTTCGTTTCTAGGTTTATTTTTTGAATCTCTCCATGTTCAAAGCCAGCAATATAAATGTATTGGCCATCTTTAGTAGGGTAAATTCCTCGAGGGGTGGTAATACTTTTTAGATTATGGATTAATAATCCTGAAGTTAAATCAATAACTGAAATATTATTTCCCACCCAATTAGAAGCATAGAGAGTTTTTTCATCGTGAGATAGCGCAATAACTTTTGTCCATGTACTTTTTGTTTCAAAGGTCCTTAATATGCTTTTTGTTTTTCCGTCTATTTCAAAAACTCTAGCTGTCTCCATTTGACTAACATAGGCCTTGCTACCATCCTTATTGAATATAATTTCAACTCCTCCTCCCTGAGGCAAAGCAATATCTTTAAGATGTTTGCCGGTTTCTGTTTCAAAAATTAATACACCACTATTATTATTCATTAAAGAAACAACCCAAAACTCTTCACCGTCAGGAGAAAAAGCAATTCCTTTTGGTGAGGGAATTCCATCTCTTTTATATATACAATCCACAATTTGTCCCTCAATCTTTTTATTATAGGGGATTGCATCATTATATGATTTTTTCTCTATGGGCTTCTTTTCTACTATTTCTTCTTTTTCTGCGACATACCCTTCTTCAATAAGATTAATTACCTCTACTTCTTTTATGTCTTTTTCTTCATCGATTGACTCTTCATTTGATTCCATTAAAAGAATAAATAAAACGATAGAAAAGAAAAGAATTATGATTATGATTTTTGAAAGTTTTCTTTTTGTCATGTTGTAACTATAATCTTAATTAAAAATAATGTAAATGATTATTATTCTTTAATTTTTATCTTAAATTGTATTTTCAATTTATTGAATATTCTGTAGTGGCAATATGATAATGTCCTACCTAGAGCAAGATAGAAATGTCCTAGTAACAACTTTTAATGTATATATGTATTAATAACAATAATATATATATTCATGAAAGAAAAAGAAACAATTACTATGACAAAAAAGGAAGTTAGAAGATTAGGAACTATTAATGATTTAATAGAAAACAAGATCAATGGAACAGTAGCCAGCTCTTACTTGAATCTATCTACAAGACAAGTGAGAAGAATAAAATCAATGGTTCTACTATTAGGACCTAAGGGAATTGTTCACAAAAGTAGAGGAAGACCTAGTAATAGGAAGATGAGTAGAGAAAAGGAAAACACCATTAAACATTTAATACACAATCAGTATAGGCATTTCGGACCGACTCTCGCCTCTGAGTATCTGTTAGAATACAATAAGGTGGTGGTTAATAAAGAAACGCTAAGATTAATGATGATTAAAGAAGGAATATGGACTTCTAAGAAAAGAAAGCAAGAAAAGCATCATGAATGGAGAGAAAGAAAGGATAGCTATGGAGAAATGCAACAATTTGATGGAAGCTATCATAAATGGTTTGGTGAAGAAGAGTCGTGCCTGCTGTTATCAATAGATGACGCTACAGGAAAGATATCTCATGGAGTATTTGATAAGAATGAAGGAGTAATAGCAGTATTTAAGTTCTGGATAAAGTATATTGAAAAGAACGGAATACCAAGAAGTATATATCTTGATAATTTCTCTACGTATAAGATAAATCATAAGTTGGCAGAAGATAACAAAGATCTAATTACTCAATTTCAGAGAGCAAATAAAGAATTAGGCATAGATATGATCATGGCTAACTCTCCAGAAGCTAAAGGAAGAATAGAAAGAGCAAACAAGACATTACAAGATAGATTAGTTAAAGCGTTAAGGTTCCATAAAATAACAACCAGAGCAGAAGCTAACAAGTATCTTGAAGAGAGGTTCATTCCTGAATTCAATAAAAGGTTTGCCGTAGTACCGAAGAACAAAGAAAATAGACATGGCATGCTAAATAGTAACACTGATTTAAGAGACATTTTCTCTATTAGAAAACAAAGAGTTGTTTGTAATGATTATACGATAAGATTTGAGAATAAATACTTTCAATTAGAGCAAATACAGCCTACAACTGTATTTAAGAGAGATAAAGTGATTGTACAGACTAATGTTGATGGTAAGATAGTTATTAAGAAGAAGGAACATCTACTTAATTCATATATCCTTCCTACAAGGCCTCAAAAAGAGATAGATATTAAGCTAATCGCTATCACTAGAAAGAAATCTAATTGGAAACCACCAGCTAACCACCCTTGGAAAAGCGGTTCCTTTAAGAGAAGAGAGGAGATTATAAACAGCAAAGTAGGACATTTCTAAATTGCCTTTACAGAAGAAGTGCGTCTAATTATTCTTCTTTTTCAAAATAAATGTTATAATATTAATTAATAAGTAAAATAACGACTAAATATGAAAAATATAATAAAAATATTAACTATAGCTCTTTGTGTATTTTTAATTTTCTTAGCATTCCAAAGCTTAACTAATAACAACGAAGAGGATAAAACTACTCTTATTAGCGAAATCATGATACCTGTTATTGATAATAATGCTTTTGCTAATTACTCTTTAGAAGAACTAAATAATGTTCAAGGAAGAGATGATTATATTGGTTGTGGAGGTAAGTTGGTCTACATTAAAAAAGAAGTTGATCCTACAGAGAGGCCATTAGAAGCAATATATCTAGAGCTTTTTAAGGGTGACGAGATATTGTTCGGTACCAATTATGATAATCCTCTTTCGTATCATATTGAGGAAAGGTCATTGAATAATGTAGATGTTAGTCCACTAAAGTTTGAGAAAGTTTATATAGAAAATAATGTAGCGAGGGTTTATCTTATTGGTGATTATGTAACCATTGGAACTTGTGAGCCTCCACTTACTGAGGCGGTTTTAAGATTTGCTGCTTTACAGTATCCGTGGATTGATGATGTTGAAATATATCTTAATAACGAAAGGATGGTTTTTGTTCATGGCGGCAAAGGAGAATGGTTAAGTACTAAATATATTCATACTCATGAATGGCCATCAGCAACTAAAGTTGAAAAAAAGAATTTCATTTGCGAAGAAACAGCGATAATGAGCAGTTTATCAGAAACAACTACTCAAAAATTAATAAATAACAGAATGTATTGTGTTAACATTATCAATGAAGGAGCCGCAGGAAGTGTTTACTCTTCGTATACTTATACAACTTTTGAAGACGGCAATCTTTTTAAAATAAATTTTATTCTTCGTTATTCTAGTTGTGGAAACTATAGCGAAAAAGAAAATCAAGATTGCATCAACGAGCGAGAGATATTTAATGTTGACTTAATCGTTGATGATCTCTTTCATAGAGAATTTCCAAATCTGTAATGTCCAGTGATTTTAAAATTAAAAAGCATATTTTCTAGTTTTGGGCCAGCTCCAATATTATGAACAATTAGCGGAGTTTCTTTTTTGTAGTGATTAGTTACTATTCCAATGTGAGTAACTCCTCTTCCTAGATCCCATGTAATAATATCTCCAGGTGAATAGTTATTTGGATTATTAGATATTTCTAATTCTTCTCCAAAACGACTAAAGAAAACTTTAAGATTAGGAACTCGACGATGATCAATATTTGTATCAGGAGAATTGAGGTTCCAATTTGATGGATAAAGATTAAAATTCTCTAGCATGTCTTCGTGAACTTCTTTTTGCAAATCAATTCCGACAGAGCGGTATGCTCTTATTATCACATCCGTGCAAACACCTTTCCTCTGAGGAATGTCTCCATTTGGATAATCAATTTGAAAGTATGATGGATCGTAGATTATATTTTCTTTGGTTTGTTCTATGGCTGATGAAACTAATTCATTTATGAAAGGATCTTCTATTATTTTTATATCCCAACTTTCTTGACTGTCTCCAGAAATTGGTATTTTTTCTCCAAGAAATTTTGGTTTAGAGTGGAGGGTAATAT
>Ga0334900_1003451_pt1 | contig 12251 bp, 7 predicted proteins | sample GraSluR3_MG_2_FD_207231 | JGI IMG/M metagenome (GOLD analysis project Ga0334900, IMG submission 207231) | Sludge microbial communities from methane-producing bioreactor in Wageningen University, Netherlands - Granular Sludge_31_08-R3 | ecosystem: Engineered > Bioreactor > Anaerobic > Unclassified...
TATGCAACCTGCGGAGGTACTTCGGCAGGCTCAGTAACCATACTTCGGCAGGCTCAGTAACCATACTTCGGCAGGCTCAGTAACCGTCGAGCGAGCTGACTGGCTGGGGTTGCCAAGGAGAGCGTACAGGCTGGCCTCTCGGACACGCTTTGCTGGAGACGGTTCCCATCCGCCCAGCGGTGCTCCCCTTTCAAGGGGTAGGTGCTGAACGGCTTGGGTCAAAAGGCAGAAAGTCAGCCATGGCGAAAATCTGTCAGGAGCGAGCATAGGCGCTGAACGAAAGTGACCCGACCGATGACGTGTCGAAAGTAACCCTCACGAGACTGAGAACCGTGAGTGGGACGGTCACACGGGAGAAGGGCAGAGATTACCAGCCTATCGGCTGCCTCGGTCTCCGGCATTAAGGGGGCAAGTGCAATGCCCATCGGCTCATCTACGGAACATGGCCTGTCCCGCTGCCAGCGGGAAGAACCTACCCGCCGATGCCAGGAGAGAATGCCGAATATCCGCCAACTGGCGGGCAAGGCAGGGCGTATCGAAGCGGTGGCGTAGGGGTCTCGTCACTAGTGACGAGATAGTAGCGACTTGTGCCAGCCAAAGGCTCTGGAAACTTAGCCACAGCGAAGGGGTTAACGGACTCAAGGCAATTTTGCCAACCTCTTTCATACGAGGGATGAGCTTGTTTCAGCCGGTCAACCTGAAATGGTTGCGCAAGTTCGAGGAGCCGTGTGATGGGAGGCTGTCAAGCACGGTGCTGGGAGAGGCTTGGGGGTGAAATTCCCCCTTGCCTACTCGATTCCTGTCTTCAGCCCAAATAAACCATTGTCAATATTTATATATTTGCTTATTGTCAGTTTAATTTTTCTGTCTGTGTCGGCTTGTGGGTTTGGGTATTTTTTATTTTCTAAAGGGGAGGAGATTTTTAATTTTTCTTCTTGAGTCGGGCAGGCACACTCTTTGGCAAAGCTTTGGTATAAGCGTTGGCTTGTGGGGCTTTGACAATGTGTGTGACTGGTGTGTTGGCTCATATTAATTTTTTTTAATCAGATTTAAAATAATTCCTTATTCTTTCATATGCTGGTTCATAAGCTAAAAACTGTTTGTTCAATGGAAAACATTTAGGGTGTAAAATTGGAATTACCGTTTGTGTACCTCCTCTAACATGATACCTGTTTCCACAAATCATCAGAAAAGGACTTTTCTCTTTTGGTTCGTAATAGGGTGGTTCATTTAGAATTCCATTTGTCTTTGGGGATGATTTTTCCACAAAGCCATCATTTGAATCATATAATCCAAGCTTTTGCAGCCAGTAATTTACCTGAAGCGACATGGGGAAAATGTATTCAATGCTTGGATTTTCTTCGATTATCTTTTTTATATTTTCAACTCCTGTATTTGCCTTGTCTTTGGGGATGAAAACAGTTTTACTTTTGGGAGCATGTGGCAAAGCCGAATTGCATAGATTGGTTATGTATATTTCTTCCGGTTTGATTTTTCCGTTCGTGATATGGGTTATCTGATTAAAAGCAGATGCAGCCAAACCATATTTGCTTTTAAATGACCTGTCCTTTATGGTTTTATCAAAATAGTAATTTGCAAACAATACATATTCCGCCTGAGTATCGGACTTTTGTAAGCGCGGGTCGTGGCCTATTAACAAAGCTTTTGGTGCGTATTCTTTATGTTTCCAGTCGAGTGTTTGCATTCAGTTATGATTTACTTTGCTTTCAGTCTTGCTCCTAATTCTCCAATCAATTTATCTTTCCCTGCCAATTCAGTTTTCAATTTTGCAACTTCTTTTTCAAGTTTATCAATTGACCTGTTCTTCTTAATATTTTGAATTTCACTTTTCAGTTCCTCAACTGCAATAACAGTCGTTTTCAGCTCTGCTTCAAACTCCGGCTTTTCAAGGTCGTAATGGCTGAATGGATTCATTACAACTCCACGATGGATTGTAATTTCGTGAATTAATGCCGGGTCAAGGTCGGTTCGAGATTCGATGGCAGTCCAAAAGTCTTCGCTGGTTGTTTCTTTTTGGTTCTTGTGATAGCATACAGGAATTTTTTGCTTGTCACAAATGGTCTTGACAATTCTTTCAAATTCAGTCCTAAGATAAACGGCTGATGCTTTATAATCCTTTTCAGTCAGATAATGTTTTGCCCTTTCTAAATAACCGTTTTCGTTGAAGATCACCGGAATTTCAATGTCATCATCTTTCAACGATTTAGTGTAAATCTCTGTGTGCTTCCATTTTTCAGTTCCGAAGTAATTCCGAACCAATTCATGCCATACTTTATCGTAAGTGGTCATTATCACCTGAAATTGTTTGTCTTTGTCAACTTCGACGAAGTGCTTTTTTTTTTGCGAAGCCGGAACAAAAATATTTTCTTCCACTTCAATTTTCCCAACCGAAGATTTCAGAAAATCCTGAAGGGCAGTGAACAATGAACTTTTACCACTCCCGTTTTTGCCATACACCATCAGGTTTTTACCTTCTTTATCAAGACCAATATGGTGCTCACCTTAAAAAGCACGGTAGTTTTTTATGTGTATATCAGTTATTCTCATTTTTCCCTTCTATTATGGCAATCTCCGGTATTTCTTCTTTCATTTTCTCTAGGTTTATCCTCACCGGATGCGCTGCATCATTCAACCGCTCAAATACCTTTTTGCAGATCTTCATTTTTTGCTCATCAGTCATATTATCGGTAAACTCCGGCAACTCGCCCAAATGCTTGATGATTTCACGGTTGTGCTTTTTCAGCAATTCAGGAAAATACAACTCGTACACCATGCAGTTTATAACTTGCTCGAAGTAGGTGGGCATAAGCTTTTCTACTAAACTTTTTAGTAGCTGATTCTTTAAAAACACTATGTAATCAACTACTAAATTAAAATGGCTTAGCCATTCCTTTTTAATAGGTTTAATTGGAATCTCAGAAAGAGGTGTATTATATAGCTCTAAAGTATCACCCTTTCGTTTTCCTTTGTGATAAAGCCAATAAAAAATCAACTTACTATTCAAAATTCCAACAACAGCTTTAAGAGACAGTGCAATATCTGGCTTATTTGTTATAAAGAAAACATCTCTGCTTGAATAAATAGGTTCTTCACAAAATGCAAAAGCATTTATTTTACTCCTATATGGTACCAAAATTTTTTGTTTGGATTCAAAAATTGACTGCTCTCTCGGTCTATGTAAAGAATACCAAGGCCAATTAGGCTCTTCATATCTTTCAACTTGGTCTTGTAATATCTCTTTGAACCTGGATAAATGCGTAATAATATTATCGATATTTTTTTCTTGCTCATCCCATTTAATGTAGAGCAAAAATTCATCAGACTTTCTATAAGAATAATGGCTTATATCGGAATTTTTAATAAAAAACTTAACAAGAGTTTTTTCATATTTAGATAATTTTCCTTGAAATTGAGACAATTCAATGCTATTTAATACGAAAACGCCATCATCTTTTTTTGCTTTTGTTCTTGGAAAGTTTTGTAAATGTTTGTCTTTAATTTTGCTGATTGTAACATCACATCCAGAATTTATATTTAGAAGTTCATCTAATCTCTTTGAATTTGATAATATTTTTTCAAATAAACCATTATTTTCAGATGAATCATCTGTACTTGTTATTCTGATATAATTAGCATCTCCTTCAAAGATTTCAATTAAAATAGAATAATATGTTTGACTGTCAACCCCTGAAAGAATATCACGAAGTAGTGAAGAGCCTGTTTGGTTTTTTCTATTAACAGTTACAACTTTTGTAGGTCTTAGTATTTTCGTTTTCTTTAAAACTGTGATTAAATTATGCTGTCCAAGAGCAGAATCAAAAACTTTGAATTCATTGAAATTAATAAGTTGAATTACATTAACCGATTCTTTAAATGATTTTCGAAGCTTTACCGCACCATCTGCTGTTGGAAAATAGTTAGTTGTTATAAATGTGATAATACCATTATCTTTTACAAAATTAATTCCTAAATGGAAAAAGAAATAAAAAATATCCATTTTAGATTGATAATAGTCTTTTAAAAATCCTAACTTAATCTCTCTAAAAATTTCTTTATGTCCCTTTTCTCCTAAATATGGCGGGTTAGCAATTACAATATCAAATCCCCCTTTGCCATTCACCAGATAAGGATTTAGCACCTCAGGGAAATCGAGCTTCCAGTCGAAATGGTTAAAGGGTGCGTTGGGGTTTTGCTTGAGTTCTTTTAGCTTTGCTATGGTTTGTAACCAACCTTGCGTTTTTTGGTAAAGTTCGGAGGCAGCAAGGTACTTTTTGTTGTCTTTATAATTGGTTTTTACGGGCGTTTGTACCAGCCCTTCGGTTTGTACCATGAGTTCGAGCTGGTTTATCAGCACATCAATTTTGTGGCTGCGTATTTCAAGTGCTAATGCTTTTTTGTTTTTGTTTTTGGGGTCGAAGTATTTCCGTTGTTTATCGGTTAAGGTTTGCAGCAATTGTTTGCGTTTTTGCAGGTTCTCGTTTCCAAACATATCGGTTTGGGTTGCTGCTTTTATTTCCCAGTCAATCTCCACAACTTCGCCATCGAACTTGCTTATGAGGCTGTCGCCCACCACAATTTTGTAATCGAGGTTGGGCAAAGGGTTGGGTTTTTTCTCGTCCACCACTAAGCTGAGCCAGAAACGCAAGCGGGCAATGTCCACCGCACCTTTTTCAATATCTACCCCGTAAATGGAGTTTTGAATAATGTTCAACTTGGTTTCAGCAGGGTTCCAGTCTTTGCCGGTTTCGTAGGCAATGAGTTCCTTAATGCTGAAAATTTCTTGCAGTAAACCCATAGGAAACGCACCGGAACCAATGGCGGGGTCGCAGATTTTCACTTCATCAAGTAATTTCTCTATAGACAGAAGTTGCTTATGTGTAAGCTTGCTGATATCTTTATTTTTAACCATGAAAGCAACCTCGTCTCTATCAAGACCCTTTTCTCCCAATTCTTCCAATAATTTTAACTGCCCTTTTCGGGTTTCATTACCGAAAATTTCAATTTGTCCATCACCAATTTGTCTGTAAACTTTATATTCATTTTGCAAACCTGTTGATAAATATTCAATCAAGCTCTCCTGGCACATGTAGTGCACAATTTCTTTGGGCGTGTAAAAAGCCCCTTTGTCTTTGTTGTCTTCGAGCAGGTTTTCAAAGATGTGTCCCAGCATTTCAGGGTCAACCGCTACGGTGTGGTCATCGGGGCTGTCTTCGTACACGGTAAAGTTAAAAGCATCCAGAAAATCGAGGAATCCACGTGCATTTCCCTTACTCTTTTCTGTGAGAATGGTATCTTCAAAATCGGGATGGTGAAAGAGTTTTGATTTGAAAGTAAGGATATGCTCGTCAAACTCTTCCTTATCGAACAAACCACCATTGAGGAAAGGAACTTTTACCGTTTTTCCCTGCCTGTCCGGCAGGCAGGCATCGGGCATTGTAAAGTCATCGTTTGTGCGTTCCTTGTTCAACGTATCAAAGAAAAGAACCGTTAACCAGTTGCTGTAAAAAGCATCGTTTCCGCCCGATTTTTTGAAGAGCTGCTTGATGAAATCGCCAGGACCATCGGAATAATTGGTGTCGTTTGCACCCAACCAGCCTTTTTTTTGCACGAAGTAAAGAAACACAATGCGTCCAAGCAGTTTTTTCACAAAGTCACGAATAGGTTTACAAGCTTTATCCTTTTCCTGTTTTGTCGCATCGGAAGGGTAGGAAATATTAAAAACAGATTTTCGGTAGTTTGATTCCTGCAGGTAATCACAAAAGTTTTGGTAATGCAAGGTGTACTCATCAAAGAATGCTTTACTAAGCTTTTCAACCGAGAAAGCATTTACAAGGGTTTGAAATGTAATTTCCCTTTCAGTACTCAGCACTTCAAAACGTTCAGCAGCAGTTCTGCAGGTCTCCGAAGGACCTAATAAAAAAGTGTATCGTTTGGGATTGGTGGTTTTTTCTTTTATTCCTTTTTCGGTAAGCACACTGTCTTTGGCAACCAGTGTAAGACGCCAAACATTTTTATTTGCAGGAGCAACAAAATTGATTAATGCAGCTTGACCGGCAGTAAGCAGTTTACGCACATATTGCTGAATGGCAACTTTACTTTGTTCAATACGAACTTTCGGCTGGAGCAGAATTTCATAGCAGGTTATTTCAGTGTTATCGTCTAACTGAATATTCCCATAAATCCATACTTTATCAATGGCAGCCGATTCTGATTTGTTTGGCAAAACTGCTGCCGGAATCAAAGAAGAATTTAGCGTAAATCCCGAACTAAAAACCGGGCTTAACACTTCACGGGAAAATAAAATCCTGTCGTAAGGTTTGTGCAATGCGTTTTGTAATTGAATTTTGCTGGCTGCCATATTATTTCAACCTTTTTATTTGAATATTTCCAAGTAATGATTTCATTTGAGTAATTGCCACCTGATTGAGTTGCTGAAGTCTTTGAGATTGTGGTAATCCCTGATGAATGAGCACAGCATTTATACTTTCGAGGTTGCTGAGCACCACCAATTGTTCAAGGGTTGCCATATCGCGGATATTTCCAATGGCATCGGAGTTTTCGTTTCGCCATTGCTGGGCTGTTTTACCAAACAGAGCCATATTGAGCATATCGGCTTCATTTGCATACACAAAATTAATTTCTTTTTTACTCAGTTCCTTTGGAATAAGCTTTTCTTTAATGGCATCGGTGTGAATACGATAATTAATTTTTGCCAGCGTTCGCTGAAGATTCCATTCGAGCTTCAGTCTATCGTTTTCATCTTCTTTAAGCCGTTGGAATTCTTTAACTAAAAGCAATTGAAATTTGGCGCTTATCCACATCCCAAAATGAAAGGCAATATCTTTATGGGCATAAGTACCACCGTATCTGCCTGCTTTTGCAATGATTCCAATTGCATTGGTTTTTTCAATCCAGTTTTTTGTTGAAAGAACAAAGCTATTTGTTCCTGCCTCATTTTTAATTATACCGAATTCGGTATAATTAAAATTCGGGTTATAAAGCAACTCCCATTCGCCTAAATATTCAATTGTGCTCTTGGAGCTCATCCATTTAAAAATAACAACCTCCTGATGTTGACTTTTCGCCATATCAGTAAGAGAGATATAGTCATCATTATCTATTTGAATGATGGTGATTTGATTGCCTTCAATGTTAATTCCTTTAATCTTTGTCATAATCAACTAAAACTTTGAGTGATTACAATTAGTGGGTTTACAATTCCTCTTTGTGCTTTATCTGTTCGTGGCACTTCTTCAGAACCGGGAGAAAGGTCGTACCTGTCGAGAACGGTAATAAAGAGATTGTCAATAAATTTATCCGGTTCTTTAAGCAAACCTGCATTTGATGTGAAATAATCATTGATAGATTTTGGTAACCCCTTGGATGCAAATGTTCCTTTTTTAATGATGTCCAATGCCCGTATTAAAGCCATCCGTTTTTGTTCGGTAGGTGCAATTTTTACCACTGCGTTAATGTTTGAAATGGCTTTATTCTCAGCCGGGCTCAAATTTTTACGGGATACGGATTGAACATTTTCCTGATTCTTCTCCGATTTAAAATATTCAAGACCTGCCAATGTTTGTTTATGATGCAGTTCATGCAGTGTAATTGCCTTTTCGTTATCAGGGGCTTTAAATAGTTTGACTGCCTGCAAAAAGTTCATTTCAATGATATTCATTTCGGGTGTAATCAAACAAAATATTCCCGGATGATTCTCACTTTTAAGATAGGTAAGGGATGTATTTTGCAATGGGTAATTGACTTCACCTGTTTCTGTATCAAGCAAAGTAAGCTGTTTGCTTTCCGGTAATTTTCTGCCACAGCGTGCCTTATTTGGAATTTTAGCAATGTCTTTAAAAATTTTCGGATGTTTCTTTCTAAAATCTCTCAATTCATTTAAATACTTTAATATTTCGCTTTCTTCCTTTTGAATTTTATTTCCGAATAAAGCTCCTTCCCCTTTTTCTTCAAGAATAGAAAATACCTTGTTGTCCTCGCCAAAAGCCGTGTGGAATGCCTGAAGTTTGCGCAAGGCATTATTTACCAAATGAATTTGAGCATCTCCATGAGCTGAGGGATAGTAATTATAAACATATATTCTGTCTGCTCTTGAACCGATACGGTTTACACGTCCGATACGCTGCATTAATCGGGTTGAATTCCAGGGAACGTCATAATTTACGACTACATTACTTCTATGCAGGTTTATTCCTTCTGCCAGGACTTCCGTTGTAATGATAATATCGAAGTCATTTTGCCATTTTTCCTCTTCAAGGTTTGCATCAAAATTATCCCTGATGGTGTTTTCGACATATTTTCTGTTTTCTGCACTAACAGTGAGTACCTTTTTCTTTGTAATCTTTGCAAGTTTTACCGTTAATTCTTCTGCTGTTTCTTTTGATTCGGAAAAGATAATCAGCTTGCCACTAATATTCTGGTTTGGTTTAAAAAATTCCTCCTGAATTTGTTTTGCAAACTCAATCAGTTTTGGGTCTTTCTTAACTTTGCTCCAGCGTTCAATTAAATCATCCACTTTTTCTTTATCCTGCTTGAGCAAGGCAATAAATTTTTTATCAAAAGCATCTTTTTTGTACTCTTTATTATTTCCACCTTTTTCGTTGATTTTTGCTTCAATTTCATCGTAACTTAAACCTTCCTCCAGCAATTTGTTTATGTCTAAATCTGGTGCAATAAATACCCTGTTATTATCAAACATTGCCAGCATATTATCAATGGCTTTCTGAAATCTTGACAATGACTGAGTGAAAGCATAAAAACTACTTTCAAGGCGTTTTACCAACAGCGTTTTCATGATGGCAGATAATCTGCCTGATATGGATTCCACATTACCGTACATTTTCTTGTCTTCTTCCTTGGTTAAAAACTCAATGGCCCGGTAACGGTAATATCCTAAACCATCAATTTTATTTCCATCTTCATCAAGGTTGGTAATTAGAGATACTGTGTCAAAAAACAGTTCGCTTAGTTTTCCATCTAATTCATAGTAAAGTGCAATGGGGTCACCCACTTTGGGGAATTTAATTCCCTGAATGTCTAAATCTTCTAAATATTCCTTGTTGCTCTCGATATCCGTTCTTGTTCTGCGGATTACAAGTGGCTCCACTACATCATCTCGTAATTTCTGGAACAGTGCTTTCAGCTTTTTGATATTCAGTTTTTTCTCGTAAGCCAACTTTTTATACTGCTCGTTGATAGGCTTGAAATATTCTTGCAGGTTTCTGATGTTTTCGAGCGTGCTGTTTCTTCTGTCCTGAAAAAGATAAAGTTGGTTTTCAATATCCTGTGGTCTGTTGTTTAAAGGAGTTGCAGAAATCAATATTACTTTCTTTCGGGAATCTCCGTTTTCAGCAGCTCTTGACCTTGGCATTTTGCATATTTCCTGCAAAGCCAAATACATTTCGGTGTAATCATTTCTGAATTTATGGGATTCATCAACTGCAATTAAATCAATCTCCTCAGGATTCGGATAAGAATAATTGTTTCGGTCGAGTATTTTATGTAAACTGCCAAGAGTAATGAAAGTGAAATGATTATCTAATTCAAAATCTTTTACTGTTCGTCTCCAACTATCTTCAATTGCTGGAGGAACAACAACTAAAATTTTTGTATGAGTACCATTTTCGTAAATGAACTTTTTAATAATCATACAGGCAATAATCGTTTTTCCCAAACCAACAACATCAGCTAATACAAAACCATTATGCTTCATCATAATTGCATAACCCTGATTGGCTGCATCCGATTGATACTTTAACCGAATGTATTTTGGAGGTAAAAGCAAATCAATATTGTATGGGTCGTAATCTACACGTTTGCCAAAATATTCAATTAGCATTTTTATATACAACTCGAAAGGAGTAAAGTCATCACGCAAATAGGTTTGGTTCTTTATTCTTTCTGCTTCTGCTTGCAAAATTGGTACTGATTCAGCCCAAAGTCTTTCAAATTCTTCGGTTGCAAATTTTACATCTTCATATTCCCGCAAACTAACATTAAACTCATAGTTTGATTCAGGATTTGCACCAAGTCCGGCATCAGTCAGATTGGATGAACCGGTAATTACTTCACAAGGTGCGTATTCGTTGAATGTTGCAGGTCTGAAAATATAAACCTTTGCGTGGATTTTCTTTTTCGGATGTGCCCTAAGTTCAATTTTACCGCTAACCAAATCATTAATAAATTGTAGGATTCCTTTTTCTGTTACTTCATCATAGTTAGCTTCCTGTATATTTTTTATGATTTCTTCAAGGAAGTCTGCTTTTGTTTCATTAGGATTTTCAAGGTAAAGCTGTCCCTTGTCGTGATACTTTTTAATGAGTTGGTCAACATTAATACCTACAAGAATTCTGATTTTTGGAATTCTGTTGAGAAAAGCACGTACTTTAAAATATCCTGAAGCCCTGAAATAGCCAACCAATGCATCAAAATGACGGATGCTTTCAATATTTGTAAATACACCCTCAAACTTTTTGAGTAAACTATTATCGTCTTGATTTGTAAAAAATTTAGTTGGCATTACTTCTTGTTCTTTTTTAATTGGTTAATGACTTCGCCCAAACCGTCTTCTAAATACTCTAACTTGCCATAGTTTGCATTAATACTGTCAGCTAAAAAACGAACTTCAAGTTCCTTGTAATCAATTTTCAGGATTTGGCTTAAGGGTTTAAGATAGTCAATTGATATTGGTCTTTCGCCACGCTCAACCTTGCTAAGAGTTGAAGTGTCAACATCAAGCTGGGCTGCAACTTTTCGTAGTGGAAGATTCATTTCTTCTCTTAAACGTCTTATATATTCACCAAAAGTTTCTTTTACCATTTGACTAATCTGTTTGGACAATTTTGTCAAAGATACAGAATATTTTCAATCTTGTCTTAAGTGCGAAGGAAAATTTGGCTCTTTTGCAAGCTTTGGTTTCAGCGTTGGCTCGTGGGTCTTGCCAATGTGCCAAATGTGGGCTGGAAGAAAAATTAAAAATGTGCGGTGGGGAAAATAAAAAATACAGAAGGGTCGGCAATGAGTGTCGGCTTATTCTATGTCTTGTCAATATTTCATTTATTTCTTGTCCTTTCACAATGGTTTACTTTCAATTTTCTACTGTTGGTTCTGTCTTTTTGCGCTTGCTGGTAACGGCTGGGGGTGTGGCGAGTGTGGGTGAGCGTGTTACGTTTTCGTCCCCGATGAAAACGCCCGAGCGGGCGAAACCGCTCCGAAGTTCCAACGTCAACCCACATTGGCTACACCCCTTGTTGTAGCAAGTGGTGTGTCCTGCGTTACCACAGGATACGAAGATATAAAAAGTTCTTTGAAGTGGTAACATAACTTTGAGAGAGATGATAGGAGGTATCATTAAAATTCTTACGAGTAACTGCGGAGGTCAAGCGAACCGACTGGCTGAGTTACCCGAAGAGCGAATAGGATATCTGGTATATCGGTAAAGGCAGTTCAGGCAGATTTATCAAACCGCCTTGAGGTGCTGCATTCCTGCCTACCGTCAGGCAGGTTCACGGTGTGGTACTGAGCGTCAAGGTTAAAGCAAAGTCAGGCGTTTATATGTCGAGGCTCTGTATGGTATGAACAGAGGAGTTGAGCGCAAGCGAACCGTTATCGAGGTGTCGTAAATAACCTTTACTGCGGTAAAATCAAGGAGGCTGCGGCTCTGCGAGACCGAGGGTAACAGCCAACCTGATGTACGGATACACACCGCACGGCATAAAGACGGCAAGAACTCTGTTCGGGCTCTTTCAAGGAACAGGAGAAGCAATGCTGTAATGTTAAGCCAAACGGCGGAGAACCCGTATGGGAAACGCCAAAAGTAGTGATGTGCAGCATTGTGGCAGATGAAGCCGTAGTAGCGAACATATCCAAGAGAGTGGGAGTAATGACCCCACGAGCGAAGGGCTTCACACGGTGATGCTTTCTATTGTAGAACAAGTTGCTTCGGCGACGATGATTTTGGGTGGAAGGCGAAAGCAGCAATGCTTCACCGTGAAGAGCCGTGTGAATCGAGAGGTTCAAGCACGGTGCTGGGAGAGGCTTGGGGGTGAAATTCCCCCTTGCCTACTCGACTTGGTCTTTTGTCAAATTTCTTTTCGATATTACAATTTGCTACTATTACGTTCTGTCGTGCGTTGGTATTAGTGGCTATTTTGCAATTTTTGGCTATAGCATCGGGTAGTGCGAAACGAAGATTACGAACACCAAAACAAACA
>Ga0334900_1003455_pt1 | contig 12244 bp, 17 predicted proteins | sample GraSluR3_MG_2_FD_207231 | JGI IMG/M metagenome (GOLD analysis project Ga0334900, IMG submission 207231) | Sludge microbial communities from methane-producing bioreactor in Wageningen University, Netherlands - Granular Sludge_31_08-R3 | ecosystem: Engineered > Bioreactor > Anaerobic >...
ACGAATGGTTTTTTAAAGACAAAAAAGAAAAACTTATCCAAAAGAAGTAAAATAAGTATAATTTTATTTTCAATCTAAAAAATATGAAACAAGTTCAAAAAAACAAATATATTGATGCATTTAAAAAATTAATATTATTTTCAGCTATTTCCCATATAATCTTACTAATATTACATTCAATTATTAATCGAACAATAATCCCTCTTAATTATTTTAATATCTTAGATTTAGATTTATTTTTTCCCAATATAATAAATGGTCATTTTAGTCAAATATTTTCAGTTATTACTGTTGCAATTATTTATTGGATAATTTATTTTCTTCAAAAAAAAGATAGAAAGAAATAAATTTCCAAAAGGAGTAAAATAGGGTATGAACAAATATAAATTTTTTATCGATTGGCTTTTGATTATTTTCTTTGCCTTAATGCTTTTATCAAAAGTATTTACCCTACATTTCGCCAAATTTTTACAACCAATTTTCTTTTTACTAATGTTAATTCATCTAATCCAACACTGGCATTTTTTCAAAATACCAATTCAAAAACTATTCAAAAAATAATAAATATTATTATGGGAAGTTTTATTGAAATAAACGACACATTGCAACTCACTAAGGAGCAAGGCTTTCCAGAAGTTTTAAATTACGAAAAACACAAGATAAAGCCATTTACTACTTCTGATTTTGAAGGTAAAATTTTTGAGTTTAAAGACAAATCAAAAGTTAGAATCTATAAATTACCACCTGTTCGTAATTTTTTGGTTCAAAATATTGATGGTAAATGGCTTTACTGGGGACTTGTCCATGTTATTGAAGTTCATCACGATAATCTTAAACAAACAACTTCCGGAAAGTTTAAAATAATATACATCTATACTCCTAAAGAAATGGAAAATGCCCATAAATTGATAGACAGAAAGAAAGAAACAGATTTTCTTAAAGTTATGTAGTTTAAATTACTAAATAATTGATATAATAGTGTATTACGGAACTAATAGTAAACAAAAATAACCACATTCTTTTAATCAAAAGAATTCATGAAGATTACGTTGGCCTTTTTGGATTGCCCAGTGGAAAAATTTGTAATTTTTAGATTAAAGATGTATAATATCTCTCTAAATCATTTTTTCTTTTATAAATCAATATGGAAAAACTTAACGAACGACAACAATCTTTAAAAATTGATGCAATACCAGGTCAACATATTAATGATTTTGCACATCAATTGCTTGATATTGCAAACAAAAACGAGGAAAAAAAAGTTACAGGAGTTTTTAATGGTATCGAGATTGATATTATTAAAGATATAGACAAAAATTTATCAGCAGATGACTTAGTAGAATATTACCATAAAGAATCTGAAAGAATAGCAGACGAATATAGAAACTCGCCAGAAGGAATTAGAGAAGCACAAGAAAACGAAAAACAAAGAGATCATATGCAAAAAACAACTAACCAACTTATTAAGAATTTGGATAATTTAAATTTTTTAGATTATGAAGCTGTTTTGGATTGGATTTGTGATTTTCAGCGCGCAAGTGATTATATAGGGGTTTTTTTTGATAGATCTCAAGTTATTTCCACATTTGAAGACCATGGATTTTTTATAGGAGTTAACACGGAAAATGATTTTAATGGAGACGATGCAGAAAATTTTGCAAAATATTTAGTAGGCCAGGCTTTAGATGGAATAAATACTATAGGTACCCCTGATCCACTTGTTCATCAAATTACAAATAAATGGAAAGAAAGTTTCGGAAAGAATAAAAAGGTATAAGCCAAAAGATATAGCAATTAATAAAAAGTTTATAATTTTTTGTCTTACTATGTAGAGTTTTTTCTCGGCAGAGGGAAAAAGATACTTGTTTTCTTCTTATATTTTTCAAATTCAGGATTTCCAATATATTTCTTTTCCAATAGGGGAATACCCGATACAAAAAGAATCAAAACCGTAATCGTTATCGGACCAATGATGCCATAAAAAGAAGATAGACCCCTCAAAGAAATAACAAAAATACCCCACCAAAGCGTCACTTCTCCAAAATAATTTGGGTGTCGAGTATAAGCCCACAAACCCTTTTGCACAATTTTTCCTTTATTTAGCGGATTTTTGATAAATTCCCTTAATTCATAATCACCACGAGTTTCAAAATAAAAACCAAAAATCCAAATTAACAAACCAAAAGTATCAAGCCAACCCCAAGGCAATCCACTGTTTTTATTGATTAGCATAATTGGCAAAGCGATAATCTTCTTTTTTACCCTTGTTGCGTGTATGAATATGCCAAGCCAAACGACATCCCCAAATAGTTATTAAAATATTTACCAAAATCGCTCGAAAACTCAAATTTGCTGACAAAAACAAAGAAGTCCATGCCAAAAGTACAAACCCCAATCCCCAAGCTATATCAGCCACATCATTCCTTTTCTTAATTAAAGAAAACACAAACCAAAAACTCATATATCCCCACAAGACAAGAGCCAGTATTAGATAGTAATTCATAAACTAATTTTATTAGCGATAAAATAGGTGATAATTGATACTGAGCCTGCCAATACCGCTCCCCAAATCATATCAACAATGGTCACCAAAACAGGCCAATCTTTAGCTACTGCCAAATTAGTTAAGTCATAAGTCGCATAACAAACAAATCCAAAAAACATTCCCCACACGAGAGCCTGCATCCATGATTTGTTTTCTACTGCTGGAGCAATGACAAAAAATACCAAACCAGCAATAAAAATTAAATAAAAAATAATTGCTGCTAACCAATTTACATTTGCTTTCATTAACATCCCAATTTGTTTTGCATAAAAATTTTTAGCCACAATACCTAGCCAAAGCATATCAATGGCCAAGAATACTGTAAAAGCGATGAGATAAAGTTTTGTCCACATATATTATAAATATAGCAAACTTCGTCAAAAATAAAAACCGTCCGAGCACATATGGGTTTGGAAGCAAAATATTCTTCTGACTCAAGTAAATTATTTATTTTTCAATTAACTTTTCTATCTCTTTTTTTAATTTATCAATCATTTTTTTGGAAGTATTTTTTTTATTCATAGCCTCACTTTTATCAAAATCAACCCAAATTGGTTTTAATATATTTGAATCATTTTCGAATCTAGGAATGATATGCCAATGTAAATGGGATTATGCATTTCCCAATCTTTTTCTTTGTAGACTATACTGGTAGATCGATTTGGCTCCTTCACCCAATGAGAATAATTACCAGTTCCATATCCTGATTGGCTGGCATTAAATAAAAATGAAGTAAATTTTTTTATATTCATAAAGAACTTTCATTATATAGAAATATAATAATGTTTATATTTTCAAACTTTGGGAAACATTACGTTTCCAACCACGTTTTCGCCAAAGACGTAGAAGCGGACTGTGTCCGCCGAAGTCCGACTAGGCGGACGAAGGCGGAGAGAGAGGGACTCGAACCCCCAAGTCCTTGCGAACGGCGACTTTCGAGGTCGCTGCCTTACCAATTCGGCGCATCTCTCCCGATACAAATTTAATTTTTAATTTATAATTTCCAATTTTTAATCAATTTTTAATTTTAAAATTTTAAAAATTAAGACATTAAAAATTCAATAGAAATTAAAAATTAGAAATTAATCTATTTTTATTCTGTGCGCCCACAAGGAATTGAACCTTGATCAACGGTTCCGCAAACCGCTATTCTATCCGTTAAACTATGGGCGCAAATTTTAATTTATAATTTTGTTAAACTACTGCGTCCGTCCGTAGTCCGAAGGACGTAGGAGGATGGGCGCATACTACCCGATTATACCAAATTATCAACAATTTCTTGTGTTTTAATCCTCGCCCAAGCATCTGCCTTCAAAATATTTTCTATATTTAAATCAAATACAACTTCATGTGATTCCATTACCTGTTTAATAATTTTTGAGATATCCAAATATTTTATTTTTTCTTCCAGGAAATTAGCCACCAAAATTTCATCACTAGCATTTAACACTGTTGGCATTGTTCCACCAATTTTTATTGCTTCATACCCATATTTTAAACAAGGAAAAAGAGTTGTGTCTGGTTTTTTGAAAGTCAAATTTTGAACCTCAAAAAGGTCTAATCTCTTAAAATCATTTTGAATCCTATTGGGGTAAGATAGGGCATATTGAATCGGTAATTTCATATTAGGCACGCCCATTTGCCCAATTACTGAGCCATCTACAAACTGGATGGCACTATGCAAAATACTTTCTGGGTGAACTACTACCTCTATCTTGTTGACAGGTACTTCAAACAACCATTTAGCCTCAATTACTTCCAAGGCTTTGTTGAACAATGTTGAACTATCAACAGTAATTCGTTTACCCATCGACCAATTAGGGTGGTTTAAAGCGTCTTCTACTGTTACTTTTTCTAAATCTGTTTTATTTTTGTTTCTAAAAGGACCTCCGCTACAAGTCAAAATTATTTTTTCTATTTCCTGTTGCTGACCACTTCTTAAACTTTGCCAAATTGCACTATGCTCACTATCTACTGGTAGTAATTTTACTCCATTTTTTTTCACTTCTTCATTGATTATTTCTCCCGCCATAACCATTACTTCTTTTGTTGCCAAAGCAATATTTTTTTTGTTTCTTATTGCTGTTATTGTCGGCATCAAGCCACTCGCTCCACTAATACCCATCACTACTATTTCACTTCTTGATTGAGCCATTGTTTCCAATATGTCTTTTTCGCCATACGCATAAGTGATATTTGTTTTTTCTTTTAATTTACCTCTTTGTTTTTCGTTGGCCACCCCCACTATTTTTGGATGAAATTCATTTATTTGTTTATTGAGCAAATCAATGTTATTTCCACAAGTCATCATCTCTAATTCAAACAAATCCGGATTATTTCTAACAATTTCTAAAGTCTGAGTACCAATCGAACCAGTCGAACCAAAAACATCAATTTTTCTTTTCATTTTTTGTTTCCAAAGGGAATTTTTTACTAAACCAAGCACCAATCTTATCGACTAATTTAGGAGAATCATCAATAAGGGGGATTCTTTTTACAATTATTTTTTTAATTTCATCTTTGTCTGCTGGATCAACTACTATAGAAACCTGCCTAGGAAATCTTAACTTTGTTTCGATATTCAAGGTCGTACTGCTCAAATTATCTGTAAACCAAAATTTTTCCAAAAGATACCATTCATATTTAACATCACCAAAATAAATTCCTCTATTGGTAATCTTATTTTTAATCAAGTCTGGTTTGATTGTCGACATCACATAATACAAAAAAAGTGCCGAAAATAAAGCCATAATCAACAAAAATTCCTTAATCAAAAAAAATATTACCGATACTAAGGCCAAAATAACTATTGAAGTAATCCAAAATTCTTTATTCCTTTTTTGAAAAGGTCTTTCCGGTCCCATCCATTCAAATAAAGTTTTTTCTTCGTTCAAGTCAACCACCACTGATCTAGACTCTCTTTCTCTATTTAAATTCTTTTTATTCTCCATACTTAATTAATTTTAAATCATTTTCCAAAAATTTGATATACTTTAACACGATCTATCGTCCACGACCTAAGATCTACGACCTAAGATCTACGACCTAAGATCTAATTTGGAAGGGTGCGGCGAATGGTAAGCCACAGGTTTGCTAAACCTGCGTCACTAAAATGGCATGTGGGTTCGACTCCCATCCCTTCCGCCTTCGTTCGCTGAAGCTCACTTCGGCGGACGCAGTCCGCCACTCTTGCGAAAGCGAATCTCGTCACTTTAATGTAAAATTTTATAATGCAATATGTGTATATCCTCATGTGTAATAATGGCCACCCATATGTTGGTTGTACCAGTAATCTAAAAGAAAGAGTTGAAAGACATAAAAATGGTTATGTTCCGGCAACAAAACAACTAAGACCAATAAAACTAATTTGGTATTGTGTGTTTGAAAATAAATATCTTGCCTTTGAATTCGAAAAATATCTTAAAACAGGATCAGGAAGAGTATTTATAACAAAAAGACTAATAAAAACCTAATTATTGAAAAAATATTTTGATGTAAACTAAGCTATGAAAATAATAAGATCAAATCAAAAAGAATGGCTGGAAAACAAAGGTTATAGTAAAAAAATTTTATTAGACGATGAAAATCTAAAAAGTGGATCATTAGTTCAAGAAATCAAGATTAAAGCTGGCGAAAAAGCAGGAGAACACTATCACCAAAAACAAACTGAAGTTTTTTATTTTTTTAATAATTTTGGTTATTGGTTAATCAATGGAGAAAAATATCAATTTGAAGCTGGAGATGTTCTAATAATTGAACCAAATGATATACACACAGTAATCAATGAAAGTAGCAAAGACTATCTTTATTTGGCTATAAAATATAACTACCAAGACAGCAACGACATTTTTTGGATAAACAACAACTTATTTTGACGTTTCATATAAAACATCAAACGCTTATGTTTATTTCTTCAGGTAATTTTTTTCCATTAATTATTCCAATTTCCGACTCTCTATAACTTTTATCTTCATATACTTGATCTAAATATTTCTCTGCAATCACTCCTGTTAAAATAATCTCACTTTCACCCAAATTTCCCAAAATAATTTTACCTTTATTTGCGTTTTCCAAAAAATCTTTAACCGGTATTTTAAATATTCCATACAAAGGCATATATGAGTGCCATCCTTCAATATTTGCCGAGGTATGTACTGATCCTCCACCAGGAGAACCCGTTCCAAGAGACGATTTTTCCATTTCTTTTGGAGTTACATCCTTCCCTTGCTTGGTCAATCTTTCACGATCATCTGCATATCTTTTTAACACAACTCTTCCTTTTTCGTCAATTACCATCTTATTATTTTTAGGTTCCACATTGGGAAAAAATCCACCACTAACTGCATCACTTTTTTCTCCAGGATTTGGTTGTGAAATTCTTGCCAATTCAATCAATAATTGTTCTGGTGTTATTTTATTTGGATTATTAATTTCAGCAAAACTTAATAAGGTTGATTCATTGACCGATATTCCTTCGTTCATATGATTATAGTATAGCTGAAATTTTTTATTTTTTAAATAATTTAGGGTTTTAGCCAACCTAATTAAACTCTCTTCACCCTCTCCCACGGATATTCGCTATATCCAAAATGTCCGTATCTTGCCGTTTTTTGGTAAATAGGAATTTTTAAATTAAGTTCATTATTGATTCCCTCAACTGACAAATCAATCATTTTCCAGGCAAAATCCTCAATTGTTTTTTGTTTATATTTTTCAGTTCCAAATGTTTCAATCATTTTTCCTACTGGTTCTTTTTGACCGATAGCATAAGCCAATTGTATTTCACATCTATCAGCCAATCCATTAGCGACTACATTTTTAGCCATAAATCTGGCTGCATAAGCCGCACTTCTATCTACCTTAGTCGTATCTTTTCCCGAAAAACAACCTCCACCAATTTTTCCCATACCGCCATAAGTATCCACCACAATTTTTCTACCCGTTAAACCTGTATCACTCGCTGGCCCACCAATTTCCCATTTTCCAGTTCCGTTAAGAATAATTTTTTTTATATCAATCTTAAAACCAAAATTAGCTACAACAGGGGAGACAACTTCTCTATAGAAAAAATCTAAATAATCTTTCGGCGCCATCTCATAATTCAGTGGTTTAGCTAAAATGATTTTTTCGATTGAAACTGGTTTTCTATTATTATAATTAATCGTTACTTGAGATTTACCATCAGGGCGAAGCCACTTATGTTGTGATTGCAATTCATCCATTTTACGGCACAAATCATGAGCCATCGATATAGGCAATGGCATAAATTCATCGGTTTCATCGCAAGCATAACCAAACATTATTCCTTGATCACCAGCTCCTCCGGTATCGACTCCTAGGGCAATATCAGCTGATTGTTTATGGATAAAAACTTCTATATCTGATTTATCGGTAAAATTTAAAATAGGATCGACATAATTAAGCTCACGAATTTTTTTACGGACAATATCATCATAATCAAGAGAATTATTTAAAGTTATTTCTCCCGCCAAAACTATTTTGTTAGTTGTGGCCAGTGTTTCGATAGCTACTCTAGCATTAGTATCAACTTTATAATTAGCGTCCAAAATAGCGTCAGAAATTTGGTCGCAAATTTTGTCAGGATGACCTGCACAAACAGATTCAGATGAAAATTGGGAATATCTCATTTTTCCTCCTTTTAATTAATAAGGCCTGTCCTTTAATTAAAATTAAAGAAGCACCGCGATCTCTTGACTAGAGACTCGGTTGCTGATTTGATTTCTCAAATCTCTTGACAGTTATTTCATTTTATCTGATATTAATCTATTTTTTAAAAGTTAATTTTTTTTAATTCCTCAAACACTGCCCTTGGAACATATTTTTTTACCACATTTTCCCAATTTTTCGGTCCAATTAATTTTTTTACCATACTCGAACTAATTTGACATAAGTCTCTTGGTGGCATCAAAAAAACAGTTGTTATCACTGGATTTATGTCGCTATTTATATTACACATTCCAAATTCATATTCAAAATCTTTAGCATTTCTTAATCCTCTAATAATAAAATTAGCCCCCACTTCTTGAGCATAATTAACCAAATATTTGTTATCAATTTGCCCAATTTCTATTTTGGAATTATTAGCAAAAGTTTTTTTAATCATTTCTATCTTTTTTTTCAATTCAAAAGTTGGTTTTTTGTTAGGGTTAATCCCGATAGCTATGATCAATTTATCAAAAATTTTTAAAGCTTCCTTAATTACCCATACATGACCATTAGTCAAAGGGTCAAAACTCCCCGCATAAACAGCAATTTTTTTTGTTTTCACAATATCTATATTTTAACACTTTAATTATAGTAACCATATTTTCCCTCTTTTTCGAAGAGGGGGATAAAGGGGGAGATTTAACACTCTTGAATTTATCCTATAATAGCAGTATAATCCTTTATGCCGGGAAAAGAATCCTTATTCCAGTCCGATCGAGTACAAGAGGCTTTTCAATTTGCTCAAAAATGTCACGAAGGTCAATTTCGTAAATCTGGTGAAGAATATATTTCTCATTGTCAAAATGTTTTTAAAATTTTAAAAGAAGAATGGGGAATTCAAGATGAAGATACTTTAATTGCTGCCTTACTTCACGACTCAGTTGAAGATGGCAAGGTAAGTTTAGAAGAAATCGCTTCTTTATTCGGCAAAAATGTTGCCGAAATTGTTGATGGTGTTACCAAATTAAAATCCGATACTGACAAACAAGCATCCCAAAAAGTTTTTGACAAATCCAAACTACAACCAGCAGTTGCTTTGGTCAAATTAGCCGATCGTTTACACAACATGAGAACACAAGAATATATGGATCCCGCCAAAAGAATTAAAAAAGCTCAAGAAACTTTCAATACTTATATTCCCTTAGCTGAATCATTGGGGATATGGAAAGTTAAACGAGAATTAGAAGATTTATGTTATTTTTGGTATGACTTAGATTCTTACAAAAAAATAGAACAGTCAGTTAATCAAGATGATCGTTCTTCTGAATTATTTCAATCCAATATTACTAGCAAAATTAAACAAACATTAGAACAAAATAATATTTCTATTCGTCAAATTAATGTAAGAAATGAAAGTTATAAATTTATCAATGATAAATTAAACAAACTCAGGACAAGTGACCTACAAGCCATCAATGATATTATTAGTATCCGTCTTGTTGTTGACAGTCAAGAAGATATTTACAAAGTTTTTAACATTTTAGACCAATCAAATACTATTCCAATTGATCCCCATAAATGTGATAGATATTTAGGGGAATCAAATAAACAACAAAATGGTTATCAAGCTTTTCAAACCAATATTATTAGCCCACAAGGTCCGGTCGAAATTGCTTTAGTCACCAAAGAAATGGAAGAATTTAATAATTGGGGTATAGTTAGTTTAATTCGTCAGGGTAAAAAAATGAACGAACTTAAAAATTATTTCTTAAAACCAATTTTTGTTCACCACAATCAAGTCAGGTTTGTTTCTGACCAAGCTACCGTTATTGATATTATCCAAAATCACGAAAAATTAAGATACGCTGTCTCAGCCAATATCAATGGGAAAGAATCTCCACTTTCCACTATTCCTCCGAGTAATGCCACTATTAGTATTAATTATGGTGAAGAACATGTTGCTTTAAATCAATATAAACCTTATTGTTTACCTCAAACTCGCTCTTCATTAGACGATCTTCAGCAACAGGTAATCAAAGAAAAAATTATTGAAGAAGCTAAATCAAAAATAAAAAAGATTCTTTCCAAGCGAGGTTTATTGTACTTAAATCATTTAGAAAAATTAGATCCTTTTAAGTATCAAAAGCTTATTAACGAGTTAGGTCCTAGCAAAGAAAAACTATATTATTCACTCGGTACAAATTTTATTAAAGAAGAACAATTTAATAAAATTTTAGATGGATTAAGTATTACCAAGAGCGATTTAAAAGTTACAACCATAGAAATTTCTGGAGAAGATGAACCTCGTGTTTTAAGAAAAATATTAGAACAAATTAACAAAACAGTTAGTATCAACGAAAGTTTAGTCGATTCAGACCAAAAATTTCATATTTGCCTAGTTGTAAAAGATTTAACTGTAGAAGAAGAAAATGAACTTAGAAATGACCTTACTCCTCGTTTTACTTCCGTTCTTGTCGTATAATATATCATTGATATGAATAAAAACACTAAGATTGAGATTCATGTGCCGGTAAAAAATAATCGTCTTTTACAAAAAGCCTTGGATAAAATCAACAAAAACGAACAAATATATACCCTTTGGCGAGTCGTCAATGTTAACGCTGTCGATAGACTTGGCATGACTGACCATGGCCCTGTCCATGTTCAGATAGTGGCCAATATTGCTCTAAAATTAGCCAGAATGCTTGACGATGCTCAAATAGAAATGTCTATTACCAGAGATTATGGTTTAAGCAAAAATCATGCTGAATTAGTGATAGTTTTGGCTAGTCTTTTGCATGACCTAGGGATGACCATTAGTCGTTCTGGTCATGAAGAATTTAGCCTATTTATAGCCAATAATTTTATTTACGAAATTCTTGATTTCCTTCCCATACAAGAAAGAACAATAATTGCCTCTGAAGTTCTTCATGCCATTATTAGTCATCGTAGCGACGGTCATCCTCTGACTATCGAAGCTGGTATTGTCCGTATTGCTGATGCCCTTGATATGTCCAAAGGTCGTTCACGAATTACTTATGAATCAGGCAAAGCTGATATTTACTCTATTTCTGCTACTGCTATTGATGAAATAAAAATTGAAAAAGGTAAAGAAAAAATTATCCAAATCAATATTACTATGAATAATTCTGCTGGTGTTTTTCAAGTTGACCAATTATTAAAAAATAAAATCAAAAATTCAGGTATGGAAAAATTTATTTCTGTTCGAGCTATTATTAATCAAGAAACCGAATCCAAAATTCTCAATGAATATATTTTGTAAAAGAATTTATGATTTACAAATTAAAAAATCATCAAAATAAAATAGTCGAATCAATATACAAAAAATCGATTACAAAATTAAATATTTTTTTTAATTTAAATTGGGTAAATAATACTCCAGATATATATCTAATTGAGGATCGAAAAACTATTGATTCTATGATGGGCAAAAAAACACCAGGTTGGGTAATTGGCTACATAAATCAAAATTCTATTTGTATTTTAAATTATAAAAAATTAGAACAAGAAAGTAGTCACCATTATACAAATGACTATTCAACAGAAAAAAAATATTATTTAGGAATGATTCCTCATGAGTTAGCTCATGTTTTTTCAAAAGCATTAAATCCTAATATTTATATGCCAGTTTGGTTGTGGGAGGGAATTGCTCTTTATTTAGGTGGGCAAAATATATTAAAGAAAAAACCATCAAAATTTAATAATTTTTTAAATTTTTATCGTACTCATGGTGAAAATCGTCCAAATGTTTATACGGAATCCGGTTTTGCTATAGAATTTTTGGTCAAAAAATACGGTAAAGAAAAACTATTAAAATTAATAAAATCAATAAAAAAAGATATGCCTGAGTCAGACTTTGCCAAATTATTCAAAAAAATCTACGGTATTCCACTTGAATACAAATCTTTTAATATTTAAACTTTTTATATTTCGTATTCAAAAAACACGTCATAGCCGATGGTCCAATTGCAAGTTTTTTCAATCGTTGCTTGTTCCATTATTTTTCTAAAC
>Ga0334900_1003478_pt1 | contig 12172 bp, 7 predicted proteins | sample GraSluR3_MG_2_FD_207231 | JGI IMG/M metagenome (GOLD analysis project Ga0334900, IMG submission 207231) | Sludge microbial communities from methane-producing bioreactor in Wageningen University, Netherlands - Granular Sludge_31_08-R3 | ecosystem: Engineered > Bioreactor > Anaerobic > Unclassified...
CGTTGCGCGCCGGGCTCGTGAAACGGGCCGAGCAGTGGCAGTGGAGCGGACTCTGGCGGCGTCGGCACCGCGCGGGCGGCTTGCCGCTGAGCCCCTGGCCGGTGGAGCGTGCGCGAGGCTGGGTCGAGTGGGTGAACGCCGCGATGGCGGAGCAGCAACTCGACGCCTTGCGCGAGTGCGCCCAGCGAGGTCGTCCCTTCGGTTCGGCCGCCTGGGTGCACGCCACCGCCGCGCGCCTCGGCCTCGGCTTCACCTTGTGCGGACCCGGCCGCCATCGCAAGGTAATGAACAATCAGTGATGGCCCCTTTTCTCTCCTAACGATGTCGTGAGAGCCGACAGTAATAGAAAGAACGGGATGGCGTGTTTGTGGGTCATGGCTTCTCCATGGAAAGCGTGTGGGCCTTGTCAGCTGCGATTTCAGTGAAGGTCCTCGTCTTCCCATTGAGCAGAGTCACCTTCACCTCCGCGCTCGTGGCTTTGCCGAGGCCGAAGTGGGCATCCAGCGCCCCGCCGCTCTTGTAGGTGTGGTTGCTGTGAATCCAGCGGTATTGCTTCTTGCCATCGGCGGTGAGTTCGATGCGGGCGCCGATGAGTTCGGCATCTTTGAAACCGGCGAAGGTGAGGTGGAGCCAGTGGTTCGCCTTCCCCCCATGTTCGCCGGTATTCCAATAGACCTTGCTCTCGTAACGGGCGAGGTCGAGGGCGATACCCGTATTGTCCGGGTCGGCGGCGAAGAATAGGTCGAGCAGACCGTCGCTATTCAGGTCTACGGCCTCGCCGCTGATGCCGCTGCCGTCGAGGCCGCTGAAGGTGGTGGGCTTCGGCTCAAAGGTGCCGTCACCCCGATTCATCCAGAGCATGGCGCGGGTGGGCAGATTGGGATTCTCACGCCGGTCGAGGGCTACGAGGTCGATCCAGCCATCATTGTTGAAGTCGCCGAACAACGCATCTGCGTAGTAGGGCCGGTTTTCCAGCGGATGACGCGACGGGATTCCGGGTTGGCTGCGCGTACCGCCGCACGGTCGCCAGTGGCGATGAGCATCCGACATCGGTTGTTCGAAGAACTCATGCCACTGGCGGTAGTTCCAGTTCAACGCGGCGAGACCGGCCGCCTCGGTGCGTTCCTCGAAGCGAAAGCCGCCGAGGTTTCTCCAGAACCGCCCGCCGACGTCCTCGGTGCGCGGCGACCAGCTTGAATCACTGGGGCCAACCGCCAATGCATCCTGCAAGCCATCGTTGTCCACGTCGGCGAAGAACAGGTAGGGCAGACCGGGTGCTTTGGCGTCGGAAGCGTTTTCGTAGAGTTGTTTTTCGCGGTTGTAGCGGAGGCACGCCTCAACGGCGAGGCCGTTGCCGGTGACGTTCTCGAAGCGTGTTTCGCCAGTCTCGCGGAAGAGGTTTTTCCAGCAGAAGACGCCCTGTCGGTATTCGCCTGGCGAGTAGGGCAGCAGCGGCTCGCGCAGGTCGATGTGGCAGGACTGCACGAGATCGAGGTCGCCATCACCGTCGAGGTCACGCAGGGCGAGATTGGGGCCGGCCTTGTCTTTCGCGGAATCGTGGTAGAAGCCGCCGAAGTCGCGGACGAGATCCGTACCGCCGAGGTCTTCGAACTTGCCGTCCTCGAACTTCGCGCCGTTCGGTTTGAAGACGAAAAGCCGGCTCTGCGGCACGCCGCCCATGGCGTTGCCGATGTTGTCGCAGCCGATGGCGAGGTCGAGCCAGCCGTCGCCGTTCACGTCGCCGATGGAGGACTGGCGGTTGTAGGCGCGTTCGTTGCGCGTGCCCATTCTTTCAGAGACATCCACGAAGCGGTCCCACACGCCGTCGCTGAGCAGGAAGGTGTTGCCCAGCAGCGGAAGATCGCCACGATTCTGGCCTCCGCTCACGGGCGAATGGCGGGTGAGAAACACGTCGAGGAAGCCGTCGCCATTGAAATCGGCGAGGTTCGGCACCTGCGCGCGGCTGTCGAAGTTTTCCGGCGTGAGTTTCGAATCACGGATCTCCACGCGATGCTCGCGAAAGCGGAACCCGCCCTCGTTGATGAGCACGAGCAGTTGATCGACCGCGGTGCGCCGGGCGACGCGATCCACGTTTCCCGTGGTCGTGCCCGCGACTCCCGGCAGCGAGACCGGCGGCGACACCGTGGCGATGAAATCCGTCCGTCCATCGCGGTTCAGATCGGCAAAGGCGAAACCGTTGACGCCCTTTCGGATGTCCGTAATGCCCGGCACATGCACGCACTCGAAGAGCTGCCCCGTGCCCGCCGCATCGCGCGCAGCGTCGGAGTCGGGGAGGGATTTCAAGACCGGCTTGCCATCGATCGGAGCCGGAGTGACCGCAGCGGGTTTCGGAGCCGGGGCGGGACTCGTTCCGGGCGTGCGCCGTCTCGCGGCCAGGTAACGGACAAACTCCTCCAGCGTCACCGCGCCGTCCTTGTTTGCGCCCGCCGCGGCGAAGCTGTCCGCGCTCGGCGCTTCGTCCCGCGTGAGCTTGCCGTCGTTGTTCTTGTCGAGACGCTGAAAGGCCGACGGCGCGGTCGGCGCCCAAGACGAAGTGGTGAGCGCGGAGAGCAACAGCCAGAATCGGAAGCTATCTATCGTGGTCATCGCTGTTCCAAAGTGAGGGTTTGGACCTTGTTGGCAGCGATTACAGGAAACGTCTTCGTCTTCCCATTGAGCAGGGTCACCGCCACGTCCACACACGGACGCTTCGCCAGGCCGAAGTGGATCTCCATCGGTGTGCCGGCCTTATGGTGATGACTGCTGAAGACGACTCGAGCGCCGACCAGCTTGCCGTCGGGAATACCGGCCTCTCCCGGCTCGTAAACTTCCACCCTGGCCCCGGCCAGTTCCGCATCGGTGACTCCCGCAAATCGCAACCTCAGCCAGTGGTTCTCTTTCCCGCCGAACTGGCCGCGGTTGCGCAGGATCAGGCTGTGATCGAGGCCGTCGGGAAGATTGAGCAGGCGGCGGTGCTCGTCCCACTCGGCCCGCGCCGCCGTCCGGGCTGTGGCATCCATGATGATGGGGCCGTTGTTTCCCGGGTCGCGCGCATAAACGAGGTCGAGCAGACCGTCGTTGTCGAGGTCCGCGGCCTCGGCAAAGAGGCAGTTGTCGTAGATGCCGGATTCCTCGCTTTTCAGCAGCCGGAAGGTGCCATCGCCGTTGTTCAGGTAGAGGGCGTTGCGGAAGATGTTCTGCGGGTAGGACCATTTCCGGTTCGCGACATGCACGTCGAGCCAGCCGTCGTTGTTGAAGTCGGCGAAGACGGCGTTGCCGCCGTAGATTTTGAAGTTCAACCATCCTCCGGCGGCAGGCCCGGCGGATCGTGCCGTTGATGAGGCGCGCATCGTTTCGGTGATCGGGATCCCGAAAAAGCCCAACCACTCCTCGTTGGTCCAGTTCAACGAGCCGAGGCCCGCGCGCTCGGTGGCTTCTTCGAAGAGGAATCCTCCCCGATTGCGGTAAAACTGGCCGGACTTACCCGAGGCCCAGCCGGCGAAGAAGCTCGGCTGGCAGGAGCCGATGGCGATCACCTCCAGCAGGCCGTCGTTGTCCACGTCGCCGGAGGAGATGAAGGGCAGCGCGACGGCGGGCTCGACCACGTCGTAGTCGTAAGGCGCGCGGATCTTCAGCTTGCCGCGCTGGGCGATTCCGTTCTTCTTGATCCGCTCGAAACGGAACTCGCCCGTCTCGGCGAGGACGTTCTTCCAGCAGAAGATGCCGTAATCGTAGAATGCCACGGGATATTCGCCGGTGACCCGGCCCCAGGTGTCCATGTGGTAACCCTGGACGAGATCGAGATCGCCATCGTTGTCGAGGTCGCGAAGCAGGATGCCCGGACCGCCACGGTCTTTGTCGGGGTCGCCGTAGAAGCCGCCGAAATCGGGAACGAGATCGGTGCCGCCGATGTCCTCGAAGCGGCCGTCCGCGAACTTCGCGCCGTTCGGTTTGAACACATACAGCCGGCTGTGCGGCAAACCAGGGAAGGCATCCCGGATGTTGTCGCAGCCGATGGCAATGTCGAGCCAGCCGTCTCCGTTCACGTCGGCGATGGAACTCTGGCGGTTGTAACCCTTTTCATTGCGCACACCCATCCGTTCGGACAGATCGACGAAACGATCCCACGCGCCGTCACTCACCAGGAGCTGGTTGCCCGTGACGACCCTGCGTGCGGCGCTCGGAGATCGCCGGTGGTTGCTGGTGATGAACAAGTCGAGATGTCCGTCCTGGTTGAAGTCTACCAGATTCGGAACCTGTGCCTTCCGTGTGATCTGCCCTTCCGATCCATCGGGATTTCTGACCTTGATGCCGTGCGGTTCGAAGCGGAAGCCGCCTCGGTTGATGAGCACCGTCAAGCCCGACTCATGCGTCCGCACGATGTCGAGCAGCCCATCACGATCCAGATCGGCGAGCGCGAGGCCGTTGATTTCGCCTTTCACGTCGCTGAAGCCCGGCGCGTCCACGATTTCAAAGAGGACGTGTGCATCGGCACGGACCGGAGCAGGTCTAGTAGCAGCGGGTGTCGAGGTCTTTGGCCGATTCGCGAGGTAATGGCAAAATTCCTCCGGCGTCACCGCGCCGTCCTTGTCCGCATCCGCTGCCGCAAAGCTCTCCGCATTGGGTGCCTCGTCGCGGGTGAGGATTCCGTCGCCGTTCTTGTCGACGCGTTGGAAGGCCGGCAGCACGATCTGCGCCAACGCAGCCGAAGCGGTTGTGAGGACCGAAAGCGCGAGGGTCACCGCCGCAATGGAGTTATGGAGTTTTGGACTCATGGTGTTCTTAGCAGGAGTTCATGCGTCGCATCCGCCGCGAGGTTGGTGAACGTCTTCGTCTTCCCACTGAGCAGCTTCACGGTCACCTCCGCCGTCGTCGCGGTACCGAGACCAAAATGAGCATCCAGCGCGCCGCCGCTTTTGTAAGTGTGGTTGCTGTGAATCCAGCGGTATTGCTTGTGGCCGCCGGCGGTCACTTCGACGCGGGCGCCGATGAGTTCGGCGTCGTTGATTCCGGCGAAGGTCACGTGCAGCCAGTGGTTGTCCTTCGCGCCATGCTCGCCGGTGTTCCAGTAAACCTTGCTTTCGTAGCGGTCGGGAGTCACTTCGCGGCCCCCGGAGCTGTTGTCGGGATCGGCGGCGAAGACGAGATCGAGCAGGCCGTCACCGTCCAGATCGGCGGCTTCGCCGGAAATTCCACTGCTGTCCAAACCGCTGAAGGTGGTGGGCTTCACTTCAAACGTCCCGTCGCCCTTGCCCATGAACAACATGGAGCGGGGGGCTCGACTTTCCGACCGATTCATCACCACCACATCGAGCCAGCCGTCGTTGTTGAAGTCGCCGAAGATCGAGTCGGCGAAATAGGGGCGATTCTTCAGCGGGTGCTGGGGCGTCTTACCGGGCTGGCTCTCGAAAGTGGTTCTTGGTGTCCAGTTTCGGAGGTAGGGGGGAAGCGGCTCTTCAAAGAACTCCATCCATTCCCCATACGTGTTGTTCAGCGAGGCAAAGCCGGTTCCCTCCGTACACTGCTGGAACTGAAATTGGCCGAGGTTTCGCCAGAAACGGCCGGTGACATGTTCGCCCCGCGGCGCCCAGAAATCGGAATCAGGCCCAACGGCGAGTATGTCCTGTAGACCGTCACGGTCGACATCGGCGAGTGAGATGTAGGGCAAACCAGGCGCTCGCGCATCACTGGCGGGCTCGTAGAGCTGCAACTCGCGGTTGTACTTCAGCCGCGCCTCGCAGGCGAGGCCGTTGCCGGTGACCTTCTCGAAGCGCAGTTCACCCGTCTCGCGCAACAGGTTTCGCCAACAAAAAATGCCCTGGCGGTACTCGCCGGGCCAATAGGGAAGCAATGGCTGTCGCACATCGACGTGACAGCTTTGCAGCAGGTCGAGGTCCCCGTCGTTGTCCAGGTCCCGCAGGCTGATTCCCGGACTGGCCTTATCCCGGTTGCTGTCGTGGTAGAAGCCGCCAAAGTCGGGCACGAGATCGGTGCCGCCGATGTCCTCGAAACTGCCGTCCAGGAAGCTATCTCCACCCGGCCGGTATACGTACAGGCGACTGTGGGGGACGCCGCCGAGGGCGTTCTTGATGTTGTCGCAGCCGATAGCGATGTCAAGCCAGCCGTCCTGGTTGACGTCGCCGATGCTGGTCTGGCGGTTATAGGCAAGCTCATTGCGGGCGCCCATGCGCTGGGACACATCGGTGAATGTGTCCCACGCGCCGTCGCTTAGCAGGAGAGTCGTGCCCAAGGGCGTCATGCCTCGCCGAACTTTCCCCGCCAGGGACGGAGCGCTGCGGGTGACCACGATGTCCAGGAACCCGTCCCGGTTGAAGTCCGCAAGGTTCGGGATCTGCGCCGCCCCGCCGAAATCCTCCATTGTCAGAGACGATCCGCGGATTGTGATTGCATGGGGTGTGAACCGAAACCCTCCCTCGTTCAACAAGACCGCCAGCCGGGTGGTGCGGGCGGTCGCCGGTGGGGAGAAGGTGGCGATAAGGTCGGGCCTCCCATCGCGGTCGAGATCTGCCAGAGCGAAGCCGTTCATGCCCTCCCGCACATCGGTGATGCCGGGCACATGCACGCACTCGAAAAGCTGTCCGATGCCAGCCGCATCGCGCACCGCGTCGCAGTCTGGAAGCCGCTTCAGCGCAGGACGACCGTCGGCGGAAGGCGGTAAGGCGTCTTCAGGCGGTGCGACGGCGGTAGGTTGGTTGGGTTCCGCTCGCCGTCTCGTAGCCAGATAACGGCGGAATTCGTCAGGAGTGACCGATCCGTCGTTGTCCGCGTCCGCCGCCGCGAAGCTCTCTGGATTCGGCGCTTCGTCGCGCGTGATCTTGCCGTCGCCATTCTTGTCAAGACGTTGGAAGAGTGCAGAGCCCGTCGTAGCCTGTGCGTATGAAAAACCGCTGAAGGCCAAAGCCAGCAGCAAGGCGATCGTACTGTGGAAGTGCGTACTCATGGAAGTCTCCCTGCTCATCTATCACGCTGGTTTCGGTAATACGCCCGCACCTCTTCCAGCGTGGCGAAGCCGTCTTTGTTCGCATCGACGGCGTTGAAGACGCCCGGCTGCGGATACTCGTCGTGCGAGAGCTTGCTGTCGTTGTTCTTGTCTGCGTTCTTGAAGGCGGTAGCGATGCGGGAGCCGGACGCGGCGGGACGGCGCGTTGTGCGTTCGGATTCGGGCTTGAGTTTGCCGCCAATCTCGGCGTTCCGCTGATCCTGACGAATCCACTTCGCGGGCTGGGTTCCTTTCTCCCAGTCGGCGAACGCAACCTGCAATTCCGTGAGCTTCTCTGGACGGCTGGCCGCGAGATTACGCTGCTCGGCGATGTCGTCGCGAAGGTTGAACAGCATCGTGTCGCCGAGTTGTGGAATCGTGACGAGTTTCCAATCGCCGACGCGCGCGGCATGTTGCCGGCCGGCACGCCAGAAGAGTTGGTCGTGCGGGCGGCCGTCCGCCTTGCCTGTGACAAACGGCAGCAGGTTCACGCCGTCGAGCGGTTTGCTTCCGGTCGATTCCACCCCGGCGGCTGCCAATGCCGTGGCGTGGCAGTCGAAGCCCATCACCATTTCGCGATAGGTCTGCCCGGCGGAAATCGTGCCCTTCCACTGCATTGCGAACGGGACGCGAATGCCCCCCTCGAACATCTGGCCCTTAATGCCGCGCAACGGGTCGTTGCGCGAGGTGGTCTCCCAGGTCGGCCCGCCATTGTCGCTGTAGAAGATGACCAGCGTGTTCTCTTCCTGACCAAGCGCGCGGACCTTGGCCATGACTTGGCCCACGGCGTCATCGAGGGCACTCAACATGCCAGCGTAGGTCTTGCGTTTGTTGTCGGTGATGTGAGGGAAACGGGCCTCATAGGCTTCCGTCGCCTCCAGCGGCGAGTGGACGGCATTGAAGGAGAAGAAGAGGAAAAACGGCTGCTCACGCTGACGTTCGACGAACTCCACGGCCTCGCGGGAGAACTCGTCGGTGAGGTATTCGAACTTCTCGGCGACCGGTTGGCCCTTTCGCAGCAGCGGACTGCGCTTCACATGCTCCGGGTAGAAGGACCGCGCTCCCGAGTGGAACACGAAGGTGTGGTCGAACCCGCGTTCGTGGGGCCGCAGTCCTTCTTTGAAGCCGATGTGCCACTTGCCGACCATGGAGGTCGCGTAACCGGCTGCTTTCAACTTCTCCGCGAGCGACGGCACATCGCGCGGCAGGCCGAAGTCCGGCGACGCATACCGTTCCGGGCCCGAGTTGTGCTCGAAGCCGAATCGATGCTGATACATCCCGCTCAATAGCCCGGCCCGCGACGGTGAGCAGACCGGATGCGTGGCGTAGCCATCGGTGAACCGCACACCGCCATCAGCAATCGAGTCGATGTGCGGGGTCGGGATGTCGCCGCATCCCTGGCAGCCGAGATCGGCATAGCCCAGATCGTCCGCCAGAAAGATGATGATGTTCGGTCTGCCAGCCGTCAATGCCGGCGGTGCGGTGATCAAACATATCAGCATCATAATGCTCATCTTCATGGATATCAGATCCTTGCTTGGAGTATTCAGGTTACCTCAATTGAATCGCTCATCGTCGGGTGTTCGTTCGTCATCGGCTGCAATTCGTGAGGCTTGAGCGGACGTTTGTCGGCTGTCAATTCTCTTGTGAAGTCGATGATGATGGTGACTCCACGAGCCAGCGTGCTGCTTGAGACCCAAACCAAGATGTCAAGACGTCACGTCGCTTGTCTGGGGCCAGATCCCGTGTGAGGATTCGAAACGGCTCGTCCAGATGGCCCGTCGGCTCATATTTGGAATCGTCGGGCGTGCGCGCGTCGACGAGTGTGAATGTGATCCGTGAATCACCGCGCCGTGGAAACGACCGCTGCAATTCCAGCCGCTTAACCGCCTTGGTCTCCTTATCGACCTGGATCACCGCTTCGCGTATGTACCCGGACACTCGTCCGCGCGGTCGAGCCGTGATGACATGTGTGAAGTTATTACTGTCCGAATGGTCAAGTTCGAAGTGATTCAGCACATTCTTTAGCAGCGTCTCCAGATGCAGGCTGTACAAGTCGGCAATCTGCCGCAGGGGCGGGCCGATTTCCTCTGCTTCGATCTCCAACGCGTGATGCCGTCGCAACGTGATCCAGATCGCGTCAGAGCTGCTGCGACCCCACTTCCAGGCTCGCTGACCGCCTATGTCCACCCAAAAACGGTCCCCCTGTGTCCAGATGCGGACGTTCCGAAAATGGGGCTGTTCTTCCTGGATCTCCGCATCCCGCTCGACCGTCACCGTATAGCATCGTTCAACCGGGCCGGCGTGGGTTGCCAGTGCAGCGCGTACGAGCACCGAAGCCTCTGCGTGCGCGGCCGGGCCCAAACGACCGACGACAAACGCCAACAGCACGGTCGCCGCCGCTGCAGCGAGCCATACCGACCGCGTCCAGGACCTTTGATGATGTGTTGAGGTGGGTGCGCGGACAGGCCGCGATTGCGGCTTGTCAGCGTCGGTTGTTTCCATCGTTCCGAGCACGCGTTCTAGCAACGGTTCGCATTGCTCCCGCTCGGCCTGATGTTCCAGGTACTGGCAAACCAGATCGTCGATTGGATCCCCAGCGGCGCGGGGTTTCTCGTTCATCGCTTGGCCCCCGGATACGAGACTTGTGTAGAAGAAAGAGGTTTGCCCGCGCCGGTTCTCATGCGTCGCGCAAGAAGCACTCCAGTTCCCGCGAAAGCGCGCGCCGCGCCCGATGGACGAGCACTCCCGCGTGGCTTTCGGTGACTTCGAGTGTTTCGGCAATTTCGGACAGGCTGCATCCCAAGCTCTTCAATTCCAAGGCGGCGCGTTGATTGAGTGGAAGGTGCTGTAGGGCCTCACCGACTGCCATCTCCAGTTCTTTGCGCATGGCGAACTGATATGGCTCGATCGACCGGCGGTCAACGAACTCGGAAGCCCTATCGGTGTCCGCATCAACGCCCGTTTGCCATCGGACTCTGCCGGCCCTCCGACCGAGGTCAATGCACGCATTGGCGATCGATCGCAGCAACAGCTTGAATCCATCTCGTGGCAGGTCGTACCGATCCTTCCGCTCCAAGAGTCGGCAAACACAGTCGTGGACCACGTCCTCGGCCGCGTGGCGATCGGCCAGCAGCGAGCGCGCGAAGGCCAGCGCCTTGGGCAAGGATTTTTCTACCCAGGCGTCGAGCGACTTCTGACGCGTCCTTCCCGCCTCTCCCACGACACCGACTCTTCTACGAGAACAACGAACGACGACGTATTTCTTTACAGCCGCCGGAGTTGGACGTCAAAAAAAGACTCGCCCCGGCAAGGACGCAGGGCGAGATGTATGATGTAACACCAGAAATGGCAAGAAGTTCCGAAACGCCTCGCGAGCAGAGCGGTCGGAACCTCGGCAGGTACCCGTCAGCGAACGCGAGGCCGCGGTCCCCGTCGCTGGTTCCGTTTTAGATGACCAGAAGGCGCTGAGGACAATAGGCCCCCGCCAACACGCAACTGTTCTCATTCGCCATAACCCGAAGGGCTTTCCGCTACTCGGCAGTTGTTTCTGCATCTACTGCGATCTGGCTGCACCAGGAGCGCGTGTTTTGAGCATGCGACGGAGGGACAGTTCCGTCCACAGATCGCACACCCTCTGGTGAGGGAACGAGCAAGCGGCCAAGACGCACAGGTCGCCCCGACATGAGCGGGGAGACTGGCAGTCGATCGCAACACGAGTGACGATGTCATCGGTCACGGCGGGTACGATCCCAAAATCAGAATGATGACACTCCGAAATGGTCCAGAGAGCTGTCAGACCTGAGCGTGCATTAGCGTGGGAACCACCGGGGGTTGGTTTGATACCCTGGGCCCCCGGCCATCGCGCCGCAAGATCCTGAAGCCTTCGGCGTCCCCGCTGCTCCCGAACCTGGGCTATTGCGCATCAAGCGGGTGGCGTGAGCTATGGCCGGCCACCCCTGTAAACGTGTTAATCTGTTGCGATTTCAGGATTTATGGTATTACTCCTGCTTCTGTGTGCGGTGCGACGGAGTGCCGCGTGACGGGGAGTCCCTGGAAGCAGGAGCGACAAGGATGTTGCTGGGCAAACCATTTGCGGTGTTTATCGAGAAGAGTCCGGTCAGTGTGATGGTCAGCGGAACGCTGGAGCGGGTTTTCCAGCCGGCGGTGCTGGATCAGATTTTCCAGGACCAAGCCGTTCTGGGCTATGCCAAGGAGTTGGCTTTCTCCCAATGTGTCGAGATCATGGCGGATGTCGTGTTCAAGGAATCGCCTTCGGTGGGGGCGTACTACCAAGCCCATCCGGACGAGATTCCCGTGACCCGACAGGCCGTGTACAACAAGCTGAAACGCCTGGAACCGCAGGTCGCTGCCGCGTTGGTGCATTATTCGGCCGAGGAATTGCTCCCCTGCATCAAGGCGATGGCAGCGTTGCCTCCGCCGTTGCTGCCGCGTTATCGCGTGCGGGTGCTGGACGGGAACCATTTGGCCGGCACCGAACATCGCATTTTCGAGTTGCGTCGATTCCGCGCCGCCGTCTTGCCTGGGCAAGCGTTGGTGCTACAATCCGCGGTTCGACCTGATGACCGACGTGATCCCCTGCGGGAGGCGGAATGGGGACATTACTGATATTGACGGCATTTTCGGGCGATGGTAGCGTGTCGCCATGCCACGAACCGCCCGAGCCGTCGAAGCCAACATGGTCTACCACGTTCTCAACCGTGGGAACGGGGGGATGCGGCTGTTTCACAAGCCGGGCGACTACGAGGCGTTCGAGAAGGTGCTGGCGGAGGCGAGCGAGCGATTTCCGGTCGAACTGCTGACCTACTGCCTCATGCCGAATCATTGGCACCTCGTCGTGCGGCCCAAGACCGGCGAGGCGCTAGGACAATGGATGGGCTGGGTCGGAGTGACGCACGTCCGGCGACACCACGAGCACTACCATACGCGCGGCGGCGGCCATCTCTACCAGGGCCGGTTCAAGAGTCTCCCCGTCGCCGAGGACGAGCACTTCCTTACGCTTTGCCGCTACGTCGAGGCCAACGCGTTGCGCGCCGGGCTCGTGAAACGGGCCGAGCAGTGGCAGTGGAGCGGACTCTGGCGGCGTCGGCACCGCGCGGGCGGCTTGCCGCTGAGCCCCTGGCCGGTGGAGCGTGCGCGAGGCTGGGTCGA
>Ga0334900_1003486_pt1 | contig 12149 bp, 10 predicted proteins | sample GraSluR3_MG_2_FD_207231 | JGI IMG/M metagenome (GOLD analysis project Ga0334900, IMG submission 207231) | Sludge microbial communities from methane-producing bioreactor in Wageningen University, Netherlands - Granular Sludge_31_08-R3 | ecosystem: Engineered > Bioreactor > Anaerobic >...
TCGACTCAGCAAGGGATTTAAGCTTTTCTAGCTCATCATCATCCATTGCAATCCCTACATATCTAACGATCTTCTGGGATACCTTATTACCTTTTCTAACTGATTCAACGATTTGAATCGATTTTCTGGGGCTATTGGGTGTGCTTTTAACTCTTACAAACATTCTTATATTTTATTAAAAAATACTTTAGAAGTCAACCACATATTTTTACTAGGCACTACATTGCCACCTGAAAAAATTTTCTTTCTATTAGTCACTTTTTAGCAGATGTTATTGGATTTACCAAGTTAAAAACTGGAACCTAAATGGGGGCAGGTCATTTAATTAAAGAAATCCTTAGTTAAATTTTTTAAGATTATTTTAATAATAAAACATTTTAGTTAAAAAATTAAGTAGAAATTAAATTATACAATTGCTTAATGTAAGCTTACACGCAAAATCTGATCTTAGATTTCATCTTTTAACTTGAGTGATAAAAATTGCTATACCCTGTATAATGATTAATAATTAGCTTAAAACAGGCACAAAAAGTGGATCTAGTTACTAAAATTGCCTTTGTTACTCTTGCTATTAACGCCATTGTTATCGCTGGTGGTATTGTTTTTCTACTTTATTTTACCTACGAATGTCTCGTATGGAGCAACATTGAAACATACATCAAACATTATCTCAGCACTAATGAGCATAACAAGGTTGAAGAATATTCTAAAAAGCTTCTGGAAAGCAAACAAAAATATAAACAATTCTGGGGATACACTGGGCTTGCTAAAAAAGAACTTCAATGCAAAAATTATGACACTGCCATAGAATATGCTGAAAAAGCCATTGAAATACTACCCGGAGAATATGAGGGTTATTATCCACTGCTGGACTCTCTTTTTAGAAGCAAGCAGTATTACAGGGCCCTCTATTATTGCTTTGTTGCACGCTCAAAATCTGTTATTGATCCACTGTTAAACTTAAAAATAGCAAGTATTTTTATATGCCTTGGCTGCTACGATGAAGCCAGAAAACTTCTCGAAACAGCCACACTGGATTATAGAGAATCACCCCTGCCGGATATCTTTATCGCTATTATTCACTACCTCGAAAGAAACAATAAACTCGCTATCGACTTTATTAGAAAAGCTAGAGAAAAAGTTAAACCCTCTATTTCAGACCACTCAGAGGTTAATGAATGGGCAAAAGGTCTTTTGGCTGTTATGTCAGGAGATTTTAAAGAAGGCAAGTATATTTTTGAATATTACAGCGAAACAAGCAACTTTGGACCGATATTTGAGTTAATTCTTGTAAGAATTAACGAAATCTATAAGGTAGATTAATTATATGAAGAATTTTTTAGGCATTCTACCGGAAAGCATCGCAGGCAGGCTAATTATTTCGGCCCTGTTTGAAGGTTTTAGAGAACACAAAATCAATGTTGATACTGTAGATCTGCTTAAAGAAAACCCATCCAAAGTTTCAGAGCTCGTAAAGTCAAAGAATTATAATTTTCTGGTAAGCTATGATTATGAAGCAGTAAAGATTAATGAAGATTTTAAGCTAAATTTGCCTGTTATAAGTTATTTTTCAGATAACCCGGAAAGTGATCTTGCTTCTAAGGAGTGGGTTAGTTATTTTGAGCTATTAAAAAATACCGGCTGCTACACATTTTTGTGGGATGAAGAATTATACAATATTCTCAAAGAAGATATTTATGGGCTTTATTATCTGCCTCTTTTTGTTAATACTAAAATATACAAAAATCTTTCCCTTGAAAAAGAATACGATATTATGTTTGCCGGAAGAATGACCTTTGATGGTCGGCTTGAAGCTATTGAACGTATTATGATTGAGTTTCCTGAGTTGACTATTGCACTGTTCAGCTATAAAAAACATTTTGACAATGCTCTTAAAAGGGCCGAACCGGCTATTGAAAACAGGTTGAGACTTAGTTATAAAGGTTTTCTGGAAAACGAATTTGAAGTAGCCAGAGAAATTAATAAGTCTAAAGCAGTACTAAACTTTACCTCACAGGGAACAAGTAATCTTAATTATAGAGTATATGAGACTCTTGCCTGTGAAACACTGCTTTTAACTGATTATCGCAATGAAATAGATACCCTGTTTGAGCCAGGCGTTGATATAATTTGCTACCGGACTCTTTCTGAACTATTATTAACCATCGATAACTATTTTAGTGGTAAAACAAACTTTGAGCCGGTTATAATGAGAGGCAGAGAATCAGTAGAAAAGAAATACAGTTGCAGTTCAGCAGCAAAGAAGGTTCTCGATGTCATAAGCGGCTAAAAACAGCAGGTAGATGAAAAATTTTATTATAATACCGGGTATTTTGCTTTTAATGACGATAGCACTCTCTGCTAGTGCTGAAGAAAGCTATGTTTACATTAATAAACTAAAAAAAATATTTGTGCCACCCTCTATTTACAGCAAAGAAAAAGCATCTGATTTCTTTAATAGCTTTGATACTCCGGCTAATACGTTTAAAGTTATACCCTATGACCTGAATAATGACGGTAAACCAGAATACTTTGTCAGCAATCCTGATAATAACGGGCTTTATTTTTACTTCTGGCGTATATATGAACATCAGGGCAAAGATATTATGCCTGTTGGTGAAATGGGTTGCACGGCCATCAGGCTATCACCCGTATACACAGATGGTTATCAGGATATTGAATGTTATTCTTATATCAGTCTTGTTGAAGGATACCTCAAGACATACAGGCATTTTGGCAGGCAATACTACTCTGATAATCAGCGTAAAGTGCATTCAAAGGAATTTTTCCCTGATAGTATGCTATCACCAGGCATCTAAACGGCTTTAACCACGATTATTGTAATAATTTGACATATTTCGAACAAATATAGCAATTCTTTTTTTTAAGCACCTTATTTAAGTAGAGGATATTATTGTTCGATATAAAGCAGGATTATGATTCAAGCTATTCAAAGCTATTTTGCAGCAAAAGGGGTAGATAATAAGGCTAATAACAGACCTTCTCAGGCTTTTATGGGCTTAAACTATAAGCTTAAAAGCCTTAATAGAGATGTAGTTGAGTTTACTGCCAGAAAAGAAATTAAGGGCAACCAGGTTGTTTATACTGCCGGTAACTATAAAACGGTAAAAGAAAATGATAAAAGTGTTATTGTCAATGGTGGTGCAAAAATTGAAAAACTGGTCACCGCAGATGGCAATATTCAGGTTAAAAAAGGTGCTGAAGTAGGCGAAATAGTCACGCAGGGTGGAGAAGTCACTATAGAAGATGGGGCCAAAGTCGAAAAAATAACTACCGCAGATGGCAAAGTAAAACTGCAAAATCACGCCAGTGTAGATGGTAAAATACAGACAGACAGCGGAAAAGTATTGTTGCTTGCCGATGCTTATGCCTTTGAAATTGATACTGATTCAGGGAACATTCAGCTTAATCAGAGAGCAGAAGCCAGTACTATTAACACTAATACCGGCAATGTTTATCTGTGTGGAGATCCGTCAGGTAACAATCGTGAAGAAAATTCAGGAGACCATCGCTATACCTATGCTTACGATGTTTATTCAGCAGAGGGTAAAGTTAAATTAACTAAAAAGTCTCTTGTTGACAGTATTACTACCGATACCGGAACAGTTACCCTGTATTCTGGTTCCAGGGCAGGCAAGATCATAACAGATTATGGTAAAGTTGAGCTTCATGACGATACAGAAGCCGATGAAATTTTTGTACCTGAAGGTAATTTGGTTGTAGACAAGAATGCTAAAGTGAAAAAAGTTAAATACGTTAATTCAGAGTAGTTTTAACCATTCTTCTTTAAGCATGCCAAGAAGATGCATATCTTCATATCGGCCATCTGTGTATATATGTTGCCTCAATATGCCTTCATCTTTGAAGCCGGTTGATTTATAGAGGTTTAAAGCAGATTTGTTATCATAGATGCAGGTCAGGTATATTCTATGGAGGTTCAGGTCATTAAAGGCAAAAGTTAATAGAAGTTGAATGGCTTCTTTGCCGTAGCCTTTCTGCCTATTTTCAGAGGTAATCAGTATATTTATTTCGGCTCTGCGTGAGATCCAGTCGATATTTTGTAGACCGCAATAGCCTGCTTCTTCTTCTCTGGCTTCAATGATAAAGCTATATGATCTGTTATCTTCTTGTTCCAGAGAATAGCGGGCTTCTTCCTGTAATTCTGTTACGGGTTTATAAGAATTCAGGCTAATTGTGTCATCTCTATTGTTTTTCCATTCGGCAAGAAGGGGTATATCTTCTATTTCAACCGGTCTTAACAGTATTTTCTGGCCTTTTAGCATGGGTTGTCCTTTATGTTTTGTAAGAATTAATTATATAACAATATATAAAGGGAACCTCTGATTAATTAAGAAATTATTGATTACAGCAAGACACTAATTTCTTGAATTAAATAATTCAGAGATCTCAAAGATCATCACCAAGCAATAATGAAGATCAGTGTATAAGTTGAAAACTTCATTCTCAGCAAGTTCCCATCCCGCCCGCCCTTCGTGTCGGGTGTTTTGCGTCGCCGTAGGCGCCGCAAAACACCCTCATAAAACAGAGTTCAGGGTGCCATGACTGGCACTTGACCACAAAAGGGGGGCGAAGCCCCCTTTCGCCTGCTCGGGCTGGTGTGGGGTCACATCTGGTTGCACTACATTATGACCTGCCATTCGGAGCACAGCTAAGAAATCTATCAAATGTTTATTCTGGATTTCCACGTCGAGCTAAGAGCCATCCTAGCAATGTTAATAGTTTATTGAAGGCCTGAATTAGTTTGAAATAAAAGACTCTCTCAGGAGCGAACTAAGTTCGCTCCTGAAGTTTTGCTGAATATTAGCCTATTCTGTCTTCTTTAATACTGCTATAATAAACATTTCGGGTAAAAATTTGCAACCCAATCTTTATATTGTCAATATTTGAATTGTTTAAAGTTTTATGTTGTTTATTATGCAATTATTTACCTCTGCAGGTTTTTATGCTATCCTGACTGTGGATTGAAGGAATATAAGAAGGGCATAAATAATGATTAAAAACACTCCACAGGTTAGTTTTCAGGGTCCTCTTACCGGAACAAGATTTACAGGCAAGCAATGCCAGGGGCGTTGCAACCCGGAATGCTGTAAACCAGCTTCAGACAAGCTTGAATTGTCAGGCAAGTCAGAATCTAAGGCTCCATCCAGCTTTCAATCACTAAAAAACCTCATTAACAAGCTTTAATGCGTTAATAAATACAGGTATAAGCACTTATTTATCATCCTGTGCTTGAACAGGGTGTCTTAAAAACCATCAATTCAATAAAAGCTAATGTACAACAAGATGATAGTTTTAGGGTTTTCGATGTTCAAGATATGGCTTGAACGATACAGCTAGTCTGAGCGTACAACACACGTATACGAAGCCCGCAAGTCAGTTATGAAAGGGCTTTGCTTTATGTTAAAAAAAAGCATTTATATAACTCTTTTTCTTGTTTTGCCAAATTTGATAGCTTTAGAAACTCACGCCCAACAACCTGTTGAGCTAGAGAAAAAAGTCTCTCAATTTGAACAGATCTATCACATAAAACCAGCTTCAACAGAACTATTAGAGCGGATTCGGGCCATAGAACTAAAAGCAAATGGCCTTGAGTATAAAGGTTCTCTTGAAGAAAGACTTGAGCAGATTGATGCAGCCTATAAAAGCCATATAGACAACTGCCTTCAATCCCTTTCACCTGTAGATCACACCCCGGTAATAGACATACCTGATAAACATTCAGCTAACCCTATTATCGCAAATTATCAACCTGAATACGGAAACTATTATCAAGCTATTAAAGACTCTATCAGCCGTCAGGGTATCATTCCTGCAGATTATCATTTTAAATCCTTTCCTGTGACCTATTATATCGAACCAGCAACTCCGGAACAGGAAAATCAGATACGTTTAAGCATCAGCCAATTTGATCAGATAATACCCTTAAAAGAAATATCAGATGCAAACAAAGCAAATATAAAGATATATGTAGCACAGACAGATCAGATCTTATCAACAGGCAGCAATATTGATCGTCCTGGCTTAAACAAAACCACATACCGAAAGGTTAATAACAAAGTGGTTGATTTTAGCTCTGATATTTATTTGAATGAAAAGATCTTTAAATATCCTATGTCAATTTATTCAAGTTCAACTATTAATCACGAATTTCTGCATGCACTGGGGCTTAATGGTCACAGCAATAGCATTTATGACATACTCTACCCCCGTAGAGATGTGAACGTATTTTACGGCGCACAGGTTGGATTAATAGTGGAGACCTGCGAAGTAAAAGACTTTGAACTATTTGGCCAACTCACACTCCGTGATATCAATACGCTCTGGCTACTCTATAACGAATGGCAAGACTGATACCCATTAAGATTGTATGAAAAAAGGCTGCCTTCAAGAAGAGACAGCCTTTATTAAATATCTAAATCAGTTTTAACTACGCAGTAATAAGATAAGCATCTTTACCATTCTGTGCTACTTCATCAGGGGTGCCATTGGCGAGGAATGTATCACCTATGATACCGCCAAGTGTACCATCTTCATAGCTGCCAGAAGGATCAATCTTCATTTCAATACCGTTGGTCCAGAAGTCAACTCTGGAATTAGCATCGTTATGAAGCTCGATGGTATGCTCACCAAACTCATTATCCATGTTTAGCTGCAAATAGCCGCCATTGCCCAGGTCATATCTGTCAGGCTTAACGAGTTCTTCACCGTTAAGGGTTAAATTGCCATCTACGTCATATGTTACAACGTTGCCGTTAACATAAACGGTTGCTTCAGTAATGTATTGAGGTGCCCAGGGATCACTGCCAACTGTTTCGTATTTGGCATGAATTTCCATATCATCGCCAGAGAATACGTTATAGCTGCTGCCATCATAGCCATAGTGATCGAACTTGATTACAGAACCATCCTGTGAAAGCACGTCAACGTGAGGATCACCATAGATACCGCCGCTTGCTTCATCAATAATAACTTCCGGCGGTGGCGGCGGTGGTGGAGGTGGACACGGTGGTTCCGGCGGTGGTGGTGGCGGTGGTTCCGGTGGCGGCGGCGGACACGGTGGTTCCGGTGGTGGTGGTGGTGGTTCCGGAGGTGGCGGTGGACACGGTGGTTCCGGCGGTGGAGCTGGTGGGCCACAATCTATTTTATGACCACCCCAGAACTTCCAGTGGCTTTTGTAAGCATGGTGTCCGTCAAAATCACTTTTGTAATGGAATTTGAATTGACTTTTGGCATATCCGCTCTGTTCATAGCCATGATGTCCGTGGTTTACTTCAAATTCACTCTTGTAATGGAACTTGAAATGGCTTTTAGAATATCCACTGTGATCATAGCTATGATCATAACTATGGCCTGCGCCATAACCAAAATCTAATGACTGGTTAAATGAGCTAAAGCATAGACTGAACATCTGAAACATAAAAACTGGAGCAATCTTTTGTTCCAGTTCCATGACGTCCAGATTAATGCTGGGGGTTGTCTGCAACATCCTTCTCTCTCCTTATGTAGGGGGGTAATACTCAACTTAAAATTTAGTTGCTGCAATAAAGGTAAGCATAATGAAAAATGTTCTCAATATGTTTATTTTTGCATTATTTATATCTTATTAAAATACTCCAAAGGAAGTTAGTTGCCATATGTTAGAAGTATATTTGTAAACTAAAAAAATTTCTTATGGTTATACAGGCTTATTAATATTGCTTTTATGCCGGTTATTTTTAATAATCATTATCGTTTACTATAAGTTACATTTGATACAAATTGCAATAAATGAAGTGTGATGTAAAAACTTAAAATAAAGAGAATTTGTTTCAATATCTATGATACAGAAATAAATTCAAGATGACAAAAGGTTATAGAGTTGAAAATACTTTTATTATAGCTTTTTACTGGTTTTCTAAGCAAAGAAAATAAGTGTGATAAGGTAATCAAAAATAACTATAGCCAGAAAAGACCATACAACAGCTGTAGTTGTGGCATTTCCAACTTCTTTAGCGCCACCTTTAGTTGCGTATCCAATAGAAGCACTGATGAGAGTTATAAGAAGACCAAAAACTGAACCCTTAAAGACACTTACCAGGACATCTTTTACCTTGAGTCCCTGCCATACAGATTCAAGATAAGATAGATAGTTGAGATCTGCAACAATGTTGCTTACAAGCATACCTCCCAATATGCCAAGAATATTACCCAATATAACAAGCAGGGGTACCATTGTTACACCGGCCAGAATTCTGGGTACTATCAAATAATAAATAGGGTCAACTTTTAATATTTTTAGTGCATCCACCTGCTCGGTAACTTTCATGGTAGCTATTTCTGCTGACATAGCAGACCCTATCATTGATGTTACAGCAAAAGAGGCCATCACCGGACCTAGTTCTCTGATAATAGCAAGAGCAACAAGCATACCGACATATGAGCTGGCACCCTGTTTGACCATTTCGTATGAAATTTGCAGTGCAATGATCATTCCGGCGACACTGGTCAGTGTAAGTGTTATAAACAGAGCATCTATACCTAGAAATGACATCTGATCAATTGTATTACGCCAGTGAATTTTGCCTTTTAAAAGCATCTTTATTGATTTAACAAAGTTTTCACATATTTCACCCAGCAAAGACATTGCAGGTATAGACTCTCCCGCCAGAAAACGGAAAAATTTGAAGGTGAGCGTGTCTTTTAATACTTCAGGATAATGCATAATTTTATTCCTGAAACAATATTAGCAGAAAAATGCTTGTGTCCATAACTTTATAGAACCTGCTGTAACGTAACTTTTCAAAGATAAATAATTTTGTCAAGCAGTATAAAAACCAGTACTGCAATGCTAACAAGCCCATTGATATTAAAAAAGGCCACATTTACTCTTGAAAGGTCATCTTTAGATACCAGTGATTGCTCATAGTAAAGCATACCAGCTACAAAAATAACTGCAATGTAATAAAAAACTGACATACTAATCATAAAACCAGTAATAATAAGCAATAATACAGTGAACAGGTGACACAACCGGGATACAATGAGAGCTCTTGCAGTACCTATTTTAGCAGGCAGGCTGAAGAGGTTGTGATGCCTGTCAAAATCTACATCCTGTGTGGAGTATATGATGTCAAACCCTGCTGTCCAGAGCATTACGGCTCCTCCCCAGATTATTACCGGTATTGTAATCTGACCACTTACTGCAAGCCATCCGCCAATTGCTGCTGCGCCGAGCACAAAGCCCAGTACAAAATGAGATGCCAGAGTAAATCTTTTAGTATAAGAGTATCCCCAGATTATAATCAGTGCAACAGGTAACAGATACTGACAAACAGGTGGCAGCTGAAAAACAGCATAAGACATAATAACAATAGATACGATTACTATTAAGTAGGCTGTTAAAGGTTTTACACGTCCGGCCGGTATAGCCCGGTTACTGGTTCGAGGATTCAGACGATCAATATCTCTGTCAATAAGGCGGTTGAGTGCCATGGCTGCTGTTCTGCCACCTACCATCGCAAGTATTACCCAGAAATATACAGCAGGAGCAGGCCAGCCAGAAGGTTCTGCTAGAAGCATACCTGATAATGCAAACGGTAGAGCAAAAATACTATGCTCAAATTTTACAAGCTCAAGATATTCTTTTAATTGCCCGGTTACAGACATCTATACACCTGATTAATATAATTTTAAGACAGTTTAATCATTTTTATAACAGAATTATTGTACGCTAAAAATCTTATGTAACCTCTATAGTTAACCGCACAACTTAACATAATTTGATTAGATTGTCACGCTTACTATGTTCGCTCACAATGACAGTTTCAGGGTGTTTTGGGGTGGCTTTGCCGCCCCAAAACACCCTTTTGATGTCTTTCTGAGGCCGAAGGCCGAAGAAACGCATAAAATTTATGAATAGTTATGCGGAATACTATAATTAATTAAGTATAGTAAACACATTTGAAAAACGTTTAGAAAAATCAAGCAGGTTAAAATTTATTCATATTTATTTGTTTTTTTTGACTTTCTTAAAATAAACACTAATATTAGTTGTAAGAGTAATTCTTGTGCCATTGAATTCATTCGCTAATTTCTGAAGCATTACCTCACCCAACAATGAAGAGTATGAGCATTTAAAAAAGGATTTTGTATGAATTGCAAGACAAACCGTAATCTGTCGGCTCAGTTTTTACTGACAACCGCCAAACGGAGAAGATTACTGGCGTATAAAGCAATTACATTGCTTCTAAAAGCAAAACAACATGGGGTACATAACCTCAACATAACAAGAAGGAGTCTATGAAGCTATTAAAGATAGTAACAGGTATTTATATCAGCTTATGTTTGGGATACATAGCTTATATTAACCTTGATCTCTCCTCTCATTACTCTGCATCACCCACCTTATGTGCAGAAATATCTGGCATAGCCGGATAAACAATCGACCCTGTTCAATGTACATTCTCCCTTACCCGTAAAATACCTCCTAAATTTAGTTTATCGGGCCGTAAGGCCCGTTTTTTATTTCTGTAATTGTGATAGAAATCGAGTATTACTATTATCATACAGACTGTTTAAATAAAAAAAGGCCTGTGGTAAAGACCCACAAGCACTACCCCTTGATCGTATGCGTTTTTCTCAGCCTACTTTAGGGCTGGGTTTATATGCTCCTGGCAAATATTCCTGAAGGGTTTTGACGATAACCTTTCCGGTTTTATTGCCCTGTTCGTCTCTTTCAAAAGCCGGTAAAAGAAGATCACTGCCGCCACGTTTTGTTGACAACCATCCCAGGCATTCAGCGCAGCAGACATCTTTATGATTCTGGTTATTGGTTACAAAAAGTATCAAAGCTTTGTTTGCACCATCATTAACAGCATTTGCAACTGCTGCTCTTTCAGAGCACATAGCATCACTCAGGAATCCATTGTCGTAAAATTCAACATTAGTACCGGTATATACTTTTCCGTTATCGGCAAGCAATGATGTATGGAAGTGATAATGGCTGTTTGGTGCATTATCGAAAGCTCCGCCGGTTTCATAAACGTATTTTTCAATTTTATTAGCTTCTTGCTGTGCGCTTTGTGCCAGAGTTTTGATCATTTCTTCAACGTTTATACCCTTGTTTTGAAGCTCTTTAGCTCTAGTTTTAGCACTATCAGACATTTCGATAGCTGTTATGTTTACATCTTCCGTTTTATAGACTTTGCCGGGTATTGGTGCTGGTTTATTATAGGGTTTTTCTTCCGGTAGATCTTTTGATATGAAGCCTTTTAGCTCATTCAGTGTTTGTACATAAAGTTTTGTTTTGCCGCCTGGTGTAGTATATTCGCTGACAACCTGAAGATCTCTACCTCCTCTGGATGATTCTAAGTCTTTATGGGTATTGGCAAGCCATTGAAGTGATTTTCTATCGTGGTTGAGGTCAGTTACTGCAATAGCATTAATTTTCTGATTGAGGTCACTTATTGCAGCAATACTTGCAATCATTCCGGCTGACATTCCCCAGCGGCTGCTGAAAAAATCAACATTGCAGGCGGTATAGTTTTTGCCGTTTTCGCCCATTATGCTTGCGGCTTCTACAACGCCTGCTCTGGAATTAGTATACCCCTCAATATCCTCTTTATATTCTTTTATTTCTTGTTTTTTATCCTGGCAATTATTGTATAATTGTAATGCCTGTGTTCTGGTGAGTCTTTTTTCAGGAGAAAGGCTCATTACACCAGGAGAAAAAGCAACTTCAAGTTTCTGATGTCCTTTAAAAGCAGGCTGGAGGCTTACCGGTTTTAGCATTGAGGCATATTTAAGATTTCCGGCCTGATAGAAATCTATAACATTTTTGCTATAGCCCTTAAAGGTGCTCTCTGGTTTTACAGAGTGCATCTGTCTGCTATTTACAGGGTGTATGATTGCTGTATTAAGCCCATTTATACTAAAACTCATAACTTTTACTCTCTCTTGATCCTCACTTGTTGAGGGTTCCCCTGATTGAGTGTTTCCCCTTTTTCCCGACTTCCGACATAAAAACGCCGAAAGGCCCATGAAATAAGGATTTATTTTTTTTGTTGGGCACTACATTTTTCTAGTATGTAAGGTGTTGATTTTATTGGTATATTGACTATTTTATAGAT
>Ga0334900_1003487_pt1 | contig 12148 bp, 13 predicted proteins | sample GraSluR3_MG_2_FD_207231 | JGI IMG/M metagenome (GOLD analysis project Ga0334900, IMG submission 207231) | Sludge microbial communities from methane-producing bioreactor in Wageningen University, Netherlands - Granular Sludge_31_08-R3 | ecosystem: Engineered > Bioreactor > Anaerobic >...
AGGGGAAATATAATTGAAAATATCGGTATTTGTAGATGGCGCGAACGTCTTTTACATGCAGAAAGATGAGCTTAAGTGGTGGATCAACTTCGAGAAGCTCCTCCGGTGGATCGAGAACAGGACCGGCGGGGAGATCATCGACGCCTACTACTACGTGGGGGAGGAGAACCCGCCAGACACCAGGCAGCAGGGGTTCCTGACCGCCCTCGCGGACATCGGCTACTCCATCATCACCAAGGAGCTGAAGATCATAGTCCTCGACGACGGCCGGGAGATCAGGAAGGCGAACCTGGACATCGAGATCGTCCTGGACATGTTCAACACCATCGAGAACTACGACATGGCGATCCTGGTCAGCGGCGACGGCGACTTCGAGCGGCCCCTCCGGCTCCTGCGGGCGAGGGGGAAGAGGTTCATGGTCATGTCCACAAAAAGGTTCATCGCCCGGGAGCTCCGGGAGGTTTCGGGGATGCACTTCGTCGACTTCGAGGACATCAGGGGCGAGGTCCAGAAGGAGATCTGACCACTCTTTCTCTTTTTTCCCCTCTGTGTTCACCTTTCCGCAGACCCATATCTGACTGATGGAGATCTTATAAAACATACTTCCTTTTAATCTTAAATAAATCAGACCAAAGTATACTATATTTTTGTAGCTGAATATTTCATAAGTGTCCCCTATCGTCTCGGAGGCCTAAAGGTATGCCGTTGTGAACCCGTCTATTTCAGAGGCTATAGTATATGTGGAGGTCTGGCGCGTACACCCGGCTCTCACGGCCCAAACTCCTCAGCCAAAAGAGGGGCCCCCCTCAGAACCGCGAGCCTTCACCCTCTCATCGATCAGTGCCAAACTGGTGTATGTTCGTAACCGAGCCTAACGGATTCATCGATATCACGAATTGCCTCAATATGCTTTCCCCAGTTCATAGAGGGCGTACTCAGGATCGAGCCGGAGAGCCTCTTCGTACTTGCCTTGGATCCTTAAAGATCCTCCCTTTTTATTCCAGGCATCGGCGTCCTCTGAAATCAATTTCTTTCTCGTCATATTCACCCTTTGGCGAAAAAGATACTGTCTCCGACCACGAAATATGTTTCTATACTGGCGAAGGTGACGGCCCACGATGGAGCCCTCGCCTCTCGGATCGCCTCATTCCTCTTCTCGATCCTCGCCCTTCGAGCCTCCAGGTCCTCGGAGGTCATCCTCTCTGAATTGGGGATACCAGTAATCATTGGTGCGGGGGAACTCACCCCCCGCAAGCGGACCTATTCTATATACTTTTTACCATCCCCTGTCTGATATTCGATCTATGGGATCTCTCGGAGCTTTGCCGCCTCTATCTTCAGTTTCCGAGCGTTGTTGTATCCGCGGCCATTTTAACTTAGTCTAGTCCCAGCTAGAGACCTGAATCCAATGTAGATCTTTGTCCACGGTCAATTTTGCACCTACATCGAATCTTTTTCCGTCGATAGTGATTGGAACATCCAAAGTTAACTTCGCACCATAGCATTGAAACTGTATGTCCCCGCCGAAAAGAGGAAGACATTTTATATTGCTAAGTGTCAAGCCAGTTTCTTCCGTTTGATCAGTTATATTTGCTTCCAGACAACAGAGTTCAGTACCTTCTGGATATGTTTCTACGACCTGAGAATATGATGGAAGGGTAATTGGAGACGAGGGTATTTCCGCTGACGTTAGCATTGATTCACCATCAGATATAAGATCCCTAGCCTTCGCGAAAGCTGCGTTTGCTTCGTTCGTCCTGCCAAGCGCCTCAAGAACAACGCCTTTGTTCTCCCAAGCATTGGCATACTCAGGATAGATCCGGATAGCCGTGTCGAAGCACTTGAGAGCTTCAGTTAGCTTGCCCTGATTCTCGAGAGTAACGCCTTTGTTGTTCCAGGGCCATGCCCACCCAGGATCGAGCATGATGGCTTCGTCGTAAGCCTGGATGGCTTCATCATACTTATCTAAATTATTAAGAGAAATGCCTTTGTTATTCCAGGGCAACGCCCACTCAGGATCGAGACGTATAGCCTCGTCGTAAGCCTGGATGGCCTCTCTGTACTTACCATTATTATTGAGAGAATAGCCTTTGTTATTCCAGGGCAACGCCCACTCGGAATCGAGCCTGATGGCTTCGTCGTAAGCCTGGATGGCCTCTTCGTACTTACCCATATCATCGAGAGTGTTGCCTTTGTTAAGCCAGGCAACGGCAAACTCTGGATCGAGCCTGATGGCTTCGTCGAAAGCCTGGATGGCCTCTTCGTACTTACCCATATCAACGAGAGCGTTGCCTTTGTTAAACCAGGCTTCGAAATACTCGGGATCGAGCCTGATGGCTTCGTCGTAAGCCTGGATGGCCTCTTCATACTTATATAAATTATACAGAGATACGCCTTTGTTATTCCAGGGCCATGCCCACCCAGGATCGAGCCTGATGGCTTCGTCGTAAGCCTGGATGGCCTCGTCGTACTTGCCTAAATTATTAAGAGAACTGCCTTTGTTATTCCAGGGCCCCGCCCACTCAGGATCGAGACGTATAGCCTCGTCGTAAGCCAGAACTGCGGATGAGTATCTACCCTGGAAAAAGAGAGCTATGCCTTCCTCTAGCCATTCTTCAGCAGTCTCCTGCCCACACGCGGGCATCGCGATGGATGATAGCGTTATCAACACCAAAATGGCTATTCTCATATATTAGTCACCTAGTGAGAGTGTATGGAAACACAAACGTAAAAGTTTTTGGGTTACATAATCCAAGAGTGGATATTTCGCCAAGATTTTTTATCGGTCCCTGAATATCCACTTGGGTACAAATGTGGCGACCAAAAGGCAGCGACACATAAGATCCAATTTCTATGCTCAAATGTTATGATATGATTGGAGATGATCCTTTAGATCTCGAACTCCTCGCAGATCATCCGCAGGCGTTTGATTTCTATAAAGATAGACTGAGGTTGTCTTAAGGTCGGCATGGCGGAGCTGGGGCTGGATATCGTTGAGGGGGGCGCCCAAGACTAGGGCCCGAACGGCATGGAAATGCCTCAGCATGCGCGGGGTTACCACTTAGAGGGGCTTGCTGCCCTTATCACGGCCGTGAGCCCTCTGGGTACCCGCCTTCACCGCCCCCTCGTGGCTGTCATCTACCCCGATAGCCCTATCCTCTCGGCGGCCCTTCGCCCAACCTCCGCAGGATCGACCTCGATCCTTGCGACCCCCGACTCGATCGCCGCCCTCGCCACCGCCTCCGCCACCTTCGGCACCACCCGCCGGTCGAAGGGGGAGGGGATTATCCGGTCCTCGGAGATCGGCTCCGCCAGTTCGGCTATCGCCCGCGCCGCCGCCATCTTCATCTCCTCGTTTATGTCCCGCGCCCGGACGTCCAGGGCCCCCCGGAAGATCCCGGGGAAGCCCAGGACGTTGTTCACCTGGTTGGGGAAGTCGGACCTGCCGGTGGCGATGACCCTCGTCCCGGCCTTTTTGGCCAGATCCGGCATGATCTCGGGGACGGGGTTGGCCATGGCGAAGACGATGGAGTCTTTGGCCATGGACCTCACCATCTCCTCGGATACGATCCCCGGGGCCGAGACCCCGACGAAGACGTCGGCCCCCTCCAGGGCGTCGGCGAGGGTGCCGGTCACCCCAGTGGGGTTTGTGATCTTCGCCATCTCCATCTTGGAGGGGTTCAGGTCGCCGCGGCCCTCGTGGACGACCCCCTTTCTGTCGCAGAGGATGAGGTCTTCGACGCCGAAGCTCATCAGGAAGTTGGAGACGGCGACCCCGGCGGCCCCGGCCCCGCTGGTGACGACCCGGACCTCTTCGAACCCCTTTCCGACGATCGTGAGGGCGTTGATGAGGGCGGCGGCGGTCACCACCGCGGTTCCGTGCTGGTCGTCGTGGAATATGGGGATATCCAGCTCCCTCTTCAGCCGGTCCTCGATCTCGAAGCACCGGGGGGCGCTTATATCCTCGAGGTTTATCCCTCCGAAGACGGTGGATATCCTCTTGGTCACCTCCACCACCACCGAGGGGTCCTTTGAGTCTATGCAGATGGGGAAGGCGTCGACGTCGGCAAACTCTTTGAAGAGGATCGCTTTGCCCTCCATCACCGGCATCGCCGCCCCAGCGCCTATATCTCCCAGACCCAGGACCGCGGTCCCGTCGGTGACGACGGCCACCAGGTTCCCCTTGGCGGTGTAGTCGTAGATCCTATCCGGATCTTTTTCAATCTCGCGGCAGGGCTCGGCGACGCCGGGGGTGTAGGCGAGGCTCAGGTCCTCGCGGGTGCTGCAGGGCACCTTGCTCTTTATGGCTATCTTACCCCTTGATTTCCGGTGGAACTCCAGCGCATCATCTCGAAGGGCCATCCAAATCTCCCGCCGGGAATTAGCGCCTCGACCACATAAGCCTATCCTGCTGGAGGGGGCCGGGCCAACAGATATAAACCAGAAGCTTGAAGAAGGTGCTCCGGAGCCGGGGTGGCAGAGCGGACTAATCTTCTGTCTCCAAGGGGTCTGAAGAGTCCAAACGCGGCAGGCTCGAGACCTGTTGTCCCTTCTGGGACGCTTGGGTTCAAAATGGGGGGGCGGGAAAGCCCTCCCAGGAAAATCCCAACCCCGGCGCCTGAAACCCTCCAAAAGGTTCATATCGCCGCGGTCCGTCTGGCGATATCCGTCGTCAGGGATGACGAACCGCTATAAAGATCAGAGAGGATACTTCCATGGCTCGATTTCCAGAGGCTGAAAACCGACTTCTGAACATGAAGATCTGCATGCGCTGCAACGCGCGAAACGCTGCCCGTTCAACCCGATGCCGCAAGTGCGGCTACAAGGGGCTTCGCGTCAAGTCCAAGGAGAGCAAAGGGTAGCCGGGCCGGGGGCTGAGGTCCTCATGATCGGTCCCGTAGAGGGGATGCTGGCGACGGCCGTGGAGACGGCAGGGGCTGCCCACCTCACCCTCATCGACCCCGACTCCCAGGGCCCCGAGGCCGCCGGCAGGATGGCTAAGGCGGCGGCAAAGGGGGGCACCGACGCCATCATGGTCGGGGGGTCTGTCGGCGCGGCAGGCCGCGCCCTCGAGGATACTGTGAGGTCGATCAGGGCGGAGTCCGGCCTGCCGGTGATCCTCTTCCCGAGCGGCGTCTCGGGGCTCTGTTCCAACGCCGACGCCGTCTTCTTCATGAGCCTCCTCAACTCCAGGAGCGCGAGCTACCTGATCGAGAACCAGGCCCTCGGGGCGCCGTTGATCTATAAGTACGGCCTCGAGCCGATCCCCATGGCCTACATCATCGTCGAGCCCGGAGGGACGGTGGGCTGGGTTGGGGACGCGAAGTTGATCCCGAGGGATAAGCCCGAGCTGGCCGCGGCCTACGCCCTCGCCGGGAAGTACTTCGGCATGAGGATGGTCTATCTGGAGGCGGGGTCGGGGGCCGGGGATCCGGTGCCCCCGAAGATGGTGGCGGCGACGAAGAGGGCCATCGGCGACGCCCTGCTCATCGCCGGCGGAGGGATCCGGTCCGGGGATGCGGCCCGCCGCCTGGTGGAGGCGGGGGCCGAGATCATCGTCACCGGGACCGGGGTCGAGAGGTCCGAGGACGTCGAGGCCTTCGTCCGCGAGATCACTTCGGCGATGAAGGGCCTCTGATCAGCTCGCCTCAGGCCGCGGGCCTCCCTTTTATGGCTATCCTTTTATACTATCTCCCCTGATCCCCTCCCATGCCCCCTTCGTCTCCTCAGACGGGGAAGTTTCTCTCCGATCACGAGCTGGACGGCTTTCTCCTCCTGGGAGACGGCCGCTGCCACCTGGACATCTACTACCTATCCCGCTTTTCAGCCCCCGACAGGTTCGCCCTGCTGGCCAGGCCGTCGCTATCCATCCTCGTCTCGGGGATGGAGGCGGGCCGGGCCAGGAAGGAGTCGGTCGCCGACGAGGTGGTCTGCACCTCCGATTACGGGATCTTGGAGAAGATGGCCAGGTTCGGACGGCCTGAGGATGCCTACGTCGCGGTCCTTAAGGAGTTTCTCCGGGACCGGTCCGTCAAGAGGCTTGGGGTCTTCGGAGACTTTCCCGCGAGGATCTATCTGGACCTCGCCGGGGAGTTCGAGATATCCGTCCTGGAGAGCCCCGTCTTGGAGATGCGAGAGGTGAAGGCCGCCGAGGAGATCGAGGCGATCAGATATTCTCAGAGGGCCTGCGAGGAGGCGATGAAGGTCGCCATCGAGATGATCCGCCGCTCCCGGCCCGCCGGAGAGTCCCTCTTTTTGGAGGGGAGGCCCCTCACCTCCGAGTGGGTCAGGTCCGCCATCGAGGTCTCTCTCCTGGAGTGGGGGTGTGAGGCGGAAGGTACGATCGTGGCTGGAGGGCCGGAGGCGGCTGACCCCCACCTCGTCGGCTCTGGCCCCCTGCCGAGGGACGCCCCCATCGTCATCGACATCTTCCCCCGCTCCAAACGGACGCGATACTTCGCTGACATGACGCGGACCGTCCTCCGGGGCGAGGCAGACCCCGAGGTGGTCGAGATCTACGAGGCGGTGCTGGCGGCTCAGGTGGCGGGGATCGCGGCCGTCAGGGCGGGGGCGAGCGGAAGGATGGTCCATTCGAAGGTCTGCGAGGCCTTCGAGGAGCGGGGCTACCCGGAGCGGGAGGGTCGGGGCTTCATCCACTCTTCGGGCCACGGGGTGGGGCTTGCGGTCCACGAGAGGCCCTCCCTCTCCGAGGTGGGGAAGGCCCTCTGGGCGGAGAGCGTCGTCACCGTGGAGCCAGGCCTCTACTACCCGGAGCTCGGGGGGGTTCGGCTCGAGGATCTGCTGGTGGTGAGGGGGGGAGGGTCCGAGAACCTCACCAACTTCGAAAAGCGGCTGATCCTCTGACGAGGGCGTTTTGACGATAGGAGTATGGTTATATGGACGCTGAAGTGCTGGAAAAGTACAGGACGGCGGGAGAGATCCTGGCCCGGGTTAGGGAGGAGGCGGCCTCGATGATCGACGTCGGAGTCTCCATCCTGGAGGTGGCGGAGTTCGTAGAGGGGAAGACCCTGGCCCTCGGCGGCGAGCCCGCCTTCCCCTGCAACATCTCCAGGGACAGGGTTGCGGCCCACGACACCCCCCGGCCGGCGGACGGGGCGGTCTTCGGCGAGGAGATGGTGAAGCTGGACATCGGGGTCCACGTCGACGGCTACATCGCCGACGCCGCCGTGACGGTGGACCTCGGGGGCCACCCCGACCTCGTCGAGGCCTCGAAGGCCGGCCTTGCCGCGGCGATCGAGCTGGTGGAGCCCGGAGCGTCCACCGCCGACCTGGGGGCGGCCATCGAGGAGGCGATCCGGGGGTACGGCTACAGCTCCGTCGCGAACCTGACGGGCCACGGCCTCGGACGCTACCGGGCCCACGGGGAGCCCTCGATCCCCAACCGGGCCGCCGAGAAGGGGGCGGAGCTATCTCCGGGGGACGTCATCGCTATCGAGCCCTTTGCCACCGACGGCATCGGCCGGATATCGGAGGCGCCCCAGGTCGAGATATACTCCCTCATCGGGAAGAGGCCGATCAGGTCCCCGCCGGCGAGGGCTCTCTTAAAAGAGGTCCTGGATAGTTACCCCTCCCTCCCCTTCGCCCGGCGTTGGCTATCGGGGGAGAGGATCGATTACTCCCTCCATCAGCTCCTCAGGGCGGGGGTCCTCCACCGCTACCCCCTCCTCTGGGAGGCGCAGGGCGCCCTCGTCTCCCAGGCCGAGGAGACGGTGATCGTCCTGGATAGCGGCCGCCAGGTGACGACGAGGCCGGGGTGAAGGTCCGGTCAGGCGTCCTCGCCGTCGTCCTCGGAGCCGTCATCCTCCTTGTAGCTGTCGTCCCCGACCTGGGCGGCGGAGATGGCGTCGATGCCGTCCAGGAGCTCCGCCGTCATGCAGTAGGGAAGCTCTGCAAAGGCCTCCTCGGGGACCGCCTCCCCTCCGATCACCCTCGCCCCGATGTCGCTCAGGATCCCCAGGGCCTCCTCCATCCTCCCCGCCTCCTCGGCGGTGGCTGCCTTCCTCACCATATCCGCCAGGGGGGTCTTCTGGTCGTAGCTGCCATCGATGTACCTCTGGCTCGCCAGGAAGACCGCCGAGAGGGAGGCGTTCAGGGACTCCAGCATCAGGGTCGCGTCCTCCCCCAGGGAGTCGTCCCTCTCGGAGACGATCTCCCTGATCTCGTCGATGGTGGAGATCGCCTCCTCTTTAGTTATGGTGCCGTGTTCGCATCGCGCTATGACCTTGAGGCAGGCCAGGACCACATCGTCCATGGCGTAGACGAAGACCGCCGCCGACGGGTCCTCCTCCGATTCCTGGAGGGTGAACCCGCTCTCCTTTATCTTGTTGATCCAGTTCTGCCATCGGCCTCGGGTGTAGAACTCTTCTTTCATAAGATCCTCTCATCGGTAAGCGTCTATTAGGGCCACCCGTTCCAGGACGAGGTCGGGGATCCTCTCCTCCCCCGCGGCCTCGATCTCCAGGTCCCCGATATCGAAGGCCTCCCTGACGGCCGCCTCGCTCCAGCGGGGCCCTTCGCCGTCGAGCTCCAGGATATCGGAGATATCCGGAGGGGTGCCCATGACTATCAGGGCGACGCGCTCCGTCGCCTCCGATACCCCCATGGAGAGCGCCCGCTCGATCTGTCTCTGGCCCGATGCGTAGCGGAGGATCTCCAGCCCCAGGTCTTTGGCCACGTTCCTCCTCTCGGTGAAGGCCCGCACCGCCTTCTCGGCGGCGAAGGCGGCGTGGCGTTCGCCGACCACGAGGGAGGCGTCCATCGCCTGGATGATGCAGCCTCGGCCCTCCCCAGCCTCCCTCAACGCCGCAAGAAACTTCCCCGTCCCCTTCATCTTAGGCCTTCCAAAGAGCAGGCGCAGATCGCTCATCGACGGTTGGTTCGGCGACGGAGTTTAAAAGTTTGCGGTCGCCCCGGGGGGGCAGGATCGGCAGGATGGCAGGGAGGGCCAGGAGAAGGAAGTGGAAATATAAAAATATATTAATATAAAAACGAACTCCTGCCTCCAGCCCCCCCGGGGCTTCAGCACTCTACGCAGTCGCCAGCCTCGACGATCACGACCTCGGAATCGCATAGAGTCTCCACCAGATCTCGGAACTCGGCGGGGTCCTGGCTTATCCGGGGCCAGGTGTTGTAGTGCATCGGGATGACCAGGTGGGGCCTTATCCAGCTCGCGGCGATCGCCGCCTCCCTCGGCCCCATGGTGTACCTCCCCCCGATCGGCAGGAGCGCCACCTCGGGTCGGAGGAGGTCTCCGATGAGCCTCATGTCGCCGAAGAGGGCGGTATCCCCGGCGTGGTAGACCCGGACCCCGTCCTCGATGACAAACCCTGCAGCCTCGCCGCCGCAAGCAGGCGGGTCGGTGACGGTGATCCCGGAGGAGTGGACCGCCCTCGTCATGGTGAAGGAGACGTCGGCGATCCGGAGGGTCCCCCCGATGTTCATCCCCTCCGATCGAACCCCCCGGCGGTCCAAAAACCTCGCCACCTCGGAGACGGCCAGGACCGGGGAGCCAGTCCGTCGGGCGATCTCCTCGGCGTCCCCTAGGTGATCGGCGTGGCCGTGGGTGACGGCGATTGCGTCCGGGTCGAGCTCCTCGGGGGACGCCGGGGCGGCGGGGTTTCCCCGGAGGTAGGGGTCGATGAGGACCCTCATCGTCTCGACGAGTTCAAAGCAAGAATGAGAAAGCCAGGTTATCTTCATCTCCGTCCACCTGGGGCCGTCGCCGCCCGATCGCCGAAGGGCGACGGAAATATGCAGGGTTTTTGGGGGGGCCTGGGGCCCCCCCGCAATGCTGCCCTCTTATGCTGGATTAAACCAGACCTGAACGCTGGAGTCTCAGGAGGTCGGCGGTGTCCAGCTTCTCTCCCTGCCGGAACTGGGTGAGGATCTCCTCGGCCTCCTTCCTGACCTCGGCCTTCACCTTGTCCTCCCTCTTCTCCCGGTTCTTCTTTCGGAGACCCGTGATGATCTTGTCGAAATCACGTATCTCTCTCTGAGTCCTGATGAACTCTCGGTGCTGCTTGTCGGCCGCCTCCTGGGCCTTGACGAACTCCCGGTGGGCGGCGTCGGCGGCGGCCCTCACCTGGTCGGCCTCTTTGAAGGTGGCGATCATCTTGTCGTGATATTCCTGGGCGAGCTCCGCGGACTTGGTGACGAGATCGTGGTACTCGGAGGCCTGGTCCCTCAGCTTCTGGGCCTCGTCCAAGAGGTCTCTCAAGACCTCGTTCTTCTCCATCTGCTCCTTCCTCGTCTTGAACTCGGCTCGGAGGGCGGAGATCTTCTCGACCAGCTGCTTCTCCTTGTCGGGGCTGAGAACCTCGGTCTGCTGTTTGAACTCCATGTGGTCTATCTCTCGGCGCAGACCCCGGATCGATCGATCGCCGGTGAGGTTGTGCTTCTTCCTGATCTCGTCTATCTGAGCGTAAAAGTCGTTGGTCTTCTCGTTGTACTCGTCCCGCTTCAGTTTGGCCTCAGCCACGTTCTTGTTGTACTCGTCACGGAGCGTCTTGAGCTCTTGGGCTTGGTCTATGAGCTCTTTGGTCTTCTTGTTCAGTTCATTCCGCTCCGCGGCCCACTTGCTCGCCTCAGCGTTCAATTGGCTGCGACTTTCCTTATAATCGACGGCCTGTTGCTTCAGCCGGGCCTTCTTTTCTTCCAGTTCTGCCAGCATCCCCCTTTTATCCTCCTTTTCCAGCTCGTGGGCTGGTATTACGCCTTTCCCTACGGCACTCTCCAGCGCGGGGCACCATAAACTTTACATGCTCGCTCGATCGACCTCTCCTGGTGGAGATCCGAATAAAATATCGACTTTCGCTTTTATCTTATCATCATCTCAGCCGGGCTCTGGGCGGAGTTCAAAATGCCGCCACCTTCGAGCTCCATGGAACCAAAATATAGCTTGTTCCCAAGATCGACGTCGATGGGCATGTGGCAATTTTCTAATTTACCCCTTACGTATTAACCTTTTGGTCCGAGCCGTTTCCCTCCGGCGGCGGGGCCCCCTTCCGCCGCCCCTACCCAGCCCGGAAGGTGGCGGGTCAGCCCCGGGCGAGGCTGAACGATGATCCCCACGTCGTCCTTTTCCCGACCACAATTTAAAAGTCCACCGGGATCGATGGTTTGAGATATGAATGGAGGAGTCGCGTTCAAGCCGTAATTACAGAGGGATGCCTGCGGTATTGAGGGGAAGGATGGTGAGTTCGAGATAAAGATCCTGGTGACGGGGGGATGCTCTCCCCGGGCAGGGGAGGCGGATCGGAGAGGTCGCCGGGAAGTACGGCGGCGAGGTTCACATAACCGTGCGGCAGGAGCTCTCCATCCTGGAGGTCCCTGAGGAGAGGCTCGACCTCGTCCTCCAGGATCTCGCGGAGGCTGGGCTCGCCCCGGGACCCGCGGGGATGACCTTCTGGAACGTCGTCTCCTGCCTTTGGTCCGACTACTGCTTAAAGGCCGCGGCCGAGACGACCTCCCTGGCGAAGGAGGTCGCGGAGGCTTTTACCGGGGAGAAGACCCCGGGCCCCCTGAAGGTCGAAATCGGCGGCTGCCCCTTCCCCTGCACCAGGCCCCAGTTCGACGAGATTCGATGAAGACGGCTTAGGGATCTTGGGTCGGGTGCGGCCGGAGATGGATGCCGAGAAGTGCACCGGGTGTGAGAGGTGTGTTGCGGTCTGCAAGGTGGGAGCTGCCTCCGTCGGCGACGGGAAGGCGGTCATAGATTACGATAAAGTGCATCATCTGCGGCCGATGAGTAGTGAACTGCCCCGGGGGGGCCCGGTACTCCGCCGAGGACGGCTACATGCTCTTCGTCGGGGGTCGCGGAAGCTGGCCCCCTACGACGGTTGGATCCTCCGCGACTTCGTCGGCAGGGAGGAGATCCTCCCCCTCTTGGGGTGGGTCCTGGAGGTCTTCCGGTCTCGCGCCAATCCTGGAATAAGGCTTCGTGAGTTCATCAAGACGATCGGGTTTGAGGATTTTCGGCGGCGGGTAACCTCCGCCGATCCCGATCAGGGCCGATGAGGAGACTCCCGCCTCCCTCCGGCTCTCGTCCCCTTCGGATCTTTATTCTCAAACCCGAGGTCTGAAATTTCCCCCTCTTAGCCGGATACCTCTGACATTCTCTTTCGATCCA
>Ga0334900_1003490_pt1 | contig 12139 bp, 10 predicted proteins | sample GraSluR3_MG_2_FD_207231 | JGI IMG/M metagenome (GOLD analysis project Ga0334900, IMG submission 207231) | Sludge microbial communities from methane-producing bioreactor in Wageningen University, Netherlands - Granular Sludge_31_08-R3 | ecosystem: Engineered > Bioreactor > Anaerobic >...
CAACGAGACTCGGATCAAAGGCGTGCAGCAGAAAGGCGACCGGATAGTGACCGAAACATCGGCCGGTACTTTCACCACTGAAAAGCTGCTGGTTGCGACGGGCCGGAAACCGGTTCTGGACGAACTGGAGCTTGAAAAAGCTGGAGTCAACTACACCCGAAAAGGTGTTGTTGTAAACAGCCGTCTACAGACGACGGCTCGTCACGTATACGCAGTCGGTGATTGTAATGGAATCAGCATGTTTTCTCACGCAGCTATGCATCAAGGCATGCTTGCTCTCATGAACGCCATCAATCCGACACCTTTTGGCAAAAAGAGGTACACCCGGTATCCAATTCCCTGGACCGTTTTCACAAAACCGGAAGTTGGACAGGTAGGCATGACCGAAACGGAGGCTATCGCGGCGGGTATCAAATACAGGGTGGTCGTTTCCCGCTACGCCGACTATGGACGGGCGATTGCCGACGGACAGCCTGAGGGTTTTGTCAAAGTAATCACCGACCGGAGGGGACGCGTCCACGGCGTAACCATTGTTGGAGAGGCGGCAAGTGAGTTGATTCACGAATGGACCATGGCAATTCAGTTTCGACACAGTCTGTACGATATCATGATGATGCAGCATTCTTTCCCGACGATTTCCCTTATGAACAAACGGGTTGCCGAAAACTGGATGATGGAAGTCATTGAGGCGCCGTGGATCCAAAAACTGATTCGTCTGTTTGTATAGTCCTCGAATAGAGTGTTACCGGTCCGGCGTATATGAAACGGGCCACGTTGTGGTAAGTCTCCGGAAGCCGAGGTTTTGCAGAATTGGGCGGCTCTCCGGCCCTGCGTCGACGACCAGATACCGGATACCCCGAGTCCGCGCCGCCTCTATCCGTGCGGTGACCAGATTGCGGTAGAGCCCCCGACGCTGGTACTCGGGAATGGTACTTCCACCGTACAGACCGGCAAAGGGAGCATCACCGAAGTAAAGGGTCCAGGCGGCGCTGACCGGCGTTCCCGCGTCGGTTATGACAAAGAACGCTATCGATTCGGGGTCTTCGGTCATGCGGGCGACCAGTTCATCCGCCAAAGGGTGGTCTTCAGGATCGGGATCGTCGGGGGTCTTCCCGGAATCAAAGCTGAGAATATCGATAGCAGCCCGTTTTTGTACTGCCCTCAGTACCGTCGGTAGGACCGTCGGATCGGTAACGCGGTGCAGCGTGAAAGCTCCTCCGGGCATGCAGGCCCTGTGGCGGCGCGACCGTGGGCCGCTGCCGGGGGAAAGCTGGTCCGGCAGGTCATCAACGTCCAGAATCATGACCGTCTCTTCCGGTTCAACGGTGTAACCGTGACCCGCCAGAATCGACGAAAGGCCTTCCGGCCGGTCGGTGTCAAAGACTTTCCACTCAAGGGTGTGCCCCAGGCGACGAAAGTAATCCGATTCCCGCACCGCTATCGCTCCGATTTCATCGTCCGACAGTCCCTCCAGTTCAGAGTAGAGAATGAGACTGTTGGTACCTCGTTCGTTGATGTACCGCACCACCGGAGGGGATTCTTCCCGACGGAAACCACTTTCGGTGAGGTCCTTGCGGAGGTATCGGGTGTAGAGTTCTATAAGGTCACTGAGTTCATCCTGGTCGATTTCGTTGGTATCGGCCCGTCGGTCGAAGATAGAAGCAAATTTCATAGGGATAACATACCAAAATCACGAAACATCGTCACTTTAATGGTTATTAGAATACTATAATAATTGTTGTTATGTACATTATTAATTGAAAATAACGCCTTTCGGGTATATCCTTGTAGAGAAGTACTTTCCATACAAGGAGCAACTTACAATGGCCAAGAAAATTATCGTAATCGGTGGTTCTGCGGCAGGACCAAAATCGGCGGCCCGGGCACGGCGGCTGGCCGACGACGCCGAAATTACCGTTATCCAGAAATCCCACGAACTGTCCATGGCTTCCTGCGGCTTTCCCTACTATGTGGGAGGCTTTTTTAACGATAGAAATCAGTTGTTAACCACCCCCACCGGAGTCGTTCGGGATCCCTCCTATTACATGAAGGCAAAGAACATCGTCGCCAGGACCGACACCGAGGCCGTTGCAATCGACAGAAAGACAAAAACGGTTACCACCAAAAACCTTCTTACCGGCTCTACCGACACGCTGGCCTACGACAAACTCATCCTTGCCATGGGAGCTACTCCGCGAATGCCCCCAATCCCTGGAATAGACCTGGACGGCATAACAACTCTCCAGTCGATGGCCGACGCAGATTTTTTGCGAAAAGTCCGGGATGAAGGAAAGATCAAGAAAGCGGTCGTCGTAGGCGGAGGGCTGATCGGGATTGAAACGTGCGAAGCGCTGCAGCTAGCGGGCATACAGATAACGGTCGTAGAAATGCTGCCCCAGATTCTCATGTTTCTCGACTGGCAGTTTGCGAAAATACTTGAAAACCACGTCAAGGCCAACGCCGCCGACGTCATTACGGACAACGCCGTTGCCGCCTTTCTGGGAGACGACCAGGGCAAACTGCGTGCCGTGAAACTGGCCAACGGTGACGAGATTCCGGCTGAACTGGCTGTCGTCGCAATCGGAGTCATACCAAATACAAAACTCGCGAAAGACGTCGGAATAAAAACAGGGAAGACCGGCGGGATTATTGTGGACGAGTACCTCCAGACCAACGATCCGGACATCTACGCCGTCGGCGACTGCATCGAAATCCCCCACCGCTTGAGCGGTCTCAATGTACACGCTCCCTATGGAGACCTGGCCAACCTGGAAGGCCGCGTCGCCGGAGAAAACGCCGTTATGGGTAACGTGGCTACATTTCCCGGAACGATCCAGACCGGTGTCTGTAAGGTCTTTGACTTCTCTGCGGGGTCTACCGGTCTGTCCGAGGCTGCCGCAAGAAAGCTCGGAATTGATGTTGAGACCGTTGTATCCTCAGGCCCGGATAAACCCGATTTTATGGGCGCCCGCGTTCTAATCAACAAAATGGTCGCCGAAGCCGGATCGGGAAAACTTTTGGGTTTTCAATGCATCGGTTTGGGAGATGCCAGCAAACAGATCGGCATGGCAGCAATGGCGATCCTGGGAGGGCTGACCGTCAATGAGCTTGTGAATGCCGATCTGCCCTACGCACCGCCGTTTTCCCTGGCGATCGACAACATCCTTGCCTGTGCCCACTCTCTGCAGAACAAGATGAGGGGGATCATGCACGGTCTTTCCGCCGTGGAGGTCAAGGCAAAACTCGATGCCGGCGAGAAGCCCTTTATCATCGACTGCCGGGCGCCGGAAGAATGGGAACAGATGCGCCTGGGTATCGGCGAACACCTCATTCCAGTTGGTGCGCTCCGCGGCCGGTTGAACGAACTGCCGAAAGACAAAGAGACTGAGATCATCAGCTACTGCAAGATATCGCTGCGCGGGTACGAAACCGCCCGGATTCTGGCGGCCAACGGATATACGAACGTTAAAGTTATGGAAGGGGGAATCGTCGCCTGGCCGTACCAACGCGAGAAATAGACAAGCCGGCGAAAACGACCTGACCCGGCAGATACTTTCCTGCGCCAATTGGCCAACCGTAGTACAATCCGGTGTATCATGACGGATAAAAAGAAAGATCTGCCGGCAGGCTTTTACAAGACTACCTTTATGATCGGTCTGGGCTTTTTCACCATGGGCCTTATGGACCCGCTGTACGACAACTACATACCGGTCTTTCTGGACGGGTTTGTGGCGTCCCGCGCCGTGATCGGGGCCTTGATGACCATAGACAACATCATGGCTCTCATGCTGATACCTCTGGTGACCGCCTGGAGTGACAACGCCCGTACCTCTATTGGGCGGCGAATGCCCTTTGTAACCGTATTACTCCCCTTAAGTGCGGTGACCTTTGCCCTGCTACCCTACGCGGGAACGGCAACTCTCGGGGTTTTTGTCATCGCTCTGGTGGGATTCAACCTGTTTAAACAGTCTGCCCGGGGACCGGTAGTTGCTCTGATGCCGGACACCATACCCAATGAGTACCGGAGCGAGGCAAACGGCGTTATCAACATGATGGGCGGCATCGCTGCCGTCGTTGGTACGGTCATCCTCGCGCCCATGATGGACCTCAGACTCGTCCTGCCGGTCTTCGGTGATACTTCCCGGCGACTGCCGTTTCTCGTCGCAGCCGGTCTCATCGTCACCGCAACGATCCTGCTCCGTCTGACCGTCCGGGAAACACCCCTGCATGACCGGACCGACCGTCGGACGCCGGTTTTGCAGTCCCTGCGGGCCGTATTCACCCAGGAAGATAAGGCCGCCGTCTATATTCTTGTCGCTCTGTTTCTATGGTTTTCTGCCTACGGAGGCATGCGGCCGTTTATGACCCTCTACGTCATAGAGTACCTTGGTCTGAGCGAAGGTATTGCAGGGTTATCCACCGGGCTGTTCGCGGTGGGTTACCTCCTCTTTGCCGTACCCAGCGGCATGATCGCCCATCGGATCGGCCGTAAACGGACGATCCGTATAGCCCTCATCAGCATGGCCGTACTGGCCTTTCTGATGTACAGCCACGAAACGTGGACGCTGCGAATCGGCGCGTCCCCGACGTTTGCGGTAGCGACGTTCTGGGGCCTGCTTTTTCTCTTCGGCATGTGTTGGGGTGCTGCAAACACCAACAGTTTTCCCATGCTCTGGCAGATGGCCACCCTCGATAACATGGGGGCGTATACCGGCGTGTACTACGTCTTTTCCCAGGCTGCGGCAATCATCACACCACCGGTCACCGGTCTCATCGTCGACGCCGTCGGATTCCGATCAATTTTTGTCGTCGCGTCAGTAGTCATGGTGGCATCGTTCCTGGTGATCGGGCGGGTCCGGGGCGGCGAAACCGCCCGGACGAAAGAGACAGCGTAGAATAGATACAGCATAGAATCTCGGTTGGAACTGCCGTCGCCGGTCATCCGGGCAGTCTCGCATCCGCCGAAAAACCGTCCAACCCATCACCCCGGCGAATGGCACTACGCAGATCCTCGTGCAGCCCATCTATCGTCCGTAACCGCCCGGCCAGCACCACCTCTGCTGCCGTTCGGTCCCGCACCTCCGCTATGCCGCCGTTAACCACCACCAGCCGACGCGGCGCCGACAGCGCCAGAGACGGGTCATGTGTGGCAATCAGGACAATCTTGTCCGCCCCCTTCAGCACCTCAACCGCCGCGTGCCGGTCAATCCCCGCATTCTCAATCTCATCGATCAGCACAATCGGAGAACTCGACAACAGCGCCGTATCCGCAATCATCAACGCCCGGGACTGCCCCCCGCTGAGCTCCGTCAGATGCTGCTCCAACGACAAGGGCTCCCCGGTCAGCCCGTTTGCCGCCGCCACAATCTCCGCAGCCCGCTGGGCCGACACATCAACACCCCGACTCTCCCCGTGCAGCTCCAGAAACTCACCCACCGTCGCGTCCATGACAAAGTTCATATTCTGAGACAGCTGCGCCACCAGCCTGCCCACACCCGCATACCGCCCCTCCAGGTCCGGCACCTCCCCATTTACCAGAACCGACCGCCCCGTCGGCGTGTCCGCCTGAGCCAGCCACTCGATATCCGCCAGAAACCTGCTCTTCCCGCTGCCCGTCGCCCCCACAATGCAAACCACCTCACCCGCCACAAAACCGAGACTCTCAAACCCTTCGGGCCTTCCCGATTTGTCAATGCCCGGTAAGACGGTCAAAGATTGAACTACGTTCCGCCCAGATTCTTCCTCACCCATCAGAGCGGCCAGAGCCGCCTCAGTGGTCGGTCGGTTTTTTTCGGTCCTTTCCATCACAAGTCTCCCCCCGTAAGGTTCAGAGGCGTGATATTCCCGATCTGGTGTTCCGCCCCAATCCGCTGCTCACCCAGACAGTAACTGCAGACTGCACTGGGCATCGGGTACCGCAACCGGGAGCCGGTGACCCCCGCCTGTTCCGGCGCCTCGTCCCGCAAGAGCCGCGCCAGTTCAAAAGCACCCTGACCGCTGAGCCCGTTCACCGGTAAAATACGCGCCCGCCTGTTAGCCTGCCGTACCCGAGAGGCAAAGACCTCCCGCTCGGCCTGACTTACCACATCACCCTTGGTGATCACCACCACATCGGCAGTCCGCAGCATGGGCCCCACCTTTCGGGGCGTGTTGATCCCGCTCAGGTTGTCTATCACCGCCACCGCCATGACATCCACTATGTGCGGCGAACAGCGGTTACAGAGCCCCGCCGATTCAGTAAAGAGAACAGGTACCCCCTGCTGAAGCCCCCAGGCAAAGGTCTCCTCAATATTGCTTGCAAAGTAATGGTCCGGACAGATAGAACCGGAGAGCCCCTTCTGAACGGGAATACCCGCCCTGGCGTAGCGCTCGTCATCGTCGGTGGTGAGACAGTCAAACTTCACCACCCCTGCCGCAACACCCATACGCCGAAGTTCCACAACAGTCTTCAGAATGACCGCCGTCTTCCCGCATGACGGCGGTCCCGCCACCGTAATCAGTTTCATGATACCCCCTGCCGTTCCCGCAGCACTCGCTGGAACAGCGCCTCTGCATCGGACAACAACTGCGGCAGCTCCGGTGACAGCAAGAGGTCCCAACCGGGCCACTGCAGAATGTGCTTCTCCGCGTCAAAGTCGTCATTCTCAGGATGAGTGCTCGGGAAAAGCCCCATCCGACTCAACACCCGGCTCATGGAAAGACCGGAAACCTCTTCCACAAGAGGGGTGATTTCTGGACGGTCCGCCCGCGAGATCATAAGAATAGGAGCCGCCAGAGCCCCATCCTCAGGCCATACGGGAATAAGAGGACTGTCCTCGGTGATCGTCCGGGTAAAAAAGTAGGGCATCACCGTAATGACCGGGCCCGTGCTTACCTGTGCCGGACCAGGCTTTGCCCCCGCCACCATCTGGGCCGGGTGCATCTGCTGAAACATGTTCCGGGCCAGCCGTTCTATTCCGGCGTCACCAAAGTTGCGCCGGACCCCCAGCAGCAACGAGTCAAAAAGATCAAAGTCACCGACCGGCAACGCCAGAGAGTTTTCGTACTCCGGCGTAAGTATCTCCCGCCACGTCCGGGGCACCGGCCGGTCGCCCAAAAGGTCCCGGTTGACCATGAACACCGCGGGAACCACACCGATGACCGAGTACTTCCCCTCCGGATCGGCAAGACCATTGGCGACGCCAAATTCGTTGAGATCCTTCCAGCCGGTGCGGTCGGCAAAGGCACCGTTTTTTCGTAACGACAAAAAGCGAGGGTCTGTAAAAAAGAGACGGAACCCGGCAGAGAGAAATATCTCCGGCACCTCTTCGGGAGAGGGGGCGGCGGGGATGTCCTCTTCCATCCAGTCCGTACCGGTGTAGGCCGCCTGGAGGTTGTAGTCCACGGTAATGCCCGTTTCGGCGGTGAACTTTTCGGAAAAAGAGTCAAGAACGTTAGTCATGGGAACCCTGATGGGGCAGGGCACAAGCCCCATGACCCGGATCGTCCGTTTTGCAGATAGTGCTCGTCCGGGACCGACGCCGACGACGGCGTCGGTCCCATCTGCTGCGCCATTCACAACCGCCTGAAACCGGGCCAGCAGCTCATCTGGTTCCAGTCCCCGGGCGTGAGCCGCCGCTTCAACAGTAATAGAAGACCCAAAACGCTCCCGCAACGCCGGGTCGGTCATACGGCGAAAACCGGAAGCAACCAGAACGTCGATCGTTTCAGGGTAGAGTTCGGTCAGCTCGAAGAGCGTCATGTTTTTGTGTATGCTCATACCGTGAGGATACAACTGTCACGACATCGGAAACTTGATGGACATCAACTATGAACGACTTTCTGACCGGCCTGAGCAAAAAATCCCTGGCAAAACTGGAAACCGCCGAAAGCACCCGCATTGTTCCCTCAGGCGGCATACTCTTTCTGGAAGGACAAGAGGGGACCGAGATATTCCGCCTCCTCTCCGGCACCGTCCGTCTCTTTCGGACCACTCCCGACGGACGGGAGGTTACCATCCGCCTGGTAGAGCCGGGAGAACTCTTTGCCGAGATCGTCCTCTTCGAACAGCACACCTACCCGGTCAGCGCCGCAGCCCCCGAGCAGTCCCGCCTGGCCGTCATCCAGCGCCGCCGAATCATCACCCTCCTGGAAGACCCCGAGTTCCGCGACGAGTTTCTGCGTGAGATCATGGGCAAACTGCGCTTCCTCTCCCAGCAGCTCTACGTCCTTACCACCATGGACGTCAGACAGCGTCTGATCCGCTTTCTGGAGGTGCGCTATGGCCGCCGCCCCACCATCGAAAGCGAACTGAACAAACAGGAAACAGCGGCGGCCATCTCCGTTCGCCCGGAAACCCTCTCCCGCACCCTGGCATCACTCCAGTCCGAGGACCTCCTCACCTGGAAAGGCCGGCGCATCACAGTATCACCGCAGCTGTGGGCGGAAGGGCAGAAATAACAAAAGGCCCGCCGTAAATCGGCGGGCCAAGGTATACCGGGAGGCAGTTGGTGTTATGACTGCTGATCTTCGGTCCACTGAACTCGAATTTTGGGTAGTTCTTTCTCCCATGCCGTGTTGACGGTTGCTTCCAACTCGCTTTCAAACTTGGCCTGGTCTTTATCGAATTTCGCCTGCAATTTGGCCGTTTCGGCATCAGCCCAGTCCGCTCTGATAGCCGGAAGCGCTGCTTCCCACCGTTGATCCGCCGCCATCGCCTCTTTCTCTACCTTCGCAAGTAGAATCTTGCCCTCGATTGCCTCCGGCGAACCCGGCTGGTTGGCGAATAGTGCGGTCAAGGAAGCTTCCGCCTCCACGTAGTCTCCGCTCAACAGTTGCGCATTGGCATCATCCAGAAGACGACCGGCCTCAAATCTTGAGGTGTCCAGGGCCTGTGCAAGTTCTTCACTTTTGGTGTTTGCGTTCCTGACGACGGTAAAGCTCATTACTGCGAAGACAAGCAGCCCTCCGAGGGCGAATGACACGATCCGATTTATAGACATTGATTTTTTGTTTTTTTCCATGGGTTTCTCCTTCTCCGGCCATGTGCTAGTAAATAAACCCGATCGACGGTGTTGATGTCTTTGGTAGGTCGGATCCAGGGAAGTCGTGGGAACAACGGTTCTCCTCGCCCTTGTAGTTGGATAGTACTCATTTCCCGGAGTAAAGGAAACTGGCAGGCTTCTCAACACTGCCCGGAGGGGTAGGGCCGACCCCGATGAGGGGCCGGGCATTGGCGGACCGGGTCCGCCATGGGCAGAACCCTCGGGTTCAATTTCAATCGTCACTAGTCCGGTCAAGTGCTTTCTGGAGAAGCACGGCGCCAAGGATGAGGACGCCTTTGATGAAGTCGTTGACAAAGGCGGGGACCTGGTAGGCGGAGAGGATTGCGTCGATGGAGTAGATGATGACGGCACCGAAGAAGGAGCCCTGGACGGTGCCGCGACCGCCGGACATCATGGTGCCGCCGATTGCTACCGCGGCGATAACGTCGAGCTCAAACATGCGGCCGGCGGTGGCGACGTCGACGGAACCGAAGCGGGCGGCGTAGAGGAATGCGGCGATGCCGGTGAGCATTCCGGTGATGGTAAAAATGGCGACTTTTACGCCGGGAACGCGGATTCCGGTGAGTTTGGCCGCTCGTTCGTTGGAGCCGACGGCGTATACGTACCGGCCGAAGCGGGTTTTGTTCATGACAAACCACATGATCAGGGTGAGAAACACGAAGATGATCACCAGGTACGACAGGCCCTGGGGACCACCCAGGCGGCCGTAGCCGATCCAGCGGAGATTCTGAAAGTAGAGGTCGTTGTCGGTCAGGAGGGGGCCGCCTTTTCCCATCTGTACGGTGATGGAACGGTAGGCGACCATGGTGGCCAGGGTAACGATAAAGGACGCCACCCGGGCGTAGCCTACAAAGAGGCCGTTTATGAATCCGAGAACTGCTCCCGCCGCAGTTGCCGCCAGAAGGGCCGGCAGAACGCCGCCGGTAGAGTTGAAGACGGAGACGCTGATGGCCGCAGCCAACGCCAGGATCGACCCTACCGACAGGTCTATGTTGCCGGAGATGATGGTCAGGGTCATACCCAGGGCGATGATGCCGATAAAGACGGATGACCGGATCAGGTTGGAGATGTTCCCCATAGTGATAAACTGGTCACTGGCAAACCGGCCGACGATCAACAGCAGGATAAAGGAGAAAACGTAGTTGTAATTGACAAAGATGTGCTTCAGGACACCTTTCCAGTCGTGTCGAGTCAGTACATTGTTCATGGTCAGCCAGCCTTTCTGTTGGATCCGGTTGCGTAGTACATCACGTCAACTTCGTTGAGTTCGCTCCGGGAGAATTCTCGGTTGATTTCGCCTTTGTACATCACGATGCAGCGGTCGGCGATCTTGTAGATTTCGGGAAACTCGGAGCTGAACATGATTACGCTCTTTCCGGTTTCTACGAGTTTGTTGATAAGTTGGTAGATTTCAAATTTGGCGCCCACGTCTATCCCCTGGGTGGGGTTATCCAGGATAAAGACGTCGCTTTCCAGGCCGAACCAGCGCGAAAATATCACTTTTTGCTGGTTGCCGCCGCTGAGGGAGGTGATCAGGTCGTTTGGATTGCCCACGCGGATATTGGTCTGTTGGCGCTGTTCTTCAAAACGGCGGTTTTCTTCACGGTTGTGTATGACCAGGCCTTTGTGGGCGCTGGTGAAGTAGGCCATGGAGAGGTTGTCTTTGACTGAGAGGTCTTTCAGGATGGACCGTTCTTTACGGTTCCGGGGTACCATGGAGACGCCGGACTTGATGACGTTGAGGATGGAGCGGGTGTTGAGCTCTTGTCCGTGGAGGTAGATGGAACCTCCGGTGATCGGTCTGGCTCCGAAAAGGCACTCTGCCAGGGCTCCCCGGCCGTCGCCGAAGAGTCCGGTAAACACCAGGACTTCACCGCGGTGCAGGGAGAAGCTGATGTCCTGGAAATGGCCTTCACAGCTGAGGGACCGGACATCAAGAACGGTCTCTTCGGTCACGACGTTGGTCTTTTCAACGACGTCGTCCACGACGCTGCGTCCCACCAGCATCTCTGTGGCCTGCTGTTCGTTGATGTCGGCAAACTCTCCGGATGCGACAAAGCGTCCGTCCCGGAGGACGGTGTAACGATCACAGACGGAAAACAGCTCCGGCATCTTGTGTGAGATGTAGATGGAACTCACGCCTTGGGCTTTGAGGCCGCGCATGATGGTGAAGAGGTTTTCTATCTCGTCGTTGGTAAGGGCTGTGGTGGGCTCGTCCATGATGATGAGCTCGCAGTCAAAGAGGAGCGCCCGGGCGATCTCGACCAGCTGTTTTCGGGAGGTATCCAGGTCGCGGACGTATACGGTAGGGTCGATTTCCATGCCCAGCCGTTTGAATATCTCCCGGGACCGGCGAATCATCTCTTTTTTGTTGAGGTACACTCCGGCGGTAACGATTTCGTTTTTCAGAAAGAGGTTCTCAAAGACCTTCAGGTCGTTTACCAGGTTCAGCTCCTGGTGGATAAACCGGATACCCAGCTTGGCCGCCTTGATCGGCGTAAGGTGGGTTACCTCTTCTCCGTCGATCAGGACGGTGCCGGAATCCGGTGGTAGGACGCCGCCGAGGACGTTCATCAGGGTCGACTTGCCGGCTCCGTTTTCGCCTAAGAGTCCGTGGATTTCACCCTCGCCGACGGAGAAGGATACATCTACCACCGCCTGTACCGCACCAAAGCTCTTGTAGATGTTCTTCATTTCCAGTTGCATGGGTTGTACTCCTTCTGCACGGCTGAAAAGGGGGCCGACGCCGGGAGGCGCCGGCCCCATCGATTGGTATCAATTGGTCTGAATACTACCCGAATCCTACTTTACAGAATAGCGGAGCGTATAGAGGTCACCTTTCATGAACTCTCGGTAGTTGCTGTTGTCCACCATTTCGGTTTCGATCAGGTGCATGCCGGTGACGGTTTTTCCGTCGAGGATGTCATAACCTAATGCGATGGCGTCCCGGACCATGGCGGGTGAGAAAGAAAAGGTCACCTGGTCAAAGCCCAGTTCCTGGTAGTGGTCAAAGTTCTCAAGGAGTTCTTTGGGACCGCCCACGGCGGATACCAGACGGATGTTGATGTCGAAGTTTCCGTCATAGCCTTCCAGCC
>Ga0334900_1003497_pt1 | contig 12126 bp, 8 predicted proteins | sample GraSluR3_MG_2_FD_207231 | JGI IMG/M metagenome (GOLD analysis project Ga0334900, IMG submission 207231) | Sludge microbial communities from methane-producing bioreactor in Wageningen University, Netherlands - Granular Sludge_31_08-R3 | ecosystem: Engineered > Bioreactor > Anaerobic > Unclassified...
CAGAGACAGCCGTTGAGGGAACGCAAACCATGCTGGTTTACCCCAACCCCAACAGCGGGGTGTTCAGGGTAAAATTCAGTTACCTGACCGAAGAAACACAGGTGATGCTGTTCAACTCCATCGGGCAGATGATTTTCAACCAAACCACCACCGACCCGGAGGTTTTGATTGATTTACCCGGCATAACCAGCGGAATGTATATTGTGAAAGCGGTGAGTGAAAGCAGGAAGTTCAGTCAGAAGATTGTTGTAAAATAATATTCTGGAAGCGAAGAAACCAATTCAATGGATTGCAACAGATAGAATGATATATTTGAAGTCATAATTCGGGCAGATGGTTTAAAATAAGTATCTTTGATAATCAAATAAAATTTTTAATTGATGAAACAAAGAGTGTATATTGATACTTCAGTAATTGGAGGATGCTTTGACCAGGAGTTTGAAGAATGGTCAAATAAATTATTTGATGATTTTAAATTGGGAAAAAGAATTGCTGTTGTTTCGGAATAATATTAGAGATTAGGACACCAAGGGAAATATTAAAATTTGAAGATGATGAAGACTGAAAAAGATTTTGATGCTGTGAAAATGATGCGTGAAATTAGACAAAAGAGACATGAGGAGTATAAATCAAATCCTCAGTTGAGAGAGCAACGATTGTCGGAAATTCGTAAAAAGTATGCCAGTAGGATAAAATCCCACCAAGCCGCCAGTAATTAGAATACGGTCAAAAAATATTTGGGGTGAAGTGGTTTTTTGGATATTCTGCCATGCATTAAGAACCCCATGTGATGCTGTTTAACTCCACCGGGCAGATGATTTTCAACCAAACCACCGCCGACCCGGAGATTTTGATTGATCTGCCCGGCATTACCAGCGGAATGTATATTGTGAAAGCGGTGAGTGAAAGCAGGCAGTTCAGTCGGAAGATTGTTGTAAAATGAGTATAAGTGTATTCAATTGGGAAAGAATTGAAAAAAGAATATTCGGAATGGCAAATGAACCGGATAAAGTTTTTGAAAACCTTTAAATGATACTTGAGATAAACAGACAGTTTGAATGTTGAACAAAGGAATAATTTTTTATCTTTGAATGACTAACTTAAAACAAAAAGCAACAGAATTGACCAGAAAAGAATGAGATTCAAAACAGCACATACCGTTATAAGAAAGTTGTCGGCCTTCAAAACTGCTTTCCAGATTTACAGCAGCTTTGTTGCGGTTGTGTTGCTGCTTTTCATTCCGGTTTCGGTTTTTGCGAAAATGGCAGCCGGTGAAACGGTTGCGCACGGTAAACAGTCGAACATTGTTTACCCTGCCGCCGAAGAAAATGCGGTTGTGATTACCGAAGGCCGGATAACCGCTGCAGCAGGTCAGTCTGTCAGGCTGTTGCCCGGCACCCACATTAAAAGCGGGGAGAAACTGAGCGTTAGCATTGTGAGCCGCGAACACCAGGAGGCCCGTGCTTACGAGGTTGAGAAAAAACGCCGGCAGGAGTTTTATACAGCGGTATTTGCCCGGTTAAAAGATATGCAGCACCTGTCGGAAGGAATCAGGGTTGCAGGCTACCCGGGGCGTTTTCCCTTTGGCGGCGCCACCCTGGCGCAAAACCGGCTCTGCATTTCAGCCCTGCCCGTTCAGCCGCCGGTTACTTTCCCGGCGCTGTGTATGGCCTTGCAACAGAACACATCCATACAAAACATACACAACCTGCTGGTTTCTGCGTTCCGGGGCGCTCATCAACCGCTGTTATCGTGGGGCAATCGTACCGAAACCATTAAGGTGATGCTGTGTTGAAACCCGCCTGAACGCAGGGATTCACTCCCGGGGCAAGCCTACACAAAAGAGTGAAAGCCTGCCCGCCCATTCAAATAAATAAATCAAACAACCGGGAACATGGTGCTTTTTCTAAAAATCAAAAACGTAAAAAGTACAATACCCAAAAAAATACAACAAAATGAAAAATATAAAAGTAATGGTTACAGTCGTAATCGTAATGGCTGCAATGAGTGTGAGTGGACAGACATGGAATACGAATGGAACTCATATCTACAATTTAAATTCTGGAAATGTTGGAATTGGAATATCAAGTCCCATGAAAACCCTCGACGTTTCTGGAGATGTAAGCTTAGGTTTAGCAGGCAGCATTTTTGCAAAAAGACAAGATAATTCTTACCACGAATTCTTTTCAATGGATCCTAATGATGATATAATAATTAATAGAAGTTCAATAGTTGATGATTTGCCTTCTAATATTTTTATGATTCTTGGAAATGGAAAATATTTTCAAATTAGAAATTCCTTGAATCAAAGATTATTTGAAATAAATGGGATTAACGGTTATATGAGCACTGGTACAATAATGTTAGGTTTAGGAGGAAGACTGTTTGCAACAAGAAGTGATGGATCTAGGCAAGAGATGTTTTCATTAGATAACAATAATGATATAATTATTAATAGGGCATCAATTGTTGAAGGGGTTGCCTCAAATTTAATTTTTGGAATTGGTCCGAATAGAAATTTTGATCTAAGAGGGTCGAGCAATAATGTTTTATTGAGAGTTAAAGAGGCAACTGGAGATATTTTTGTTAATGGAAAAATTACAACAAAAGAGATTGAAGTAAAAATAGACGTTTGGGCTGATTATGTTTTTCAGGATGATTATCAATTAAAACCACTGAATGAAGTTGAAGCGTTTATAAAAGAGCACAAGCATTTACCGGGTATTCCCTCGGAAAAAGAGATTACCGAAAACGGACTTTCAGTTGGTGAGATGAATCAAAAAATGATGGAGAAGATTGAAGAGCTAACACTCTATGTTATAGAACTGCAAAAAGAAATAGAAACGCTCAAACAAAAGTGAGCTATTTTACTAAGATAATTAAAAATGAATTGCCGGTTGCTTTTTCTGTAGCCGGCAATTTTATATTATCCGGAGATAAACCCTCTTTTTTTCACAAATGCGTTTTTTAACCTTTTTATTAAGTAAAAAAAAATAAAAATGTGATATTAGCAACTGTGAAGTCTAATATTTTATAAAATTATAGCAAGTACATAAAATGATCTGCAAATGAACCATAGAATAGGCGGAAGATGTTTCAGGATGTAAATATAGAAAAACCCGATCGTTTGTGTCAAGGTGCATGGCACGGGCATGTAGTGTTTGGGCAGTGGGTTATAGCGGTATTTAAACCAGAGATTTTTGTAGAACTGGGTACTCATAACGGCGATTCTTACTTTTTGTTTTGTCAGGCGGTTAAAAGCAATAATCTTTCAACTCAATGTCATGCGGTGGATACATGGAAAGGAGAAAGCCATGCCGGTTTTTACGGAGAAGATGTTTATCTTTCCGTAAAAAAATACAATGAAGAGAATTATTCTTCATTCTCCACGCTGCACCGATGTCTGTTCGACGAAGCCGTTGATCGTTTCGATGACAATTCAATTGATCTTTTGCATATAGATGGTTTTCATTCGTACGAAGCGGTTCATCATGATTTCTACAACTGGTTACCTAAATTGAGCGATAATGCGGTGGTTATTTTTCACGACACCAACGAGATAAAGGAAGGATTTGGTGTGCATAAATTGTGGGATGAACTTACGGAAAAATATTCCGGTAAAACATTTCATTTTTTGCATGAACATGGTCTTGGGGTTTTGGGTATTGGAAATAATTATCCGGCTCGGTTGGAAAAGTTGTTTAATGCAGATGAGAAGGAAACAGAAGCCTTCCGTAACTTCTTTTCTGAGCTGGCATTTTTGCTTAACCAGCCAGTGGAGAAAAAGAGGCTTGCGCTTGAAAATCAGGAATTCAAATTGTACTTCGATACCGGAGACGGTTTTTCAGAGGATAAGATTGAACGGATTCCCTTTAATAAATTAAAAGGAAAGTCTTTTATTAATCTTGACAAATATGAAAATGTAAATAAAATTCGGATTGAAATAGGAAAAAGTCCGGCGTTACTTATGCTTTCTGATTTAAGGTTGCAGAAAATAGACGGACGGTATTTTTATCCAGATATTTCTGATGGAAATTATAAAAAGATTGTAAAAATTAACACGGTTCATAATAAGCGGAACAATGAATTTTTACTCCTTTTTACCAATAATGCTCCTCGGTTGATTTTGCATTTAACGAATGATAATTATTATTCTGTTTCATTCAGTTATAAAATATTTGGCTTTTATGATTTGACCAACTTTAGCATTATAGAGGAATTCAAACAGAAGGAGAAAGAGCTGTCGCAGTCGTTAAATCAATTTAAGGAAAAGTTGAAAGAAACGAAACAAATATCCGAACAGGAGGTGAAAAGTTTAAGCAATGAATTGAAAAAAAAGGAGAAAGCAATAAATGATTATGTTGAAATTAATAAATTGCACAAACAGAATGTGGAAAATCTTAAAACTGAATTTCAACTTTACAAAGAAAAACTGAAACCCATTAAAAATAAATGGGCTGAAATTGAAAAAAGAAATAAAACTTTAAATGATATTACTACCGCTTTACGGGAAACGGTAAAAAACCTGCATGAGAAAATTGATGAACAAAATCAAGAGATTTTGAAGCTAGCACAGCAAGCATATGCCAGGGACCGTCAGTTTAAAAATGAAAAGTTGCAGCTTGAGCAAAAAATGGCTAAGAAGAACGAACAAAGGGAAAGCCGATTAAAGGATGAATTAGTAAAATTAAAACACGAGTTTAAGGAAGAAAAAACACAGCTTGAGCGACAGTTAAAAAAAGAGAGATTAGATTGGCAATATCAAATAAAAAGATTAACTGATATACAAAATCTCCAGCGGGAACAGGAACGAAAAAAACTGATGAAGTGGTATCAATGGAAATTTCCTTTAAGGATTGTAAGAGATATATGGAATTTTTTTCAGAATCCACTAAGGTTTTATCGTTTCAAACGTGATTACTTTTTAATTAGGCGCAGTGGATTGTTCGATAATGAATGGTATCTTAATCAGAATCCAGATTTATATACAACTACAGTTGATTTAATGGAACATTTTGTAGTGTATGGCAGCAAAGAAGGACGTAATCCTAACCCGGGTTTTGATATGCATTATTATTGTAAGCATAACCCAGATGTTCAGGAGGCTGGTGTTAATCCGCTGTTGCATTACGCCCGCTATGGATGGAAAGAAGGGCGAAATCCCTCGAATTCGTTTGACACAAAATGTTACCTTGAAACTTATCCAGATTTAAAAAAGGGATGTATAAATCCTCTATTTCATTATTTAAAAAATAATTATAATCGTAATGAAAGTTTATTAAAAAGAAAATCAATAATTGATAAAATAGATAATTTTATAAAATATCATGATGGGTTATCATTAGAAATCACATCTAATAATTTGAAATCAAATAAGGATTATTCGGTTACGTGTATAAAAAAGATTGCTTCTAAACTATCTGCTAAAATACCACAAAAGCAATTGTCGTATTTTGATTTTGAACAAGAAAAAAAATTTCTTTCTTGTATCTATAATTATGATTTATTTAATTGTAGTGACATCGATAGGATAAAAGTGTCTATAGTATTACCCGTCTATAATAGAGCAAAGCTTGTATCAAAAGCCATTAATTCTGTTTTAAAGCAAACACATAGTAATTGGGAGTTATTTATAGTTGACGATGGAAGTACTGATGAGACTTCAATTATTTTAGATGAATTTAAGTCAGACTTAAGAATTAGTATACAACATACGAATCATTTAGGTGTATCCTCTGCGAGAAACGTTGGTTTGAATTTATCAACTGGTAATTTTATATTTTATATCGATTCTGATAATGTTTGGAGCAAGAATTACTTGAGAACAATGATTATTTTCTTGACAGTTGCAAATCTTGACTGTGCATACAGCGGTTTGGTCTTAACAGAATCAAATTTTGTTGTGGGTTACAGAGGAGAGCCTTTTAAATGGCAGTATTGTTTAGAAGGAAACTATGTGGACCTAAATGTATTTTGTCATCAAAGAAGTTTATATGAGAAATACGGTGGTTTTAATACTAATCTACGAAGAATGGTGGATTGGGATTTGATTTTAAGATATACAAAACAATCAAAAATCTCTTACGCCCCTTTTATAGGAGCTCTTTATTCGAATGATAAAAGCTCTGATTATCGAATATCTAATTTTGAACCTAATGCATATGGTCCCGTAGTAAAAACCTTAAATAAAAATGGGTTAAATTTCTCAAAAAACTGTTTTGGTGAAGTAAGATTCAATATTGCTATTAAAATTTCTGTGCCATTTGAAAAACGACAAGAATGGGGAGATTACCATTTTGCAGAATCATTAAAATCATCATTAATAAAAATTGGTCAAAATGTAAGAATAGATTTTTTGGAACAATGGTATGACTATCCCGTTAATAATGATCATGTTATTATTGTTTTAAGAGGATTAACAGAATATAAACCTAATCCTTCTCATCTAAATATCATTTGGAACATTAGTCATCCAGATCAAGTATCATATAATGAATATGAAAAATATAATTTAATTTATGTTGCTTCTAATTCATATCCGGATCTCTTAAATCAAATAATTAATAAAAGAGTACGAACACTTTTTCAGTGTACTGATTATGAGTTGTTTAATGAAAAGAGGCAAGTCGAACTACCTGAAAATACAGTATTGTTTGTTGGTAATTCCCGGAACCAATACAGAGACATTGTAAAATGGGCCGTTAATTCTACAAAGAATCTACAGGTTTATGGCACAAGATGGGAGCAATTTATAGATAAGAAATACATAAAGGGTTTAAATATTGATAATAAAGAACTTGGGAGATACTATAAATCATCAGATGTAGTATTAAATGATCATTGGAAATCGATGAAACATTACGGGTTTATTTCAAATCGAATTTTTGATGTATTAGCTTCCGGAGGGCAATTAATATCTGATAAGATTCCATTTATTAACGTTTTATTTGGTGATAATGTTATTCAAGTTGAAAGTCAGAAGCAATTTAACCAGGCTTTAAAAAAGTGTCTTAAACTAAACAAGAACAATAACAAAATATCAGAATTTGTTCGTAAATATCATTCATTTGATTCCAGAGTTGAGCAGATGTCAAATGACATCTTTAAATTTTTAGGGTTTCCAAAGAATAACATTCAAGAAAAAAATATTTATATAAATTACAAAAAGAAAAAGAAAATTGGATTGCTATTACAGTATGGTGCCCACGGACCTACGAGCTCAGGATTTATTCGATTAATATGTCCACTTACATCAGAAGAAGCCGGGAAACATCTTCAAATTAAAATATTAAAAAATATAAATGATCCCTTTTTAAAAAAAAGTGATGTATGTATAATTCAGAGAGTAGCTGTTAGCAGGGAAAAAGATGCAGATAAACTTGTTGATATAATTAATAAAAATAGTAAAAAATTTTTTATTGATACAGATGATGCTTTTTCATTATTGCCAAACACACATAAAGAGAAATCCAAATATGCTAAATTGGACAATATTCTTAGAAATCTAATGAAAGAAGCATCAGGAGTTTGGTTCTCCACAAAACAGCTCACAAATTATTATTTGGAAAATCCTAATATTAAAATTATACGGAACCAGCTGGACCCAAGAATATGGAGAAATTACAGGGAAGATTTAAATTTTGAAGTATCAGATGATAAAATACATTTATTATACATGGGAACTTCAACGCATGATGCTGATTTCTCACAAATAATTCCTACTCTGGATATTTTAAATGAAGAGCATAATAGAAAATTTGATGTAACAATAATTGGTGCATTGAGCCACAGGATTCAAAAATCGTGGTTAAAATATATTGATGTACCTTCTGAGCATAGTGCCTATCCGTATTTTGCAAGATGGTTAAAGCAGCAAGGGCCATTTGATATAGGTCTGATTCCCTTAGCAAATAATTCTTTTAATCGTTGTAAGTCAGATATAAAATTTTTAGATTATAGCGCCTTGGGATTGCTTTCAGTGATTTCAAATTTAGGAGAATACAATGCAGAGATTAAGGATAAAGGTCTTGCTGTCATGATTGACAATAAAGAATTTGAATGGTATGATAGTTTGAAATCAATTATTGAATCACCGAATACTTACAAAGAGAGAAGGGAAAAATCTATGAGGTATCTATGGGAAGAGAGAAATATAAATTATAGTACTCAGGAAATATTTAATTCAATTTTATAATGCTTCTAACAAAATCGAACAAAGGAGGTACTGAATTAATATTCAGTTTTGTATCAAATGAATATCGTTGTATTTATTAATGTTAATAATATATTAAGTTATTGTGAGATGCCTAATAGATTTGCTGTTGAAGTAAAAAAATTATCCAAGACCTATAAGCTTTATGGTTCACGTTATCATGTTTTAGGTGAACTGGTTCATCCGTTGCGTAAAAAGTACCATATAAAATTCAATGCCCTAAACGAGGTGTCGTTTCAGTTAAATCAGGGGGAGGTATTGGGGATAATAGGTCGCAATGGTAGCGGAAAATCGACATTGCTGAAAATATTGGTTTCTGTAGTATCTCCCACATCGGGTACATTTGAAATAAAAGGGAGGTATTCGGCACTCCTGGAATTGGGTGGAGGTTTCAACAAAGACATGACAGGAATTGAAAATGTCTATTTTTTGGGGGCTATTCAAGGATATTCCAAACGGGAGATGAAAAAACGACTTCCACAAATACTTGAATTTGCCGAGATAGGGGAGTATGCTTATCAACCGGTAAAAACATACTCCAGCGGAATGTATGTGCGATTGGCTTTTTCAATAGCAATTCATATTGATCCGGATGTTTTAATTGTTGATGAGGCGCTGGCCGTAGGGGATATTCGGTTTCAGCAAAAATGCTTTCGAAGAATCAGGCAATTTAAAGAATCAGGTAAAACCATCCTTATTTGTACCCACAGTATGAGTGCTGTGAATGATTTTTGTAACCGGGCAATTTGGTTACACCAGGGAGAAATACAGATGGATGGCGATCCCAAGAGAGTGACAGATGCCTATTCGTCATTCATGAATTCCAATGAAGCATCAATAAAAGTAAAAAATCATAATTTGCCTGTTGATGAGACTGAAAGAAACGATTCATTTCCTGAAAAGCTTGCAAAGAATTACAGCTCTATAAATTGGGTTGATTTAAGGAAATTTGAGGCCTTCGGAAACGGCAAGGCTCATCTTGAGTTTGCAGCAATAATGGATGCTCAAACAAATAAACAGGCAGGAAAACTCAAAGCTGGACAGAAAGTTCGAATAATGATTTTTTTACAGTTTTTCAGCGAAATGCTCAATCCCGGGATTGAGTTACAGCTCAATGATAAACATGGAACTACTGTTTTTAATTTAAATAATTACATGTACAGACATTCTCTAAAATTCAAAGAAGAATCAATTTTAGTAGCCGTTGAGTTTAAATTTCCGGCTATTACCAACGGAAGATATTCACTTTCCTTTGCAGCCCTCGACCGCGAAAATCAGAAAACAGAATACCTTCATTGGGTGCACGATGCATTAATTATTGATGTTTTTAATTTTGATACTCAATACAAGCAGGGAGGCCTGGTCGTAATAAATGAGGTTGACATAAAGAATATGAACTTGAATATAGAGAATAAATCAGTTGAATATTAGAATTAATAATGTTAATTTATAGAGAATGAATCTGATAGAAAAAACCACATTGTTTTTTTCTGATCTTTTTACCCACAGAAAGATTTTATACACCCTTGTTGTTCACGACTTCAAAAGCAGGTATTTGTCAACCTACATTGGATTGCCCTGGGCGTTTATTCAACCCGCCGTATATATTCTGGTGGTTTGGTTTGCATTTACATTTGGACTCCGCGCAGGAGGAGAAATGGCATCAGGAATTCCTTTTGTTGCATGGCTGATATGTGGGCTTATTCCCTGGCTGTTTATCAGCCAGACCATGATTGTGAGCTGCACGTCGCTGAACCAGTATTCCTATCTGATAAAAAAAACCAATTTCCCGGTGGGAATGATTCCATTTATAAAAATACTCTCCGGGTTGCTGGTTCATTTTATCCTGATTTCATTCGTCATCGCTTTATTAATTCTTTTTTACGATATAAACCCAACCATTTACTGGCTGCAGATATTTTACTACCAGTTTGTGCTGCTGTTTTTACTTTCGGGCATTTCCTGGTTTGTATCTTCGGTGAATGTGTTTATTAAAGACATGGCGCACATTGTGAATATCATTGTTACCATGCTTTTCTGGGCTACGCCCATCATCTGGCCATTTTCCATGCTTCAAGGAAATTACCGGTACATAGCCCTGTTAAATCCGTTTTTTTACATTACCGAAGGGTACCGTTACACCTTTCTGGAACAACGCTGGTTTTTCGAGTTTACCGAAATGAACCTGTTCTTCTGGACCGTTTGCATTGCCATTTTTATTCTGGGGGCGCTCACGTTTCAAAAACTGAAACCCGATTTTGGAGATGTGCTGTAAGTTGCAGAGTTCATAGTTCAGAGTTCAGAGTTCAAAGTATTCATTTAAACAACGAATCATCAAAAGAAATGAACCTGATACATGTAAAAGCACAATCTGTTTTTTTGATTACAGCCATTTTATGGGGTATAACCACTATTATACTCACACCTCCATTTCAGGTTCCCGATGAACCGGCACATTTTTACAAATCGCTGCAAGTTGCAGAAGGGAAGCTTTTTCCTGAAAATTTTCAGAACCAGGTAGGAGGGTACTTTCCAAAAGGTTCGAATAGAATTGCAACATTTTTTGATTACACGTTTTTGGAATCCGGTTATCGCTTCGGTTTTCATGATCTTGCTGAGGCATTAAAAATCCGGCCCGATACAAGCGCCGTAACTTTTATTCAATTCCCCAATACCGCGCGAATATTTCCCGTACCCTATTTCCCACAGGCTTTTGGGATAATGATTGGAAAGCTATTTTTCAATTCGCCACTTGTTTGGTTTTATGCAGGCCGCCTGTTTAACCTGATAGCCTGGATAAGCTTACTTTTTTTTGCCATTAAAATAGTCCCGGTTCATAAGTGGACCATGGTATTGTTGGCCCTGTTGCCAATGCACATCAATCTTGCAGCATCGCAAAGTGCAGATGCTTTCACCAATGCGATCTCATTTTTAGGTATTGCTATTTTTTTAAGATTGATATTTACAAAGGATTATATGAGATGGAAATCTGTTTTTTGGATGTTGTTGGTTTTGCTACTTGTTTCCCTCTCCAAAAATGTTTATATTACTATCGGGCTTTTATTCTTCCAGATTCCCAAAACAAAATTTCAAACCCGCAGGTTCTATAATCTTTCTCTGGTGCTTGTAGCTTTTATAGGTATTTTGGGGTTTCTTGCAGGTAGTTTTTACACCAGCAAAGTGTATCATCTTGTTGAACCTGGGGTGTCATTTTTCCCTCATTTTGCCAACAGTGTTCCTCCGGTTGACCACCTTAAACAGATAAGATTCATCCTGGCAAATCCGGTGGAGTATTTATTCATTTTGGCCGACTCGTTAATAAACCAGTGGCAAGTATTGATTTATTCAGGCATTGGTGTTTTAGGCTGGCTTAATGTGTCCCTTCCTCTTTGGTATTATTCTTTTATGGCGATTACAGTGTTGTGCATGGCATTTTTTGAAAGTTCGGAAAACATTGTGGTTAAACTGAAAAACAAACTTTTGTTCCTTTTGGTCGTAATTATAACAATCGTTCTGATTTGCACAATTAGCTATCTTACCTGGACACCGGTAGGGCAAAACACCATTGATGGATTGCAGGGACGGTATTTTATACCAATACTGCCGCTGGTGTTTGTTTTATTTTACAACTGCCGGTTAAAAATCCCTCATCATGCCGGGGTAATTGTTACATTGGTTGCTTTATTAATATCATTTGTTGTTTCGAATGTTACTTTATATGAAAAATACTGGTGCCTTTTGTAACCCTTTTCCATATAAAAAGGTTGCGGAGTTCAAAGTTTAAAGTTTACAACAATCCGTAGGTTTTAAGGATTTCGGCCAAATCGGGATGAGACCGGGCGTATTCCCTCAGGGCTGAAACAAGGTTCCGGGTTTTGTCGTTTGCATCTTCTGCCTTTAAAAGGGCAGGTTTA
>Ga0334900_1003505_pt1 | contig 12102 bp, 9 predicted proteins | sample GraSluR3_MG_2_FD_207231 | JGI IMG/M metagenome (GOLD analysis project Ga0334900, IMG submission 207231) | Sludge microbial communities from methane-producing bioreactor in Wageningen University, Netherlands - Granular Sludge_31_08-R3 | ecosystem: Engineered > Bioreactor > Anaerobic > Unclassified...
CAACCTGTAGGCTGGTTATAGAATCTGATCAGGGTACGGTGATAGGGTGGGCGGCACTCTCTCCGGTAAGCAGTAGAGTTGCTTATCGTGGTGTTGCTGAAGTATCTATCTACATTGCTTCACCTTTCCGAGGGAAGTCTCTAGGGAAGCAGTTGCTCGATGCCCTTGTCGCAGAATCCGAACAGGTAGGATACTGGACACTACAATCGGTGATTCTTGTCTCTAATGTAGCGAGTATAGCACTACATGAATCGTGTGGATTTCGCGTGGTCGGACGGAGAGAGCGGATTGGCCAGTTACCAGATGGGACTTGGTCGGATACGCTTCTTTTGGAGAGAAGAAGCAGATCTCCCGCTTTCCTTGACTGATCAGGTGGTCATACCCCTTCCGGCAATCGCATACCTATCAACAACATGATCGCCCTCTATGAGATAGAGCGTATCAAAGAGATTTACGACTGGACAGATATGATTCGGTATGACGCGGAACGTGTCACCAATCGATACTGCTTGCGAAAATGCCGGGTCGATGATGACGGTATGCTCATCGTATACACTCGTTACTGTGGTTTGCACCGGTTCGAGGATAACCCCTTTTCCCGGGGAGTAGCAGATTCCCGACTCTCTACTCTGCATGGTGAGAGCCTTCGCTCCTGCATCGCCGATCGTTCTAGATGCAGTAGGTTTCGAAGTGACACTTACAAGAACAGTCGCTGCACACGAATCGTATGATCCAAGGATCGCAGCCTGTCCGGCATCCATGAACACATAGGTTCCTGGTCGTATTTCATGTATGCCTTCAAGAATCGGAACATCCTTTACATTGGCACTGAGTATACTGGGAGTGGAGCCAATACTGACACGTTTGCAGGGCATGTTCGCCATTCGAGCCCTTTCAGCATAGAAGAGCGTCTGCTTTTGTGTGTCGGTAAAAATCACTGCAGCCTGTTCAAGACTCTGTGCGCTGTAGGAGTTTCCCTCATGACTGAAAATGCCTTCGAATACAATGTTCGGTTTCGCCCTGATCGAATCAAGCAATGAATCGAAGAGTGCTGTACTGGTCACCCCGCTCCTTCCCTCTCCTGTCTCCACTTCGATCAGCACGTGGGCGGGTACTTCCGAGGAGAATATGTGGGCGATCTGCTGGATCGCTTCGATCGAATCCACACCGAAAGAGATGCGCTTTCCTTCGGCACAGAGCCGTTGTATGCGTGACAGCTTGTGCACACCGACGACTTCGTTCGCAATGAAGATATCATCGAGCCCAGCGTGAGCCATCACTTCGGCTTCGCTTGTCTTGGCCACAGTGATTCCGGAGGCTCCGATTTCCACTTGTAACTGTGCTATTTCGGGACACTTATGCGTTTTCGTGTGTGGTCGGAGTGCTACATGCCAACGATCGGCAAGATGTTGCATCTCTGTGAGATTCCTCATCATGATCGTTCGGTCGATCAGCAGTGCTGGAGTATCGATTTGTGAAATATGCATGTGCATCCTCCTCATGTTTCATATATAATCTGTGTGATGAACACACAAGTCAAGGAGATTATATGAAACTGGTCTGTACATCCTGCGGAGCTCACTATCCAATCGATAGTGCTCGGTATATCTGCGACTGCAAAGGTCTGTTCCAACTGGAGTATGAGAAGAAGCCTCTCGATTTCATGGCACTCAAAAGAGTCCCCGAGCGGTCTATCTGGCGGTATCGGGATGCATTGCCCCCGATCGCTTTCCAGTCTGTCGCAGAGACCTCCATGGGAGAAGGTGGAACACCGTTGATATCACTGGGATCGCATGTGCAGGGTAAAGCCGATTTCCTCATGCCCACGTTGTCGTTCAAAGATCGTGGAGGAGTGGTTTTGGCTGCAGCAATGCATGAGCTGCATATTCGATCCTGTGTCATAGATAGCAGCGGAAACGCAGCCACTTCATTGGCCGCCTATTGTGCTAGAACCGACATAGCATGTGATGTGTTCGTGCCGGCCCATACCAGTGAGAAGAAAATTGAGCAGATTCATGCACATGGTGCCACAGTACATCGAGTAGCGGGTTCACGAGAAGATACTGCTAGTGCTGCTAGAGAGTATGTTAAGCGAACAGGATCCTTCTATGCGAGTCATATCTATAATCCACTCTTTATCGAGGGGACCAAGACCTATATCCATGAGTTATTCGAGCAGTGCGGAGCTCTCCTTCCCGATGTTCTGATCTCGCCTGTGGGAAATGGGACGTTACTGCTTGGTATAGCGCTTGCCCTCAAAGAGTTATTCAGTTGGGGTTATATCTCTGGATTCCCACGGGTTCTTGCGATACAAGCAGCGAATTGTGCCCCCTTGGCAGATGCCTATGAGCGGGGAGCTCTCGACATTCAAGAGCTAGTGACTACGCCTACGCTGGCAGAGGGGATTGCAAGTGCCAAGCCAGCTCGTGCACGGGAGATTCTATCTGAGATGAGATCGTTAAACGGTACATTCATAACGGTCACCGAGGAGAGCATTCTCGAGGCACGAGATGAACTGGCACGGCGTGGTCTCTATGTGGAACTCACCAGTGCGGCAAACTGGGCTGGCTACCGTGCTGCATTAGCTGCTGGACTCATAGCCGCAGACGATCGTACCGTGATTCCGCTTTGTGGTGCAGGCTTGAAGAGTGCACATTGACCGAACGTATAGCTGATTCGTTTGGAGCCCTTTCGGTTGCCAATGACGCAGAGGGTACCAAGTCGGTGATACATTGGTCCAAATTCGTCCCTTAAGGAGGCCTGTCAGCATGGATAAGAGTGTTGTGGTTGTGACGGAAAAAATACGAATCGGTATCAGCTCGTGTTGTATGGGCTCTCCAGTTCGGTACAATGGGAAGGGGATCGATGTGTTGCACCACTTGGGAAGGGAGAAAAACGATTTTATCTGGTGCCCCGTGTGTCCTGAGTGCACAGCTGGTCTCGGTGTTCCCAGAGATCCCGTGCATCTCAGTGGGGGAAATGGAAAGGATGTCTGGGAGCATGCTGCTTCGGTCAGAACTCGCGGAGGAGAGGAGATAACCGATGCCATGAAGATCGGTTGCCAAGTCTCGCTCGACACGCTTGAGCGATACAAAACTGTTGCGTTTGTCTATATGGATGGGAGTCCTTCGTGTGGAGTCTATCGGACCACGTTGAAGAATCAACGGAGAGGGAATCCTCCCGGGCTGTTCGGGTCTCTCTTACTAGACAAGGGGTATTTCCTCATTCCGTCATCCGATCTGCAAAGTCCATTGAAATGGTGGGATTGGCGGCGGAGACTGCTTGCTTTCTCATGGTTCAGCACTGTCGAGCTAGACTCGATGAAGGATCTGTATACCGTCTGGTATCGCTTGAAGTTTCTTTGTCAGGAGTTGGACAATACGTGGGCACGAGCGATGGGCAAGCGCCTGGCGGAGATCAATCTTAAGCAGTCACCAGATTTCCTAGTGCAGTTCAGAGCTGAGTTGATCGAGATTCTGAGAAAGCCTTCTTCTACCAGAAAAATCACGAACAGCCTTTGGAAACATTATTCGCACTATCGTAAGGCCCGAGGTAAGGAGGTCGATGGCATAGCGAGTCCAGAGTTCAAGCGGAATATGACCACGATTGCATCGGAGCTTATCCGAATGGAGAGAACAGCTTTCGACGAAGGGTATCTTTTTGGAGCCTCTCCGGTGATATTCCGTGAGGAGAGGAGGGTGAAGGCTCGAGAGGAAGTAGATAGTGAACAGTGAGATGGTGAGCGGGCTATTTACCGAATTGGTATTGACGAAAATACCTCAATAGTGTAGGTTTTCACCTGTCAGTTCGCGGCAGTGGTGGAATTTGGTAGACACGCTAGCTTGAGGTGCTAGTGGGCGAGAGCTTGTGCTGGTTCAAGTCCAGTCTGCCGCATAGACGTAAACCCCTCATCATGATGAAACATGGTGAGGGGTTCATCATATCTATTGATCATTTACAAGGAGGAAGTCTGCTCGCTTCTCCTCCTTGGAAACACTCTTGATTCGAATCTTGACTGCATCTCCCACACGATAGACTGTTCCTGTCTTCCTTCCAGTGAGCGTATATTCGTCCTTGTCGAAATCGTACCTATCTCCCTTGAGTTCTGAAACATGTACCAACCCCTCGATCACATAATGGGACAGTTCGACAAACATACCGAAGCTCGCCATACCGGAGATGATTCCATCGTAGGTCTCGCCAACCTTGGTTGATAGAAACTCCATGGATTTGAGTTTGATGAACTCTCGTTCAGCCTGGGTAGCCCGAATCTCACGTTTTGAACAGTGTTCACAGGTTGCATTAAGCTGTTTTACCATCGCATCTGTTTCCGATCGGGAAAGTCTCTTCCGTTCTCTCTTCTGGGAATCGTAGAATTTGAGCAAACGATGCACAACAAGATCAGGATATCGACGAATCGGAGAAGTAAAGTGGGTATAAGCATCGAACGCCAACCCGAAGTGCCCAGAGTTCTTTGTGCTGTAATAGGCTTTCGTCATCGACCGAAGCGCTACCTTCTCGACGTAGTACTTATAATCGAGATTCTCTATGACATCGAGTATCTTTCGATAATCATCCGACTCCAACTCCTTTCCCAAGGAATACTTCAATCCGAGTTTTTCAAGTAGCTCAAGAAAGCTTCGTATGGATTGTTCATCCGGTTTCTCGTGGACTCTGTAGACGAACGGTTTCTCGTACTTCTTCGTAGCTTGGGAGGTGATATGGTGAGCTACCACACGATTCGCAGCGAGCATGAACTCCTCAATGAGCCGGTTGGCTTCAATTCTCTCCCGTGGACGAATGGCATAGGGTACTCCCTGAGCATCGAGCGAGATCGCCGGTTCTGATATATCGAAATCGATCGAACCCATCTCTTCACGTGCCTTTCTGAGAATGAGAGAGAGCATGACCATGAGATGTATAGTCTTTGCATGTTTGTGACCTTTCCCTTCGATGATCTCCTCGACCTCCTCGTAGGAAAAACGGGCAGAACTTCGGATGACTGTCTCCCTGATCCGATACTCCTGAATGTTTCCACGAGAATCGATTTCCATGATCACCGAGTAGGCAAGGCGATTCGTTCTGGGTTTAAGGCTGCACAGATCGTTGGAAAGTCGCTCAGGAAGCATGGGAATCACGTTGTTGACGAAGTAGACTGAGGTCCCTCGCTCATAGGCCTCTTTGTCTATGGTAGAGCCCTCTGTGACATAATGGGAGACATCTGCAATATGAACTCCCAACTCGAAGCGACCATTCTCCAATTGGACGAGGGAGATAGCATCATCGAAATCCCTCGCTGTTGCCGGGTCGATTGTGAAACAGGGAGTACCACGAAAGTCTTCGCGTCTCTTCAACTCGGTCTGCAAGTCGAATGTGGATAAGTTTGCAGTCTCCTTCATGACCTGTTTCGAGAAGGGAATCGTCAGGTCGTTGTTACGAGCAACCATGAGGAGGTCCATTCCCTTGTTTCCGGGCTTTCCTAGGATATCGACGATTGTTCCGGAAAAGGTATGATCATCCTCATGCCACTGAGATCGTTTCACGACAACGAGATCTCCATTCTTTGGAATCTTTCTCGCCTTCTTACCAGGAATCGATCTCTTCTGAACGGATATCGGGCTGGCATATCGTTCATCACTCGGTATGACCGAGCCACCATCGGGACCATACGTATAGACACCGATTATCTCCTGCGCGTGGAAATCGAGGATTTTAACGATCTTCCCTTTCGGGTTTTTCTTGGGAGTCTTCTTGATGACATCGACCAGAACCAGGTCTCCATCCATCGCATTCATCAGATTCTCGACCGGAATGAAGATGTCCATTCCATTCTTGACTGTGACAAAACCAAACCCTTTCGCATGAACAGAGAGATTCCCTTTGATTGGTTTTTTCTGTGACTTCTTTGCGGGACGGGGTTTCTTTGCGGTTTTGTTGCTCCCCTGTGACTCCTTTGTCTTTGGCACTCTGATACACTCCTTGTCTCATGGTACCATAGGCTCCCCGTATAACGCTATGGGAGAATGTGTCTCGGGGCCCTCCTTTTTCCTGTTCATCCAGAGTCCACACCCTATCGGTGTACTGGTGGCTGAGCACGTTCACCTGTCGGGTAATCGTGACACTACTAGACGGTCTCTCCTTCAACATAGAGTCCATCGAGTCGAACATGGATAGGGGTGGAATGGCGATCGATGATTCGTTTGGCCAACACTGCTCCGGCTTCAGCTCCAAGTTCGAACACATCGAACCGGATCGTGTTGATTCTCCGATTCATCAACTCCAGAGCAGGGGAGTCATCGTATCCAGTGAGGGAGAAGTCTTCTGGAAATTGGAAGCCGCAACCGAGACCACCAAGATAGATCTGGATTGCAACGAAATCGTTGAAGCAGATGATTGCATTGTATCCTTGCTTCTTGAGGTCTCGAGTGAAATCAGTTGAGATATCTGTAAGTGAGTGGAAGGTGAACACGTCACGGTCGATATCGAACGGAATACCAAAACGATTGCATGCATGCAGAACTGCTAGTCGTCGTTCTTCGTTGATATAGGCAACTGGCAGAAACCCGATATAGCAGGGTTTAAGATCGTTTCTTCCACGGAGTAGGTTCTGAGAGACGATCTTCTCAACGAGGAGCCCCATGGCCTGTGTGCTGTCGTAGATTACACTGTCATGCTGTTCGGCAAAACGGTTGATCAAGAGTAGTGGAATGCCCCGTTGACTTATCGTGCGCACGAGATCAGGTTTCGGTGTAGTGAAAGCGAAGATACAACCATCGATATCTCCCAGCTTCTTGTTTCTGAAACCCTTGTCGTCATGCTGGTTTATTCGGACGATGATGTTTGCTTTGACCTCCCCGAACCCATGGTTGATGCCTTTGACAAATTCAGAGACATCGTAGAACAGATTGATATCCTTCGATCGTGTCTCAGGGAGAAAGAGTGCAATATTCAAAATTGCTCTGCTCTCTTGTTTTTTAATCGTTCGCTTCTGGTATCCGAGCCGTCTAGCGGTATCGAGTACCTGTTTACGAACCTCATCACCCACCAATACCGAATTGTTCATAACTCTCGAGACTGTACTTGATGAGATACCGCACTCGGCTGCGATATCTTGGATGGTTATAGATTTTTTCTTGCTATTCTTGCTCATGGTCGACCTGTAACGTATTTTGTCTCATGATCGATCAATATTCATGAGATTCGTCGTATTGTCATCGTATTCCTACCCATTGCATGCAAACTGTTACTCTTTGCATGCAAACAGTATACACTATAATTTACTACTGTCAACGGAAATATTCCCCTCTGAAGTGCTTGTAGTCAATAAATTCCCACAAGAAAGTTTTGAAATCGATACTTTTCCGTGCTACAATGGAACTGGAATAATCCGTGTGAAATCAATTCATATGGACGCTCATAAGGAGGGTTTGAAACATGAGAAAGAGTAAGGTGCTCATTATCGCAACGATTCTCGTTCTGTTTTCCATGTCCACGTTGTTCGCTGCCGGAGCCGCTGAGGCTACGGGTGACTACTCGTGGAATCCGACACGACCTATCAATCTGATCGTGCCTTGGGGGGCAGGTGGATCCACTGACCGTTCTGCTCGCACAACTGCTGCGATCGTGGAAGATGCTCTTGGTGTGAGTGTTGTAGTGGTCAACCAGGCTGGAGCTTCTGGTTCTCTTGGAACAAAAGCGACACTCGATGCTCCTCACGACGGATACACCTGGACCGCCGGTGCAGTGAAGGACCTCGGAGTCTACAAGATTCAGGGATTGCTCGACACGACGCTTGATGATTGGCATATCTACACCAATGTAGCCATGCCCAATGTCATCAGTGTACGATCAGACTCCCCATACCAGACATTCGACGATCTTCTGGCGGCATTCGAGGCAAATCCCGGATCTGTACGAGTAGCCACCGCTGGTGTCAACTCTGCAGGACATACTGCAATGGAACTGCTTGCCAAGTATACTGGTATCACGTATCGGCATATCACCTATGACGGAGGAGCCCCTGCAGTTACTGCTGTTGTCGGTGGTGAAGCAGAAGCTGTCCCACAGCTCTCTGTCGAACAGGTCGACATGATTCGTGCTGGCAGACTTCGCCCCTTAGTCGTAATGACTGAAGAACCTCTCGAGATCGAGGGATACGAGGGAACGATTCCTCCTATCACGAACTGGGTGCCCGATTTCCAGGCTGCCGCGCAGTATTTTGCAATCTTCGTACCGAAGGATGTCCCCGCTGCTGTATCCGAGACACTCAACAAGATTTGGGAAGAGAACGTAATGACCAGCGACTCGCTCCGACAGTGGGCTCGTGAAAATGCCGTTGTCTTCGATCCAGCTTATGGCCAGCAGGCGTACGACAAATCGTTCGGCATGGTGCAGATCGACGCATGGCTCAAGCACGATGCAGGCGATACCATCATGTCTCCAGAGGCAGTCGGAATCCCCAGACCGTAGATCCACAGTTTCCACAATAACCGGACATGCGTCGGCATGTCCGGTTTTCCTGTACTAGAAGTCACCAATTCGAGGAGTTCTGTATGGCATATGAGAAGCCATCTGCAAAGAAGAAACAGGTAGCGGGCAAACGTATGCCCAAGGCCGATTTCATTACATCAATCATACTTATGGCATTTTCGGCTTTTGTGATTTTTGAATCGCTGAGAATGCCCCGCCTAGAACATAGAAACATCAATCCCTTTTCGATTCCCGGTCTCGTTCCTGCGGTACTCGGTGTCATTATGGGGGTCCTGAGCATCGTTTTGTTTATCAGATCGTTGCGCCACCGTGGGTATGTTCTCCAAACTAGAAAACAGGCGACAGATTCTGAAGGGACCAGCACAAGCTGGTTCATGAAACCTGAAACGATTCGTGTGTTGCTTACCGTCGGGTTCTGTCTTCTCTATGCGATCATTCTCATCGGGTGGGTATGGTATCCAGTGGCAACCTTCCTCTTCACCTTCGTATTCATCGTTCTATTCGAGTACGATAGGAGCAAGCTGGCTAAACAGCAGGTGAAAATGTTTGTGATTGCTACAGTGGAAGCGTTACTCACTGCAACCGCAGTATCTGTCGTGTTCCGCTATCTCTTCCTGATACGTCTACCATAGGAGTTACCACATGTTTGAAGGATTACATATGCTTGGAGTGGGGCTAGCCCGTTTCATGAATCCAGCAGCACTGTTCAATGTATTATGGGCTACTCAGTTAGGAATCATCGTCGGTATGCTTCCAGGACTTACGGCCACCATGGGTATCGCCCTGCTGGTCACACTTACGTTCCGCATGCCGGCCGATCAGGCAGTGCTCATTCTTATCTGTATGTATATCGGATCCATCTATGGGGGGAGTCGAAGTGCCATTCTCCTGAACATACCGGGCACCCCGGCAAGTGCCGCAACCGCTGTGGATGGACACCCGCTCTCTCGTCAAGGTCGTGCTGGAGAGGCGATAGGAATTGCAACGACAGGATCGTTCCTCGGGTCGGTCATCGGTATGATCATGCTTGCTTTGTTTACTCCGATTATCGGAAATTTCGCTTTGAATTTCCAATCCATCGAATTCTTTTGGCTCGCGATCTTCGGTGTCGTGATAAGTGGTACGCTCACTGCCCCGAAGGATCCGCTGAAGGGGTGGATATCGGGTTTTCTTGGACTCATGATTGCGATGATCGGCATGGAAGGTATTCATGCCCACGTAAGGTTTTCGTATGGGGTAGTTGAACTTTCAGGTGGAATCCGCCTCATACCCGCTATGGTTGGAGCTTTCGGTTTTTCTGAGGTCATCATGATGATGAAACACCGGAGTGTCGAGGTGATAAAATCGGACATCAAACGGGTGATCCCCAAAGCGAAAGATGTGTTGAAATACTGGAAGACCATCATTCGCAGTGGTCTCATCGGTACATTCGCCGGAGCGATCCCCGGAGTGGGTGAGGATATCGGTGCATGGGTGAGCTACGATTTTGCACGAAGAGCAAGCAAGGAGCCTGAGAAGTATGGACACGGTAGCCTCGAAGGTCTGATAGCCAGTGAGACAGGAAACAATGCCGCTGTCGGTGGAGCTATCATTCCCGTACTCTCGCTTGCGATTCCCGGTTCTGCACCTGCAGCGGTTCTCCTTGCCGCCATGTACATTCATGGAGTGCGACCCGGTCCTCTGATCATGATAGAGAATCCGCAGTTCGTCTACTCGGTCGTGGGAATGTTCCTTTTGGCCACTTTAGCCATGTATCTGCTCGGTCTATCGATGGTACGAGGTCTGGTGAAGGTCCTCGAAGTACCCAGAAGTAAACTCATGCCAGTGGTGTTTGTCCTCTGTGTCATTGGTTCGTATGCGGTTGAGTCGAGACATTTCGATATCATCATCATGGTCGTCTTTGGTATTCTTGGTTATATCATGCAGGAGCTGGAGTACCCTATTGCGCCTATGGTGCTGGGTATCATATTGGGAGAGATCCTTGACAAGAATCTCAGACGAGCTCTGGTAGTGACCGATGGAGACCTCGTTCCCTTCTTCACCCGCCCAATTTCACTGGTGCTCATATTCTTCATTCTGCTGAGTGTTTTCAGTAGAGCTCACTGGTTCGTGGTGTTCAAGGCTCGCATGTGGGCTAAAGTCAGATCGATATTCGTAAAAAAACGAGTTAAGTAAAACTAGTTCGCATCTCAGGAGGAGTGCATGCAGGATAGAAGACAGATTAAAGCAGGGATCGTAGGATCGGGATTTGCAGCAGCCTTTCATGTGGAGGCGCTTAGACGAGTGTACGAAGCCCATGTAGAGATAACTGGAGTATACTCCCCGAATCCGGAGAACAGGAACTCATTCGCTCAGGAGCGGTCGCTAGTTGCTTGTGAAAGTCTGGATGAACTGCTCGCTCGGTGCGATGTAGTGCATGTGTGCACGCCTCCTTCGACTCATGAGGAGATAGCCATTGCTTCACTCAAGGCGGGGAAACATTGTATCGTCGAAAAGCCTTTCACCGGTTATTTTGGTGATCAGAGCCCCGATTTCAACGGAGAGACCTTCGATAGAACAGATGCTCTTGAAGGGGCTCGAAAGAGTGTGGAGCGGATTCTTGAAGCAGAGAAAAAGAGTTCGGGAGTCGTAGCTTATGCGGAAAACTGGGTATTTGCACCTGCAATACAGAAGGAGCGCGAAATACTGGAGAAGACTGGTGCACAGATTCTCTGGATGCATGGAGAGGAGTCTCACAGCGGCTCGCACTCGAAGTACTATGGCCTCTGGTCACATAGCGGTGGTGGTTCGATCATGGGCAAGGGTGTCCACCCCCTTACAGCTGCCCTCTACCTCAAGAAAGTTGAAGGGCGAGCTCGTGATGGAGCTCCGATTCGTCCCGTTTCGGTTTCTGCCCGTACCCATGCAGTCACTACCAGTGATTGGTATCGGGATGAGGGACACCTGAGAACCAGTTATACCGATATAGAAGACTTCGGTGCGGTTCATGTGGTGTTCAGCGATGGAAGCTTTGCCGATATTTTCGCCTCCGAACTCGCTCTCGGTGGCGTGCATAACTGGTTGGAGGTCTGTGCGAACAATCATAGAACCCATTGTGCAATCAATCCTAATACGGCAATGCAGACCTATAATCCCAAAGAGGAGAATTTCAAGGATATCTATGTTGTTGAAAAGATTGGGACCAAGCAGGGGTGGGCACATACCTCCCCTGATGAGGATTGGTTCACCGGATACCAGCATGAAATGAATTTCTTCTACCGATCGTTCACGCAAGGAGATTCGATCGAATCGGATAGTCAGCTCGCAGCCGATACGATAGCGGTGGTGTATGCTGCCTATCAGTCTGCAGCGAACAAGGGGATGGAAGTCGCTACGTGGAGTATCTGATCATCTCATACTGATTGACGAAATTCTCCCATCCATGAGCTTCACATAACTCGGTCACGAGACTATTGCTTTCGACATTCACAAGGCTCAGTACTGAGGCCGTGGTCCGTTCTGCGAGCTTCGCAATGAGTAGGTTCCAGAACAGCTCGGTGTCACCTCCCGCTGGAAGTGCTACCTGTGCTATGGTTCCCCGTTCACGATGAATCACACCGTATCCCACGATGG
>Ga0334900_1003508_pt1 | contig 12101 bp, 17 predicted proteins | sample GraSluR3_MG_2_FD_207231 | JGI IMG/M metagenome (GOLD analysis project Ga0334900, IMG submission 207231) | Sludge microbial communities from methane-producing bioreactor in Wageningen University, Netherlands - Granular Sludge_31_08-R3 | ecosystem: Engineered > Bioreactor > Anaerobic >...
CTTTCTCTCTCTCATTGTCATCCCCATCTTTATCCTCCAACATCTTTCTTGTTGAAGAATATTTTGAATAGATTTTTATTTTGACGCAACGTATCGTTTTCAAGTAGATTAATTATAAAGCAATTCGCTATCTTGATTTAATTCGGGTTTTAAAATAAAATAATGTAATCAAGATTTAAGGAGCGTATCGTGAGAGACAAAGCCCTGCAATACCATTCCAATAACGGAATAGGCAACGGAAAAATCGAGGTTATACCCAAAGTAAAAGTTGATACCCGCGAGGAGTTATCATTGGCATACACGCCGGGTGTGGCTATTCCCTGTATGGAAATACACAATAATCCCGAAAAAATCTATGACTATACCATAAAAGAGAATACCGTAATGGTGGTAAGCGACGGGTCTGCCGTTCTCGGTCTCGGCAATATTGGTCCTGCCGCTTCTATTCCCGTGATGGAGGGTAAAGCCCTGTTGTTTAAAATTTTCGGCGGCGTTGACGCATACCCGTTAATAATAGACTCGCAGGATACGGAAAAAATTATCGAAACGGTAAAATCAACCTCGCTTATAGCCGGCGGGATAAACCTTGAGGACATATCCGCGCCGAGATGTTTTGAGATAGAAAACCGCTTGTCGGAAGAATTGGATATTCCGATTTTCCACGATGACCAGCACGGCACTGCGGTTGTGAGTCTCGCGGGGTTGATTAACGCGCTCAAGATAACAAACAAGAAGATAGACGAAATCAAGATAGTAATAAACGGAGCAGGCGCGGCGGGTGTCGCTATTGCCAAACTGATGCTCACATACGGCGCAAAAAATATAATAGTCGCGGACACCAAAGGAGCGGTTTATTATGGGCGTTCTGATAATATGAATCCCTCCAAAGAGGAGTTGGCACGGATAACCAACCCCGACAGGGAAAGCGGGGAGCTTTCCGATATTATGCGGGGTGCGGATGTATTTCTCGGGGTGTCGGTTAAGGATGCCATTAGCGCTGAGATGATTAAATCTATGAACAGGGACGCTATTGTGTTTGCGATGGCAAACCCGGACCCGGAAATCCTTCCCGATATTGCGGTTGATGCCGGGGCGGCTGTTGTTGCGACCGGACGCAGCGACTTTCCCAATCAGGTTAATAATGTGCTGGGCTTTCCCGGTATATTCAGGGGACTTTTGGATGTTCGCGCTAAGAAAGTTACCGATAATATGAAAATTGCAGCAAGCCTTTCTATTGCCGGTTTTGTCAAAGAAAATGACTTGGACAGAAACAAAATTATTCCTTCGGTTTATGAGTTTGAGGTATTTGCTTATGAAGCTCAAGCCGTAGCATCTCAAGCGGTTAAAGACGGGGTTGCGAGGCTTGAAATCGGCGAGAACGAGGTATTTAACAACACTCTCAGGGTTTTAAACGAAAATCAAAGGAGGTTTTTCAACAAATGATGTATGACAAAACGGTTTTAAACGAGGCTACGGAGAGTTTCCTTAAATTTTACGACAAACCCATAGACTGGGTGATGGTGCTTGGTTCGGGGCTTTCTCAGGTTGGGGAATATTTTGATGTTGTAAAAGAGATTGACACGTCGGAAATTAAGCATATTAAGCGGTCTCGAGTGGCGGGGCATAAGGGACGGTTTCTTGTAGCAAAGTCCGGGAATAAAACAGTCCTGATAATGCAGGGCAGAGTCCATCTGTATGAGGGTTACAGTGCGTTTGAGGTAACGCTTCCCGTAGCAATTTTCGGCGAGGTCGGAATAAAGAATATTATCTTAACCAATGCCGCGGGAGGGTCAAATCCCGATTACGTTCCCGGCGATATTATGGCCATAACCGACCATATCAATATGCAGGGAACAAGCCCGCTGATGGGGATTGAGGATAACACGAAGTTTTTGGATTTAAGCGAGGTTTATGACAAAAAGATACTTGATGAAATGAGCGGGCGGTTTAAAATCCGAAAGGGCGTATATTGCGCAGGTTTGGGTCCTCAATACGAAACTCCGGCGGAGGTAAGATTTTTGCAGAAACTCGGAGCGGATGCCGTGGGGATGTCAACGGTTCTTGAGGCTATTATGGCGAGATATTACGGGATGAGAGTTGCCGGATTTTCTATGATTACTAATTTCGCAGCGGGAATCTCCAAAGAGCCTTTAAGTCATAGCGAGGTCGTTGAAATCGGAAGGAAATGCTCCGAACAGATGCTTGAAATAGTAAAAGCGACTGTCGAGTTATAAAGCGTTGAGGTTAATCTAAGGTAGGAAAAATATGGTCATCGGTGTTTTAAGTATAGAAGTTACGGTGCCTTGCCGTGAAACAATAAAAGAAAGACGCAACAGGATTCGCAGTATCAAGGAGAGTGTCAGAAAAAAGTTCAATGTTGGGGTATCGGAGGTTGAACAGGGGGTTCGTTCTGTTATAGCCGTTGTTGCGGTATCCAACGAAACCAATTATCTGAACAGTGTCTTGTCGAATGTATTTAATCACGTGGAAAAAAGCAACTCGGATATTATAATATCATACAAAACCGATTTTTTTATGCATGAATAAAAAGAGGGGTCTCTTCACGAAGGAAGAGACCCCAGTGCATCAAATATATTTAAGGGGGCTTTTTTTCTTAAAACCTCCTCTTTCGAGGAGGTTTAAAGGCCTTGGAAAAAACCGCGGCCATATTGGGGGGTGTGTAATATATATTGCAAAATCTGTGCCATAAGTGCAAAATCCTTAACCCTATACCTTGTAAATAAATACAAATTAAGGAAAACGATGTATGCACAATCTTGCACAGTTCAAAATGAAACCTGCACAATTCTGCACAAAAATAAAGCATTTTCACTTTCTTGTTTTTTGCTAACTATATATTAATATAACAATAAATTCCATATTAAGCAAGTCTTTTCGCAAATATTTTGCTTATTTTAATTGAAACCCCCTGTATCTTTCCGATAATACAAATAAGGAGGCGAAGCAAAATGAGACTACAATTTTTAACAGCTTTTTTTATTTTTTTTCTGTGGGGAGTATCGTTTTCATTTGACGGGACAACCCTGTATTTGCAAAACGAGATTTATATTTCTACAAACCAAATCCCGCTTTGTTTATTAGTTTCACCCGAACACCCTTTCTTTTCTCATTCCCGCAATACTCAAAAGCATTGTGCAAATCGCCCACACTCAACTCTGATTGATTATACCATAACCGTAGAAAAAAGTAAAATTTTTTCAAATAAAAAAATTTATGAAATTCTTTCTTTGTCGGGGTTTTCAAATTTTACCGTTGTCGGGTCAAGTTGCGAAATAAAAAAGATTTCCAATCCGGTATCTTTTGATAAATTTTATCAAAATTTTGTTGCCCGCTATCCTGAGTTTGATATTTCCCGTTTAAGGTCTTTTTTTCCCGGCAATACCCATATACACGACTACCGTTTAATGCACTCGCAAACCCCCGCTGAACTCGAAATTGATTATATAATTTTCAATAACGGAATAGGCGAAAAGCATTTGCGCACTTTTTTAATCTATCCCGATAAAACGAAAGTTGTGCAGTCCGAACCGAAAGAAACCCCCGCACCTCAATTTTTTGTTGAAAATATACGGGGAAACTTCGCCGACCTTGTATATCAGCATGGCGCTATTTATATCCGCACAAAGGCAAAAATAATCCAAAGGCTTGATGATTCAACGTTTTTGGTCGAAAATATAAACAGCAGGAAAAGAATCAAAGCCAAAGCCCTGCCTTGACGGGAGAAAATTTATGAAGTTATTTATCGCGGTTTTTATTTCGATATTTTTTGTTATCGGCGGGTCATTTTCTCAATCCGTTTCGCTTAGAAATATTATCACCATAGAGGGCGCGGATGAAAACCCATTGCTCGGTTACGGAATTGTCGTAGGGTTAAACGGGAGCGGGGACAGCGCCCGCAATACCCAAACCCGCGAAATCCTTGCGCGCATAGCCAATAATTTCGGCTTCTTTGTCGATACCGAGACAATCCGTCCGCGTAACTCCGCGGTAGTCAGCGTATCCGCGTTAATCCCTCCCTACGCCTCGCAGGGTTCAAGAATAAACCTCCGGGTCTCTTCGCTTTACGATGCCAAATCGCTTGAAGGCGGGGAGCTTATTATTACCCCTCTTCTCGGCGGAGACGGTATTATGTATGCAGTCGGGCAGGGAAATATCAGAATTGAAGATAACGGAAGGGGCGTAACGGGGGTAATTTCGGGAGGCGGAATTATCCAGCGCGAAATTCGACGGGAAGTCTCGCGAAACGGAAGGCTTTCTATCCGCGTAAACGAGCGTCTCGGACTTGCCAATACCATACTTGTAAGGGATGCTGTCGAAAGCGAGTTTCCGAATTCGGTTTTGTCAATCGAGAATAACCGGATTACTCTTAATATTCCCGACGGCAAAGATGTGTATGACTTTATTTTTGAGCTTTACGGGCTTAGCGTAGATATTGATGATGAGCCGAGTGTGCTTATAGATTCGGCAAGCGGTATAATAATAGCCGGGGGCAACGTGGCTATTAGCGAGGCGGCTGTGGCATTTGAGGGAACGCGTCTGAATATAGGCGGGAATACCGCACGACCGTCGGCTTTCGGTGACAGGTTTTCCGGCGAGCGAAAGGATGCTATCCAAAAACTTCCCGCCACTGCTACCGTAAGCGAACTTGTTGAGGCGTTGAATTATATCGGCGCGGATACGAAAACCATTATCAAAATCCTTGAGCTTCTCCATAAAAACGGGAATCTCAAGGCGAGGTTGATAATTAACTAAAAATCCCGCTCACAATTTGACAAATCTCTGAAATGATATTATCCTATATGGCTTAAAATTTATGAACGGTTTGATTTTCATTTATTTAAAAGGAGAATGGTTATGTATGCTATTTTTGAAGCAGGCGGGAAGCAATTTAAAGTCGGCAAAGACGATACTGTTATGTTGGATTTAATTTCCGCAAAAGATGGAGATAAAGTCAGCTTTGATACCGTAACGGTTTACCGTGATGATAAAACTGTTGAGATTGGAGCGCCTTACCTTAAAAATGTAACTGTCGAAGGCAAGGTTGTTAATCCGTTGGTTAAAGGGGACAAGATTACCGTATTCAAATACAAGTCGAAAGTCAATTACAGGGTCAAAACCGGACACCGTCAGAAATACTCTGCGGTTCAAATTACCGGAATAAAGACCAAGACTGCGTCAAAAGCTAAAGCGGAAAATAGCGAAAGCGAATCCGCTGAATAGAATGATTCAGATTGTATTAAAAGAGAGTCCCGGTTTTGTGAATATAAAAGCATCGGGGCATTCTCTTTTTGATGATAAAGGTAAGGATTTGGTTTGTTGTGCCGTTTCCACTCTTATACAAAGTTGGCATATTTCCACTCGCGAGCTTTGTAAGGCGGGTGTTACGGCGGATAAAAAATCAGGTTATTTCGAAGCAAGGGCGGAGAAAAATAAAGACTCCGCGCTTTTGTTTAATTCCCTGAAACTGTCTTTATCCGTAATTGCAAACCGGTATCCCGATAATATAAAACTTATTGTGGAGGACAAGAATGGCACATAAGAAATCCGGCGGTTCTGCCAAAAACGGTCGGGACAGCGCTTCAAAGAGGCTCGGTTTAAAGAAATCGGGCGGACAATCCGTTATTTCCGGCAATATAATAATCCGCCAGCGAGGAACTAAATATCACCCCGGTGACGGCGTTGGTCTTGGTAAAGACTATACTATATTTGCTATGAAAGACGGGTTTGTCAAGTTCAGTAACCGAAAAGGCAAGAAAGTCGTCAATGTCGTTGAAACCAGATAGGCATGACGGTATTTAAGGAGCGGGAATATGACAGATAAAAAAAAGGAACACTTTAAAAAGAAGCTTATCGAGATTCAATCGGATATTCTCGAAAGCATTATCGGTGAAACGATGGATGAGGAAAATCCTTTTGATATAGACGGCGACCTTGCCGACCGTGCGGAGGCTCTTACCGCGGTTGCTATCAGCGAAGGGCTTTCTTCTAAACAGAAAGAAACGCTTGAAAAGATAAATCAGGCTTTGCATAAAATGAAAAACGGCGATTACGGTCTTTGTATTGTTTGCGGAAAGGATATTGAGTTAGACCGTCTTGAGGCTGTCCCTTATGCGGACAAATGCAAGGAACATATGAATAACAGGTAGAAAAATTTCTTTATATCGAAAAAGCCCCGTTAGCGGGGTTTTTTTATGTCTTACATTTGTTTGTTTTGCAATTCTTAATTTGAGGGGATTTTTATGAAAGGTTTGATTTTTATCCCGATAATTGCGGTGATAACCGTTTTGGGCGGATGCGCCAAAGATGCTACGGTAAATAAAGAACCTGTAATTTTTGAAATACGACAGGGCGATTCTATGCATGCGGTTGCCAACCGTTTGTATCAGTCTAAAGCTATAAAAGACCCCGCGCGTTTTAGAATTCTTGCCAAACTTATGCGCAAGGACAGGAGTATCCAATCCGGGGTTTACCGCATTAATGCCAATGAGCTTTACAGGGACGTTATAAACAAATTTGCAGAGGGAAAAACCTATTCGGTGAGGATGACTGTTCCGGAAGGACACAATATTTTCCAGATTGCGGAACTTGTGGAGAATCTCGGCTTTGATACGAAAGAGAATTTTCTTTCGGTAGTCCGCGCCCCCGAACTTCTTGCGCGTTATAATATCCCTCCCGGTTTAAGTCTTGAGGGGTACCTGTTTCCCGATACCTATTTTATTCCGCTCAACCACAAATCACGCCAAATTGTCGAAATGATGCTTTCGCAATTTGACCGCGTTGTTGACCGAAAACTTCGCAACATAATAGAACAGCGGGGAATGACTTTGCATAAAGTTCTTACGCTTGCTTCCATTATAGAAAAGGAATCCAGTGTCGAACACGAGAAACCTGTTATTTCAGGGGTTTTTCATAACCGAATGCGTAAAGGTATGAAGCTTCAGGCTGACCCGACATTAATCTATTCTCTTTTTCTTGCCGGGGAATGGGACGGCAGAATTCGTTTCCGCCATTTTAATATTGAATGTCCGTATAATACTTACAGGTATGTTACAATTCCGCCGGGACCAATATCAAGCGTAGGGCTGACATCTATTCAGGCGGCGATATTTCCCGCAAAAGTGGATTATCTCTATTTTGTTGCGATGTCGCCGGGCGGTGAACATTATTTTTCAAAAACGCTTAAGGAGCATAATGCCGCCGTTGACAAATATATCAGAGGGCGTTAGATGACTACGCGCGGTGAGATAACGCAATATCTTAATTCTCTGCTTTCCCCGGAATTGTTTGATGATGCGACTTTTAACGGGCTTCAGATTGAAGGTAAGGAGAATATTCGTAAAGCGGGGTTTTGTGTAGATATATCCGAGGAGATATTAAAAACCGCCGTAGAACGAAATTGCGATATGCTTGTGGTGCATCATGGCTTAATCTGGGGAGGGGTAAACCGTCTTGACGGCGCAATGAAACGTCGCTTTGAGCTTATCCTGAAAAACGATATTAATTTATATGTTTCGCATCTTCCGTTAGACAAACATCCCGAAATAGGCAATAACGTATCTATAATAAAAGAACTCGGTGCGGTTAGGGAAGAGGAGTTTGACGAGGTTGCGTATATCGCGCGGTTTGAAAAGCCTCTTTCTTACGGCGATTTTCTTGAACTTGTGCGTAAAAGGATTAGTCTGTCGATACGGACTATGGATTTTGGAAGTAAAACCGTTGACAGGTTTGTTGTAAGTTCAGGCGGGTTTAGTCCCCGAAAATTAGACAGGGCAATTTCTGCGGGAGTAGGGACTATACTTACCGGTGAAGGCGGGATGGAAAGCCTGTTTTATTATCAGGCTATGGAAAATTCGATTAACGTTGTTTTTGCAGGGCATTACGCTACTGAAGTTTTCGGGGTTAGAAATCTTGAAACTATGGTGAAAGAAAGATTTGATATTTACACGGAATTTATAGATATGCCGACAGGGTGGTAATTAGCATTACTCCTCGTCCGCGTAATCTTTTTCAAGGCGAAGCACGCTTTGGATAAAATCATCAAGTTTTTGCTTATCGCGCCAGTCAATATTAGCGGAGAATTTGACGCCGATTGTTTTAAACCCGTCTTCGGTGTTGTCATAGGTGTTGATAACCGTTGCCATAGTTTTAATCATACTTTCATCGGGAAAATAAAGCTGAATGTAGATGCGTTTCAAAAGACGGATATATTTAAACATATCGGTTTCGGTAATAAGAAGTTTACCGCCACCGACACTGAGGTCTAATACAATTTGCGGTTCTTTGCTTAAAATTTCAAAGGAGCATTTTTCAAAGAGATTTTCAACTGCGTTCATAGCAAGCGACATCAATCTCCTGATTTGGGCTTTTGCTATTTTTTCTTTAAGAGAAACAACGCGAATCTGTCCGATTGCCTCATCTTCAAATACAAGCGGGATAATAGCCTCGCTTAATATATGATTTTTGATATAAAACTCTTTAACCTTATCAAGTTGCGACATAATATCATCGCGCTTATACCCCTCTTCAATAAGGAACTTGATATAATCCTCATATCCGAGAACAAGCTCGTCCTTAACCTTAAAGTTGTTGCTGTCAAGGACAACAAAGGGTTTTTTTGTCTTTTTGATAAGCCGCGTAACGATATTTTTTTCAGTGCCGTCAAAAAGGGAAACCTTTGCAATATCGTAATTTTCCGAACGGACAAGATGGCTTTCAATAGTGGAAATAATCAGATGGATTTTGCGGGCGAGTTCCTCATCCTGAACCGTGAAGTCAACGACTTTCATAGAAATAGTGGCATACATCTTTGAAATAACGGGATTTCCCGAAACCTTTATTCTGGGATGTTTTCTTTTAGGGTGAGCTTTAATCAAATCGGGCATAGCTATGGAACGGGCGGAAACGGGGATAGCCTGAAATAAATAGATATTTCCGCCGAGCACGGTTTCGGTAGCCAAAGGACGCATATGGTAATCATCAAGCGAAACCGAGTTGTCGGTAGATTCAACGGAAGAAAAATAAACCTGACCGCTTTTTATTTCTTTAAATCGAACCGAGAATATCAAGTCGCGGTCTTTTATTTTAGCTCGTGCCTGATTGCCGCAAAAAAGCGCCATTACTTTAGTTATGTCTTTTTCATCTTCATAGATTTCTTCAACAATCATTTTAGACTCTCAAACATAAATTAAAACATAAGTCTTTAAGATTATCGGAATAAAAAAAAAGAATCTTTAAGAAAAAAGCCCTGCTTTACGCAAGGCTTTTATAAAGAAAAGATAAAATTAGTTATTCAGGATAGACTGTTTTAAATCACGTCCTGCTTTGAAATAAGGAGCGCGACGTTCCGGGACTTCAACCGATTCGCCGGTTTTCGGATTGCGGGCAATACGTGCTTTGCGTGTTTTTACGCCGAAAGTGCCGAAACCGCGTAATTCAATCCTGTCTTCTTTTTCAAGGTTTTCGATAGCGTATCTTAGTTTTTCAACAAATTTGGATACGATAAGGCTAACCTCTTTACGGGAAACCCCATATTCCCGTATGTCTTCGTCTTCAAAAACGATATCCACGATATCCGATTTGGTCAATTTTGCCTTAGCCATCATTTTCCTCCTTTTTTTGAGGTGCAACAAATCTCTGATAAAATATTTGGTCTGCAGCGCTTTTTAAACGGGAAGATTTATTTCTCTTGTAAAGCCCTTTAGTCCAAGCCTTATCCACTTTGGATTTATAAAGTTTCAAAGCCTCCAACGCTTCTTTTTCGCCGACTTCTTCGGAAGTAAGGATTTCAAGCGTTTTTTTCTTGAGATTTTTCATATAAGTCCGTAGCGCCTTGTTTCTGATGCGTCTTTTTTCGGACTGTCTAACTCTTTTCTTTGCTGATTTGATAATCGGCACGGTTTCCTCCTAATTATTCTATAAAAAGTATCATATTTTATTTTATATTAAAGAGTTAGTCAAATTTTAAGCCAATTGAAATTAATTTTTTTCGGAAATATACATTCCGCCCTTAAATATATTAAGCATGGTTCCAAGGAACTCTTTCATTTTATCCGCAATTTCATCAACGGATATATCCGGGTGCATTTCCCTATACATATCCCTGCGAATCCCCGCTATAACCATCATAATCACCGAAATAATGATATAAGCATCGAATTTCAGATTAGTTTCATCAATTCCCTCTACAAATTTATTAAATAATTCCCAAGTCATCGGAAAAATTTTAGCGTCGAATTTATCAACAAATAGTGAATTTCTGTAAAAATCTGAAATGCCCATAAAAAATTTGTATATTTTGGGATTTTCTAATAGTAATTTCATTTTACGATTGAAAAGCTCCCATATATAGTCTATGATGTCCGCAGGCATATCCGAAATGTCTTCCCTGAACAAGTCAACCATTTGCTTTGATATTAATTCCAATATATACAAGAACAGGTCTTCCTTGGAATTAAAATACTTAAACAAACTTCCCTTTGCAATACCGAGTTTTTTAACTATGCGGTTTGTGGATGATTTCTCATAGCCGTATTCGCTGAACTCATCAATGCAAACGTCGATAATAGCCTTCTTTTTTTCCTCGGGGAGACGATTGAATGCTTCGGTCAAGACAATCCTCCTTTATTAAATTCGTCTTTACAATTTGAAATCAAAGTATCCGTGTCGATATTCCAAGCTTTGCCTAAGTTGTCGAAAAGCTCTTCTTCTTCGGGTAAAATAATTCTGTCTGCACAAATCATATCAAGGGCGTATAGCGCCATTTTTTCACACTCTTTTTCGGAAGAGTTTTGGGCAAAGACAGAAACCGCCTTTTTCCATCGCTTCATAAGGCTTTGCTTATCCAATGCGCCGAGCATTCCTATCTCCATAACTAAGGACGGTAAATCCGATTTTTTTCCCTCACCGAAATCAAACCCGAAATTAAGTAAAAATCGCGCAATCTCTTTCGGCTCTTCCTCATCAATAACCCCGTCGATAGTCATAATTGTATAGAGTATTACAACCCCCGCTTCGTAAAGATTCATAATTTTCTCCTTATACGGGATTTTTATAAATTCCGTTTTCTATAACTCTAAGCGCAAGTTTTATATATCCCAATGCGAAATTTTTAAACCGCTTTTTTTCATTTCCTACAAGTGAAAAAACAGAAAGCCCGCTTTTTTTTAACGAGGATAGGCGTTTTAAAAACCCCGAAAATTCTTTAATCCTTGCTTTTTTGAGTGCGGGTATAGCCGTAACCATATCTTTGAACCCCATAGCGACCCATTTTAATACTTTAACCGCATCCTCAAAATCCACCTTGAGGTTATCCGTTCTGACTCCCCTAAAAAGATTTATATATATTCCTCCGACTAATTTGGAATATGTTTCGGAAAGTTTTTCGCTGACAGGCAAATCCCTGCTTTCGAGGGTTGTCATAAAGAGTTTAAATTCATTCGGGTTATCGAGATAAGTATCTATACATATCTCTGTGAGACTGTAAAACCTGTCTGTGATATTAGCCCCGTTTTGTATTTCACAAAGATAGTCAACCTTAGGTTTAACCTCATTATAGATTTTGTTAATAGCATTTTCAAGCACAAAGTAGTAAAGATTTTCTTTGGTATTAAAATAGCTGAAAAGACTCCCCTTAGCGATACCGAGTTTTTGAACGATACGGTTTGTTGATGCGCCGTCAAATCCGTTAGCGGAAAACTCATCCATACAGGCTTTGATAACGGCATCGCGTTTTTTGTCGGGTAGATTTAAAAAGACAGGATTCATACTACTCTCCGCACTGACCGATTGGTCATAATAATATAGCGCAGGTTTTACGGTTTGTCAATATTAGAGAGAAAAGGTTTTTTACAAAGTCAGGATGACTGCGCCCCTATATAGACAGGCTAACGGAACAAAATATTTTAAAATCAATTAATTATAAACCTAATTGCTAACAATGAGCTTAAAATTTGACATTGTCGTTCCAAAAAAGAAAGGATACATCTAAGTCCAAAAAAGAGAGTTCCCAAAAAAGTTAGTAAAAAGGCAAAAAAAAACTCCTTGTTCTTCCGAAAATTATCGAAAAAGAACAAGGAGAAAAA